>ENA-UALO01000019-UALO01000019.1-human-gut-metagenome-genome-assembly--contig:-NODE-19-length-70178-cov-10.487386_pt1 | contig 70178 bp, 67 predicted proteins | sample MGYA00243701_ERZ654470 | MGnify/ENA primary metagenome ERZ654470 (study PRJEB26926, sample SAMN06164444) | human gut metagenome | biome: ENVO:00009003; feature: ENVO:2100002; material: ENVO:00002003...
GTACGCCGCCGTCACGTCGGCCCCCTCCCGGGTGACTACCCGCTGCCCGCAGATCTCCGCCGGCGGGCGGGGCGTGGGCAGGCCGCCGAAAATTTCCCCGCACACGGGGATCACCCGGTGCCTGCGGCAAAGCTCCTGCGCCAGGGGATGGCGCTTGCTCTGCCCGTCGTACCGGCAGGGCACCCCCAGCAGGCACGCGCTGACCAGAATCGTCACAGGACCAGCTCCCTTCCGTTCAGGCAGGCATAGACCAGCGTTTCCCCCTGATACCGCAGCTTCAGAGAAAAGAAGGGCACATCCCGCCGCAGCAGGTCCAGGAATATCCTGTCCCCGGCCCACTGGGGCAGGGCCGCCAGCCGGTCCTTGTGGATCCACTCCAGCACCCCCTCGCCGCAGTCGTCCCGGACGCTGCCGGTCCACGCATCAGCGGTGAACAGGTGCATGTATTCCGTCTCCCACCGGTCGGACACAAAGGTGACGATGCCGCGATAGCGGTACCCGGTGACGGTCAGTCCCGTCTCCTCGCGGATCTCCCGCAGGGCGCACTCCTCGGGACTCTCGCCGTCCTCGAACTTGCCGCCGATGCCGATCCACTTGTCGCGGTTGCAGTCGTTCTCCTTTTTCACCCGGTGGAGCATCAGATACTCCCCGGCGGGGTTTTCAATATAGCATAGGGTGGTGTACCGCATGTCCTCGCCTCCTCCGGCTACACATTATAAAGCAGCCCCGGGAAAAACGCAACCCTTGTGAAACGGAACAGCCTGTGCTATAATGTCCTCAATTTACAACAAAGAGAGGTATCGCTATGCTGCTGATCCAGAACGCTTACATAAAGCCCATCACGGGCCCGGACATTCCTGACGGCTGCCTGCTGGCCGACGGCGGCCGCATTGCCGCCATCGCTCCCCACATCGACCCGCCGGAGGGCTGCACCGTCATCGATGCCGGCGGCCGCCTGCTGACCCCCGGCTGTGTGGAGGCCCACTGCCACATCGGCCTGGACAACGAGTGCCTGCGCTGGGAGGGCATGGACTACAACGAGGTGGTGGAGCCTCTGACCCCCCAGCTGCGGGCCATCGACTCCATCAATCCCCAGGACGGGGCATTCCCCAACGGACTCCGCGGCGGCGTCACCACCGCCTGCACCGGCCCCGGCAGTGCCAACGTGGTGGGCGGCACCTTCACGGTGCTGAAGCTGGCCGGCAAGCGGGTGGACAATATGCTGCTGAAGGAGCCCGCCGCCATGAAGTGCGCCTTCGGCGAGAATCCCAAGGGCTGCTACGGTCAGGGCATGAAGAAAAGCCCCATGACCCGCATGGCCGTGGCGGCGCTGCTGCGTGAGCTGCTGTTCAAGACCCAGCGCTACCGGGACGACAAGCTGGCCGGAAAGAATCCCCCCTTCGACATGAAGCTGGAGGCCATGCTGCCGGTGATCAACGGCGAGATTCCCCTGAAGTGCCACGCCCACCGGGCCGACGACATCCTCACCGCCGTGCGCATCGCCAAGGAATTCGGGGTGAAGGCCACCCTGGACCACTGCACCGACGGCGAGCTGATCTCCGACGAGCTGGCCAAGGAGGGCCTGCCGGTGTTTGTGGGTCCCACCCTGGGCAGCAAGAGCAAGGCCGAGCTGCGGCACAAGAGCTTCACCACCCCCGGCGCCCTGTACCGGGCGGGCCTCACCGTCAGCATCATCACCGACGCACCGGTGATCCCCCTGGAGAATCTGACCATGTGCGCGGGCCTGGCCGCCAACGCGGGCCTGCCTATGGACGAAGCGTGGCGGGCCATCACCATCAACCCCGCCCGCAGCCTGGGCGTCGACAGCCGGGTGGGCAGCCTGGAGCCCGGTAAGGACGCGGATTTCGTCCTGTGGACCGCCGACCCCCTCACCACCATCGGCGGCCAGGCATATATGACCGTCATCGACGGCAAGGTCGTATACCGGGCGGAGTAAATTCGCCTAAATTCCCGGGAAATCCCGATTCCCTCTTGCGAAGAGGCGGTTTTTCCTGTATAATCAACCAACAGCACACTACAAAGGGTATCCGATACCTATTTTCGAGAGGACTGAAACAACTATGAGTGCATCCAGAGAAAAGAAAGCCCGTCAGGAGTTCGCCGCCAGCGGCGCCGTGGACCCCAAGGCCGCCCGCCAGGCGGAGGAGCGCGCCAAGCAGCGCCGGAACAACTGGCTCTACGGCGGCATCGCCATCGTGTTCGTGCTGGTGGCCGCCGTTCTGCTGGTCTGGAACTCCAACGTGATCCAGCGGGGTGCTTCCGCCGTCACCGTGGAGGGCGAGACATATTCCGCCGCCGAGGTCAGCTATTTCTATCATGTGGCCTATAACTCCATTGCCCAGAGCCAGTATGCCTCCTATTACGGCCTGAGCAACTCCACCCCCCTGACCCAGCAGAGCCTCAGCGACATGGCCAAGACCCTGCTGGGCGTGTCCGACGACATGACCTGGGACGCCTATTTCAGGGACGCCGCCAAAAAGAGCCTGATCCAGATCACCATGCTCAAGAAGGGCGCCGCCGAAAAGAACATCACCTGGAACGACGACATGCAGAAGGAGCTGGACTCCACCATGGAGACCCTGGCCACCTACGCCAAGTCCGCCGGCAAGAGCGAGGCTGAGTATATCAAGCAGCTCTACGGCAGCAACATGACCGTCAAGATATTCAAGGGCATCCTGAAGGACACCATCATTGCCTCCCACTATCAGCAGGATTATATCGACAGCCTGCAGTACACCGACGAGGAGCTCCAGAAGTACTACGAGGAGAACAAGAACTCCTTCGACGTGGCCAACTATGAGATGATCACCTTCAAAGGCGCCGCCGCCTCCACCAAGGACGCCGACGGCAACACCGTTCAGCCCACCGAGGAGGAGAGCGCCGCCGCCCTGCAGAAGGCCAAGGACGCCGCCGCCGCCGTGCTGGAGACCGTCAAGTCCGGCATCCTGCCCGAGAAGGCCGCCAAGGAATATGAGTCCATCGCCACCTATTCCCACCCCGAGTCCGGCACCTACAGCGGCGATGCCGCCACCAAGTGGGTGTTTGACGACAGCCGCCAGGCCGGCGACACCGAGCTCGTGGAAAACGGCACCTCCATCTATCTGCTGATCTTCCACAGCCGCAGCCGCAACGATTACAACACCGTGGACGTGCGCCACATTCTGTTCAAGGTGGACACCTCCAGCCTGGACAGCAAGGCCGACGATTACGAGGCCAAGCTGGAGGAGCTGAAGGCCGGCAAGAAGCAGGAGGCCGAGAATGCCCTCCAGGCCTGGAAGGACGGCGACGCCACCGAGGAGAGCTTCGCGGCCCTGGCCAACAAGCTGTCCGAGGACCCCGGCTCCAACACCAACGGCGGCCTGTATAAGCAGGTCTATAAGGGCCAGATGGTCAGCGAGTTCAACGACTGGTGCTTCGACGACAGCCGCAAGGCCGGCGATACCGGCATCGTGGCCAACGATGCCGCCGGCGGCAGCTACATCGGCTACCACGTCATGTACTTCGTGGGCACCGACGATCCCTATTGGATGGTCCAGGTCCGCAACGCCATGACGAACAAGGACTACTCCGAGTGGTCCGCCAACCTGGTCAAGGACATCACCGCCACCGAGAATTCCGGCATGAAGTACGTGGGCTGAGCCCCATTACGCAACAAAAAAGAGGCTGGCGGCTGCCAGCCTCTTTTCCACTGTTATCCGACAAGGAGACCGCTATGGAACACAGATTTTTACGCACGGAAATGGTCCTGGGGGACCGGGCCCTGGACCGGCTCTCCCGCTGCCATGTGGCGGTGTTCGGCCTGGGCGGCGTGGGCAGCTACGCCGCCGAGATCCTGGCCCGCTCCGGGGTGGGGGAGCTGACCCTGGTGGACCAGGATACCCTGAGCCTCACCAATATCAACCGCCAGCTGTACGCCCTGTCCTCCACCGTGGGGGAATATAAGGCCGAAGCAGCCGCCCGGCGGTGCCGGGACATCAACCCCGGCCTCCGGGTCCACCCCCTGTGCGCCACCTATGACGCCGCCCACCGGGATGCGTTTTTCACCGGGAAATTCGACTATATCGCCGACTGCATCGACCTGGTCACCTGCAAGCTGGACCTGATCGCCCAGGCGGGGCAGCGGGGCATCCCCATCATCTCCGCCCTGGGCACCGGCAACAAGCTGGACCCCGGCCTTTTGCAGATAACGGACATTTCCAGGACCTCTGTCTGCCCCCTGGCCCGGGTCATGCGCCGGGAGCTGCGGGACCGGGGCATCCGGCACCTGAAGGTGGTGTACAGTCCCGAGCCGGCCGCCGAGACCCGGCAGCTGGAGGCCCCGTCCCCCGGGCGGCGCAGCGTGCCCGCCAGCGTGCCCTGGGTGCCCTCCACCGCCGGCATCCTGATGGCCTCCGCCATTGTCCGGGACCTGATAGCGGATAGTGAGGATTGATATGGATATTATACGGGATATTGAAAATTTTGTTCCGCTTTGTCCCCAGGAGCAGCGGGACAAGACCGGGATATTGCGGTTTTTGGCGGGACATCCCGATGCATTTGACCGGGAGAACCTCACCGCCCATATGACCGCCTCCGCCTGGGTCCTGAGTCCGGACCGGCGGCAGGTGGTGATGGTGTATCACAACCTCTATCACTCCTGGTCCTGGACCGGCGGACACGCCGACGGGGACCGGGATCTGCTGGCGGTGGCCATGCGGGAGGTAACGGAGGAAACGGGTCTGCGGCAGCTGGAGCTGCTGCACCCGGGGATCTTCTCCCTGGAGTGCCTGACGGTGGACGGCCACGAAAAGCGGGGGCAGTATGTCCCCAGCCACATTCACATGAACGTCACCTATCTGCTGGGCGCCCGGGATCGGGCGCTGCGGCAGAAGCCCGACGAAAACAGCGGCGTGGCCTGGTTCACGCCCCGGGAGGCGCTGGAGGCGTCCACGGAGCCGTGGATGGTCCAGCGGGTATACAGCAAGCTGACACAGCGCGCCGCAGCCTATATGGCCCGGTAAGGAGGCAATTGTTCCATGGCAAGACGAAAGCCGGACCCCGGCGCAATTTATGTATCCCCCCGGCTCCAGGCCAGCCTGGAGCCCATGGGCCGCTGCGCCCTGACCACGGTGACGGCCCCCATGGGCTACGGAAAGACCACGGCGGTAAACTGGTTTTTAGCGGCCCAGCCGCCGGGCTCGGCCATCCGCGTCAGCATTTATTCCGACAGTCTGCCTGCCCTGTGGGAAAGCGGACGGCGGGCCTTTCGGGCCGCCGGACTGACCGTCCTGGAGGGCTTCGAGTGCCCCGGGGACCCGGCCTCCGCCGGTCTGCTGGCCGACACCCTGTGCCGGGAGCTGCGGCGGCCGGAGCCCTGGTATCTGTTTGCAGATGACCTGCACCTGCTGCCCGATCCCCGGATGGCGCGGTTTTTATGCGAACTGGCGGCGAGACTGCCGGAAAACGTCCACCTCATCGCCGCCAGCCGGGACCGGATCCTGTCCGGGGATCAGGTGCTGCGGCTGGGCGGACGGCTGCACCGCATCGGCGCGGAGCAACTGCGGCTGGAGGGCGGCGAGCTGGCGGCCTATGTCCACCGCTGCGGCGCGGCCCTGGACCAGGAGCAGCTGGCAGAGCTGCAGCAGGCCACGGAGGGCTGGATGGCCGCCGTTTACCTGCGGCTCCGGGCCCTGACGGAGCAGGGAGCGGACCCCGGGGAAACGGACATTTATGAGATGTTCACCGCCGCCATGCTGCGGCCCCTGCCGCCCCGGCGGCAGAGGTTCCTGGCGGTTATGGGTCAGGCCGACGAGTTCACCGGGGACATGGCCCGGTATATTACCGGCCAGCCGGACACACCGGAGATCCTGGCGGACCTGACGGCGAAAAACGCCTTTGTCACCCGGCTCCCCGGCGGGGGATACCGGTTCCACCACATGATGAAGGCCTGCGCCCAGCGGGATTTTGACGCCCTGCCCCCGGAGGAGCAGGCGGAATACCGGGCCCGGTACGGCCGCTGGTATGCGGACCGGGGGGACTATTTGCAGGCCCTGGCCGCCTTCGGCAAATGCGGCCGGTGGGATGCGGCCCTGGACGTGATCCAGCGGGATGCGGGCATTCTGCTGGCGGCCCTGCGGCCCCAGCAGGTGCTGGAGCTGCTGGACTGCTGCGGTGACCGGGTGCTGATGGAGCACCCCACAGCCCTGCTGGTGCTGATGCGGCGGATGTTCACCTGGGGGCAGATCCCCCGGATGCAGCAGCTGAAGGCGCTGCTGCTGGAATCCGTCCGGAATCACCCGGACATGACGCCCCGGCAGCGGGGCAATCTGCTGGGAGAGTGCGACCTGATCGAAAGCTTCCTGCATTACAACGACATCACGGAGATGAGCCGCCTGCACCGCAGCGCCAGCCGCCAGATGACCGACCAGGCCGTCAGCATCCAGAGCCGCGGCAGCTGGACCTTCGGGTCGCCGTCGGTGCTGATGATGTTCCACCGGACCCCGGGGCAGCTTTCCCGGGAGCTGGCGGAGATGGACGACTGCATGCCCCACTATTACAAGATCACCGGCGGCCACGGCATGGGCGCTCAGCGGATCATGGAGGGCGAGGCGGCCCTGGCCCAGGGGCGCCTCAACGACGCGGCCATTGCTCTGGAGCGGGCCCGGGCAGATATCCGGGGCAGCGGCCAGGAAAATATGGCTCTTTGCTGCGACTTTCTGGAAATGCGGCTGGCCCTGGCCGCCGGGAAAGCCCCGGAGACGGACCTGCGCCGCCGCCGGGAGCAGCTGCTGGGCCGGCACAACGCCATGTGGCTGCACATTTTCGACAGCAGCAGCGCCTGGTGTCTGGCGCTGCTGGGGCAGGAGGAGAGCATCCCCTCCCTGTTCCGGGAGCACCGGCTGGATACGGTGAATTTCCTGGGGCCCTGCGTGCCCATGATGCGGATGATCGAAAACCAGGTATTCCTGGCCCAGGGGGCCTATGCCCGGGTCATCGGCGGCAGCGATAAGCTGCTGGCTCTGTGCCGGGGGATGCACTACGCCCTGGTGGAGATCTATGTGCTGACGCAGACTGCCGCAGCCTATGAACGGCTGGGCAAACGCCGGGAGGCTGCGGCTCTGGTCCGGCAGGCGGCGGATATGGCCCGGCCCGACGGGCTGGTGCTGCCCTTTGCCGCCTGCTACCGGTACCTGCGGGAGGTGCTGCCGGAGGCCGGGGACGACTTTGCCGCCCGGGCCGCCCGGTTCGGCCAGAGCTTCCAGGCCGGGTGCCAGGCGGTGCAGATCGTCCGGCAGCGGCCGGAGACCTTCGCCGCTCTGACAGAGCGGGAATGGGCCGTGGCCCAGCGGATGGCCCGGCGGCTCAGCAACCGGGAGATCGCCGGGCAGCTGTTCCTGTCCGAGGGAACGGTGAAGCAGTACATCAACCAGATCTACTCCAAGCTGCACCTGACCGGCGACGCCCGGACCAAGCGCCGCCGCCTGGAGGAGCTGATGGAAGACTGACGGAAGCATAGCAAAATCCCTCCGGCTCCGGCCGGAGGGATTTTGTTCAGCCTGTCAAAAAAGAGCGCCGCCGCTGTCATGAGCTTCTCCCGGGGACCAGGGGAAATTCCCGCACCAGCTCATACGCCAGCTTATACTGCCGCCCGGCGGTGAGCCATTCCAGCACCCAGGGCAGGTGGAACCCCGCGTATCCGATGGGCAGCTCCCTCCGGCAGCGGTGGAACACGTCCATCAGCGCCGCGCCGTAATCCGGGTCCCGCAGATAGCCGGGGTTTTCCAGCCTGCGCCGCACCAGCCCGCAGATCTCCATGCACAGAGCCCGGTCCGGATACGCCTCCGGGGCCGTCTCCGCCCGGTCCAGGGCGTCCAGAGCCTCCCGGGTCCGGCCCAGCCCCTCGCAGCACACCGCCAGCTTGTGCAGCTCCATGACCCGGGGCTGCTCCAGGGCGGAAAAATACCCATACGCCTCCTGATACCGGCCGCACTCCACCTGGGTGGCGGCCCGGTTATAGGCCATGGCCCGCAGGTCCTCCTGCCGTCCCAGGGCCCGGGCCATGCGCTCCGCCGCCCGATAGTGCTCCTCCATACCGTCCAGGTCCAGCTGGTTGCAGCATACGCTGCCCATAATCAGCCGGCATTCCAGCATCAGCCGCACCCGGCCGTCCCGGGCCGCCAGGTCGCAGCCCTGCCGCAGATAGGCCATGGCCCCGGTATAGTCGCCGCCCTGCTCATACCCGGCAATGCCCGCCATCAGAAAGCAGTACGCCTCCGGCAGCAGCCGCACCGCCTCCGGCTCCCGGTCCTGCACGATCCGCAGCAGCGCCAGCTGCCGCCGGTCCAGATACGGCTCCAGCGCCGCCGGGATGTCCGACGGGTCCTGCCGGTCCACGGCGTCCAGCACCATGCCGTCCGCCGCCAGGGGACTGGACAGGATGGTCTCCAGCGCCTGGGAGAACGCCGCCCGGCTGTCCTGAAACGCCTCCTGCTCTCCGTCCAGCAGCTGCGCGTACCGCCGCTCCACCAGCCCCTCCAGCTCCGGCAGATTCTCCCCGTACCAGGGCAGGTCCAGCCGCTTCATCAGCAGCGCCAGCAGCTCCGGCGCGGCCTGGACCCGGCCCTGCTCGATCTTGGACAGATACGACGCCGCGCAGATGCCCCGGCACAGGCCCTCCTGACTCCAGCCCCGCTTCAGCCGCTCCTGCCGCAGCCGCAGCCCCACGGCTGCCGCCCCGGCGCTCATTTGGCGCCTCCGGCGCACACCGGCGCCTCATACAGCTTCCCGTGGACGAAATAGTTATACGACCGGCACCCTCCGGCGCACCACGGCCCCATCCGGCACCGGGCGCAGTCTCCGGTCAGCAGCTCCGGGGTGAACCGCCGGTTATACGCAAACGCCTCCGGGTCCTCCCAGATGTCCCGCAGCCGCCGCTGCCGCAGATTTCCCTCGATGAACCGCTCATCGTACATAGACTCGCACCCCCGTATGTTTCCCACACTGTCGATGCCTATGGCGGAGATTCCCGCCCGGCACCCCTGGAAGCAGGCCCCGCCGGCGCCCCGCAGGCCCGGCTCCTCCTCTGTAAAGTAGCCCACGTTGTCAGCCGCACCCAGCATAAACGGCGCGCGGTCCCGGTGGCTCTCCACGAAGCGGATCACCTCCGCCGGGTCCATGCGCCAGTCCAGCCCCCGGGCGGCGTTGCCCATAGGCGAGCACGCCTGCAATTGCCACGCGGCGATGCCGGAGCCCTCCAGCACCCGGTACAGCTCCTCCAGCCGCCCCACGCAGTCCCTGCGCAGGGTGGAGATCACCGACGTCGGGATGCCGGCCTTCACCAGCGCCCCCACGGCGTCCATGGCCCGGCGGAAGCTGCCTGCCTGCCGTCCGGCGTCATGTACGTCCTCCGGCCCGTCGATGGACACCGCCACGGACTCCACGCCGGCCTCCCGCAGCTGCGCCAGCACCTCCGGCGACATCAGGTACCCGTTGGTGATCACCGCCACCGCCGCGCCCCGGCCGGTGAGCCGCCCGGCGATCTGCGCCCAGTCCCGCCGCAGGAACACCTCGCCCCCGATCAGCGACACCCTCCGGCACCCCAGCTCTGCCAGCTGGTCCGCCGTGTCCAGGCACTCCGCCGTGGACAGCTCGTCGGCCCTGGCCCGCCCCCCGGCGGACCCGCAGTACCGGCACCCGAAGCAGCACGCCAGCGTCAGCTCCCACACGCAGCTGCGCAGCCGGAACCCGCTCATTTCTTCTCCTTCACCACCGGCGCGGCATACACCGCCATGATGGGCGGCTCAGACCCGGGCCGCTCCGGCTTTTTCGGACCCTTTACCGGTTTTCCGTCAAGATCCCGTAAAAAGAAGTCCCGGGCATCCCCGTTGGGATATCCCGTTTTTTTGGATGTTTTCTTCTCGTTCATGGACATTGCCCTCCTGCCCTGTTGATTAATTACACATATTATAGCACAATCCGCCCGTCGAATCCAGAAAAATTTCCCTTATCCCCTGAAAATGCACTTGCATTCGACATGACTTTGTGATAGAATAATAACCAGATAACAATAAACTTTGGAAAACCAAAATTACACTTGAAAACGATACCGATATGCGCTATAATAACGTTCCGCAGCTGGGACCGGCATCCCGGCGGCGGAAGCGTTGTCGCATCTTCAATTAGGTCCGTTAGGGCCTGAAAATAATGCGCACCGCGCAAATAAACGCAATGGGAGGAACGAGGATATGAAGAAATGGAAACAGGCGTTGGCCCTTGTGCTGGCGCTGGTCATGGCCCTGTCTCTGGTGGCCCTGCCGTCCTTCGCGGCGGACGAGGACGCCAGCGGAAGCGGAACCGCTGCGTCAGACGGACCCGCATGGCCCAATGAGGGTGCGATCAACCTCAGCAAAGCGGCCCAGCCTGTGGATGGAAAGGATGGCCTCTATGAGCTTACCCTGACCATCGAGGGCAAGAACTACAGCACCACCTCCGACGTGGTTCTGGTCATCGACTGCTCCGGCAGTATGGAGGGCACCAAGCTCACCAACACCCGCAAGGCCGCCAAGGCCTTCGGTGACAAGCTGCTGACGAAGAACAGCACTACCCGCATCGCCATCGTCACCTTTATCGATACGGCCACGGCGTACAACAACGGCCACTTCTACACGGCCTCCGAGCTGGTTGACTTCAAGGCCGCCGTGGATGACGCCACCTACGCTAATGGCGGCACCAATCAGCAGGCCGGTATCCATGTGGCCCAGCAGCTGCTGGTGTCTTCTGCCTCCACCGGCAAGCAGAAGAACATCGTCATCCTGTCCGATGGTGAGCCCACCTACAGCCATCCCTTCATTGTCCCTAAAAACGGAAGTGCCCCGAGTACGCCTAATCCGAATTACAGTAAGACGATCGGTAACGGCGGTGATTTTGAAATTGGGTACTACGGATTCCTTGGTGCTGTTTGGCATGACCAAGGAAATGCCGGGTACTACAGCGGAAGTAGCTACAACGACAGGGGTAGCTACACGTATAACGCAGATGGAACGTTTACCTTCAAATCGAACGTGAACACCAACAACGGCGTAGCCACCATCTGGGAGGCCAACCAGGCAAAGACCGCCGGGACCACCATCTTCTCCGTGGCCCTCCAGGCTGGTACCGACGGCGAGAACACCCTGAAATCCTGCGCCAGCGATGCTGCCAAGGGCTATTTCGCCATCGGCCAGAACGACAACGTGGAGACCAAGCTCACCGCCGCCTTTGAGACCATCGCCGGCAGCATCGCCAAGGCCGCCACCAACGGCTCGGTCACCGACCCCATGAGCCAGTATGTGAACCTGGCCTTCACCGGCGACCCCAAGGTTACCAACAGCCTGGACGAGTACAATGCCGGTGGATACGATGTCTATCTGAGCCAGGGCACCGTCACCCGCAGCGGCGAGACCCTCAACTGGAACGTCGGCGACATCAACGAGGGTACTCCGGCGGTCATGAAGTACCGCGTGACCCTCAAGGACGGCCTCAGCAAGGATCGGACCTATCCCACCAACGACACCACTACCTTTAATTACACCGACTATCAGGATCAGGAAACCAGCAAGGACTTCGAAATCCCCCAGGTTGCGCCCAAGGGCGGCACCATCCTCATGCACTTCTACCTGGTGAATGCCCAGGGTCAGCCCATCAACGAGAAGGGCGTGGAGGTGGAGTCCCCCGACAAGGCCAAGCAGCTGGCCGCCCAGGAGTATTACCAGATGAACGGCTCCCAGGCCCTGGAATACGGCACCTATAAAGTCCCCATGAAGGAAATTTCCGGCGCCGCCTACTATGGCTATACCCTGGACGGCGTCACCACCAAGGATGTGACGGAGGCTTCCGTCACCGTCTCCACTACCAATGCCAACCGCGAGGTTTGGTTTGCCTACACCCAGAGCTTCTATGTGGTCCACGTTCAGATGGACGAAAACGGCCAGGCTAAGCAGGTGGGCGCCACCGAGACCTACCCCGTCAGCGCCGGGTTTAACCTGACGGACAAGGTCACCAGCGGCTACCTCTACGGCGGAGCTTTCAACAGCGAGGCATGTACCGAGGTTTATCCCTTCGCCGAGGGCGAAACCGGCCTCAGCTTTGCCCCCAAGGCTGGCGAAACCTACTATATCTGGGAGGTTCCCAACGCTTATCTGAAGCCTATGGCTCTGTCTTGCTGGGAGCATAACACAGAGGGGCAGCTGGATGTCATTGGCTTCTATATGGTTTCCGCCATTGACCGCAGCCTCTACAAAGAAGCTGGGTTCTATGTCAATAGTTCCCGTACCACGGCAAACCAGATGACCTATGAGGCCATTGACGAAGCTCGCACCACCGTTGCCAGCCTGCCGGAGGGCCAGAGCGTTGCCTTCAAGGGCATCACCATCAACCTGAAGCAGGAGGGCCAGTCCGACAGCTATACTGCGGCCAGCGTAGTCACTGGTGACAAGTATGGCTATATGCTGTGCTACGGCTTGGATAAGGACACCTATTGGCCCCAGGCCGGTGAATCCGTCAGCTACTATCCCTACTGGGTCACCCTGGACGGCGTGGAGGTCACCAACAGCGTCACCCGCGTCGGCACCTACCAGGGCACTGGCGCTGGCAAGATCAAGTCCAACGATGAGTCCCGCACCGCTGACTGCACGGTTCCCGCCGTTGCCGAAACACAGCTGCTGACCATGGCTTCCTACTGCGCCGATGGCACTCCCATTTCGGCGGATGTGCCCACCGTGGAGGATGTCACCGTCACCGTGGTGGACGGCGCCAAGACCTATGAGCTTACCGTTTCCGCCGGTACCGGCGTCCGTAACCAGGTGGCCTACCAGGCCCCCGCCGGCAAGGTCTTTGCCGGTTGGTTCGCCGACCAGGCCTATACCATCCCCGCCGACCTGGACCAGGTCACGGAGGACACCACCATCTACGCCAAGTACGTCAGCGACTCCTATCTGGACCTGCACTATGTCCGGAATGGTCTGTTCCGCCTGCGCGGCGTCACCCTGATCTCCGCCGTGGATAACCCGGCCAACTATCAGGAGAGCGGCATCATCGTGGACGGCGTGAAGGTGCCTGTTGCCTATGCCAACCGCTATCGGCTGTTCTATACGGCCTCCGGCCTGTTCGGTGCTGCCCGCAATGCCAGGCTCATGATCACCCAGCAGAGCTTCTCCGGCTCTGGTACCCTGGAGGTCACCCCCTATTGGGTCACCCTGGACGGCACCGAAGTCCACGGCGTCACCCATACCCTGCATTACAACACCCGCACCATTTGGAAGTGAGGAAAGGAGAAAACCATGAACAAACAATTTATTCCTCCTGAACTCCAGGATACCGTTGTGGGCCTTGATGGCCAGAAGCCCAGCGGCAGTGTTTTGGAAAGCATCGGCAATGGTCGCTATGCCGTGACCCTGCCCGATGGCCAGCAGGTCATCGTGGACCAGCACGGCAACATCATCGGCTGAAACACCACAAGCGGAGGGATGGCTCATCCATCCCTCCGCTTCTCACACATGACGAATTTTTATCCATGAAACGACGACTTGTTCTTGCCGGTGTTCCCGTAGACGTGATCACCGCCTATGATGATTACTATCCGTATTTTTCTCCGTATCTGGAAAAGAATGGTGGGACGATCCGGGATATCCCGCCCTGTCCCATAAATGACCGGGACATTCCGTCAGTGCGCATTCCGCCCCAGCGGCTCCGGAAGGCTGCCAGTATTTACCAGCCCGGGGACCCGGAATATTATGTGGAATATATGGAGCTGTGTCCCGCTATCTCCTCTGCCATCACGGCTTTCGGCCGCATCGTGTTTCATGCCGTTTCCTTTATCTGGAAGGACCTGGCTTGGCTTATTACCGCCCCCAGCGGCACCGGCAAATCCACCCATTACTGCCTGTGGAAGCTCCTCTGTCCCGATGCGGTTCAGATCATCAACGGGGATAAACCCATTGTATATATGGAAAATGACCAAGTATTCGTCACTTCATCCCCTTGGACGGGTAAAGAAAACATGTCTCAGCGGCTGACCGCTAAATTGGGCGGAATTATATTCCTGGAACAGGCCAAAACCAACGAAATCAGACGACTGACCGTTCACGAATCCGCCGGAAAAATCTTTTCCCAATTCCTGTTTGATTGTAATACGGAGCAGGAAATGAAATCTGCCTGTAAAATCGCTGAAAATATGCTGAAAAGCCCGGTCTGGCTTCTGAAAAACCGCGGAGATATCCAATCTGCCCAATTGTGCAGAGATACCCTGGCGGCAGCCCTGTCTGACCCTGCGATGAATCTGGCAAAAAGTGATAAAAATGGTGAAAAACTATGAAATATACCGTTATTCCCGGAGTAGTTCTTGCAGAAATCTGCGATGAACAACTCTTGGTGGCAACCGGACCCGCTCGCGGCAGGGTGCCGTATGTCAAAGGGCTGAACGAAACCGGAGCATACTTTTTCTCACAAATTAAATCTGGACTATCCACTGAATCAATCATAAATGACGCCGCAGAACGATACGAAACAACGACTGAGATAATTGCTCCATCCTTCGGTAATTTTCTTCAGGCCCTTGTGGATTCCGGCTATCTTCAGGAAATCCCGGAATCAACTCCTCCGGTCAAACCAAAAACCGATCAATAATCCTAAATGATGAACAAATACGCTCCAAAATTGGCTTAAATAGCCGATTTTGGAGCGTATTTGCAATTTTTTCGAGGCGGTTAATTCGGACTTGTCAGGCTTCCCGGAAAAGGGAAGCAGGGAAAGTATTGTGAAAATTTAATCATTTCTTGACGCGGAGGGGAATATTTGATAGGATAACTCCACACTAGGGTGAATAAAAATGCAAAAGGAGAGACGATATGGAACGCGAAAAACTGGGCTCCCGGCTGGGCTTCATCCTGCTGTCCGCCGGGTGCGCCATCGGCTGCGGCAATGTGTGGAAATTCCCGTGGATGTGCGGCCAGTACGGCGGGGGCGGCTTTGTGCTGCTGTATGTGCTGTGCCTGGTGGTGCTGGGGCTGCCTATCATGACCATGGAGTTCTGCGTGGGCCGGGCGGCCCAGACCAGCCCCATCCACATGTATCAGAAGCTGGAGAAAAAGGGTCAGAAATGGCATATCCATGGGTATGTGTCCTTATTCGGCAGCATCGCCCTGATGGCGTTTTACACGGTGGTCACCGGATGGATCGTGTACTATTTCGTGCAGTTTCTCACGGGAAACAGCCAGAATCTGGGGTTTTCCGCAATGATCGCGGACCCGGGCGTCAACGTGACCTATCTGGCGGTGACGGTGGCGATGGCCTTCGGCGTTTTGTGCTTCGGCCTGCAGAGCGGCCTGGAGCGGGTCACCAAATACATGATGCTGCTGCTTTTGATGCTGATGCTGGTGCTGGCCGTTCACAGCTTCACCCTGGACGGCGCGGCGGAGGGCCTGCGGTTTTACCTGGTGCCGGACCTGTCCAGGATCACCGGCAGCGTGGTGGTGGGCGCCATGAACCAGGCATTCTTCACCCTGTCGGTGGGCATGGGGGCCATGGCCATTTTCGGCAGCTACATCGGCAAGGAGAGGTCCCTGATGGGGGAGTCGGTGAACATCATCCTGCTGGATACCTTTGTGGCCATCGTGGCGGGGCTGATCATGTTCCCGGCCTGCTTTACCTATGGGGTGGAGGTCAACGCCGGCCCCAGCCTGCTGTTTGACACCATGGCCACCGTGTTCAACCACATGAATGGCGGCCGCTGGTGGGGAACCCTGTTCTTCCTGTTTATGGTGTTTGCGGCCCTGTCCACAGTGCTGGCGGTGTGCGAGGAGATACTGGCCATGGTGCGGGATCTTACCGGATGGAGCCGCCCGGTGGGGTGCCTGGTCTGCGGGGGGTGCATCTTCCTGGTGGCGCTGACCACGGCCCTGGGCTACAGCGTGCTGCACTTCCAGCCCTTCGCAGAGGGTACCTCCTGGCTGGACCTGTGGGATTTCCTGGTGTCCAACAACATTCTGCCCCTGGGGTCCCTGGTGTTTGCCCTGTTCTGCTGCAACCGGTTCGGCTGGGGATGGGACAGCTTCCTACTGGAGGCCAACGCCGGCCGGGGCCTGAAGGTGCGGCAATGGATGAAGCCGATGTTTCAGTATGTGGTCCCCGTGGCCATCCTGTTCATCTATGTCTATGGCATGGTGACGTTCCAGTGGAAATAAGCATAAAAAATGAGAGGCGGGAGCCTCTCATTTTTTCAGACTGTCAAAAAAGCCTCGCAGAGTTCGCGGCCCGCAGGCCGCGAATAAGGTTCGATCCATTTTTTGCGGCGGCGTGTACGTCGCGAAAAATACTTTGCGCGGAGAGAGTGTGTTTTCGCGCATTTTATGCGTGAAAACGCGCGGGTCGGAGCGAAAACTCTTTTGTCAAAAAAGGGCAACGCCCTTTTTTGATAAGCTCAAAAAATGAGAGGCGGGAGCCTCTCATTTTTTATTGGGGGGGTTACTGCTTCACGGAGGGCTTCAGCTTCTCCGCGATGACACACAGAAGGATGGTCAGGACCATGTCCGGCAGGGTGTAGCCCACGGGGGTGTCTACGCCCATCAGCAGGCGATAGGCCACAAAGCCCATGAGCCAGATCACCAGGTTCCGGGCGTCGGCGGCCACGGCGAAGCGGTCCCGGTGCAGCAGGAAGTGGTCGGCGATCTGCACGGCGATCATGGGGGCGAACACGGAGCCGATCAGGTACAGAAAGCCGGTGATATCGTCCATGGGGAACAGGATGGCCCCGGCCACGCCCACCACAGTGGTGATGATGGCCACCGTCTTGCCGCTGACCCTGCTGGACAGGGACTCGGCGGAGATGCCGGCGGACCAGGCGTCCAGGAACGTGGTGGTGACGGTGGAGAACACCAGGATCACCAGGGCGGCAATGCCCAGGCCGGCCTTGACCATGATGACGGCGATGTCATACTCGCCGGTGAAGATGGCTGCGCCCATGCCGATGACGTACATCCAGCAGGATACCAGACCGTAGGTGACCACGCTGGCTGCCGTGGCCCGGACGGGCTTCTGGGCCTGGCGGGTATAGTCGCTGATCAGGGGCAGCCAGGACAGGGGCATGGCCACCGCCAGCTCCACCGCCGCGCCGAAGGTCAGGCCCTCACCGGAGGGGGCGGCCATGGCGCTGCCGGAGAAGAAGATCACCTTGCACAGCACCAGGGTCAGCACGAACAGGGCGGCCATGGTGATCTTGTTGATCCAGCCCAGGTCGGTGATGCCCACCACGATCCACAGCAGGATCAATGCGCCGATGACCAGGCACCAGACCCAACGGCCAACGTCGAAAATGCCGCCGATGGCCAGGGCCCCGTCATAGATCATGATGGCGGTCCAGCCCACCAGCTGCAGCACATTCAGCAGAGCGAACAGCAGGCCGCCCTTCTGGCCGAAGCTCATTTTCACGGTCTCCATGGCGCTGCGGCCGGTGCGGCCGCCGATGAGACCCGCCAGCAGCATCATGCCGCAGCCGATGACATGGCCGATGAGGATGGCCAGCAGGCCCTTGCCCATGCCCAGAGGGGCGAAGGCCGTGCCGGTAAGGATCTCGGCCAGGGAGACGCCTGCCCCGAACCAGATCAGGGCGTTCTGAAAGGTGGAGGTCTTTTTCATTCCGCGAACCCTCCCTTCAGGTCAAACATGTGGTTCATGGGGCCGGAGCCCTTGCCCAGGTCCAGCATGGCGGCCAGCGCCCCGGAGATATACGACTTGGCCCGCTCCACGGACTGGTCCAGGTCATAGCCCTTGGCCAGGTTGGCGGCGATGGCGCTGGACAGGGTGCAGCCGGTGCCGTGGGTGTTGGGATTGGGGATGCGTCGGCCCCGGAACCACTTGCCGCCGCCGTCCCGCCACAGCAGATCGTCGGCGTCGTTGATCTGGTGGCCGCCCTTGCACAGCACGGCGCAGCCGTACTGCTGACTGATGGTCCGGGCGGCGGCCTCCATGCCGGCGGCGTCGGTGATGGGGAGGCCGGAGAGGATCTCCGCCTCGGGAATGTTGGGCGTCAGTACCGTGGCCAGAGGCAGCAGCTCCGCCGTCAGGGCGTGGATGGCGTCGTCCCGCAGGAGCTTTGCGCCGGAGGTGGCCACCATGACGGGGTCCACCACCACGCGCTGCGCGCCATACCGGCGCAGCTTTTCCGCGATGACGGCAATCAGCGCTGCCGAGGAGACCATGCCGATCTTCACCGCGTCGGGGGCGATGTCCGTGAACACGGCGTCCAGCTGCTCCGCCAGAAAATGGGGGGTGGACTCCAGGATGTCTGTGACGCCGGTGGTGTTCTGGGCCGTCAGGGCCGTGACCGCGCAGGTGGCGAATACGCCGTTGGCGGTCATGGTCTTGATGTCGGCCTGGATCCCGGCGCCTCCGCTGGAATCGCTTCCAGCAATGGTCAATGCTGTTTTCATGATGATCTGTCCTTTCTGTTTTCTACAGCACAGTTTTGTAATGCGATGCAAGGTGGTGCCCCCAATGCACCGCTTGACTGCTGAAAAATCAGAGGATTTTTCAGCTAAGGTCAGCCGTTCAGCTCCGCCCAGTGGGCGGGAAGGGAGGCCAGAGAGGGGACGTACACGTCCGCCGTCCGGCGGAGGGTCTGCTGGTCCGCCTCGCCGTTGGCGTCGTATACGCCCACGGTGCGGTAGCCTGCCGCGGCGGCGGTTTGCAGGGCATAGAGCGAGTCCTCCGCCACCAGGGTCTGGTCCGGCGGCGTGCCCCGGGCCGCCAGGTGATAGATATCCGGCCGGTGCTTGCTGACGCCCAGCTCGCCGGTGGTGTAAATGGCCTCAAAGCAGGGCAGAAGGCCCAGCCGCTCCAGGGCCCGGGTCACATGGGAACGGGGGCTGGAGGTGGCGGCGGTGACGGATATGCCCCGGTCCCGCAGGAAGGCCAGAGCCGTCCGGGCTCCGTCCTTTTCCGGAACCTCGTTATAGTAATAATCCCGCAGCATGGCGGAAAGGTCCGCCAGAACGTCGGCGCTCTCCGGCAGGGGATAGTGGGTCCGGAGATAGTCCGCGCCCTGCTCCATGCTCATGGCAAACAGCAGCTCTCCCAGGCCCGGCTCCGGCGTGAGTCCCCGGCGCAGCAGGTAGCGGGCGCCCAGGTCCTTCCAGATGGACATGGAGTCCAGCACCACGCCGTCCAGGTCAAACACAGCGGCCCGGATCATGCCTGGAGCATCTCCCGGGTGGCGGCCTTCAGGTCCTCCGATGCCCGGCGGATATCGGCCGCGCCGTAGATGGCGCTGATGACGGCCACGCCGCAGATGCCGCTGCCGGAGAGCCTGTGCACGTTGTCCCGGCTGATGCCGCCGATGGCCACCACGGGAATGGACACGGCCCGGCAGATGGCCTTCAGGGTGTCGTAGGACACGTCGTCGGCGTCGTCCTTGGACCCGGTGGGGAACACGGCCCCCACGCCCAGATAGTCCGCGCCGTGCTTTTCCGCCAGCAGAGCCTGCTCCACCGTCTGGGCGGACACGCCGATGATCTTATCGGGCCCCAGCTTCCGGCGGACGTCCAGGGCCTCCATGTCGCTCTGGCCCACATGAACGCCGTCGGCGTCCATAGCCAGGGCAATATCCACATTGTCGTTGACAATAAAGGGAACGTGATAATCCCGGCACAGGGCCTGCAGCTCCCGGGCCTCTGCCAGGAACGAGGGCTCCGCCAGGGTCTTTTCCCGCAGCTGCAGCATGGTGACGCCGCCCCGCAGGCTCTCCTCCACCACGTCCCGCAGGGACCGGCCGCTGAGCCAGTGGCGGTCCGTAACGGCGTACAGCAGCAGGTCCTGTTCAGCGCACTTCATACTTGGCCCCCTTATCCAGCGCAGCGCCGTCCATGTTGTAGATGGCGTCGATGATGCGGTTGCGGTAGGTAGAGTTGCCGTCGCCCTGGGCCATACGGCTCCAGCCGATCTCACCGGCCAGGCCCATGGCGCACACGGCGGCAGCGGCGGCCTCCAGGCGGCGGTCCGGATTGGCCGCCACAAAGGCGGTCATCATGCCGGACAGCTGGCACCCGGTGCCGGTGATCTTGCCCATCTCCGGGCGGCCGTTGCGGATGACGAAGCAGCGGTCTGCGTCGCTGACCAGGTCGATGGCCCCGGTGACGGCCACAATGGCATGGCTGCGGCGGGCAAAATCCTTCACAAAGGCCACGGCGGCGTCCAGATTTCCGTCAGACACGGCATCGGACACGTCGGCGTCCACGCCCCGGGTCTTGCCGCTGCCCAGGGCCAGGGTCTTGATCTCGGAGATGTTGCCGCGGATCACGGTGAAGGGCAGCTTTTCCATCAGCTCCACGGCGGTGTTGGTCCGCAGGACGGAGGCACCCGCGCCTACGGGGTCCAGCAGCAGCACATGACCCAGAGACGCGGCCTTTTCCCCGGCCCGGAACATGGCCTGGATGCTCCGCTGGTTCAGGGTGCCGATGTTGATGTTCAGCCCGCCGCAGATGGAGGTGATGTCCTCCACGTCCTCCGGCTCGTCGGACATGATGGGGCTGCCGCCGCAGGCCAGCAGGATGTTGGCCACGTCGTTGACGGTGACGTAATTGGTGATGTTGTGGACCAGCGGCACCGTGCGGCGGACGCTGTCCAGGCAAATACCCAGCATAAAAATACACTCCTTACAGCAAAAAATGCGGATATGCCCGGTAAAAGGCATATCCGCAATGCGTTATTCGTGCGCTGCGCCGGTATGTCCCTACGTTGGCATTATCCAAATCAGGTTGAAGGGTCAGGGCGATGACAGCCCACTCTCAGCCCGCTCCGGCGAGCTCCCCTGTTGACGTAGGGTATGATAACACGAGCGTTCGGGTTTTGCAAGGGGGTATGGAGGAAAAAGGGAAAAATCAGGGGGACAGGTGGCGAACGGAATAGTCCAGGATGATTTTTTTGCAGCGGGTGCAGTTGTATGCCGGGGCGCTGGCGCCGCCGAGGGTGGCGCCGCCCTGGTCCGCCAGAGGGAAGGCACCGTCGTCCAGGAAGGAAAAGGCGGCCACGGAGTCGGCCTCCCGGGACCAGTAAACGCTGGAGCGGGACTGGATAACGCCAGGGGTCATCTCCGCTCCGCAGCAGGGACATTTGTTGTTCATGGGAGCACCTCCTGTAAAAAATCCGGATTATAATTGAATGATCAATTATATTATACCATGCGGGGCCGGGAAGTCAAGGCGGGGCGGGTTTCGGCCCGGACTGGCAAAATTTCCAGATTTTACCGCTTGGATTCACAAAGATTTAATATTTTTTTTGTTGCCATTTTGTAACTTTTTGTTTATAATGTTACACGATAGGAAAAAATGGACTTTTTGACGACGCCTGTCACAGGGCGTCGTATGAGTATACATCGAGGTATCACATGATCAGACTGACAAACGTTGAAAAAACATACGATAACGGCACCCACGCCCTAAACGGGATTTCCTTCGAGATACAGGACGGGGAGTTCGTGTTCCTGGTGGGCCCCTCCGGCAGCGGCAAGTCCACCATCATCAAGCTCCTGACCGGCGAGCTGGTGCCCTCCCGGGGCCGGGTGATGATCAACGGCTTCTCCATGAGCAACATCACCCAGCGGCAGATCCCCCTGATGCGCCGGACCATCGGCGTGATCTTTCAGGATTTCCGCCTGATCGGCAACAAAACCGTATACGATAATCTGAGTCTGGCTATGCGGGCGGTGGGAGCCTCCGCCAGGGAGATCAAGACCCGCATCCCCTATGTGCTGGGCCTGGTGGGGCTGGACGGCAAGGGACGCCGGTTCCCCGATGAGCTGTCCGGCGGCGAGCAGCAGCGGGTGGCCATTGCCCGGGCGCTGGTGAACAATCCCAGCACCATCGTGGCCGACGAGCCCACCGGCAACCTGGACCCTGCCCGCTCTCTGGAGATCATGACTCTGCTGGAGCGCATCAATGCGCTGGGCACCACCGTGGTGGTGGTGACCCATGAAAAGAGCCTGGTGAATCATTTTGACAAGCGGGTCATTATGATCGACCATGGCGTGGTGGCCGCCACCGGCGTGGGCAGATACGAGGTGTGAGCATGCATAATTTCAAGTATTTCTTCCGGGAGGGAGCAGGCAACATGCTGTCCCACGGGTTCATGTCCTTTGCCGCCGTCGGCGTCACCGTGGCATGCCTGCTGATCATGGGCACCTTCTCCCTGGTGGCCTACAACGCCAACATCAACCTGCAGGACCTGCAGAAGGAGAACGCCGTGGTGGCCTTCGTGGACGAGAGCCTGACGGACGATGAGGCCACGGCGCTCCAGTCCCGGCTGGCGGCGATTCCCGGCGTGGCGGACTGCACCTTCGTCTCCCGGCAGGAGGCCCGGGACGAATATGTGGCCCAGTATAACGAGGACGACCTGTACAGTGACCTGGACCCCTCTATTTTCCGCCACCGCTATGTCATGCACCTGACGGACCTGAACCGGATGGGCCAGGTGGTGCAGAGCCTGGAGAGCGTGGAGGGCATCGCCAAGGTCCGGGCGGACCAGGACATCTCCAACGGCTTCATCACCGTCCGCAACATCGCGGGGGTCATCAGCATCGCCCTGATCGCCATTCTGCTGATCATCTCCGTGTTCATCATTTCCAACACCATCAAGCTTACCACCTTTGACCGCCGGGACGAGATCGCCATCATGAAAATGGTGGGCGCCACGGACGGGTTCATCCGCTGGCCCTTCGTATACGAGGGACTGCTGCTGGGACTCATCGGCGCGGCGGTGGCCTTCGGGCTCCAGTGGCTGCTGTATGCCGCCGTATCCCAGGGCATCGCCAATTCCGACACCATGCAGCTGCTGCGGGTGGTGGACTTCCGTCAGATCTGGGCCCCGGTGGCGGCGGTATTCGCCGGTGTGGGCATCCTGGTGGGCGTGGGTGGCAGCCTGACCGCCATCCGGAAATTCCTGCGGGTATAAAAAGAGAGGAGACCGTCATGAAATCCAAACTGAAACAACTGACTGCCCTGGTGTGCGCCGTGGCCATGATGGCCGCCCTGTGTCTGGCCCTGCGGCCAGTGGACACGGCCTACGGCGCCGGTCTCAATGACCAGCTGGCCGAGACCCGGGCCAAAAAGCAGGAGATCCAGCAGCAGCTGGACAAGATCAAGTCCGACAAGGCCAAGGCCCTGGAGCAGAAGGAGCTTCTGGACCAGCAGGCCGCCATCATTGCCCAGCAGATCGACCTGCTGGAGGTGCAGATCCAGGACACCCAGGACCGGATCACCCAGAACCAGGCGGAGGAGGAGAAGCAGTACGACCTGTTCTGCCACCAGGTGCGGCAGGAGGAGGAACGGGGCACCGTGTCCTACTGGTCCGTGCTGTTCAAGGCCACGGGCTTTGCGGACCTGCTGAGCCGCATGGATTTTATCAACGAGATCGTGGAGCACGATCAGAGCGTCATTGACCAGCTGCGCACCCTGCGCCAGCAGCTGGCTCAGGATAAGGCGGACCTGGAGCAGCAGCAGGCGGAGCTTACCGCCAGCAAGACGGAGCTGGACGCCCAGGTGGCCGAGGCTACCCGGGTGTTTGAGGAGTATGCCGCCAGCGAGGCAGGCCAGCAGGCGCTGCTGAACCAGCAGGCCGCCCGGGAGAAGGAGCTCCAGGAGGAGATCCGCAAGTCCGAGGAGGCCAGCCGCAACAACCAGACCGCCGTGGGCGGCTTCATCTGGCCCACCGCCTGCCGCCTGATCACCGGCGGCTACGGCGGCCGCGACGCACCGTGCCCCGGCGCCAGCACCTATCATCTGGGTGTGGACATCGGCGCTTCCTGGGGCTCCGACATTTACGCCACCAAGGCGGGCACCGTCATGCTGGCCAACGAAGGCTGGAACTATGGCCTGGGCTATTGCGTGAAGATTCAGCATGACGACGGCACCAGCACGGTGTACGGCCACATGAGCCGGGTTATCGCCGTGACAGGCCAGCGGGTGGCCCAGGGTCAGGTCATCGGAAAGATAGGCTCCACCGGCGTTTCCACCGGCCCCCACCTGCACTATGAGATCCGCATCGGCGGCGTCAACGGTACCGCCGTGAACCCCCTGCCGTATCTGCCCGGCTACGTCCGCTACGGCTGGTAAAATTCCGTATATTTTCCCCTCCTGCCTTATAAAATAAGGCGGGAGGGGATTTTTATGCTGGGATATGTGCATCTGCTGCCGGAAGCGCGCCCGGCGCTGGAGCGGCGCACCGTGGCCGGAACGGCCCTGTGGGTGCTGGAGGGAGACCTGGACGGCGGACTGCTGCCCCGCCGCCGGCTGCGGCGATGGACCCGGCGGCTGGCGGAATGCGGTGTTTCCCACGCGGCCTTGCCCCCGGGCCGGGAGGCGGAGTTTGCGCCTATCCGGCCGGTGCTGCCGGACGGACTGCGGCTGGCGCTGCTGCCGCAGCTGCTGGACTGCCTGGCCCCGGCAGGGGACACGGCCCTGCTGCTGGCGGACCGGGCCGACAGCCGGACACTGTGCGCCGCCCGGGTGCTGGCGGAGCGGTTCCGGCACCTACGGCTTTCCGTGGGGCCGGGGCAGGAGGCCCTGGAGCGGCAGCTGCTGCGGCAGCTGGGGCTGACTACCGGCGGGGGAGCCGCCGCCGTTACCGTGACCTTCGGGCCCCAGGCCCGGGAGGGCTGCGCCGTCTACCTGACCCCGGACTGCGCCCGGCGGCAGCGGGTGGACTATATCTGGCGGGACGGGGAGAGCCCTGCTCCGGAGGAGCCGCTGCTGGCGGCTCTGCATCGGGCGGGGCGGCTGCCGGATGTGGGTGTCAAATCCGCGGAAACGCTTGACATCGGCCCATAAAATTACTATAATGCAACGTGACATATTATAGGTATATCGTGGCCGCCTTCCGGCGGACACCCGAAAGGAATGGATCAAATGGCAACTGTTAAAGAATTCCGCATGAGCCAGGAGCGCTATGACGAGCTCAAGCACGAGCTGGAGTACAGCAAGACCACCCGCGCCGACGAGATCGCCGAGCTGATCAAGGAGGCCCGGGGCTTCGGCGACCTGTCCGAAAACAGCGAGTACGACGAGGCCAAAAACGAGCAGGGCAAGCTGTATTCCCGCATCGCCGAGCTGGAGGAGATCCTGCTCCACGCCGTTATCGTGGACGAGAGCGATGTGGACTCCGATCGGATCTCCATTGGCTGCCGCGTCACCGTGACGAACCTGGATAACGGCAAGCAGCTGCCGGAATACACCATTGTGGGCTCCCAGGAGGCCAACGTCATGGAGCGCAAGGTGTCTGAGGATTCCCCCTTCGGCAAGGCGCTGATGGGTACCAAGGCCGGTGACCAGATCACCGTGGAGGCCCCCCGGGGCGTTATCCACTATCGTGTGGATACCATCGAACGATAACCAGAGAGGAGAACTGCACCATGGCAGAACAGAATCATCAGCAGCAGGACCTGCGGGAAATCCTTCAGATTCGCCGGGACAAGCTCAAGGCATTGCAGGACGCGGGAATGAACCCCTTCGAGATCACCCGCTATGACGTGACCCACCATGCCCAGGAGGTCAAGGACCATTTTGACGCGCTGGAGGGGCAGACCGTGTCTCTGGGCGGCCGCCTGATGTCCAAGCGCGGCATGGGCAAGGTGTCCTTCTGCGATTTGCAGGATAAGTCCGGCCGCATCCAGATCTACGCCCGGAAGGACGAGATGGACGAGGAGGCCTATAACCGCTTCAAGAAGTACGACATCGGCGACATTGTGGGCGTAAAGGGCCAGGTGTTCCGCACCCAGAAGGGCGAGATGAGCATCCGCGCCCACGAGATCACCCTGCTGTCCAAGTCGCTGCAGCCCCTGCCGGAGAAGTTCCACGGCATCACCGACAAGGAGCTGCGCTATCGCCGCCGGTACGTGGACCTGATCATGAACCCCGAGTCCAAGCGGAACTTTGAGATCCGCAGCCGCTTTGTGGCGTATCTGCGCCGGTATCTGGATAACCTGGGCTTTATGGAGGTGGAGACCCCTGTGCTCAGCCCCATTGCCGGCGGCGCCAACGCCCGGCCCTTCATCACCCACCACAACACCCTGGATATCGACATGTATATGCGCATCGCCACGGAGCTGCACCTGAAGCGGCTGATCGTGGGCGGTATGGAGCGCGTGTATGAGGTGGGCCGGATCTTCCGCAACGAGGGCATGGACACCAAGCACAACCCCGAGTTCACCACCTGCGAGCTGTATCAGGCGTTTACCAACCTGGACGGCATGATGGACATTCTGGAGGGCATCCTCACGGGAGCCGCCAAGGAGATCCTGGGCACCTATCAGGTCACCTGGATGGGCCATCAGGTGGACCTGACCCCCAGCTGGAAGCGCGTGACCATGGCCGACGCCGTGAAGAACGTTACCGGTGCGGACTTTATGGCCTGCATCGGCGACGCCGACCGGGGCGTGGAGCTGGCCAGGAGCGTGGGCGTGGATATGGACGGCGTGCCCCACACCTGGGGCAACGCCCTGTATGAGACCTTCGACCAGAAGGTGGAGGAGACGCTGATTCAGCCTACCTTTATCACCATGTACCCGGTGGAGGTGAGTCCCCTGGCCAAGCGCAGCCCCAGCCAGCCGGAGCTTACCGAGCGATATGAGATGTTCATCTGCGGCTGCGAGATGGGCAACGCCTTCTCCGAGCTCAACGACCCCATCGACCAGTATCAGCGCTTCAAGGCCCAGGCCGAGAAGCGCGCCAACGGCGACGACGAGGCCGACATGATGGATGAGGACTTTGTCCTGGCCCTGGAATACGGCATGCCGCCTACCGGCGGCCTGGGTTTCGGTATCGACCGCTGCGCCATGATGCTCTGCGGCACCGACTCCATCCGGGATGTGATCCTGTTCCCCACAATGAAGCCGCTGGACTCCGACAAGAAGGGTTCCAAGGAAGTTTCAGCTCCTGCGGAGGCTACTCAGACGGCTCCCGTTGTGGAAGAAAAAATTGATTTTTCCAATGTTCAGATCGAGCCGCTGTTCCAGGATCAGGTGGATTTTGACACCTTCTCCAAGAGCGATTTCCGTGCCGTAAAGGTCAAGGAATGCGAAGCCGTGAAGAAGTCCAAAAAGCTCTTAAAGTTCGTTTTGGACGACGGAACTGGCGTAGATCGGGTCATTTTGAGTGGTATTCACGAATATTATGAGCCGGAGGAGCTGGTTGGAAAGACCTGCATCGCCATTACGAACCTGCCGCCCCGCCCGATGATGGGCATTGATTCCTGCGGTATGCTGATCTCCGCTGTGCATCACGAAAACGGCGAGGAAAAGCTCCATTTGCTGATGGTTGATCCCCACATCCCCGCCGGCGCAAAGCTCTATTGATTGACCTAAAATTGTCGGTGCTTACGCCACAACTTACGTCAATTTACTCCGAGGGTGCACCACAGAGATAGAGAGAAATGTACAAATGAAAACAGCCCTGCAGAAGCGATTCTGCAGGGCTGTTCAGCTTGTCAAAAAGGCATTTTGACAAACGGAAAACCACCGTAATCCTATCAGAATTACGGTGGTTCTTATGGCAGCGGGAGAAGGATTCGAACCCTCACATACGGAGTCAGAGTCCGCTGTGCTACCTTTACACAATCCCGCTATGTTCCTGACGAACAAGATTTATTATACTCGCTTTCCGGCGTTTGTCAACACTTTTTTTGCTCTCCTGGAAAAAATTTTCCAGGGCCGGCACACGCCGGCCCTGGAGGGAAAGGGGAGGGGACAGCGTCAGGCCGCCAGCAGGTCGGCCGACGTGAAATACTTGCGCAGGGGCTTATACAGCAGAGCGAACACCACCAGGCACAGGACGATGCTGGGCAGCATGTAGCTTCCGTTATAGATCAGGGAGTAGATCCAGGGGCTGGTCATGGGCTTGCCGAGGAACGTGTCGGGCATCCACTTGCCCCACACAAAGACGCCGATGAGGAAATGCGCCAAAAAGCGCAGCACGCCGCCGATGACCGTGCCATAGTAAACGCTCCACTTGCGGCGGGACAGCAGGCCTGCGCCAAAGCCCAGTGCCACAAAGGCGATGAAGTAGTCGCAGATGATGGTGGTCCAGTCAATGGAGAACTTGTTGCCGATGAGGTAGGTGATGGTGCCGTACACCAGGCCCGCCAGAGAGCCCCAGCCGCAGCCGTACCGGGCGGCGAACAGGATGATGGGCAGCATCTCCAGGGTGATGGAGCCGCCGTTGGGGAACTCATAGAGCTTGATGAGGCTGAGGATCTCCGCCATGGCGATGAAGATGGCAGCCTCACAGATCATGCGTGTTTTGCTGACTTTCATGTGTTTTTCTCCTCCGTGAAAAAAATATCCGCATCGCGGGCCGCGCAGGCGTCGCAATGCGGATACAAAGCGGTATGGTCGCATTCCTACGCCGGCATTACCCGGATCAGGTCTGAGGGACCGGACGGCAATACGTCGCATCTCAGCCGGCTTGCGCCAGCACCCCTTGGATTATGATAAGATTTTATCATGCCCGGCGATCTTTGTCAAGATATAAACGCACCGGTCCGGTAGGAAAAGCGCCCCTCCTTACCGCACCTGAACCCCCTCCGCCACCTGGGCCAGGTCGTCCACGGAGAAGCCCTTGCCGGTGACGGTCAGAACGGAGCTCCAGTCATCCAGCGTGCACACGACGGTGGACATCCCGTTTTTGTGGGTGGTGAATGCAGGATAGCCGTTGATGGTCAGCCGGTGCATATCGGCGTCCTCCGTGTCCACGCACATGACGCCGTCGCCGCTGAAAGCCATCAGCCTGATCTCCAGCCAGCAGCCGTCGCCGTCGGCATAGCGGTAAAACCAGATCCCCTGGCTCAGGTTTGTTTCCGTCAGGGTCACCCCGGTAGGCAGCCGGCCCACCGTCAGCCCGGAGGGGAGGGAGGACCCGCCGCTGCGGTCCGTCCGGGACCCGGGGCGCAGCAGGGTATGGGTGTCGAAGGTTTCCACCACCCAGCGAACTGTCTGGGACCGCAGGGTCGGGGACACGGCAAAGGCTACCGAGAAGCACAGCGCCGCCACTGCCAGAATCACCGCTGCCCGGCCCGCCAGCCGCCGCAGCACCCGTCCGGCGGAGCGCAGATCCCGGCGCAGAAGGCCCCGCTGAATGGTCTGCATGCACCGCCGCTGCGAAAGCGCAGGCACCGCAGCCGACGGGTCACGGGCCAGGCGCTCCATGGCCTCCCGGGCCTGTTGGTTTTCCTGCCGCGCGACCTGGTCCATCAGCAGCGTAAACAGGGCCTCCTCCTGCTTGCTATTCCTCTCCTGCACGGTGCACCCCTCCTTTTCGCAATTTTGCCCTTTTTTACAGACGTATCTATATACGTAACACCGTAATCCGCAAAATGCAACCGATTTTTTTCGTTTTTCTTGTTTTTTTCAAAAAAACTATTATAATATAAAATGTTGAATCCTTTGAACATCTTGCCGACTGCGCGAAAGGGGGGACCATATGCTGCCGATTTGCATCCTTACCATCCAGGATGAGGACGACCGCGCGTATATGTCCCGCCTGTTTGTGCAGTATCATCGCCTGATGTATCAGTGTACATATGAGGTGCTGGACGACAAATGGGCCACGGAGGATGCCGTCCAGACGACGCTGCTGCGGCTCATCGACCGGATAGACGTTGTGCGGCAGCTGGACGAGAGCAAGCTGCCGGGGTATATCGCCGCCGCCTGCCGCCACACGGCGTACAACGTGCTCCGCCATAACCGCCGCCACCCCCAGGTGCCGCTGGAGGACGCGCCGGAGGCGTCGTCCGCGCCGGACATGGATGAGCTGCTGTCCCGCCGGGTGGAGCTGAATGCCCTGGCCCGGGTGTGGCCCCGGCTGGATGAGGACACCCGCTGGCTGCTGGAGGCCCGGTACATTCTGGACTATTCGGACAGCGAGCTGGCCCGGGAGATGGGCGTAAAGCCCACCAGCGTCCGCATGGCCCTGACCCGGGCCCGGAAAAAGGCCCGGGCTATGCTCCGGCCGGAGCTGGAGAAAATGTGATAAAAGGGGGAGAATTCTATGCTGACCGGTCTGACGGGCTTTTTGCCGGAGTCAACCTTGACCCTATACGATAACCTGGAATTTCTGTTCCGGATCCTGCTGTCCGCTGCCCTGGGCGCGGCCATTGGCCTGGAGCGTACCAAGCGCCAGAAGGAGGCGGGGGTGCGGACCCACTGCATCATTGCCTGCGCCTCGGCGGTGTTCATGATCCTGTCCAAATACGCATTCATCGACACTGCCGCTCTGGACGGCTCCCGGGGGGCGGACACCGCCCGCATTGCCGCCCAGGTGGTCAGCGGCATTTCCTTTCTGGGCGCCGGCGTCATCTTCAAAAACGGCAGCTCCATCCGGGGCCTGACCACTGCCGCCGGTATGTGGGGCACCGCCGCCGTGGGCATGGCCATCGGCGCGGGTATGTACTGGCTGGGCCTGATGGAGGCTGTGGTGCTGGTGGTGATCCAGCTGGTGCTGCACCGGTTCCGGGTGGGCGGCGATGCGGAGATCACCCAGGAGGTCACGGTGCACATGACGGACAGCGACGGCCTGATGCAGGCCTTTGACTGCCTGGTCCGGGAGCACCGGGGCAAGATCACCGACAGCACCCTGACCCGGGAGGACAGCATGCTCTGCCTGGAGGTGTCCATCCGACTGCCGGACCCCATTACCCATGAGGAGGCCCTGCGTTTTCTCAGGGAAAACCCCGGCGTCCGCAAGATTTCCGTATAACAAAGGAGGAAGCCATGAAGATCGTATGCCTGGGCGACAGCCTGACCACGGGATACAACCTGGCCCCCGGAGAAGGCTGGGTGGACCTGCTGAACCGGGAGACGCCCCATCTGTGGGTCAACGCCGGCGTGGCCGGCGATACCTCCACCGGCCTCCTGGTCCGGCTCCAGAGCCAGGCCCTGCCCCAGAAGCCGGATATGGTCCTGTTTATGGGCGGCGACAACGACATTATGCTCACCGGCTCCGCCGACCAGGCCAAGTCTGCCGTCATGGCCATGGTCCACCAGTGCGTGGCCGCCGGGGTCCGGCCGGTGGTGGGCATTCCATATCCCGTGCGCACCATCCCGGCCCAGTGGCAGCCGGTGTGCGACATGGACCGGGCTCTTGAGGCCTCGGCGGAATATGTCCGGTGGCTGCGCAGGCTGACGGACGCCATCTCCCTGCGGCGGGTGGATTTCGGCGCGGCCTTCGACGCCGCCGGGAACACGGCGGACCTGTACCAGCGCGACGGCATGCACCCCAGCCGCCTGGGCAGCCGCGTCATGGCGGACGCCGTGCTTCACGACCTCCACTTGGTCAGATAGCCCAAAGACGGACCTCCGTTTTTTACCATTTATCCAAATGTTACCCGGGCCCGATGTTTCGCGTTGACACCATTTCCCGCCCCGTGATAGAATGTACGTAACAACGGAATAGGGATCATCGGTGGATGGACTCGGGAGAGACTGCGCCCTGCGGGCGCGGCGCCGAAGGGGAACGCAGAAGCTCTCAGGCAAAAGGGACCGGGTCCGGACGATACTCCGAAAAGGCCGGATATGTCCGGCCACCGAAGGTGCAACTCGCCTCATCCGGGGCGGGGAATCTCTCAGGTTAGGATACGGGGGCGCAAGGCAACGGCTTTGCGCCTTTTTTTGCTGCCCAAAACAGGAAGGAACAACTTTGAAGGAGGAGCTTAGAAAATGAGCGAACTGAAGCGCACGCAGCTGTACGACGTGCATGTTTCCGCCGGGGCCACCATGGTGGACTTCGGCGGGTGGGAAATGCCCATCCAGTATCCGTCCGGCATCATCGCCGAGCATCTGTACACCCGCCAGGTGTGCGGCCTGTTCGACGTGTCCCACATGGGCCGCCTGCTGATTGAGGGCCCCCAGCGCAAGGAATTTCTCCAGCATGTGCTGACCAGCAACGTCAGCGCTCTGGACCTGAACATGGCCCAGTACTGCATCATCCCCAACGAGAACGGCGGCGCCGTGGACGACGCGTATCTGTACCTGTTCCAGGAGGACAGCTATCTGCTGGTGGTCAACGCCGCCAACATCGACAAGGATCTGGAGCATCTGAACCGGGCCCTGTCCGGCTTCGACTGCACCATCACCAACATCAGCGCCGAATGGGCCTCCATCGCCGTCCAGGGCCCCAAGAGCAAGGAAATGCTCATGACCCTCTCCGGCGGCGAGTCCCCCACCAAGGAGCCCACCAAGAACTCCCTGGGCACCGTGTCCCTGGAGGGCCGCCAGGCCCGCATCGCCAAGACCGGCTACACCGGCGAGCCTCTGGGCTACGAGGTATACGTCCGCAGCGAGGACGCGGTGTGGCTGTGGAACCGTCTGGTGGAGCTGGGCGCGCGGCCTGCCGGCCTGGGCGCACGGGATACCCTGCGGATGGAGGCGTCCTTCCCCCTGTACGGCCACGAGATGGGCGTTGCCCCCGACGGCACCGAGATCCCCATCTTCGCCGTGCCTCTGGCCAAGTTTGCCGTGAGCTTCTCCGCCCAGAAGGGGAATTTCATCGGCCGCGCCGCTCTGGAGCGTCAGCACCAGGCATTTATCCGCCACATGGACCGGGACTTCTCCGACATGTCCGCCCTGCCCCGGAGGATCGCCCCCATCGCCCTGCTGGACCGCGGCGTCATGCGGGCCGGAATGGAGATCTACAAGGGCGATAAGCTGGTGGGTTGGGTCACCAGCGGCACCATGGTGCCCTATTTCAAGACCCAGGGTGAGGGCCTGTCCACCGTGATCCTGGAGGCCAGCGGCAAGCGTGCCATCGGCCTGTGCTATATTGACAGCGACGTTCTGGTGGACGACACCGTGGAGGTGGATATCCGCGGCAAGCGCCTGAAGGCCGTGATCCCCGCCCGCCACATGAGCGTGGGCGCGCCTCCCTTCGCCCGCCCCCTGCTGTACGGTGAGCAGGAGGAGGTCCGCACCGTGGCCGGCGGCGACCGCACCGGCAAGGCCCTGGCCCTGCTGCACAAGGCCATCGAGAACCACGTCTGGCGTCAGGAGCAGTGCGTGAACCTGATTCCCTCCGAGAATACCCCCAGCCGGGCCGTGCGCCTGCTGTCCGGCAGCGACCCGGCCTGCCGCTATGCCGAGCACAAGAAGATCCTGGCCTTTTATGAGAAGGAGGTGTTCTATTACCAGGGCACCAAGTTCATCGACCAGGTGGAGCGTATGCTCACCGAGGAGATGCGGGCCTATTTCGGCTGCACCGAGGTGGAGACCCGGACCCTCAGCGGCCAGATGTCCAACATGGCGGTGTTCTCCGCCCTGACGGACTGGAAGAACCGCTTCGACCGCAAGAAGGATGCCAAGCGCCTGGGCTACGTCATGAACAACCACATCATCAAGGGCGGTCACCTGTCCGCCCAGCCCATGGGCGCCCTCCACGACTATATCGCCGTGGACCCCGTCACCGAAAAGCCCGCCGTGGTAAACTTCCCCGTCTGCCGGGACAACCCCTATAAGATGGATGTGGAGGAAACCAAGAAGCTCATCGACCGCTACCGTCCCGAGCTCATCATCTTCGGCAAGTCCATGGTTCTGCATAAGGAGCCTGTGGCCCAGATCCGCCGCTTTGTGGACGAGCAGAAGATCCCCACCACCATTATGTACGATATGGCCCATGTGCTGGGCCTCATCGGCGACCATTTCCAGAACCCCTTCCAGGAGGGCGCGGAGATCGTCACCGGCTCCACCCACAAGACCTTCTTCGGCCCCCAGCGCGGCGTCATCGGCGTCAACTATAAGGAGGAGGACCTGAAATACGGCCTGTGGAAGACCATCGAGAGCCGCACCTTCCCCGGCAGCGTCTCCAACCACCACCTGGGCACCCAGCTGGGTATGCTCATGGCGGCCTATGAGATGAACCAGTTCCGCGACGCGTATCAGAGCGCCATTATCCGCAACGCCAAGTCCTTCGCCCGCAGCCTGAAGAGCTATGGTCTGGACGTGGTGGGCGATCCCGCCATCGACTACACCGAGACCCACCAGGTCATCGTCTCCGTGGGCTACGGCGAGGGCGCGGAAATCGCCGAGCGCCTGGAGCAGAACAACGTCATCGTCAACTACCAGGCCACCCCCGATGAGGAGGGCTTCACCGCCTCCGGCGCCCTGCGTATGGGCGTCAGCGAGATGACCCGCTTTGGCTTCGAGGAGAAGGACTTTGACCAGCTGGCCAGCCTCATGGCCGACTGCATCCTCCGGGGCCGCGAGATCAAGGGCGACGTGGAGCGCCTGCGGGCCGGTCACACCGAAATGCGCTACTGCTTCGACGACGCCGCCATCAACGACGCGCTGGAGCAGCTGGCCGGCAAGCTGGACATTTGAACAAACAACAAAACATATTAAATTTGGAGGTAAATCACAATGCTGTATCCGACTGATCTGAAGTATTCCAAGTCCCACGAGTGGGTGAAGATGGAGGACGGCGTGGCCGTCATCGGCATTTCCGACTTTGCACAGGACGCTCTGGGCGATGTGGTGTTCGTGAACCTGCCCGGCGAGGGCGACGACGTCACCGCCGGCGAGGCCTTCGGCGATGTGGAGTCCGTCAAGGCCGTGTCCGACCTGGTGTGCCCCGTCACCGGCGCCGTCTGCGCCGTCAACGAGGACCTGCTGGACCAGCCCGAGCTGCTGAACAAGAAGCCCTATGACGCCTGGATCATCAAGGTGGAGAACATCACCGACACCGAGGAGCTGCTGGACGCCGCCGCTTACGAGGCATTCTGCGCCGAGGAGGGCTGAGCATGGGCAGCTATGTCCCCTCCACCCAGGCCCAGCGGGAGCAGATGCTCCGGGCCGTGGGGCTGGAAAACATCATGGATCTGTACCGGGATGTGCCGGAGCAGATGCTCCTGCGGAAGCCCCTGAACATCCCCGACGGCATGAGCGAGCTGGAGGCAAGCCGGGCGGTGTCCGCCATGGCCGCCGAAAACCGCACCTACGCCACCGTTCTCCGGGGCGCAGGTGCCTATGACCACTACATCCCCTCCATCGTCAAATATATCCCCGCCAAGGAGGAGTTCCTCACGGCCTACACCCCCTATCAGGCGGAAATGAGCCAGGGGCTTTTGCAGTCTATCTTCGAGTATCAGACCATGATCTGCCAGCTCACCGGCATGGACGTGTCCAACGCCTCTGTGTACGATGGGGCCACTGCCGCCGCCGAGGCGGCGGCCATGTGCCGCGAGCGCAAGCGCCGGGTGACCCTCATTTCCGGCGCGGCCCACCCCGACACCATCAACACCGTCCGCACCTATTGCTACGGCACCGGCGACGAGCTGCGCGTGGTGCCGGCCAAGGACGGCAAAACCGACCTGGAGGCCCTGGCCTCCATGCTGGATGAGGAGGTTGCCTCCTTCTACGTCCAGCAGCCCAACTTCTTCGGCCTGTTTGAGGACGCCGAGGCCCTGGGCCAGGCCGTCCACCAGGCCGGGGCCAGGTACATCATGGGCTGCAACCCCATTGCCCTGGCCGTTATGAAAACGCCCCGGGACTGCGGAGCGGACATCGCCGTGGGCGAGGGGCAGCCCTTGGGTCTGCCCCTGGGCTGCGGCGGCCCGTATCTGGGCTATATGGCCGCCACCGATAAGCTCATGCGCAAGCTCCCCGGCCGCATCGTGGGCGAGACCACCGACCATCAGGGCCGCCGGGCCTACGTCCTGAGTCTCCAGGCCCGGGAGCAGCACATCCGCCGGGAGAAGGCCAGCAGCAACATCTGCTCCAACGAGGCGCTGTGCGCCCTGACCGCCGGGCTGTACATGGCCACCATGGGTCCCGACGGCATGGCACAGGCGGCGGAGCAGTCCATGGCCAAGGCCCATTATCTGGAAAAGGCCCTGTGCGCCCTGCCCGGGGTGGAGCCGGTATACGGCGGTGCGTATTTCCACGAGTTTGTCCTGAAAATGCCCCGCAGCCAGGAGCTGCTGGAGGCCCTGGACCGCCGGGGCATCCTGGGCGGCCTGCCTCTGGGCGACGACCGGGTCCTGTGGTGCGCCACGGAGAAGGTCAGCCGCCGGGAGCTGGACGAAGCCGTATCCATCGTCAAGGAGGTGCTGGACAAATGAAGCTGATTTTTGAAAAGAGCGTGCCCGGCCGCCGGTGCACCATCCTGCCCCCCTGCGATGTGGACGCCGTCTCCCTGCCGGAGTCCCTGCGCCGGGAGACGAAGCCCGACCTGCCCCAGCTCAGCGAGACCGACATCTCCCGCCACTATACGGAGCTGTGCCACCAGGTACACGGCGTCAACTGCGGCTTCTACCCCCTGGGCTCCTGCACCATGAAGTATAACCCCCGCATCGACGAGGAGATGGCGGCCCTGCCGGGGTTCACCGGCTGCCACCCCCTGGCCCCCCGGGAGTCCCTGGCGGGTATGCGCCATGTGCTGGACACCGCGCAGGAGTACCTGTGCCAGATCACCGGCATGGACGGCATGACCTTCCAGCCTGCCGCCGGAGCCCACGGCGAGTTCACCGGCGTCCTGCTGATCAAGCAGTACCACGATGCCCGGGGCGACCACAAGCGCACCAAGATCATCGTGCCCGACTCGGCCCATGGCACCAACCCCGCCACGGCGGCTATGTGCGGCTATGAGGTGGTGAACATCGCCTCCGGACCGGACGGCTGCGTGGACCTGGACAGCCTGCGCTCTGCCCTGGGGGACGATACCGCCGGTCTGATGCTCACCAACCCCAACACCGTGGGCATCTTCGATAAAAACATCCTGGAGATCACCCGGCTGGTCCATGAGGCCGGCGGCCTGTGCTACTACGACGGGGCCAACCTCAACGCCGTGATGGGCATCGTCCGCCCCGGCGACATGGGCTTTGACTGCATCCACATGAACCTGCACAAGACCTTCGCCACGCCTCATGGCGGCGGCGGTCCCGGCGCAGGCGCCGTGGGCTGCAAGAACTTCCTGATCCCCTATCTGCCTCATTCTGCCCTGGCGGAGGAGCCCGGCCATATCCAGGTCCGCAGCTTCATGGGCAACTTCCTGGTGGTGGTCCGGGCGCTGACGTACCTGCTGACCCTGGGCCGCCAGGGCATCCCCGAGGCGGCGCAGAACGCCGTGCTCAATGCCAACTACCTGCAGGAGAAGCTCCGGGGCACCTTCCAGCCGGCCTATGACCGCATCTGTATGCACGAGTTCGTGCTGGATCTCAGCGGCCTGAAGAAGGAGACCGGCGTCTCCGCCCTGGATGTGGCCAAGTCCCTGATCGACGAGGGCATTCATCCGCCCACCATGTACTTCCCCCTGATCGTCCATGAGGCCCTGATGCTGGAGCCCACGGAGACCGAGGGACCCGAGGTCCTGGACCAGGCGGCGGAGGTGCTGCGGATGCTGTACCAGCGGGCCTACGATGACCCCGAAGCCATGCACGATGCACCCCACCATATGCCCATCGGCCGTCCCGACGAGGTAAAGGCCGCCCGGCACCCGATTCTGCGTTGGAGGAAACCATGATCAAGCACCTGTATACCTATTCCGGCAACGGAACCGATCCCTATCGCAACCTGGCCCTGGAGCAATACCTGACGGAGCATGTGGCGGACGACGCCTGCATCCTCTACCTGTGGCAGAACCAGAACACCGTGGTCATCGGCCGCAACCAGAACGCCTGGCAGGAGTGCCGCACCGGCCTGCTGGAGCAGGAGGGAGGCACCCTGGCCCGCCGTCTGTCCGGCGGCGGTGCAGTGTTCCACGACATGGGGAATCTGAACTTCACCTTCTCCGTGTCCACCGAGAATTATGACCTGCCCCGCCAGCAGCGGGTGATCCTGGAGGCCTGCCGTCTGCTGGGCATCCAGGCGGAGCTGTCCGGCCGCAACGACCTGCTGGCCCAGGGCCGGAAATTCTCCGGCAACTCCTTCTACAATCATGGCGGCCGCTCCTTCCACAACGGCACCCTGCTCATCGACGCGGACATGACCAAAATGGGCCGCTATCTCAGCCCGTCCCCGGCCAAGATCGCCAGCAAGGGCGTGGCCTCCGTGGCGTCCCGGGTGGTGAATCTGCGGGAGCTGTGCCCCGGCCTGACGGTGGCGGGCATGACCGACGCCATGAACCGGGCCTTCCAGCAGGTATACGGCCTGACGGCCCAGCCCCTGGAGGAGAAGGATTTTGACCAGGAGGCCCTGGAGAAGCTGTACAGGCAGTTCAGCAGCCGCGACTGGGTATACGGGGCCACGTTCCCCTTTGATTTTTCCTGCACCGAAAAGTTCCCCTGGGGCGAGGTCAGCATCCGGCTGCGGGTGGAGCAGGGCATTTGCCGCCAGGCGGCGGTGTATACCGACGCCATGGACGCCCACCTGTTCGACGTTCTGACCCGGAAGCTGGAGGGCTGCGCCTTCTCCGGCGCGGCGTTGTGCGGCGCGGCGGAGTCTGCGGACCTGCCTGCGGACGTAGCCGGGGATCTCTGCGGCCTGATCCGCAGCCAAAACCTATAACGAATAACGGAGGATGGACCAATGTCCGATTATCAGCTCATTGTCATCGGCGCGGGGCCCGGGGGCTACACCGCCGCCCTGCAGGCGGCCAAGCGCGGCCTGCACACCGCCGTGGTGGAGCGCCGGGAGGTGGGCGGCACCTGCCTAAACCGGGGCTGCATCCCCACCAAGACTCTGCTCCACGCCTCCCAGGTGTACCGGGACGCCGTGGACGGAGCTCCTGCCGGGGTCCACGCCGGAGACATCACCTTTGACCTGGCGGAGATGTTCGCCTATAAGCGCGGCGTCTCCGAAAAGCTCCGGGGGGGTATCCACGCCCTGCTGAAGGGGGCCAGGGTGGACCTGCTGGAGGGGACCGCCCGCATCGACGCTCCGGGCCGGGTCACCGTCACCGGCCCGGCAGGGGAGACTGCCTACACCGCCGACCGCCTCCTGATCGCCACCGGCTCCGTGCCGGTGCGCCCGCCGATTCCGGGGCTGGACCTGCCGGGGGTCATGACCTCCGACCAGCTGCTGGAGGGCAGCGACACCCTGTATGAGTCCCTGGTCATCATGGGCGGGGGCGTCATCGGCGTGGAGTTTGCCACGTTTTATGCCAACCTGGGCTGCCGGGTCACCCTCATCGAGGGCATGGACCGGCTGCTGCCCACCATGGACCGGGAGCTGGGCCAGAATCTGGGCCAGATCCTGAAAAAGCAGGGGGTGGAGGTGCTGACCTCCGCCATGGTCCAAAGCGTGGAGCAGGCTCCCCAGGGCCTGACCGTCCATATTGACCAGAAGGGCAAGGAAAAGGCCGTCACCGGCGAAAAGGTCCTGTGCGCCATTGGCCGCCGTCCCTGCTGGGACGGGCTGTTTGCCCCGGACCTGACGCCTGAGACCCGGGGCCGCAGCCTCCGGGTGGACGAGGATTTCCAGACCAGCATCCCCGGCGTATACGCCATCGGCGACGTGTCCGCCGTGATCCAGCTGGCCCATGTGGCCGCCGCCCAGGGCATTGCCTGCGTGGACCGCCTGTGCGGCGCGGCCTCCGCCACGGATCTGAACGTGGTGCCCAGCTGCATTTACAGCAGCCCCGAGATCGCCGTGGTGGGCCTCACCGAGGCCGAGGCCAAGGAGCAGGGCATCAACGCCGTGTCCGGCAAGTGCACCATGTTCGGCAATGCCCGCACGGTCATTGAGGACCCGGGCCGCTGCTTCATGAAGCTGGTGGCCGACCGGGATACCGGACGACTCATCGGCGCGCAGCTGATGTGCCAGCACGCCAGCGACATCATCAGCCAGCTCAGCGCCGCCCTGGTCAACGGTCTGACGGTGCGCCAGCTGCTGGCCGTTATGCGTCCCCACCCCTCCTTCGAGGAGGCCATGACCGAGGCGCTGGAGCGCCTGGCCGAAAAGCTGTAACTTCCCCATAATAAAGCATGCCCTGGGCACAACGCCCAGGGCATGCCAGTCTGTCAAAAAAGCCTCGCAGAGTTCGCGGCCCGCAGGCCGCGAATAAGGTTTGATCCATTTTTCGCGGCGGCGTGTACGTCGCGAAAAATACTTTGCGCGGAGAGAGTGTGTTCGTGGGCGCTTGCGCACACGGACGCGCGGGTCGGAGCGAAATCTCTTTTGTCAAAAAAGGCGCCGCCTTTTTTGACAAGTTCAAACATGCCCTGGGCGTTGTGCCCAGGGCATGCTCTTGTCATTTTTTCAGCTTTTCCCAGATCACCGGCTGCCCGGCGGCCAGGGTTTTCGGCAGGTCCAGCACCCGCTGGTTCCGGCTGCCCCGGAATTGCAGACTGATGTCCTTTTCCGCCGCCACGAACCGTCCGTCCACCAGCACGTCGATGCAGGAGAGCAGGTCGTCCGTCACGGCACACCGGGGATGGGACCCCTCCCGCAGCAGCTCATCCTCCAGCCGGAAGCCGGTGAAGCACCAGATGGTCTTTCCCGGGTACCGCCGCCGGACCTCCCGCAGAAAGGGCAGCAGGTCCCTCTGGTTTTCCGGCTCAAAGGGCTCGCCCCCCAGCACCGTCAGCCCGTCCACATAGGACTTGTCCAGCTCGGCGAAAATCTCCCGCTCCGTGTCGGCGGTGAAGGGCCTGCCGAAGTGAAAGTCCCAGGTCTGGGGCTGGAAGCAGTCGGGGCAGTGGTTGGTGCAGCCGGACACAAACAGCGTCACCCGCACCCCGATGCCGTTGGCAATATCACATTTTTTCAGGTTGCCATAGTACACGATATTGCTCCTTTTGGGTAATATATACTACCAAACAGCGACCGGAGCGGGAACCTCTTACAGGTGCAGCACCCGGTCCTTGATCTCCTGGGTCCGGCCCTGATTCCAGAACTGGGTCCCGATATAGCCGCAGGTGCGGCGGGCCACGTTCATCTTGTCCTGGTCGGTATTGCCGCACTGGGGACACTTCCAGATGAGCTTGCCGTCCTCCTCCACGATCTGGATCTCACCGTCCCAGCCGCAGACCTGGCAATAGTCGCTTTTGGTGTTCAGCTCGGCGTAGATGATGTGGTCATAAATGAACTTCATGACCTCCAGCACCGCGGGGATGTTGTTCTGCATGTCCGGCACCTCCACATAGCTGATGGCGCCGCCGGGGGACAGGTGCTGGAACTGGGCCTCAAACTCCAGCTTGGTGAAAGCGTCGATCTCCTCGGTGACATTGACATGATAGCTGTTGGTGATATAGCCCTTGTCGGTGATGCCCTTGATGACGCCGAAGCGCTTTTGCAGGCACTTGGCAAACTTATAGGTGGTGGACTCCAGAGGCGTGCCGTACAGGGAATAGTCGATGTTCTCGGCGGTTTTCCACTCCTTGCACTTGTCGTTCATCTTCTGCATGATGTCCAGGGCGAAGGGGGTGGCGGCGGGGTCCGTGTGGCTCTTGCCGGTCATGTATTTCACGCACTCATACAGGCCCGCATAGCCCAGGGAGATGGTGGAATAGCCGTTATACAGCAGCTTGTCAATGGTTTCGCCCTTTTTCAGCCGGGCCAGCGCGCCGTATTGCCACAGGATGGGGGCGGCGTCCGACGTGGTGCCCAGCAGACGCTCGTGGCGGCACCGCAGCGCCCGGTGGCACAGCTCCAGCCGCTCCTCGAAGATCTGCCAGAACCTGTCCATATTTCCGCCGGAGGACAGGGCCACGTCCGGCAGATTGATGGTGACCACGCCCTGATTGAACCGGCCATAGTATTTGTGCTTGCCGGGCTCGTAATTCCCGGCGTTGGCAACGTTGCCGATCCCGGCGTCGGTAAAACGGTCCGGGGTCAGGAAGGAGCGGCACCCCATGCAGGTGTACACGTCGCCCTTGAGCTCCTTCATCTTCTTTTCGGAGATATAGTCCGGCACCATGCGGCGGGCGGTGCATTTGGCGGCCAGCTCCGTCAGGTACCAATAGGGGGAGTCCTCATGGATGTTGTCCTCCTCCAGGGTATAGATCAGCTTGGGGAAGGCGGGGGTTACCCACACGCCCTGCTCATTCTTCACGCCCTGATAGCGCTGAAGGAGCATCTCCTCGATGATCATGGCCAGGTCCTTCTTCTCCCGCTCGTCCCGGGCCTCGTTCAGGTACATGAACACGGTGATGAAGGGGGCCTGTCCGTTGGTGGTCAGCAGGGTCACCACCTGATACTGGATGGTCTGCACGCCCCGGCGGATCTCCTCCCGCAGACGGGCCTCCACCAGTTCATGGATTTTTTCCTCGCCGGGATCCACGCCAATGGACGCCATCTCCGCCAGGACGATGCGGCGGATCTTCTGGCGGCTGACCTCCACAAAGGGGGCCAGGTGGGTCAGACTGATGGACTGGCCGCCGTATTGGTTGGAGGCCACCTGGGCCACGATCTGGGTGGCGATGTTGCAGGCGGTGGCGAAGGAATGGGGCTTTTCGATCATGGTGCCGGTGATAACGGTGCCGTTTTGCAGCATGTCCTCCAGGTTCACCAGGTCGCAGTTGTGCATATGCTGGGCGAAATAGTCGGTGTCGTGGAAATGGATGATGCCCTCCTCATGGGCCTCCACAATATCCTGGGGCAGCAGCAGACGGTTGGTAATATCCCGGGACACCTCACCGGCCATATAATCCCGCTGGGTGGAGTTCACCACGGGATTCTTATTGGAGTTCTCCTGCTTGGCCTCCTCATTGTTGCACTCGATGAGGGAGAGGATCTTGTCGTCGGTGGTGTTGGCCCTGCGCACCAGGGACCGGGTATAGCGGTAGGTGATGTAGTGCTTGGCCACCTCAAAGGCCCCATGGGCCATGATGTGGTGCTCCACCATATCCTGGATCTCCTCCACCGTGGGAGCGCGGTTCATCTTCTGGCACTGCAGCTCCACGGACTCGGCGATGCGCCCGATCTGCACGGGAGTCATGCGGTCCGCCTCGGTCACAGAGTTGTTGGCCTTGGTGATGGCCCGCTCGATCTTCTGAATGTCAAAAGCAACCTCCGCTCCGTTGCGCTTGATGATCTTCATGTGTAACGTCCTCCCTCTCCTCAGATTTTTCTCTCTCCACAGGAAAAGCTGCCTCAATGGGCAGCGGTCGATCAGCCTCTTAATCATATACCATATCCTGTGCTGATGCAAGCCCAAAGCCCTAAATATGGGGAGAATGCCTGACAAAAATCCCCGGGATATTTTGTCCATTCTGTACAATGGACACAAGATATGGGAGTATTGACCCCTCTGTCACCTACAATATATAGTATGACAAGACAGTTTGCAGCTGCAAATGCAACAAAAGAGGCCGCCGGGAGGATATTTTCCCGGCGGCCTCGCTCATTTGATAAATTGTATCACGCCGCAGCCAGCGTCCGGTTGGATTTCCAGAAGCGTACCATGAACGCCAGCGCCATGACCAGACACACCACCTCGGAGATCACCGGTGCAAACCAGATGGCCTCGCCGCCCCACAGGGCGGCCAGCGCCAGCAGGGCTCCGGCCTGCAGCACCAGCCCCCGGCCGGTGGAGATGCAGATAGCCGGACGGGGCTGCTCCACCGCCGTCAGGAATCCGCCCATCAGCACGTTGAAGCCAACCAGCAGATAGCACAGGCCGTACCGCCGCAGAGCGCCCACGGACACGTCGCTGAGAGCGGCGTTGTTGTCGCCCAGGAAGATGTGGACGATCTGCGGGGCGAACAGCTGCACCGCGCCGAAGCACAGCGCCGTCATACCCGCCAGCGTCACCAGGCCGTATTGCAGCAGGCGGCGGCAGCCCTTCCGGTCCCGCTGCCCGTAGTGATAGCTGACCAGCGGCTGAGACCCCTGGGACACGCCCAGCATGATGTTCAGGATCAGTGTATTGATGTAAGCAATGATGGTATAGCTCACCAGACCGTCCTGGCCGATGCAGCGCAGGATGGTGCGGTTGAACAGGAAGATCATCAGGCCGTTGCACAGCTCCGTGGCCCCGTCGGCCACGCCGATGGGCAGCAGCCGGCGGTAAATATGCCGGTCCGGCCGGAAGCGCACCAGGTGGAAGGTGGTGTGCTTTCCCAGAAAGTGGGTCAGATACATGACGCAGGTCAGCAGCTGGGAAAGGCCCGTGGCAAAGGCCGCGCCCCAGGCGCCCCAGTCCAGCACGAAGATGGCCACATAGTCCAGCACACAGTTGGTCAGGCACCCGGTGATCACCGTGATGATGGCCAGGGCAGGCCGTCCATCGGTTTTCACCAGGATCTCCATGTTGTACGACACGATGAAGCACACGGCGAAGGGCGCCAGTCCCCGCAGATAGTCCTTGGTGTACTCCAGCGTTACGTCCTTGGCGCCCAGCAGCATGGCGAAGGGCTCCAGAAACACCAGCACCAGCCCGGTGATCACCAGGCCGATAACCACCAGAACCGCCAGATTCTGGGAAAACAGACGGTTGGCGTTTTCCCGGCGGCCCTCGCCCAGATAGATGGCGATGATGGTGCTGGTGCCCACGGCGAACAGCACGGCAATGGAGAACATGACATTCATAAAGGGAACGGCCAGATTGACAGCGCTCATGGCGTATTCGCCCACGCCCTTGGCCACGAACAGGCCGTCTACAATGGAGTACAGGGAGAACACCATCAGAGAGGCCACCGTGGCGGCGGAGAAGTGGAGGAACTGGGAGAGCAGACTGCGCTTGTTCAGCATTTTGGATGATTTTCCTTTCCTTTCAGCGGCGTACCGCAAATTCTACTGCCATTATATCCGAAATTTTCCAGCCAGTCAAGTCCCGGGACGCTTGAAAACCGGCGCAGAGTTTAGTATAATAAATAAAAAGAGAGTTTGGGGAGGTTTTTGCCGTGAAAATATATGTCATGGATGCATTCGCCGCCAAGCTGTTTGGCGGCAACCAGGCAGGGGTAGCCCTGCCGGAGGGGGACGTCAGCGACGAGACCATGCGCCTGATCGCCGCCGAGATGAAGCATTCGGAGACGGCCTTCGTCCGCCCGCGGGAGGACGGCAGCGTGGACCTGCGCTATTTCACCCCGGCGGGAGAGGTGGAGCTGTGCGGCCACGCCACCATTGCCGCCTTTGCCCTGCTGCGGCGGCTGGGGCGGCTGTCCGACGGACGCCACATTGCCCGCACCAAGGCCGGGGAGCTGCAGATCTCCGTGGACGGCGACGTGGTGTGGATGGACATGGCCCCGCCCCGGTGGCTGGGGGAGCTGACCCGGGTGGAGTGGGAACCCCTGTACCGGGCCTTCGGCCTGACCGGTGCGGACCGGCCCCGGGACCTGACGCCCCAGATCGTGTCCACGGGCCTGGCGGATATCATGATGCCGGTGCGGGACCGGGAGACGCTGCTGCGGGCCCGGCAGAACGAGACGCTGGTGGCGGAGCTGTCCCGGCGGCAGAAGGTCACGGGGGTGCACATGTTCTGCCTGGGGGACGACACCTGCACCGCCTGGTGCAGCAATTTCGCCCCGCTGTATGACATTCCGGAGGAGTGCGCCACCGGCACCTCCAACGGAGCCCTGACGTATTATCTGTACCGCTGCGGCCTGGTGCAGCCGGACCGGGAAAACGTGTTCCTCCAGGGGGAGCATATGCGCCGCCCCTCGGAAATACGCAGCCGCCTGACGGTGCAGAACGGAAACGCCGCCGTTCGGGTAGGCGGCCGGGCCGTGCTGAGCCTGGCGGGAGAAATTTTCGCAGAATGACCTTCAGCTTGTCAAAAAAGGGCGCCGCCCTTTTTTGACAAGCTGAAAAGCATTTTCAAAACTTTCATGAAAGTTCTGAAAATGCGGTGATTGAAAACGAAAGACACCCCTGATGGGTTTCTTTCGTAACTATCTTCCTTTCCGAAGGCGGAGACGATCCCGCTTTTTGACAAGCGAACAAGGCCCGCAGGCAAAAGCCTGCGGGCCTTGTTCGGGATTCCGCTTATTTTCCCAGCCATTGGCGCAGCTTTTCCCACAGCTCCACGGACCGGAACCGGAGCTGATAGCCCTGGTCCTCCTCCGCCATCAGGGACAGGTCGTCCTCCGCCAGCCCGGCGTCCCGTCCGGCGTCCTGCCAATCGCAGGCGGCGGCGGTGCACAGCGGCGGAAACACCACGCACCACCAGTTCTGTCCCCGGCCCTCCCCGATGATGACCCGCAGGGCCAGGTATTTCCCGGCGGGCAGAGAGAAGCCGTCATAGTCCTTGGTGGGGAATTCCGCCGGCTCCAGCCGGGCCCGGACGCCGTCGCCGCAGCCCGCCGCCGCCAGGACCTGTTGGGCTTCCCGGGTCAGCTCCGGCAGGGCGGAGGTCAGGACCTCCCGGGCCTGGGCCATGTCCGCCGACTGCTCCAGGAGCTCCTGGGCCCGGGCCAGCACCCGGTCCCGGACCCGCAGCTTCAGGGCCTGATCCTCCGGGCTGTCGGAATTGGCGATCACATGGAGCCGGATGACCTTTCGCCCCAGGTCCTCCTGGCGGCTCAGGGACGCCGCGCCCCACAGAATGGCGGCGGCCAACGCCAGCAGCAGCGCCAGCTCCCAGACGTGGAGTCTTGTATTTTTCGCATTTTTCATAAGTAAACACCGTCCAGACTGTAGATTTTTCTTTGGTTTCCTACAGTTTAGACGGCGTTTTTTATTTTTATACCGGGATTTACAGCCGGGGGGCAAAAAAGGTCAGGGGATAGGCCTTTTGCAGCTCCCGGGCCGCCAGACGGGCGGTTTCCTCCTGGCGGAACAGGCCCATGACCGCCGAGCCGGAGCCAGTCATACACGCTGCGTCGGCACCCAGCTCCGAAAGCTGGCGGCGGATGGCGAAAACCTCACTGTCCGGCGGCAGGGCCTGTTCAAATACATTCCCCACCAGGCGGCAGACTTGCGCCAGGTCGCCGTTTTTCAGTGCGTCCACCATCTTATCGGAATCTGGGCGTCCAGAGATGGAAATTTCGTCCAGCTTCCGATACATGGCGGCGGTAGAGTTGGCCACCGGGGGCTTCGCGATAACGAACCAGCACATAGGCAGTGCCGGAAGAACGGTAAGCCGTTCGCCCCGGCCCTGGGCCAGAGCCGTACCGCCCCGGATGCAGTAGGGAACATCGCTGCCCACCCGGGCGGCCATGGCTTCTAACGATTCGTCGGACACATCCACGTGAAATAAACGGCACATTCCCCGCAGCGCGGCGGCTGCGTCGCTGCTGCCGCCGCCAAGACCGGCCTGGGAGGGGATTTTTTTCTCCAATCGGATAGAAATCCCTGTGCGGGGGATATTCGTCTCCCGGAAAAAGACATCCGCCGCCTTCCAGGCCAGGTTGTCGGGGCCGGTGGGCAGATCCGTGCCCGGGCATTCTATCGCAATACCGCCTGCTTCGGAGAAATCCAGCGCCACAACGTCATACAGGGCGGCGCTCTGCATGATGGAGGTAATGTCGTGGTACCCGTCCGGGCGGCGGGCTCCCACGTCCAGGGTCAGGTTCAGCTTGGCCGGAGCCAGCTCGGTGATGCCCATCATTCGTCCTCCTGTTCGTCAAAATATGCCTTCATATTGCGTTCCACCGGCAAAATCAAGGCAAATGCCCCGATTATTTGCAGAATAATGGCGATGTACAGCAGGATCTGCTGGCCGCTGCTTCCCATCAGCCGCACGGAACGCATGATCATAAACGACAGGGCCGCAAAGGCAAGGCCGAACTGCCACAGCAGCTTCAGCAGCAGACGGTCGGCAAATTCCTGGCGTTCTTTCGTCAGCGGACCCAGGGGGCTGCGGTATTTGCGGCCCGGCAGCAACCGCCCCGCAAGGCCGCACAGCACCATGATACACGGAAAGACATATGCGGGCCACCAGATAGAGAACATAATATTACCTCAAATATCGTAAAAATTGTCCCGATACACGGCGGGATGTCCCGCTCCTGTCCCGGTAAAGCGCCGGGACAGGCCGGGACAAGGGCGGGTCAGTGCATGCGCTTCAGCGTTTCCACCACCATGGCGTATACCCGCTGCACGGAGGACACGGACAGGGACTCCCGGAAGGTGTGGATCTCCTTCAGGTCGGGGCCGAAGGACACGCAGTCCAGACCCGGCAGCTTGGCGGAGAACAGACCGCACTCCAGACCGGCATGGATGGCCTCCACCTTGGGGGCGTAGCCGTACTGGTCGGTGAACACCTGGACCATCAGGTCCCGCAGGGGGGACTGGGGCATGAACTCCCAGCCGGGGTATTCGCCGTGGGTGCTGACGGAGCCGCCCAGGCTTTCCGTCAGGCAGCGGAGGCGGTCGATGAGCATCTGCTTCTGGGTGGCGACGCTGCTGCGGACGCTGAAGGAGGCGTGGACCGCATCGTCACCGGTGGTGAGGATGCCCAGATTCAGAGAGGTCTGGACCAGGCCGGGCATGTCGGCGCTCATGGCCTGAATGCCATTGGGCAGGCAGGCAAGCAGGCACACGGCGCTGCGGCTGGAGGCCTCGTCCATGGGCAGCAGAGAGGACTCCGCCGGACGGGCGGAAACGGTGATGGCGGGGTCGTTGACCCGGTATTCCTTTTTGAAGGCGGCGTCCATTTCGGCGCAGACGGCCTGGACGGCGCCGGCGTCGGCGGCCACCAGGGCCACGGAAGCGGTGGGGATGGCATTGTCCTTCAGGCCGCCGCTGACGGAGATCACCCGCAGGGGCGTTTTCTGCTCCAGGGCGCACAGGACCCGGCCCAGCAGCATGCTGCTGTTGGCCCGGCCCTTGTCGATCTCCGCGCCGGAGTGACCACCCACCAGGCCGGTGACGGCGATCTCCTGCACCGGGGCGCCGAACCGCTGGCGGCGGATGGGCAGGCAGCAGTCAGCCCGGGCGCCGCCGGCACAGCTGACGGTGAAAACTCCCTCGTCCTCGGAGTCCATATTCAGCATCCGGCGGCCCTTCAGCACGGAGACGTCCAGCCCCTCGGCGCCGTACATGCCGGTTTCCTCGTCCACGGTGAAGATGGCCTCGATGGCCGGGTGGGACAGGGAGGTATCGTCCAGGATGGCCAGGGCCATGGCCACGGCGATGCCGTCGTCGCCGCCCAGGGTGGTGCCCTTGGCGGAAACGGTGTCGCCCTCCAGCACCAGGTCCAGGCCCTCGACAGCCATGTCCTTGGTGCAGCCGGGCTCCTTTTCGCAGACCATGTCCATGTGACCCTGGAGGATCACCGGCTCCGCCGACTCATAGCCGGGGGCGGCATCCTGGAAGATCACCACATTGTTCAGCTGATCCTGGACATACCGCAGGCCCCGGGCCTTGGCAAAGTCCACCAGCCAGTCGCTGACGGCCTTGGTGTTGCCGGAACCGTGGGGAATGGCGCACAGCTCCTCGAAGAAGTGAAAGACACGCTGGGGCTCCAGATGATTCAAAACGACCATAATGCATGCTCCTTTGTTTGAATTTCAAGGTCAGTATATCCTATTTGCCCGGGATTTGCAAGGGGCGGGGAGAGACGGGAGTTGCTATTTCCAATACAGAATGTTATCATATAGGCATATTCATACAGGATGTATTCTTTATGCGTGAAGCTTCCGGAGAAAAATTCTGATTTTCTCCGCTGCCGGCGCCGATCATCGCCACCGATAGCGACGACCTGACGCTGAAGCAAAGAGAGCATAAAAATTTGTCATTGGGCGACCAGTCCGCAGACTGGCCGCGGCAATCCGTTTTGGCCATCAAACGACTATTTCACAGTCCCTTTGATGAGGTGCAACCGCTGGTTGCTAACTTTTCAACCCCGCTTGGTGGACTTTTCGTGCCCCATTTGGTAAACTGAACACAGAAAATCTGCGAAGGAGGATCCCCCCATGACACTTGGAGAGAATATCGCACGCCTGCGCACACAGAAAGACTGGTCGCAGGGCGACCTTGCCGACGCACTGGGCATCTCGCGCCAGAGCATTTCCAAATGGGAGACCGACACCTCGATCCCCGAACTGGAAAAGCTCATAAAGCTCTCGGAGCTTTTCGGCGTGACACTTGACCAGCTGGTGCACGGCGAAGACGCGCCGGAGACAGAATCTGTGCCTGCGTCCTCTGCACCGCAGGCGGCACCCAAGCGGGAAAAGCGCCATACCATCGCCGGAACAGCTTTATTGTGTACCGGTGCGGTCATTTTGGTTCTCTGGCTGCTGCTCACCGGTGATCTGCTGACGGGACTGATGTTCGCGTTACCGTTTCTCATTTGCGGCATCATCTTCCTTGCGGTGAAGCGGCATACTGGTCTCTACTGCGGGTGGGCGGTCTATCTCTGCGTGGATCTATACCTTCGCTGTGCGACCGGTCTTTCATGGATGGCCATCTTCGTGACGCGCTTCTGGACGGCGGAGCTGAACTATGTGCGCCTTGCCATCGCGTGGGCGCAGTTCCTCGTCATGGTCCTGATGATCGTCTGCACGATGCGCTCCTACCGGACGCTTCGGCTGCCCGCGACGAAAGAAGAGGTCACATGGCTTATTGCCGGATGGCTTGCTGCGCTGGTTGTGCTTCCGCTTTTGATGAGCTACGGCATCATGCCGCTGTGGAGAGATAATCTGCACAACGACAGCGATTTCTCCCTGCATTCCTTCCTCAGCGTTCTGTACAGCTATGGGCGTTTGGCGCTGGTCAATGTTTTGCTTGTGCGCACATTTGCCGTCTGGCGCGTGAAGCGGGAAGAGAGGAAAGCAAACCGCAATGGGGCGAAGACTTAGGAGAGCATGACGCATTGTCGGTTGTCCAATGGGTTTGGGACTACCCCGAAATCAAAACCTCCGGCCTGGATGGGTGTTCATAAAACAGTCAATGGAGCGTATCGATACAGATACGCTCCATTTCTCATATCAACATAGTATGTAATGGGGTGCAGCCCCTTGGCTCTCCCTTTGGGAGAGCTGTCACCGCAGGTGACTGAGAGGGTCTTGCAGCCTTTTTCGAATGATAAGATCAATTTGTGTGCACACATTACGGAAATCCCTGTCGATATCCCGGTTGGAGAATCGCAGAATCTCCAACCCAAGAGACATCAGGAATTGAGAACGTTCCGCATCATAAGCAAGCCCCTGAGGTTCATAATGCTGAGAGCCATCCAATTCAATGACCAGTCTGGCCGAAGCGCAGTAAAAGTCCACGATGAATCTGCCGATAATCCGCTGTTTATAAATTTTTGCTGGATATTTGCGGAGAAAGAGGTACCAGAGCTTACGCTCGTGGGGTGTCATCTCCCTGCGAAGCCGCCGGGCATTTTCTAATTGAGCATTGTCTTTTGGTATGGTCATTGGTTGCCCTCTCCGTCCTCGCTACGCTCGGCCACCTCTCCCAAGGGGAGAGGCAAGGGATGCTCGCACGGTACACCGAAAGGTGTAGAAGTGCGCCCTTTATCAGTTCGGCAAATTGGAGTTTACTGCATCGTTCCGACTTATTACTTTGTTTGATTCTATCATGTGGCTTTGAAATATGCAATAGCAGTCCCGGCAGACATTACTGCCGGGACTGAAACTGTCTTACGACCACCCGCATTTGGCCGGAGGTTTTGATTGTTATTCCGGCACACGGATGTAGGACACAGGGCGGCCGTTTTCAAATGTGACGGTGAAGCCCGTACCGGGCTTTACGGAGTAGTCATACCGCCCACCGCCGAACCAGGTCATCATCAGCCCCGCCGTGACGCCGCCGTGAATGACGCACACCGCATCCTCCCCGGCTGCCAGCACCCGGTCCATGGCGGCCCGGTTCCGGGCCAGCACCTGGGGCGCGCTTTCCCCGTGGGGGCAGGGGTTGTGCTCCACGTCGGCGATCCACGCCTGATACGCCGGCGTGTCCTTCAGCTGCTGATAGCTTTTCATCTCAAAGTCGCCGAAGTCCATCTCCCGCAGGCCCGGCAGCTGCACATGGGGTACGTCGCCGTACAGCGCCGCCAGGGTCTGCTCCGTCCGCAGCAGGCCGCTGGTGTAGTACCGCTTCGCCCGGGGATAGGCCGCCGCGTTTTCGTGCAGGGCCGCCAGGGACTCCGGCAGGGCCGGAATATCCGCCGCGCCGTAGTACAGGTCCCGGCGGCTGCCGTCGGTCTCCCCGTGGCGCAGAAGGGTCAGCTTCATTTCAATTCCTCCGTCAATCCGCAAAATACCCGGTATACATGACCGGCGCTTTCCGCCAGCTGCCGCAGCAGCCGCCCGTGGCGCTCCCGCCACGCCCGCTCTCCGGCGTCTATGGGCACCACGCCGCTGCCGATCTCCCGGGCCACCACCGCCTCCGCCGCCAGCAGCAGGGGCAGGGCCTCCGCCGCCTGGCCGCGCCGGGTCAGGGCCTCCAGGTGGACATAGCACCGGGCAGGGGCGGGAGCGTCTGTTGCCAGGTCGCAGATGTCCGCCGCCGTCAGGCGGTATTTTTCCGCGGCAAACGTACACTTTCCCTGGTACGCGCCGCCGATGATCAGATCCATGCCGTCACCTCCACAGAATGGCTGCCGCGCAGCCGCACAGCTCGCCGAGCGTCAGGGCAAAGCCGGAGATATCCCCGGACATGCCGTCCAGATTCCGGTAGCCGTACCACACCGCAAGGCCATAGCCCGCTGCCGCCGCCAGGGGGGCGAAGCTGCCCCACAGCCACAGGGGCAGCCCCGCCGCCAGCACCAGCAGCACCGCAAGAGCCGCCAGATAGCCGCCCCGGGACGCGCCCATGGCGGCGTATTGACTGGTGTCCATGGGCCGCAGGCCCAGCACCGCCAGCCCGGCGCAGGCCCGCGCTGCCGCCGGGATCAGCAGCAGCGCCTGCCAGACAATGCTCTCCGCCGACAGGAACAGGCTCCACTGGCCCAGGGCCAGCAGCACCAGGCAGATCACGGCGAAGGCCCCGCAGTGGGAGTCCTTCAGAATGCGCCGGCGGGTGGGCAGGTCCCGCCGGGACAGCACCGCGTCGCACACGTCCATGTATCCGTCCAGGTGCATGAACCCCGTGACCAGCCACGGCACGGCGGCGCACACCGCCGCCCGTACCGGCTCCGGCGCGCCCCGCAGCAGCAGCCACGCACCGGCCCATATGCCGCCCACCAGCAGGCCCACCAGAGGCAGGCACACCAGCATTTTCCGGCGGGCCGTTTCGCTCCATAGCTTTTTGGGGCAGGGGATGGCCAGAAACATTCCCCAGGCCATGAAAAATCCGTATACCCAGTCACGCATCCGGCAGCTCTCCCTTCCACATCCGCACGCAGCCGGCACTCAGCTCCGCCACGGCGTCAAATTCCGCCGCCAGAGTCCGGCACACCGCCGCCAGGCCCCGGCGATACGTCTCGGTCCAGGTCTCGTAGGTCACGCCGTCCCGCCAGATCTCGTCGCACACGCACACCAGGTGCCGGACGCGCCGGCTGACGGCCAGCAGCTCCTCCGCCGTTCGCTCCGGAGCAGCGGCGTCCGGCGATGGGCCGGAGAACATCTGGCAGGCCAGACACGCCGTGACGCTGTCGAACAGCACGGCGCTCTCCGGCGGCACCGCCGCCAGCCCCCGGGGCAGCTCCCGGCCCCGCTCCAGGGTCTGGAAGCCCCAGCCCTCCCGCTCCGCCAGGTGGCGGCGGACGATGGCCCGGTCCTCGCCGTCCCGGGGCTCCAGGGTGGCCCAATAGATCATGGGGCCGCCGTCTGCCAGACGGCGGGTCAGCCGCTGGCCCAGCATGCTTTTGCCGCTTTTGCTGCCGCCCAGAAGAAGGATCCTCATGATTTGTCCACCGTAAATGCGTCCCCCTGCCGGATGGGGGTCAGATATTCGTCCTCAATGGCCGCCTCCGGGAAGGTGGCCATCCCGTCCAGCACCGCGCAGGCCCCCTGCAATATCCGGAACAGCAGGGGACACCCGCTGCCCTCGCCCAGGCGCATGCCCAGCAGCAGACACGGCTCCAGCTCCAGCTCCCGGGCTGCCAGCCGGTAGCCGATCTCGTAGGAGGCGTGGGACAGGAACAGATAATCCCGCACCCGGGGACACAGCCGCACGGCGCACAGGGCCGCCACGATGGAGATGTATCCGTCCACCGCCGCCGCCAGCCCCTCATGGGCGCAGCCCAGAAACAGCCCCGTCATAGCGGCCAGGTCCAGGCCGCCTACCGCCGCCAGAACGGCCACCGGGTCGCCGGGGTCCGGATGATGCAGGGCCAGGGCCTGCCGCAGCACCCGCTTTTTCGTGGCGAAGCCCCGATCCGTCAGGCCGCCGCCCCGGCCCGTTACGTCCTCCACGGAGGCCCCGGTCAGGGCCGCCAGCACGGCGGCGGAGGTGGTGGTGTTGCCGATGCCCATTTCCCCCACGCCCACGGCGTCTATGCCCTCCTCCTTGGCCATGTGGGCCAGGTCAAGGCCCACGGCCAGGGCGTCCAGGGCCTGCTGCTCCGTCATGGCGGACTCCACGGCGATATCGCCGGTGGAAAAACGGATTTTCCGGTCCAGCACCTGGGGGCAGGACACCGGCACGCAGATGCCCACGTCCACCACCTGGACCTGGTCGCCGAAGTACGCCGCCAGGGCGGACATGCCGGTTTTGTGCCGGGTCATGTTCACCGCCTGCTGCACCGTCACCGACTGGGGGGCGCAGGATACGCCCTCCGCCACCACGCCGTTGTCCGCCGCCAGCACCGTTACCCGGCACCGGTCGATCCGGGGCCGGGGCGTTCGCCGGATGCCGGCCAGCCGGATGGACATGTCCTCCAGGGCCCCCAGGCTGCCCGGGGGCTTGGCCAGCTCCGCCTGCCGCCGCCGGGCGGCGTCCATGGCCTCCCGGTCTGCCGGGAGAATGGACTCTATATATGCTGTCAATTCTTGCCTTGTCATGTGTTCGCTCCGTATCCGTGCTGCCGCAGCCAGTCGAGAGACGGGCCGCAGTCCTGATTTTCCAATGTGAACGTGGCCGCGGGGCACAGGGTCAGCACCGTGTCCAGCACCTGCTCCATAGCCAGGGTCCCCTGGCCCAGGGGGTCGTGGAGGTCATCGTGCCCCGCGTTGTTGTGCAGGTGGACGTGCCGCAGCCACGGGGCCATAGGGGCCACCCATTCCAGAGGCGGCACCCGGCTGACGAAGGTGTTGGCATGGCCCACGTCCAGGCACAGGCCCAGCCGGGGATCGTCCACCTGGCGGGCAATGTCCGCCAGCAGCCGGGGTTCCGGCTCCATGACGTTTTCCAGGGCGATGGTCATATCCGGCGGCAGCTCCGCCAGAAGCTCCCGCCAAAAGAGAACCGACTGCTCCACGTACCACTCCGGAAAGTACACCTGGGGCACGAAGCCCCCGTGGATCACCAGCTGCCGGACGCCCAGGTCCCGGGCCAGGGCGATGGCCTGGCGGTACCGCCGGGCCGTCACCTGCCGCACCAGAGGATCAATGGCGCAGGGGCACAGCTCGGCAAAGGGCGCGTGGAGCCAGAAGCGGTGAAGCCCCGCCATATTCGCCCGGACGGCGGACAGCACCGCCGGGTCCTCCAGATTGGGGGCATAGCAGAACGCCGCGATCTCCAGGCCCAGCCCGTTTTCCCGGGCCAGGTCCGCCGCCCGGCCGTCGATGCCGGACAGGTACAGTCTATTCCATAGCGCTTGGCGCTGCATAGGCAAATTCTCCTATATTCCTGTTATAGTGATGTGTTTGACAGAAGGCGGCCTGCCAGACGGCCGGAGGCCCAGGCCCATTGCAGGTTGAAGCCCCCGCAGTCGCCGTCTACGTCCAGCACCTCGCCGCAGGCGTAAAATCCCGGCGTCAATCGGCTTTCCATGGTCCGGGGGTCAAACTCCCCGGTGCGCAGGCCGCCGGCGGTGACCTGGGCCTGGTCAAAGCCGCAGGTGCCGGTGACGGGCAGGGCAAGGTCCCGCACCCGGCGGCAGAGGGCCTCCAGCTGGCGGTCCGTTACCTCCGATATCGCCGCGCCGCCGTTGATGCCCGCCGCCTTGCACAGCATCCGTCCCAGCCGGGGATGGACGCTGCCGGTCAGCAGCGCACCGGCCTCCTGCCGGGACAGGGCCGTCCGCCGGCTATGCAGCCAGGCCATGGTATCCTCCCGGCTCCACCCGGGCAGAAAATCCAGGTGCAGGGCGATGCCGTCGCCGCCGGTGGAAATCTGGCGGGACAGGTCGAACACCGCCGGGCCGCTGACGCCGTATTCCGTGAACAGCACCTCTCCCTGACCGGCGGTCAGCGTCTCACCCTCTCGGGTCAGAGTCAGGGCAGCCTGGGCCTTTACGCCCTTGAGGCCCCGGGGATAGGTGGGGTCGGTGCACACCTGCACCAGGGAAGGATACAGAGCCGTCCGGTGGTGGCCCAGCTGCCGGGCCAGCTGATAGCCGTCCATGCCGCCGCCCAGCTTTCCTCCGGCAGCGCCGCCGGCGGCCAGGATGCACCGCTGGGCCGTGATGGTGTCGCCCTCCTCCGTCCGGGCCAGGAACTGTCCCTCCCGGCGCTTCAGCTGGCGGATGACGCAGCCGGTGCGCACCCGGATATTCTCCTGCTGCTCCAGGGCGAACCGCAGCACATCCAGCACCGATGCCGCCGCATTGCTCAGGGGATACACCCGGCCGCCGGGCTCCGTCACGGTGACCAGGCCCAGGCGCCGGAAAAAGGCCAGCGTTCCCGCCGCCGAAAGCTCCGGCTCCTCCAGGGCGAACCGGCAGAAATCCGGCTCCTCTCCGTGATACCGGTCCGGCCGGGCGTTTTCGTTGGTGAGGTTGCAGCGGCCGTTGCCGGTGGCCAGCAGCTTCCGGCCCACCCGGGCCTGCCGCTCCGCCAGCACCACCTGGTGGCCTGCCCGGGCCGCCGTCAGGGCCGCCGCCATGCCCGACGCGCCGCCGCCGATAATCAGCACGGTCATCTCTCCGCCTCCAGCCGCTTCCGGGTGAGATAGCCCTCCAGCATCAGGGCCGCCGCCACGGCATCCACGGTTTTCTTCCGCTTTTTGGCGTTCTGCCCGTTGTTGAACAGAATGTTGTGGGCGTCGATGGTGGTGCGCCGCTCGTCCCACAGGGTCACCGGCAGCCCCGTCAGCTGACGCAGCGTCTGGCCGAAGGCGGCGGCCTTCTCTGCCCGGGGACCCACAGTGCCGTCCATGTTCTTGGGATAGCCCAGCACCAGCTCCGTGACCCCGTGCTGGGGGATCAGGGCGCAGATCTCCTGGGCCACCGTCTCCGCCCGGCGGCTGTTGATGACCGTGGAAAACCCGGCCAGCGTGCCGGTGGCGTCGGATATGGCGATGCCGGTGTGGGCGTCGCCGTAGTCAATGGCCATGATCTTCATGGGAAGTACCTCGCTTCTTTGTCGTTCCCCTTTATCATACACGATTTTTCTCCGGCCTGCAACCGGAAGAAGGTCTCGTTGGCAAGCGGAAGCCACCGGTTCTGTTCCCAACAGAACCGGTGGCTTCCTACATTTCGTGTCTGCTGACGATGGACTGCTTCCGTACTCGCGGCATGGAGCTTTACAGCGGCCTGCCTGGAGCGTCCATTTCTGGCAGGCTGGGATTTTATGCCGCTTTACGGGCGGAGCTTGTCCCACCAGTCCTGCCAGGAGCCGAAGCCCCCGTCGTCGTCATCGTCTCCGCCGGGGATGGGGAAGATGGACGGCTTTTTGTTATGGACCGGGCACAGCTCGCCGTCCTTGCCGGTGAGGGTCTGGAGCAGATACTCGTCGTCCTGGGCCTTGATGTTCTTGATGATCTCGCGGTTCCAATCCAGGGCGGCGATCTCCACCACGCTGCTGGCAGGGCAGTATTCCGTGGCCAGGTGCTTGCCATCCTTGCAGTAGCGCACCATCTTGTGAACATTACAGGTCTGGGTGGGGGCGGTGTCCGCCGCCACGGTGACGGTGGTGACGCGATTGCCGCGCAGATCGTGGGTGCAGGCCTCGGTGGCCAGCAGGCCGCTGTCCTGGCACACGGTGACCTGGGTCAGGCCGGAGCAGCTGTTGAAATCCTTGTTCTCCAGCCCGTCGTGGATGCGGCGCATGACCTCGCGCCACAGAACGGCGGAGGGGTTGCCCAGGGACTCGGAGAACCGCTCGTTGGACTTATAGCCCGTCCACACGGCGGCGCTGTAATAGGGGGAGAAGCCCGCGAAATAGCGGTCGCGGTTTTCGTCGGTGGTACCGGTCTTGCCGGCGATGGTCATGCCGGAGAACCGGGCCTCGCCGCCGGTACCGCTGGTGATGACGCTCTTGAGGGTCTGGCGGATGATGTAGGCGGTGGTCTGCTTCATGGCCACATGGGATTCCTTGTTGTTCTCACATACCAGGTTGCCCTGGGAATCCTCCACCCGGTAGAAGGTCCGGGGCGGGGTATACACGCCGTCGTTGACGAAGGCCCCATAGGCCGCGGCCATCTCCTCGGTGGTGACGCCGTATTCGTAGCCGCCCAGGCCCATGTTGCCGGATTGCTGGCTGTCGGCCTGGGTCAGGGTGGTGAAGCCCAGCTTCTCCACCATAAAGGTATAGGATTTATAGGTGCCGTATTGCTCCACCGTGCGCACGGCGCAGGTGTTCAGCGAGCGGACCAGGGCGGTGTAGAACGTGGTCAGGCCCCGGAAGCCGCTGCCAGAGTTGGAGGGCCATGCGCCGTAGCCGGGCAGGTCCCGGACGGGATAGTCGTCGATGGCGGAGGCGGCGGTGATGGTGCCGTCATCCAGAGCCGGGGCGTATACGGACACGGGCTTGGTGGCGGAGCCCGGCTGCCGGGCAGAGGTGGCCCAGTTCCAGCCCCGGTCCACTTCCTTGGCGCCGGTGCCGCCTACCATGGCCACCACGTCGCCGGTATAGGGGTCCACAATGGTGATGGCGGCCTGGAGGGGCTCGCTCTTGGAGTCGGTGTAGTTCGCATAGTTGGTGTTTTCAAACACGGACTCCGTAATATCCTGGATCTTGGGATTCTGGGTGGTGTAGATCTTGTAGCCGCCGTTATAAACCTTGCTGACGGCCTTTTCAAAGGCGGTGCGGACGTAGCCGTCGGCGTCTGCCGGATCATCGGTGAGGCCGAAGAGCTCCACAAACTTCTCCGCCACGTCGGTGATGACCTCGTCGGTGAAATAGGAGTTGTTGGCGGTGCTGACCACGGCGGGCTTTTTGTCGTCCTCCTCCTGGGGGCCGACATAGTTGCCCAGATTGGTGTAGCCGTTGGTGAACACCACCTCCTGGGCCTTGGCGGCGTCATAGGCGGCCTGGTCGATCTTGCCCTGGGCCAGCATGGCGTCCAGCACGTCCAGCTGCCGGTTGCGGTTCTGCTCCCGGGTCCAGTCGCTGCGCAGGGGGTCATACTGAGAGGGGTTGTTGGTGATGCTGATGAGACAGGCGGCCTCAGCCAGGTCCAGCTCGGACACGTCCTTGTGGAAGTACATCCGGGACGCCGTCTGCACACCGTAGCACTGGTTGCCCAGATAGATGGTGTTCAGGTACATCTCCAGGATCTCGTCCTTGCTGTAGTCCTTCTCCAGGGCCAGGGCCCGGTACACCTCGGTCACCTTGCGCTTGACGGTGTTCTCGTTATTGCCGGTGACGTTCTTGATGAGCTGCTGGGTGATGGTGGAGCCGCCCTGGGTATTGCCGTTGGTGAGGGTGCTGAACACGGCCCGCAGGGTGCCGTGCCAGTCCACGCCGTGGTGGGTCTCGAAGCGCTTGTCCTCAATGGCAATGGTGGCGTCACGCAGGACCTTGGGGATGGAGTCGAAGTCCACCCAAATGCGGTTTTCATCGCCGAACAGGGTCTGGTACATGACCGTTTGCTTGGTCTCGGGGTCCTGATAGTACAGCTCCGTGGACACCTTCTGGTCATACTCGGACATGTCCACCTCCACATGCCCCTTCAGGGACGTGTTGACGTAGGTCATGAAGATCCCCACGAAAATGGAGGAGGTCAGCACGATGACCAGCAGGATGGTTCCCAGGACAATACCGACGGTCCGCCCGATGCGGCGGCCCTTTCCGGTTTTTTTCCCTGTTCTGGCGCTCTGCTCTGTCTTTTTGGGCTGATGGTCTTTGTTCATGGACAGGGCACCTTCCTTTCTCTGTTACTGGAATATATGCGCCGCACCTGTGGCGGCAGATAAAAAAACATTTTATTCCATAATAAAAACTATTGTACCATACCTGTCAACTGCTGAAAAGCTCTGTTTTGCCGGAAAACAAAACTTTTACACAGATTTTGCATGGAAATAGAGGAAGAAATGCCAAAAAACTGTATTTGAGCGGTGCAAAACGACGGACGGCAAAAGACCGCGCCGCCCCTTGCTTTTTCCGGAGGAATCGGGTATGATACAGATGAAAGCTATACCAATCAGGAGGTAAACGGCAATGAGCGAAGAATTCGGCCCCAATTTCATTACCCTCACCGATGAGGACGGAAACGACATCGAGCTGGAATATGTGGACGCCCTGGAGGACAACGGCCAGACGTATATGGCATTTTTCCCCACAGTGGACGACGAGACCGACGAGGCAGCCGCCGAGGATTTCGGCCTGGTGATCCTGAAGTCCGTGATGGAAAACGGCGAGGAGCTGCTGACCACCCTGGATAGCGACCAGGAGCTGCAGCGGGTGTATGACCTGTTTATGGAGCAGCTGATGGATGAGGATGACGAAAATTCCTGACCCGATCCCCGGTCTATGGTGCCCCCATCCGGCATAACGCATACAAAAGACGCCCTGTGAGGGCGTCTTTTGCGCTTTGAGAAGGGTTTTGTGCAACGCAGAGCGGCTTCGTGAAAATGCTGAACAGGGGAGGCGGCTTCCGGAAAATGGAAGGAAAAATCTGCGCGATTCCCCTTTTATTTTCCCGTCGGGTCTGTTATACTATGGGTGTCGTCGAGAGACGGCTCCCTGCGGGTGTGACGGGCCTTTTTTATCCTCACATTTTGTTATAGGGGATGTCGGATCAGTATGTGAACAGCAGGCCTCCCGGCTGCCGTCTGCGGCTGGAAGTTGGAAGCTACGAAGCACGCTGGAGACAACCCACCTGCTGAATCGGTGCAGGTTATAACGCGGCCCCCACGGCCCCGCAGGCTTGTGCTTACACGCACGCAAACACGCCGCGATCAGCTTGATCGCGGCGTGTGTTTTTATGTCTCGTTTACCAGGGCCAGCAGCTCACGGCGGGTGGCCTCCTGCTCCAGCCCCGCGCCGGTGAAATGGTTGAAGGCCAGAATGGCCTGCTGCACCAGCAGCTCCATGCCGGTGATGGCGATGAGGCCCCGGGCCCTGGCCGCCTGATACAGCTCCGTTTTCCGGGGGGCGTAGATCAGGTCAAACACCGCCGCGCCGGCGGGAAGGCTGTCCAGGAAGGACAGATCCGCAAACGGCGGGAAGCCCTCCATGCCCAGGGGGGTGGCATTGACCACCACCCGGCACTGCCGGGCGGCCTGGGGCAGCTGGTCCATGGTCACGTCGCCGCCGCGGCGGGCGGCGGTGATGACGCCCCGGTCTGCCAGGGCCCACCGGGCCGCCCGGGCCGCGCCGCCGTTGCCGATGACCAGGGCCCGGCCTGTGGGGGCGGCGCCCCGGGCGGCAAAGCCCGCCCGGATGCCGGGGGCGTCGGTATTATAGCCCACGGTGTGCCCGTTCCGGAAGCACACCGTATTTACCGCGCCGCAGGCCTCCGCCTCCGGGCTCAGCTGGTCCAGATAGCGGATGACCTCCTGCTTTAAGGGCATGGTGACGTTACAGCCGTCCCATTCCCCGGCCCGGCCTGCCGCCATAAAGTCCGGCAGCGTCTCCCGGGTGACGGTGACGGCCTGATAGTCGCCTTCGATCCCCGAAAGGGCCAGCATGCGCCGGTGCAGCACCGGGGACATGCTGTGACCCACCGGGTCGCCGATCACACAGAGCTTCATTTCATATCCCCCTTGTGTATGCTTTCCAATAACTCCATGGCCTCCAGGTAGCCCCGGAAGCCGTGACCCACGATCTGGCCCCGGCAGGCCGGGGCGGTGACGGACGTCCGGCGGAACGCCTCACGGCGGCTGATGTCGCTGATGTGCACCTCCACCGCCGGAACACGGACTGCCAGCAGGGCGTCGTAAATGGCGTAGCTGTAATGGGTATAGGCCCCGGGGTTGATGACGATGCCGTCATACACTCCGTCAGCGGCCTGAATTTCGTCGATGAGCACCCCTTCATGGTTGCTCTGGCGGATATCCGCCCGAATCCCCCGGGCGGCGGCATAGGCTGCGATCTCCGCGCAGAGGCCGGCGTAGGTGCCGGTACCGTAGACGCCGGGCTCCCGCTTGCCCAGCAGGTTCAGATTGGGACCGTTGAGAACAAGAAATTTCATTGCTGCTCCTCTCTCCACAGCCGGACGGCCTCCTCCGCCGCCTGACGGGCTGTGGGCTTGTTGACGGCATGGTGGGCGGCGGCCCGGTACATGCTCCGCCGCTGGCGATACAGGCGGAAGATGGCGTCGTCATCCGTCAGCAGGGGGCGGCCCTGCCGCCGCAGGGTCCGGCGGATGGCCCAGGGGGAGCGGTCCAGAAAGATCACCAGGCCGCTGCCCTTCAGCAGCGTTCGGTTCTCCCGACGCAGCACCGCCCCGCCGCCGGTGGCCAGGACCATGCCCTCCCGGCGGCACAGGTCCGTCAGCACCCGGGTTTCCAGAGTGCGGAAATATGACTCGCCGCCGGCGGCGAAAATGTCCGGTATGCTGTGGCCCTCCGCCTGCTCCAGGGCCTTGTCCGCGTCCACGAAGGGAAGCCCCAGGGTCCTGGCCGCCAGCCTGCCCACGGTGCTTTTGCCGCTGCCGGGCAGGCCCACGAAAATCAGGTTTCTCACGACTGCTCCTCCCGGCTCAGGGCCATCAGCGTTTCATACAGCCGCTCCACCTGCTCCCGGCGCTCCGGGGCCAGATCGCCCCGGCTGCGCAGCACCTGGGCCTCCCGCTCCGGGTCCTGCACCGGCAGGCCGCAGGCGGCCTTATAGGCTCCGATGTCACGGGACAGCTCCTGCCGCCGGACAAACAGCTGCACCAGCTGCCGGTCTATGCCGTCCAGCCGCAGCCGCAGGGTGTCCAGATCGCCTGCCTGGGGGTCCAGTACCCGCCACAGGGCCAGGGCCGCAGCCGCCTCCACAATGGGGGCCGCCCGCAGGGCAATGCAGGGATCGTGGCGGCCCTGAACCGTTACGGTGCAGTTTTCCATGCGGGCCAGGTCCACGGTGTCCTGAGGGATGGCGATGGAGGGGGTGGGCTTGAAGGTCACGGTGAAGGTCACCGGCATGCCGTTGGTGACGCCGCCGTTGATGCCGCCGTTGTGATTGGTGACGGTCCACACCCGGGTCCCGTCGGTGCGCAGGGCATCGTTGGCCTGACTGCCCCGCAGGGCGGCCAGGGCCGCGCCGTCGCCGAAGCCCAGGGCCTTCACCGCCGGGATGGCGAACAGGTGACGGGCCAGCTCCGATTCCACCGCCTCCCGCCAGCCGGGACCGCCCAGTCCCGCCGGAAGGCCCGTGACGGTGCAGCGCACCTGACCACCCACGGAATCTCCGGCGGCCTTGGCCGCCTCCGCCTGCTGCCGCAGCTCTTTTTCATCAATAAGCTGCGCTTTTATTTCAATATCCTGCGCTTTCAGCCAGCTCTTTACCATGGCTCCCGCCGCCACCAGGGGCGCGGTCAGGCGGCCGGAATAGGGGCCGCCGCCCCGGGGGTCGTTGCAGCCACGGCTGCGGACATGGGCGGCGTAATCGGCGTGGCCGGGGCGGGGCTTGTCCGCCAGAGCGGCGTAGTCGCCGGAGCGGACGTCCCGGTTTTCCAGAATCAGGCAGATGGGGTCCCCGGTGGTGTGTCCATTGTATACGCCGCTGAGAATGCGGAGCCGGTCCGGCTCCCGCCGGGCGGTGGCCAGGGGGCCATGGGGGGCCCGGCGCTGAAGCTCCCGGGCGATGAGCTCCCGGTCCACCGGCAGGCCCGGGGCCGCGCCGGTGACCAGAACGCCCACGGCGGGGCCGTGGGACTCTCCGAATATGGTGTAATCCAGCATGTTACAATACCTCGAATTGCCCGCCTAGGCGGCGGTAGTCCGCCCAGAAGCCGGGATAGGATTTGGCGGTGCATCCGGCGTTCCGCAGAACCACCGGGCCGGTGCAGAAGGGGGCGGCGCAGGCGCACAGCATGGCGATGCGGTGGTCGCCGCAGCTGTCGGCTTCGCCGCCGGAGAGCCGCTCCACGCCCCATACGGTGAGACCCTCCGGCTCCTGCCGGACACGGCCTCCCAGGGCGGTCAGCGCCGCCGAAACCGACGCCAGGCGGTCGCTCTCCTTATCCCGCAGCCGGGCCGCGCCGGTGAAGCGGGTTTCCGTTCCCGGCCGCAGCGCCGCCAGCAGGGCCAGCGGCGGCAGCAGGTCCGGGATATCCGTCAGGTCTGTGCGGCCCGGCAGACAACGGCACAGGGCCGCCGCCGCCCGGTCCCCCTGGAGGGAGTCCCGGCGCAGGCCCGTGACGGCCACAGCACAGCCCAGGGCCCTTACCGCCAGCCAGAAGGCCGCTGCGGACCAGTCCGGCTCCGCGTCCAGGGGCATGGTCCGGAACCGCTGCCCACCCGGTATCGTGAAGCCGCAATCCGTTTGGCCGATGTGCACGCCGCAGCGACGCAGCACCGCCAGCGTCAGGTCTACATAGGGGCGGGAGGCCAGGGGGCCGGTCAGCGCCAGCTCCGAGTCTGCCGCCAGACCGGGCAGGGCCATCAGCAGCCCGGAGAGCAGCTGAGAGGTCCGGGTCCCGTCCACCGGAATCTGCCCGCCGGACAGCGCCCGGGTCACCCGCAGACCGCCCGCCGTGGCCGCAAGGCCCCAGTCCCCCGGCAGGGGCCGCTCCAGCAGCCGCCCCGTGCCGGTGAACACCGTGCCCACCTGGCCCCGGGCCATGGCCAGGGGCAGCAGAAACCGCAGGGTGCTGCCGCTGGCCCCGCAGTCGATGACGGGGGCCTTTTCGTGATACAAGGCCCACAGCCCCCGGACCGTGGCCTCCACATCGTCGGAGGGGTCCGGCGGGCAGGGAAACTCTCCCGCCTGGGCCAGACAGATCAGCTGCCGGTGCAGCAGGCTTTTGGACGGCGGCGGCGTCACCGCCCCCCGCAGCGGGGCCGGAAGCAAGCGCACGTCCATCATACGTCCTCCATCAGGGCCGCCAGGGGTACCGTCAGCAGACGGCCCTGGCCGGCCCGCTCCGCCACGGCGATGGTAATGCCGTCGCCGCCGCGCTTTTTGTCCCGGGCCAGATAGTCCGCCGCCCCGTCCCAGGGCAGCCGGGTGGGCAGGTCCCACCGGCGCAGCAGGGGGGTCAGCCGCTCCAGCAGCTGTCCGCCGCCCAGACCGTGCCGCACCTGCCAGCGCAGCATATGCATCATCCCGGCGGCCACGGCCTCGCCGTGGGTCCGGGTATCGTATCCTCCGGCGGCCTCATAGGCGTGGCCGAAGGTATGGCCGAAGTTCAGCACCCGGCGCCCGCCGCCGTCCCGCTCGTCCCGGGACACCACCGCCGCCTTATACTGGCAGCAGCGCGCCACCAGCCAGGGAAGATCCGGCTCCTCCGCCGTTTCCAGGTGGTGCAAAATGGCCTCGTCGCCGATGACGCCGCACTTGATGACCTCCGCCATGCCTGAGGACAGCTGCCGCCGGGGCAGGGTGGCCAGGCACGCCGTATCTGCCAGCACCAGCCGGGGCTGGTAAAAGCAGCCGATGAGGTTCTTCCCCTCCGGCAGGTCCAGACCGGTCTTGCCGCCGACGCTGCTGTCCACCTGGGCCAGCAGAGAGGTGGGCAGCTGGGCCAGAGCCACGCCCCGCAGCAGGGTACCGGCTATAAAGCCCGCCAGGTCACCGGTGACGCCGCCGCCCAGGGCCGCGATGCCGTCCTGCCGGGTGAAGCCGTCCGCCAGCAGCCGGCGGCACAGGTCCTCATACACCGCCAGACGCTTGCTGCCCTCTCCGGCGGGGAAGGTGTATACCGGCAGGTCCAGGGCCCCGGCGTACAGGGCGGCGGTGTTCTCGTCGGCGATAACGGCCCACCGCTTAACCGGCAGAGCCTCCAGCCGGCGGCGGGCTTCCCGCAGCAGGCCCGGGCCGATCTCAATGGGGTAGGACCGCTGCCCCAGAGATACCGTGATTTGTTGCATAGACCATTCGCTCCTTTGCCCGTCAGTTGTCCTCCACCAGCCGCCGCCGGCCCAGGGAGGCCCTGCGGTAATACAGCAGGGTGGCGGCGCTGCACACCAGCCATCCGGCGGGATAGCCCATGGCCAGAGGCAGCAGGGCGTTGCTGATATAGTGGGACATGATGTACAAATAGATCTGGCGGAACACCACGAAGGAGCCCAGCATGATGACCATGGGCACCTGGCTGTTGCCTGCGCCCCGCAGCGCGCCGGAATAGATCTGGTTGATGCAGCACAGCAGGTAGAAGGGCGAAATGTACCGCAGCAGCAGGGTGCCGTAGGCCACCACCTCCGCCTTGCGGTTGAAGAAGGCCGTCAGCTGGGGCGCAAACACCAGCACCGGCACCATCAGCACCGCCGTTACCGCCAGGGAGATGGCCAGTGCACGACGGGTGCCCTGGTGGGCCCGCTGGGCGTTCCCGGCTCCCAGATTCTGCCCCACGAAGGTGGTGGCAGACAGGGCCAGGGACTGCATGGGCAGGAACATCAGCTGGTCGATCTTGGTATACGCCGTCCAGCCGGACATGCAGTCCGGACCGAAACGGTTGATATAGGACTGGACAAACACATTGGAGAAGGCGGTGACGGCCATTTGCAGAGCCGCCGGGATGCCTACCTTCATGATCTTGCCCAGCATGTCCCAATGGACCCGCAGCCGCCGCGGCTCCAGGCGCACACAGCTGTCCGTCCGCAGCAGCACTGCCAGCACCAGCACCGCCGACGCCGCCTGGGCGATGATGGTGGCCCAGGCAACGCCTGCAACGCCCATGCGGAAGCGGATCACGAACACCAGGTCCAGCACCGTGTTCAGCCCCGCCGACACCACCAGAAAGTAGAAGGGACGCCGGGAGTCGCCCACTGCCCGGAGAATGCCGGAGCCCATGTTGTAGATGAGCAGCCCCGTAATGCCGGAAAAATAGATGGACAGATAGGCCGTGGACTCCGGCAGCACCTCCGCCGGGGTGTTCATCAGGGCCAGCATGGCCGGGATCAGGGCCAGACCCAGGGCCGTGAACGCCCCGCACAGCACCAGCGTCAGCACCATGGCCGTGTGGACGGTGTCCCGGACTCTGTCCGGCTTATGGGCCCCGTAATACTGACTGATGACCACGCCTGCGCCGCTGGACAGGCCCATGAAAAAGCCAATGAGCATATTGATGATGGGCCCCACGGTGCCCACGGCGGAGAACGCCTCGTTGGACACGAAGTTGCCCACCACCCAGGTGTCCACCATGTTGTACAGCTGCTGAAACACGTTGCCGGCCAGCAGCGGCAGGGCGAACTCCACCAGGTGGCGGGTGATGCTGCCCTGGGTCATGTCCACGTCCCGACGGACGGCCGGATGGGCGTGGCGATGGGTCCATGTCATAGATGCGATCCTCTGTTTCTCTGTATTCAACAATAGGATAGCACCATTTGCCGGGGAAATCAACTGACCCGGGAGGGAAACGGCGGCTCTACAGCAAAAATTCCTCCGGCTCCGCCGGACGCATGATGGATACCTCATAGGCGGTGCGCTCCTGGCCCACGCCGTCCACGGTTTTCGTATAGCCCCGGCTCTGGACCCGGCCCTCCACCGTCAGGCGGGAACCCACCGGAAGCCGGGCCGTCTGCTGGGCGATGGCCCCCCAGGCGATGCAGGGCAGATAGTCCGCCCGCCCGTACCGGCGGTTCACCGCCAGGATCAGGTCGCAGATCTCCCGGCCCAAGGGCGTCCGCCGCAGGGAGGGGGCCTTGCACAGCACGCCGGAGAGCTGAATCTGGTTAAAGGGGGCCGCGCCGCCGGGAGTCAGCTCCCGGACAAAGACGGAGATCACCAGCCGGGGCCCCTGGCCGCTGCGGTTGTTGAAGGAGCGCAGCTGACCGGTGAGGGTCAGCGTGTCGCCGGTATGTACGGGGTGCTCCTCCAGCAGCCGCCGGGGCAGAATCACCGGCAGCAGGTCCTCCTGGCCCGACAGCCGCTCCACCGACAGGGGGAAGCGGTAAAAGTGCTCGCCGTGGTTTATATGGGACAGGGCAGGCTCCCCGGCGGCCCGGCCGCACAGGCGCACACGGTTGAAATTGTTGTCCATAAAATTCCTCCTCGTTTGTTGAAGCTGGTCCAGCTTATGCCGGAGCGCCTGGAAATAGACCCTGAGGCTTGTCAAAAAGTCTTTTTGACAAGCCTCGTGCGGTTTTTCAGAACTTAAAAAGTCCTGAAAAACCTGTGATTGCAAACGAAAGACACCCCTGATGGGTTTCTTTCGTAACTATCTTCCTTTCCGATGGAGGATTTTTTGTTCTTTGGCGGCCCTGGCTCTTTTCAAACCGGGAAAAGTATGCGATAATAGCGGGGAAAAGGAGGAATTGCCCATGCGATACAAGGGAAAGGTCTACCGTCCCCCCAGCGAGGCATATAGCCTCATCATCCAGGTGACCTATGGGTGCAGCCATAACCGCTGCGCCTTCTGCGATATGTATGACGATAAGCGGTTTGCCCTGCGGCCTATGGAGGAGATCCGGGAGGATTTCCGCCTGGCCCGGCAGGTATACCGCCGGGTGGAGCGGGTCTTTCTGGCCGACGGCGACGCCCTGATGCGGAAAACCGATGAGCTGCTGGAAATTCTGGCCATGGTGTACAGCCTGTTTCCCGAGTGCCAGCGGGTCACCTGCTACGCCTCGCCCCGGAGTCTCCAGGTCAAGACGGAGGAGGAGCTGCGGCGGCTGCGGGAGGGCGGCCTGAAAATGGTGTATATGGGCCTGGAATCCGGCTGTGACGCGGTGCTGGAGCGGATGCAGAAGGGGCACACGGCCGCGGCCATCGTGGCGGCAGGGCAGAAGGCCCGGCGGGCGGGACTTGCCCTGTCGGTGACGGCCATTTCGGGCCTGGGCAGCCGGGAGCTGCTCCGGGAGCACGCCGTGGACACCGCCCGGGCCCTCAGCGCCATGAACCCGGAATACATCGGCCTGCTGACGCTGATGGTGGAGCCGGGAACGCCGCTGGAGCGCTGGGTCCGGGAGGGCAGCTTCCAGGTGCTGGGTCCGGCGGAAATTTTGCAGGAGACGGCCCTGCTGCTGGACCATATGGACAGCCCGGGCAGCGTGTTCCGGATGAACCATGCATCCAACTATCTGACCCTGAAGGGAACCCTGAACCGGGACCTGCCTGCTCTGCGGCAGCAGGTGCAGGAGGGACTTATGGGACACGGCCTGCGGCCGGAGAGCTGGCGTGCTTTGTAAATACAGAGAGAATAAAAGGAGACGAGAGATGAAAAGCAAAACTGCGGGGGCGGCATACAAGGCCGCACGGGGCAATCTGCTGGCGATGCTGGTCCTGACGGCGGTAAACACCCTTCTGGCCCTGACGGGGTCGGACAGATACTATCTGTTCACGGATTTTGCGGCCTACATCTGGGCGGTGTTTGCCCGGGGCTTTTATGACTTTACCGGGGAGGCCAAGTGGCTGGTGCTGGGCGCGGCGGGCGCGGTGCTGGTGATGGCGGTGTATTTCCTGTGCTGGCTGCTGTCCAAAAAGCGGCGGGGCTGGCTGACGGCGGCGCTGGTGCTGTTCTCCGTGGATACGGCGGCGCTGGTGGCGGGCCTGGTGACGGCCTTCGAGGCGTCCAGCATCCTGGATGTGGTGTTCCACGGCCTGCTGCTGTGGTATCTGGCCATGGGCGTCCGCCGGGGCCGGGAGGCCATGGAGGAGCCGGAGGGGCAGAGGGAGACGCCGGAGCCGCTGCCCCAGAATACGGAGTTTTACGACGCGTCCATGGGGGAACGGCCCAACAGTCCCTCTCTGGGCCAGCCGGCGGAGGGGAAGCACCGGACTCTGCTGACCGCCGCATACGGCAGCCATGAGATCGAGGTCCGCCGCAGCTATGGCCTGACGGAGCTGATCGTGGACGGAAGGGTCTACGGACGGCAGGAGGGCGTCGTGGAAACCGGCTATACCATCCGCGCCCGGGTGAACGGTCACGATGTGGAAACGGAGTTCACTCCCACCGGCAAGCAGCTGCTGCGGGTGGACGGCCAGGTCATTGCCCGGAAGCAGCGCCTGTTCTGAGTCCTGCATAGGAAAAGCACCGATGCGCGGCATCGGTGCTTTCAGCTTGTCAAAAAAGGGCGGCGCCCTTTTTTGACAAAAGAGTTTTCGCTCCGACC
>ENA-UALO01000023-UALO01000023.1-human-gut-metagenome-genome-assembly--contig:-NODE-23-length-67564-cov-7.335748_pt1 | contig 67564 bp, 70 predicted proteins | sample MGYA00243701_ERZ654470 | MGnify/ENA primary metagenome ERZ654470 (study PRJEB26926, sample SAMN06164444) | human gut metagenome | biome: ENVO:00009003; feature: ENVO:2100002; material: ENVO:00002003...
GCGCGCCGGGGAGCTTCTTCATTTCCTTCACGCCGCCGAGGTACTTCTCGAGCTTCTCGATCTCGGCGAGGTGCTTCATGACTTCCTTCTTGGGAAGCATATCGAAGGTGCCGTCAGCCTGCATGGTCTTGAGCTGGTTGAGACGATCCACGCGGGTGCGCATGGTCTTGAAGTTGGTCATCATACCGCCGAGCCAACGAGCGTTGACATAGTAGCCGCCGCAACGGGAAGCCTCTTCCTTGATGGCCTCCTGCGCCTGCTTCTTGGTGCCGACGAAGAGGATATTCTGGCCGTTCTCGGAGACGGAGCGGACGAAGTTATAGGCCTCCTCGAGCTTCTTGACGGTCTTCTGCAGATCGATGATGTAGATACCGTTGCGCTCGGTGTAGATGTAGGGAGCCATTTTGGGGTTCCAACGACGGGTCTGGTGGCCGAAGTGGACGCCTGCTTCGAGCAGGGCTTTCATGGATACGACGTTTGCCATTGCTTGTAGTTTCTCCTTTAAAGTTTAGTTTTTACCTCTGGAGCCTTCATCCCTCCTGCCAACCTGATGGCACAGACAAAAAGTCCGGTCTCCATGCGGAATACCCGAGTATTATACCCCTCGTTTCTCAAAATTGCAAGAACTTTTTGAAATTGTTTTTTCTTTTTGTGCATTTTTCTTTCCGTCCCGATCCTGCGTACCGGTTTTCTCCGAGTTTTTACCGGAAAGCCTTCTTTTCTTTCTCTTCGTGTGTCTTTTTCAAAATTTGCTCTTGCAAAAATGCGAAAATTCTTTATAATATGGCAAGTCTCTTATTTTAAGGACGCTTCCGCCTGTCTTTTTCAGAACCGGCGGCGCGTGCGGCGCTCTCTGCGCGGGATCTCCTGGCGCGGAAAGGGCTTGTCGATAAGAACGATGTCGTCCCCGATCTGCTTGATGCACTCCCACGGAATGCGATATTCCTCCCCGCGGCCAAACAGCCCGAAAAAGCGGTAAGGCCCCGGAACGATGAGCGCGGTCAGCTGCCCGTCCGGAAGTCTGCATTCCACATCGCCCACATATCCCAGGCGGCAGCCGTCGCAGATGTTGATGACCTCCTTGCAGCGGAAGTCGGCAAAGCGGCAGTTCATCGTGCATCCCTCCTGTTCTCCTTTTACGGTATGCCCGGAACAGGACGTCCTATCCCTTTTTTTCCGCATCTTCCCTCCGGTCTATGCCGGGGAGGAAATTTTTCACTATCACTATGGAGGTTTCCCCACATGACAGAGATCCAGCTCAATATGTATCACGCCTTAGCACTTGGCGCAGCCATGTATGCCCTCGGTCTGGTGCTGACGAAGAAGATCCCCGTGCTCAGCCGCTTCTGCATTCCCGCCCCTCTGGTCGGCGGTCTGTGCTTTGCGGTCTTCAACACCATTCTTTACGCAACAGGCACGGCGGTCATCACCTTTGACGACACGCTGCAAACGGTCTTTATGATCATGTTCTTCACGACCGTCGGCTTTACCGTCAGCATTCCGCTGCTGTTCAAGAGCGGCAAGGCCGTTATCATGCTCCTCATTCTGAGCATTGTGATGATCATTTTGCAGAATGCCGTCGGCAGCGGTGTGATGGCGCTGATGGGCAAAAATCCGCTCTTCGGTCTCGCCTGCGGCTCGATCTCGATGATCGGCGGCCCCGGCACCGCAGCGGGCATCGGCCCTGACCTTGATGCAGCGGGCGCCATCGGCGGAACAACGGTCGCCGTCGCGGCCGCAACCTTTGGTCTGATCTTCGGCTCGCTCCTCGGCGGCCCGATCGCGCGCAAGCTCATCGTCAAGAACCATCTGCGCAATGAGGTCGTCGAGCAGGTCACGGAAGAGGACGCCGACGATGCACATTTCACCACCCACTCCAACAACTTTGTCTACGGCTTCCTGCTGATGCTCTTCTGCGTGGGCGTCGGCAGCATCGTCACCGCAGGGCTGACGAAGCTCTTCGGCTTCAACTTCCCGATCTACATCGGCTCGATGCTCGTGGCCGTTGCCGTGCGCAATGTGATCGACCACTTCAAGATCATGGAATTCCCCACCGCTGAGATCAGCACCATGGGCAATATGTTCCTTGCGATCTTCCTCTCGATGGCACTCTCGGGCCTCAAGCTCTGGCAGCTCGTCGATCTGGCGCTGCCGATGATCGTCGCCCTCGCCGCCGAGGTATTGCTGATGGTCGTTTTCTCGCTGCTGGTCGTCTTTCCCATCATGGGCCGCGACTACGACGCGGCGATGATCACCGCCGGCTTCATCGGCTTCGGCATGGGCGCCACGTCCAACGCCATGGCCAACATGCAGGCCGTTTCCCGCCGCTACGGTCCCTCCCCCTCGGCCTACTTCGTCATTCCGATGGTGGGTGGTCTCTTCAACGACTTTTTCAATGCTGCGATCATCGCATTTGCCATTGGCCTTCTCGCCTGAGAACCGTTTGATGCCGCAAAGTCCATCGAAGCGCGCCGAACGATAAAAAATATCCCCGTCTCCCATTTCGTATGTTTCCGCCGCGTGCGGACATACTGAAAGCACTACGCATGGGAGGCGGGGATTTTTATATGCTTGGCAAGGTGGAGATCTGCGGCGTCAACACGGCAAAGCTGCCGACGCTGACCGCCGCGGAAACGGACGCGCTGCTTGCGCGCGCCAAGGACGGCGACAGCCTTGCGCGGGAAAAACTCGTCGAGGGCAATCTGCGCTTGGTGCTGTCGGTCATTCAGCGCTTTGCAGGACGCGGCGAAAACGCCGACGATCTCTTTCAGGTCGGCTGCGTGGGACTTCTGAAAGCCATCGACAACTTTGACATTTCGCAGAATGTTCGCTTCTCCACCTACGGCGTCCCCATGATCATCGGCGAGATCCGGCGGTATCTGCGCGACAACAGCGCCATTCGCGTCAGCCGCTCGATGCGTGACACCGCCTACCGCGTCTTGCAGGCGCGCGAAAAGCTCCAGCGCGAACAGCAGCGAGAACCCACCGTTGAGCAGATCGCGCATGAGCTCGGTATCCGACGCGAGGAGGTCGTCTTTGCCATGGACGCCGTCTGCGACCCCGTGTCGCTCTTCGAGCCCATTTACTCCGACGGCGGCGACACCATGTGCGTCATGGATCAGGTGCGTGACAACAAAAATACCGACGAGGACTGGCTCGAGCAGATCGCGCTCAAGGAGGCGATGAGCCGCCTGAGCGAACGCGAGCGGCAGATCCTCGCCCTGCGCTATTCCGACGGAAAAACGCAGATGGAGGTCTCGGGAGAGATCGGTATCTCGCAGGCGCAGGTCTCGCGCCTTGAGAAAAACGCCATCAAAAGCATCAAGAAGAATATGTAACATCAACAAAAAAGGGCGGGAACTTTTCCGCCCTTTTTTCCGCATTTTTCCTTGACTTTACCCATTATTTCATTACAATATAGTGAGTGTTTTTGTGCCGGCAGGTGCTTCCTCCGGCAAATTTGGATCAAATGGAGGCCCATTCCATGCATTACAACGTCATCATCATCGGTGGCGGCCCGGGCGGTATCTTCTCCGCCTACGAGCTGACAAAAGATCGCAGCGATCTGCGCGTCGCCGTGTTCGAAGCCGGCCACAGCCTTGAAAAGCGCCGCTGCCCCATCGACGGCGACAAGGTCAAGTCCTGCATTCGCTGCAAGAGCTGCTCGATCATGAGTGGTTTCGGCGGCGCGGGCGCGTTCTCCGACGGTAAATATAACATCACCAACGACTTTGGCGGCACGCTGCACGAGTACATCGGCAAAAAGCAGGCGCTCGATCTCATGCACTACGTTGACGAGATCAACATGGCCTACGGCGGCGCGGGCACAAAGCTCTATTCTACCGCCGGCACCCGCTTCAAAAAGCTCTGCATTCAGAATAAGCTCAACCTGCTCGACGCCTCCGTGCGCCACCTCGGCACGGACGTGAACCTCGTCGTGCTTTCAAATCTCTACGCTGCGCTCAAGGACAAGGTTGACTTCTACTTCGACTCCCCCGTCACCACCATCGCCCGCGAGGAGAACGGCTATCGCGTCACCGTCGGCGAAACGGACTATACCTGCGACAAGTGCATCGTTTCCGTTGGGCGCGTGGGCAGCAAATGGATGGAAGGCGTATGCCGGGATCTCAAGATCCCCACCAAGTCGAACCGCGTCGACATCGGCGTGCGCGTTGAGCTGCCCGCCGTTGTCTTCTCCCACCTCACCGACGAGCTCTATGAGAGCAAGATCGTCTATCACACGGAAAAATTTGAGGACAATGTGCGCACCTTCTGCATGAACCCCAACGGCATTGTCGTCAATGAGAACACGAACGGCATCGTCACGGTCAACGGCCACAGCTATGAAGACAAGGCCCTCCAGACCGACAACACGAATTTTGCCCTGCTCGTCGCCAAGCACTTCTCCGAGCCGTTCAAGGATTCCAACGGCTACGGCGAGTCCATCGCCCGCCTTTCCAACATGCTCGGCGGCGGTGTCATCGTCCAGCGCTTTGGCGACCTTGTCCGCGGCCGTCGCAGCACGGTCAAGCGCATTGAGGAAGGCCTCGTCACGCCGACGCTCGCAGCAACGCCGGGTGATCTGAGCCTCGTGCTGCCCAAGCGCATTCTGGACGGCATCATCGAGATGATCTACGCGCTCGACAAGATCGCGCCGGGCACGGCGAACGACGATACACTGCTCTACGGTGTGGAGGTCAAGTTCTACAACATGGAGGTCGCGCTCGACGAGCACCTTGAAACGCCGTACAAGGGCCTCTACGTCATCGGCGATGGCAGCGGCATCACACATTCGCTGTCGCACGCATCGGCAAGCGGCGTTTATGTTGCCAGAGAGATTCTGGAAACAGTTTAACAAAACCATTTGCAAATTGTTCCGCGCAGGCGCGGGGGAGGTGCAGCACTCTGCGCTGCTGCCTGCTCAAAGGGGGTATTCTCTTTCCGAAGAGAATACCCCCTTTTGAACCCCCAGAGAAAGGCGGGGGGCTTCCCCCTCGACCCCCGACATTGCTGGCTTTAGGCTTGAAGGACTGCACGCGCTGCGCAGTGCAGGTGCAGTGTACGTGGCTCCGCCACGGGCTCCTGCGTCTTCGTTACCACGCTCAACCGCGCCCTACTCCGTGGGGCGCGAGTGACGGTAGAACGGCGGCAGACTGCGTGCGGGCGGCATTGCTGCGCTCGCCGCATAACGACAAAAACGGCCGCGTCAGCGGTCGTTTTCTTCTTTGATCTCGCCTTGTTCTGCCTCGATGTCATTGATATGCTTGAGCAGAACGAACTCGATATAATTTGTCATAGAGCGATGCTCTCTTGTCGCCAGCACGCCAATTTTGTCAAACACCTCGTCAGATAAGCGAAGCGTGAATACTCGTTTATTCGTTGCCATACATAGCCTCCTGCCAAGTCTTTAGCTTATTGTATGGTTTTCGCTTAAAAAAGTATGCAGTCTATTGACTTCTAAGTGATAGCACTTTACAATGAAAGAACATTAAAAGAAAGGTGATGATAGTATGGCAAACTACGAAAAAATGTATTCTACATTATTCAATGCGATCACTGACGCATTGGAGCAGATCGAACAGCAGAATTTTGGCAGCGCAAAAGACCTTCTCATCGCCGCCCAGCAGCAAGCTGAGGAAATCTATATCACCGCAGAAAGCTAAAACCGTTCCATTCCCGTCACACGCGCGCTACGGAGTGCGCGCGGTTGCTGCCGGTAACGAAACGCAGAAGATCCATGGCGAAGCCATGTACACCGCACCCGATTCCGCAGGCGGCGCAGCTCTTCGAGCCAAAGACTGCCAATGTGTGGGGTCGAGGGGGAAGGCCCCTCGTCTTTCTCTCGGGGGATTTAAAGGGGGATACTCTCTTCGAAAAGAGAGTATCCCCCTTTTATTTGCCCGTTTCCGCGCAGCGCGGAAATTTCCGTTCCCTGCACCGGTGCAGGATTATTTTTTAAAGCTATCTTTAAGAGTAACCGACCGGTTGAACACCAGATGATCCTCGGAGCAATCCTTGTTGTCAAGGCAGAAGTAGCCAAGGCGCATGAACTGGAAGCTCGGCGCGGTCTTGCCCTTCTTCTCGGTCTTGTCGTAGGCCGCGGCGATGTCGCGCATGCGCGGCTCGACCTTGCAGCCACTCAGCACCTCAAGAGAATCGGGATTCATGCAGGCAAGGAAGTCCTTGTCCGCGCCGTCGGGTGCGGGGTCGCTGAACAGCTCGCTGTAAACGCGCACCTCGGCATCGAGCGCGGTCGCGGCATCGACCCAGTGGATCGTCGCGCCCTTGACCTTGCGGCCGTCGGCGGGATCGCCGCCCGGGGAGTTCGGGTCGTACTCGGCATAGACCTCGACGACGTTGCCGTTTTCGTCCTTCTTGCAGCCCGTGCAGGTGATGAGGTATGCGCCCTTGAGACGGCACTCAAGGCCGCCCGGCGTCAGGCGCTTGTACTTGGGCACGGGGACTTCCATAAAGTCGTCCGCCTCGATCCAGCACTCGCGGGAGAACGTGATCTCATGCGTGCCGGAGGCGGGATCGGTCGGGTTGTTCTCGACCGTGACGGTCTCGCTCTTGCCCTCGGGATAGTTCGTGATGACGAGCTTCACAGGGTGCAGCACGCCCATCGTGCGCTCGGCCTTCTCGTTAAGGTCTTCGCGCAGGCAGTGCTCAAGGAAGCTGTACTCGACCACGCTCGCGCTCTTGGCAACGCCGATGCGGTCGCAGAAGTTGCGGATCGCCTTGGGCGTAAAGCCGCGGCGGCGCAGGCCGCACAGCGTCGGCATGCGCGGATCGTCCCAGCCGGAAACGATGCCCTCCTCCACGAGCTTGCGCAGCTTGCGCTTCGACATGACCGTGTGGTCGATGCCAAGGCGGGCAAACTCGATCTGGCGGGGCTTGCAGGGAACGGAAACATTGTTCACGACCCAGTCGTAGAGCGGGCGGTGCGCCTCAAACTCCAGCGAGCACAGCGAGTGCGTGATGCCCTCGAGCGCGTCCTGAATGGGGTGAGCAAAGTCGTACATCGGATAGATGCACCACTTGTCTCCCTGGCGGTGATGGTGCATGTAACGGATACGGTAGATGACCGGATCGCGCATGTTGAAGTTGCCGGAGGCAAGGTCGATCTTGGCGCGCAGGGTGCGGCTCCCCTCGGGGAACTCACCGTTTTTCATGCGCTCAAAGAGGTCGAGGTTCTCCTCCACGCTGCGCTCGCGGTACGGGGAGATGGCGGGCTTGCCGATGTCGCCGCGGTACTCTCTCGCCTGTTCGGGCGTCAGGTCACAGACGTAGGCAAGGCCCTTCTTGATGAGCTCAACAGCAAACTCGTAGTCCTTTTCAAAATAGTCGCTGCCGTAGAAGAAACGGTCGCCCCAGTCGAAACCGAGCCAGTGGATATCCTCCTTGATGGCGTCGACGAATTCGACGTCCTCCTTCGTGGGGTTCGTATCGTCCATGCGCAGGTTGCAGAGGCCGCCAAAGCGCTCGGCCGTGCCGAAGTCGATGGTCAGCGCCTTGCAGTGGCCGATGTGCAGATAGCCGTTCGGCTCCGGCGGAAAACGGGTGTGAACCTGTTGACCCTGGAAGCGTCCACCCTCCGCGATGTCTTCTTCGATGAAGGCGTCAATAAAATTTTTGCTGCCATTTTCGCTCTCAGCGGCGGCAGTTCTGACTTCCTCAGCCATTTGATTCATTCCTTTCTTCGCGTCTGCCGTGCGGCAAACAAAATAATAGTAAATTATACCCTTTCTCTGCACCGATTGCAAGCATAATATGCTCGCATTTCCCGCTCGCAGCACGCAGAGCGGCTCTAAGAAAAGAGCGCTTCCAGCTCTTCCCTGTCCATCAGCAGATTGAGCACCTCCACGAGCGCATTGGCGCTCAAATGCTCCGGAAGCTCCAACCTTTTGCACAGCGCCTTGCGCTTTTCCACGCTGTCCGGGCCGATCAGGCCGAGGTCGTAGAGATCCGCTTTTGTGATGGAGTTTCCCTTTACAGCGCTTTCTTCATCAATGGTCGCGCCCGCGCGGCGCAGGGCGTCAAGCAAAATTTCCGGCTTCATGCCCTCGACACCGAGCTTGCCCTCTTTTCCGCCCTTCCTTTTGCGCTTTTCCTTGCCGTAGATGTCCGGCACGTAGGCTTGCAGCACACGACCCTCGGGGATATTGCCCTTGACGCGGTTGCGGATCACGAAGCCCGCGCCGTCGGGGTCGGTGAAGAGGATAATGCCCCGCTCCTTGGCGAGCTTTCGCAAAAAGGCCTGCTTTTCCTTGTCGTTAAAGACGGCAAAGCCGCCAAGCTCCACGATGACCGCGTCCACGACCTGTGAGAGCGTGTTTTTGTCGTACCGTCCCTCGACGACGATGACTTCCTTTACCTTCGGTCTTACCATATCTTCACTTCCCCTGCGCAAGGCGCATCAGCAGCAGCTTGAGCTCTCCCTCGCTGTCGATGCCCTTTTCGCTCTTCATGCGCTGGTCGAGCCGCTGGCACATGAGAAGGCTCTGGCTGCACCACTCGTCCGTCGTCTTGCGCGCCGCCTCAAGCAAAAGCCGCGCGGGATAATCCGACCGCATGCCCCAAAGCTCCATGAGCCAGAGCTTATCTCTGCCGTTGTCGAGCGCGATGCGCGCGGTGTAGATGCGCCGCAGTTCCTTGCTGATCACGGCCAGAATGACGAACGGCTCCTCCTGCTTTTTCAGGAGCTGGCCCAAAAGCTCCGACGCGCGGCCGTAGTCGCGCTTCGTGATGGCGTTCGTCATGTCAAACACCACCGCGTCGAGCACGGGGTCTGCCACAGCGTTGATGTCGTCGATCGTAATGTTCTTCCCCTTGGCGTAGGCGCCGATCTTCTCGATCTCCGGCACAAGGCCGGTCATCAGTGCGCCGCAGGTGAAGATCAGATGCTCCGCCGTCTGCGCGTCGATCCCCTTACCGAGCGCGCGGAAGCGCCGCCCGATCCAATTGATGAGGTCGCTGCGCTCCTGTGCCTCGAACTTGACGCTCTGCGCGTTCTTGTCAAGCGCCTCGTAGAGCTTTTTATACGTCTTGCTCGGCTTGTATTCGATGAGATCATACACAAACACGAGGCAGCAATACGGCGGAAAGTCGTTTAAAAGTGCGATGAGCGCCGTGCGCTGCTCCTCGGGCAGCTTGAAGAGGTCGCAGTCCGTCACGACGACGAGCGTGCGCTCGGCCATCATCGGCATCGCCTCGACCGCCTCGGAAAGCTCCTGCATCGTGAGCGTCTTGCCGTTCAGGCGATGGTAATTGAACTCCTCAAAGCCCGCCGGACCGAGCTTCTTTTTGATCTCGCCGAGGTAGTATTCGCGCAGGTAGCTCTCCTCGCCATGAAAGATATAAACCTGACCGATTTCTCCCGTGCTCAGGTCGCTTTTCAGTTTTTGATAGCCCTTGTTGGGCGTTTTTCTCTCTGCCATGAAGTCCTCTCAGTTCACTGTGATCAGAATATTGCCCTGCATGTCCGTGCGGTACACGCTCATGCCCGCGTCCGTCAGGCGCAGCAGCGCCTCCTCGGTCGGGTGGCCGTAGCTGTTGTCGCCCACGCTGATGACGCCGATCTCCGGCGTCACGGATTCGAGCAGCGTTGTGCCGGTGGAGTACTTCGAGCCGTGATGCCCGACGAGCAGCACCTCGATGTCCGGGAGATCGTAGGTCTCAACGAGCTTCGTCTCCGTTTTCCCGTCCATGTCGCCGGTGATGAGCGTGTCAAAGTCGCCGAGCGAGCACAGGATCGTCAGGCCCAGCTCGTTCGCGCCCTTATCACCCACCGGCGGATAAATGTTCATCGTCGACGCGCCGTTCGTGATCTCCGTCACCTCGGTGACATAATGGATCTCCACGCCGTAGCGCGCAGCGAGCGCTTCGACCCCGGCGCGGTCGCCCTCGCCCGCGTCGATGTCGGCTAAGTAGATGGTCGACGCGTCCACGCGCGCAAAGAGCGCGGCAAGGCCGTTGGCGTGATCCTCGTGATAGTGCGTCAGCACCACGCTGTCGAGCGTCGCACCCGCGGAGCGCAGATAGTCCGCCGCGATGGCGCCGGCGTCGATATAGGAATTCTTGCTGCCGCAGTCTACGAGCGCCGCGTGGCCCTCGGAAATGAGCAGCACGCTCTCCCCCTGCCCCACGTCGAGCGCTACGACATTGAGCCCGCCGCGCTCATAGTGCAGCGCGTTGACCTTTGCTGCGGCAAAGAGCGACAGAGCGGCAAGCCCCAGCGCCGCAAAGTAGCGGTACTTTCCCCGCTTTGCCAGCGCGCAGGCGATGAAGATGGCATACACGTAGACGAGCCATGCAACAGAAAAGGCAGTGTTGAAGTACACTGCATGGAACGGCAGCGCCTCCAAAAGTCCCGCGATCGAGAGCACCGCGCGGATGCCAAGCGTCGGCACAAAGGCGCAGGCCGCGCCGAGCTGCGGCACAGCCGCCGCGACAATCACCGAGATCAGTCCCAGCGCGAACACGATGCTCACGAGCCACAGGCACAAAAGGTTGCTCAAAAGCGACACGACGGAAAGCGTGCCGAAATAGTAGCCGACAAGGGGCGTTGAAAACACCATCGCGCCGAGCGTCGTCGAAAATGACAGCATCGCCGCGCGCAGGAGCTTGTGTTTCCCGCGCGCAAGGGCAGTGAGCTTCGGCGTGAGGAAAATGATGCCCGCCACGGCAGAAAACGAAAGCTGCAAGCTGATGCTCGCAATGGCAAAGGGATTTTTGAGCAGAATGAGCAGCAGCGCGAACGAGATCGACGTCGGCGGGTCGTTGTCGCGCCCCAGAAGCGGCGCGATCATGCCCATCGAGATCATGATGCACGCGCGCAGAATGCTCGGCGTCAGCCCCGTGACAAAGGCGTAGAGGAAAATGAGCGGGATGGTCACGGCGCAGCGGAGTTTTCGCTGCCTGCCGCCCATGAGCGCGCCGATCAACGACGCCAAGAAGCAGCAGTGCAGACCCGAGACCGCCATCACGTGAGAAAGGCCCACCTCGGATAAGTTGCTCGCGTCCTCTTCGTCGAGATATTTCTTATCGCCCAGCAGCAGCGCCCGCAAAAATGCGCCCTCGCGCTCGCCATAGCTTTGCTCGATGGTCTCGCCGAGTTTTCTTGCGATGCGCTGCGGCAGATACCGCATCGCGCCCGCGTTCGCCTCGTCATACGAAGGCTCGCCGCGCTGATAGAGCAGGATATAGACGCCCTTGGCCGTGAAGTTGCGCAGGTGCAGCCCCTTCCCCGTCGGGTCGGTCGCGCTGTTGAAGAGCGCCTCCGCCGTCACGTGCGCGCCGGGCTCGAGGTCCATAAGATCCGCGTCACCGTAGTAGATGGCCCGCCCCGGCAGGCCGCGGTTCAAGATCTTCACCGGAACCTTCGCGCCGTGGCTCGTCTCCTCCGCGTAGCCCAGAAGCTCCACTTCTACCGTGTCCTGCGTGCCGAGCAGCGCGTCGTTCGGAGATTTGACAAAATGCGTGTAGAGCGTGTTGTACCCGAGCGCAAGGGCAAGACCAAGCGCACACAAAAAGGCGCGCTTCGCCCAATCCCCGCGTTTTACCGCGCAGCCGCAAAGCCCCATGATGAGCGCCGCCGACGCAAAAATGGCGCACAAGATGAGCGCCCATTGCGTGGACAACAGATACTGCGCGAGCGCAGTGCCGAATGCAAACGCCGCGCAGAAGATTGCCAGTACCCTCATCGGCGCGCGGGGTCGTCCGTCAGCCCGAGCAGGTAGTCGGTGCTGACACGGTAGTAGTCGGCGAGCTTGATGACCGCCCACACAGGGATCTCCCGCTCGCCGCTCTCGTAGCGGCGGTACACGCTGCGGTGCATATTGAGCATATCCGCAATCTGCTGCTGCGTCTGGTCATTGTCCTCGCGCAGATCACGCAGTCGTTTAGTGTCCATAAACAATCACCCGGTACAATGCTACCAAACGGCAACATTATTTCCGGTAATTGTGTCCAAACGGAGCCTTTTGTAGTATAACAATGATGCTTGCTTTTGGCAAGCAAGAAAATGCCGCCGGTGCGCAGGCAGTCCACCGCCGAGCTACCGTCACTCGCGCGCTACGGAGTGCGCGCGGTTGCAACAAGAAACGACTCGCAGAAAGCTCGTGGCGAAGCCACGTACACCGCACTTCCATTCCGCAGGCCGGGCAGCCCTTCAAGCCTCAAACTCGCAATGTCGGGGGTCGAGGGGGAACGCCCCTCGTCCTTCTCTGGGGGATACAAAGGGGGTATTCTCTTCGAGAAGAGAATACCCCCTTTGATGCGTGCAGCGCCGTGGCGCTGCCTTTTATGCACGTCCCCTACAGGGAAAACCCTTAGCCCGGAGGCCAGGTCATGTCGCGGCCGGAGAGCACATGGAAGTGCAGGTGCGGCACGCTCTGCCCCGCCTGCTCGCCGATGTTGGACACGACGCGGTAGCTCTCGATGCCCATTTTCTTGGTGAGCCTCGCGATGACCTCGAAGATGTGCGCGACAACGGCGCTGTTTTCAGCGCTCACGCCCGCGACAGACGCAATGTGCGTCTTCGGGATCACAAGGAAGTGCACGGGCGCCTGCGGCGCGATGTCGTTGAAGGCATAGCAGAGCTCGTCCTCATAGACTTTGCTCGACGGGATCTCGCCCGCCGCGATCTTGCAGAACAGACAATCCGACATGTTGATTTCTCCTTTCTTTCTGTAAAGTTGTTTTATTTTACATGAATTGATTCTTTAACGCTCTTTGATAGTACCGACTTAACCGAGCTTGCTGAGAATGAGATCGTCCACCGCCGCGAGCGCGTCGTCGACCTTGCTCACCTCGGTGCCGCCGCCCATGGCGCTGTCGGGCTTGCCGCCGCCCTTGCCGCCGCAGATGGGCGCAATGGCCTTGATGATGTCGCCGGCCTTGACGCCGCTTGCGACCGCGTCCTTGCCGCAGACTGCCAGCAGCGTGACCTTGCCTTCGTTGACGGAGGCGAGCACGCCGACGATCTTCGGCTCCTTGTCGCGCAGGAAGTCGCCGAGCTTGCGCAGGGCGTTCGCGTCCATGCCGTCGCGCTGGGCGGTGACGAGCTTGAGACCCTTGACCTCCTTGGCGGACGTGAGGAAGGAGCGCGCCTCGCCGAGGGAAGCCTGCTCCTTGAACTTTTCAAGCTGGCTTCTGATCTCCTTCATCTCGCTGAGCATACCGCCGATGCGGCTCTCCAGCTCGTTCGACGTGGTCTTGAGGAGCTGCGCTGCGCGCATGAGCTTCTCCTGACCGTTTCTGAGCTCTTCGAGCGTCTGGCGGCCGGTGATGGCCTCGATGCGGCGCACGCCGGAGGCGACGCTGCTCTCGCTCTTGATGCGGAAGAGGCCAACCTTGGCGGTGTTGTCAAGGTGCGTACCGCCGCAGAACTCCATGGACACATCGCCCATCTCGACCACGCGGACGACGTCGCCGTACTTTTCGCCAAACATGGCGACAGCGCCCTTCTTCTTCGCTTCCTCGATGGGCAGCACCTCGGTCACAACGGGGATGCCGCGCAGGATCGCATCGTTGACGAAGGTATCGACCGCGAGCAGCTGCTCGGGCGTGATGGACTCAAAGTGCGTGAAGTCGAAGCGCAGACGGTCGGGCTCAACAAGAGAACCCGCCTGATGCACATGGTCGCCGAGCACCGCCTTGAGTGCGGCGTCGAGAAGGTGCGTGGCCGTGTGGCCGCGGCGGATCGCCATGCGGCGCTCTGCGTCGATGCTCGCCTCCACAGTGTCGCCAAGCTGGAAGCTGCCGGAGACGACCTTGCCGCTGTGCATGAACTTGCCGCCCTTGTTCTTCTGGACGTCGGTGACCTCAAAGACGCTCTCACCGCAGCGGATCACGCCCGTGTCGCCGATCTGGCCGCCCATTTCAGCGTAGAACGGGGACTTGTCGAGTACGACAATGCCCTCCACGCCGCTCATCATAGCCTCAGCCTGCTCGCCCTCGACCACCAGCGCGACGATCTTCGCGTCAGCGATGGAGTCGTTCTCATAGCCGACAAATTCGGTGGACGGCACGTCCTTGCCGAACTCAACGCCTGCCCAGCCGAGGTCGCCGAGCGCCTTGCGCGCCTCGCGCGCGCGGGTCTTCTGCTCCTGCATCTCCTGGTCGAAGCCCTTGCGGTCGAGCGTCATGCCCTCGTCCTCGACCATTTCGATCGTCAGGTCGATGGGGAAACCGTAGGTGTCGTAGAGCTTGAACGCGTCCACGCCGGAGAATACGGTCTCGCCCTTTTCCTTGTGGGCGGAGAGAAGCTCGGTGAAGATCTTCATGCCGCCGTCGATGGTCTTGGCAAAGTTCTCCTCCTCGGTGCGGATGACCTTGGTGATATAGGCCTGACGCTCGCGCAGCTCGGGATAGTGGCCCTCGTTCTCGTGCACGACCGTGTCCACGACCTCATAGAGGAACGGACGGTTGACGCCGAGGAGCTTGCCATGGCGCGCGGCTCTTCTCAGCAGGCGGCGCAGCACGTAGCCGCGGCCCTCGTTGCTGGGCAGCACGCCATCGCAGATCATGAAGGAGGCGGAGCGGATATGGTCGGTGATGACGCGCAGGGACACGTCTTTCTCGCGGCTCTGGCCGTAGCTCGCGCCGGTAATCTCGGTGACCTTGTTCGTGATGTTCATCACCGTGTCGACATCAAAGAGGGAGTCAACGTCCTGGCACACAACGGCAAGACGCTCAAGGCCCATGCCGGTATCGATGTTCTTCTGCTTGAGCTCGGTGTAGTGGTCGTGGCCGTCGTTGTCGAACTGGGAGAAGACGACGTTCCAGACCTCCATATAGCGGTCGCAGTCGCAGCCGACGGTGCAGCCGGGCTTGCCGCAGCCGTACTTTTCGCCGCGGTCATAGTAAATTTCAGAGCAGGGACCGCAGGGGCCGGAGCCGTGCTCCCAGAAGTTGTCCTCCTTGCCGAACTTGAAGATGCGGTCCTCGGGAATGCCGATCTCCTCGTGCCAGATGCGGAATGCCTCGTCATCGGCGGGCGTCGTTTCGTTGCCGGCGAAGACGGATGGATACAGACGGTTGGGGTCAAGACCCACCCACTCGGGGCTCGTCAAAAATTCCCACGCCCAGTGGATCGCCTCGGTCTTGAAATAGTCGCCGAACGAGAAGTTGCCGAGCATTTCAAAGTACGTGCCGTGGCGGGCGGTGTGGCCGATGTTTTCAATGTCGCCGGTGCGGATGCACTTCTGGCAGGTGGTCACGCGGTGGCGCGGCGGCTCCTGCTCACCGGTGAAGAAAGGCTTCATCGGCGCCATGCCGGAGTTGATGAGCAGCAGCGACGCGTCGTTCTGCGGGATCAGGGAAAAGCTGGGCAGGCGCAGGTGGCCTTTCGTCTCAAAGAAATGCAGGAACATTTCCCGCAGCTCATTGAGACCGTAATACTTGGGCTGAGACATGGTTGGTTTCTCCTTTTATTGTAAAATTTCTTGTTGTTCGTTTTTTGCTTGGCGATGTGCCGTTTTATTTCCCCCGTACATCCAGTCCGATGAGGTTCATCTCCGGGTCGAAGGCGATGCGGAAGATCACGGATTTTTTGTCGTACTTTGCGCGGATAACGGCAATGCCGTGCACTTCCTCCGCGTCCGTCACGCCCGTCACCATCGAGTCCTTCACCTTTTTGAAGTGGCCGCGCCCTTCGGTCGCGCGCTCCATCATCGATTCAATGTCGTCGGCGCTCGTCTGCGCGCGCACATCTTCGCGCAGCGAGTCGTAGACCGCTTCATATTCGCCCTTCGTCAGCTGCGACATCACGGAAAGCCCCGCGCGCGAGACCTTGTCCTCGTCCATGCCGTCGGGCAGCTTATTGCCCTTGCAGCCGCTCAGCACGAGAAGAAGGAGCATCGCAAGCGACGCGATCAGGTATCCTCTTTTTCGCATGATCCTGTTCCTTTCTAAAAAAACAAAGCCTCCGTCCCTATCCATAGGGGCGAAGGCTTTTATGCTTCACGGTACCACCCTAATTATCCTTCCCCCGTGGGAAAGGCATCTTAGCCGTCCGGTAACGGGGACGAGACGTTCCGCTCCTCGCGGACTGCTCCAAAGCGGCTGCTCTGCACCGGTCGCCGAGGGCTTTCACCGTTTCCCTCTCGCTTCAGGCCCGTTTGCAAAGCTGACTTTTTCATCGCGTTTCACGCGTGATATTATATCCCAAATCTCATTTTTGTCAAGCAACAGATCATCACAACAACGGTATCTTTTTCATCAGTTACGCCTCCGAGATAATTTTCGTAGGGGTGGCGTCCGATACAAAGATCATGCTGTCATAAAGCACTGCGGGCGGCTGAAACATCCGATAGCTTGGTGGGAGCAGCCGCATCAGGAGCGAATAGCTTTCTCCCAGATTCCCGAGAGTGGTGTATTCAGCAATCTCGCCGCCAAGTTCCGAGTGTTCCGGGATTTTTGCAAAATCAAGCCAGCAGCGATCATATCCGGCGAGTTTTGCCGCCTTAGCCAAGGGGTCATGGGAATAAAACACCTGCTCGGTGCGTTTGCCGGATGACCTCGCCGGCAGATTGCAGCGCGTTTTATAAAAATCCGTACCGATCGCATAGTAACCATTCTCTGCGTCCTCGGACAATATTTTCCCCATGGAGTCGTAGCTGCCCCATTTTGCAACATGGCTGTTGTGACCCGTTACAAAGATGCGTTCATGGCCGCGCTGCTGCTCCTGCTGAAAGATCCACTTCACATTTTCCGCCATGAATCCATCTCGCAGCGCGCCGCCGTCAGCAGTCGGCACGCTTTGCAATTCGCAATATTGCAGCAGCATATCCGCATAATGGAGCGTCTTGTCGGATGCGCCGCTGCTTTCCAGTTCATTCTTTACCCGTGAGAGAATCCCTGCCTGCGCGGAGAGATCGTATGCGGGGTTCAAATTCTCTCCCTCCGTGAGCTTCTCCAACTCGGTCGTGTCGATGTTCGATTCCGCGCAGCCTTCCATCAAAAATTGAAACGTGCGGGAAATTCGCTGCATATCAAAGCCGTAAAAGCGAACATCCTCCCCCGCCGAAGCGTTTTCGTTGTATTCACGCAGATAGGAGACGCGTTCTGCCATCTCCTCCGTTCGATAAATGGCAAAGCCGATCGCAGCCGCAGCCTCCTGCGCAGTTCCCTCCCCGCCGTGGATATACCGATCGACCGCTTCGCATCCGCCGCAGTCGCCCTCAAGCGCAAACGCCCTGACGCCGCGCTCCTCGAGCAGTTTTTTGAAGACCTCCAGCTTCAATCGCTGGAATTCAACGTTTCCGTGCGTTGCCTCGCCCAGTGCGATGATCTTTTTCTCTTCCGGGATAGAAAGGGTTTCCACCGGGAGCGCATATTCTTGAAGCTCATCCACATTGGCGGCTTCCCCTGTGGAAAAACCGCCGAAACGCATGAAGACAATTAACAACAACAGCGCGGCAAACATCGCTCCCAATAGAATATATCTGATCTTGCATTTTTCTTTTTTCTTCATCACCGATAATACCTCATAACATTTGCAACGTTCTTGTTTCTCAATTACCGTACTTCGTGCAGCAATTCTTCGGCCGAAAGGTCAAACAGCTTTGCAAGGGCAATCAAGTTCGAAGTGCTCGGGTCAGACGTTCCGTTCTCCCATTTGGAAACCGCCTGCCTGCTTACACCGACCGACTCTGCTACAAATTCCTGCGTCATTTTGCACTCTTCACGATGCTGTTTCAAAACCTCGCCCAGCGATCGTTTGATCTCAGCTTTTTCTTTTCTGACATCTTTTGACCTGATGTATCGGATCAGCGCTTTTATGAGGACGATCCCCAAGACCACAAATGTGACGATCACCGAAAGGCCAAGCAAAAGAACAACAGCAAAGGAAGCCACACCCACAAGTTCCATATCATCACCTCCCAACGGCTCTATGGTAGCGATTTCCCGCATTTTTCGCCACCAACTATCGCGATATTATCGGTTGCGTTCCGGTTGCAAGTGTAAAATGCCGCCCTTTTCCGCGCAAAAAGGGCACAAAAGCGTTTTCAGTATATCACGGCGGCGGTCAAAAAGACAGCGCTGCCTGAGTCTTCGCCGAAACCCGCCCTTGCCTTTGTGCGGAAAATGGCATATACTGCTTTCGTTTGATGAATGAAGGGAGAATCATTATGAACCGTTCCCGTTCCGGCTATATTTTTATCGTCCTCTGCGCCGTGATCTTCAGCACAATGGAGGTTATGCTCAAAACGGTGCATGGCGTGTTTGCCCCCATGCAGATCACCTGCCTGCGCTTTCTCGTCGGCGGCGTACTGCTCATTCCCTTCGCCATGCGCTCAATCAGGAAGAAAAACGCCGTACTCACGCGCAAGGATCTTGGCTTCTTTGCGTGCGCGGGCTTTCTGTGCGTCGTCATCGCCATGTCGCTCTATCAGATGTCCGTCACCTATACGCGCGCGTCCATCGTCGCGGTCATCTTCTCCTGCAATCCGATCTTCGTCACAATGCTCGCGCATTTCCTGCTGCACGAGGAGATCCACAAAAACCATGTCATCGCGCTTATCCTTGAGCTCACCGCCGCTCTCATCATCATCGACCCCATCCACGCTTCGCTCGACCCCACGGGCGCGCTGCTCGCCATTCTGTCGGCCGCCATGTTCTCTTTTTACAGCGTGTTCGGCAAAAAGCGCACGCCGCGCTTCGGCGGCATCGCCGTCACCTGCCTGAGCTTTCTCTTCGGCGCAACGGAGCTTGTCGCTCTGCTGCTCTTCGGCCGCACAGCGGCGGGCGCATCGCTCTACGGCGCGCTGGGGCTGAAGATCTTCATCGACGTGCCGCTCTTTGAAAACATTCCTCTCTCCGCCCTGCCCGCGCTTCTCTACATCTGCTGCATCAACTCGGCAGCGGGCTTCGTCTGCCACATGATGGCGATGGAAAAGACCTCCGCGCAGGAGGCGTCGCTCATCTTCTTCCTAAAGCCGATCTTCGCGCCGATCTTCGCGCTCATTTTCCTCAAGGAGGAAATTCCGCTCAACATGATCGTCGGTATCGTCTGTTTCCTCGCAGGCTCGCTGTGCGCGATCCTGCCGGGCATCCTCGCCCAGCGAAAGCTTTTGAAAGCGGAACAGAAATAAGGAAAAGCGCAAAAAAAGGGCCGCTCTCTTCCAAAAGAGAGCGGCCCTTTTATTTTGTTCTCAGTCCTTCGCGCCCAGCGAGACCGCATGGCGCACGAAGCTCATCGGCGGCACATAACGCGGCAGCTTCATTTTGAAGACCGTCTGCGGCGTGCGCGGCTCGGTAAGCTCGAAGCCCTCGAGATCGTGCATCACGGGAGCGGTCATCGTGAAGGGGCGGCAGTCGGGGCCGACAAGCTCAATCTCGTCGCCCGTGGCAAACTTGTTGCGCAGCGACAGCGTCGCGTTGCCCTGCTCGTCGCAGTCCGTCACGACCGCGCAGACCTGCCAGTCGCGGATGTAGCGGGAATTCGCGTAATACTGCCCCGGCTGGCCGTAGTAAAAGCCCGTGGAATAATGGCGGTGGCTCACGTGCTCCACCTCGTCGCGCCAGACGGGGTCTGCCTCCCTGCCCGCCGCCACATCGTCGAGCACGTGGCGATACGCGCCCGTCACAATAGCGGCGTAGTAGGCGGACTTTGCGCGGCCCTCGATCTTGATGCAGTCAATGCCCGCGTCCATAATGTCGTCCAGATGGTCGATCATGCACATATCGCGCGAGTTCATGATGTAAGTGCCCTTCTCGTCCTCAAAGACAGGGAAATATTCTCCGGGACGCTTTTCCTCCATCAGCGCGTACTGGTAGCGGCAGGGCTGGGCGCAGGCGCCGCGGTTCGAGTCGCGCCCGGTCATGTAATTCGAGAGCAGGCATCTGCCCGAATAACTCACGCACATCGCACCGTGGCAGAAGGTCTCGATCTCCAGTTCCGCAGGGATCTTCGCCCGCATTTCGCGAATTTCCTGTAAAGATACTTCCCTTGCCAGCACCACTCTTTTCGCACCTAAATCGTACCACGCGCGGGCGCATTCGTAGTTGGCGATGGACTGCTGCGTGGAGATATGCCGCTCGCACTTCGGCGCGTACTTCCCCGCGAGCGTGAACGCGCCGAGGTCGGCTAAAATGAGCGCATCGACGCCCGCGTCGTTCAGCCGCTCAAGATGCTCGGGCAGGCGCGCGACCTCATCGTTGCGCGGCATGGTGTTCACCGTCACATGTACGCGCACGCCATAGTCATGCGCGAACTTCACAGCCTTGGGCAGCTCCTCGGGTGCAAAGTTGCCCGCAAACGAGCGCATGCCGAAGCTCGTACCCGCAAGGTACACCGCGTCCGCGCCGTAGAGCACGGCCATCTGCAACTTTTCCATATCGCCCGCCGGGGCGAGGATCTCCGGTTTTCTTCTCATACTGTTCCTCTTTCAAAGCGGCAGCATGGCTTGCGCCATGCTGCCGCGTCCGTTTTTGTTATCCTGCGTACTGGCTGGAGCTGACGAAGCTCGCATGCTCTGCGTAGGTCTTGAAGAAGTGGTGCACTTTGTCCTTGCCGAGCGCGTAGAAGTAATAATTCGTCTGCGCCGGGTCGAGCGCCGCCTGAATGGAGGCAAGGCCGGGGTTTGCAATGGGCGTCGGCGGCAGACCCTCGTACATCGAGAGGTTGTAAGGCGTGTTGTAGTTGAGGTCGCTGCTCGTCAGCGTTCCGGTGTAGTTCTCGCCAAGACCGTAGATGAGCGAGGCGTCGATCTGGAGCTTGTGGTACGTCTCACCTACGTTATTGAGACGGTTGTAGATGACGGAAGCGATGTTCTCGCGGTCGGTGCCGTCCGTTTCCTTCTCAATGAGCGAAGCGATGGTCAGGATCTGATTGAGCGAGTAGCCGGAGGACTCGACCTTCTGCATGATCTCATCGCTCATCTTCGTGTTGAAGTTGTCAAGCAGTCTTGACAGCGCGTGCGCCGGATCCTCGTCTACGAAGAACTCATAGGTATCCGGGAAGAGGTAACCCTCCAGGCGCGTCAGATCGCCTTTTTTGTTGTTGTCGATAAACGAATAGTTGAAATCCGCGTTCAGCGCCGCATCGGTAAGCTTTTCCGCCGTGTTGACGCCGTATTTGTCCATCAGCGCGATGATCTGACGGACATTATACCCCTCGGGGATTGAGATCTTGACCGTGTTGGCCGTGAGCGAGGCATTCTTGTTGCTCATGCGATTGATGAGCGCATCATAGTCCATGTCGCTGTTGACGGCATAGGTGCCGATACCAATGCGGCTCTCGGCGTGACGCACCCTGCCGAAAAGCTTAAAGAACCACTTGTAGCGGACAAGCCCATCCTCGTGGAGCTTGTTGGCAATGGTGCTCAGATTGTCGTCGCGCGTGATCTCAATGGTCGTTTCAACGGGGTCTTTGTTGAACGAGCACATGTCGTCTGCCAGCAGCCAGCCCACACCGGCCAAAATCGCCGAAACGATCAGTACGAATGCAAGCCACAGCGCAAAGCGGCGGCGCTTGCCCTTCCTTTTCAGTTTCTGCCGCTCGGCGCTGCTGCGCGTGGCGCGGTGCTGCGTGCGCACTTCCGCTTCGCGGACGCTTTCGGCGTCCCAGCGAGCGGTCTGGTCGTAGTTATCCTCGTAGCTCATAGATCCTCCTTGCTTGGTCGATCTCAAATTCTCTCAACATTTTTGGTATGGTCAGGCCCACCTTTGCGCGCTCGCGCATAGGATAGTGCAGAGCATGACAAGTGAGGTGAACCAAAAAATGTGCAATAACAATAATAACTGCCTGTGGCTGATCCTGATCGTTATCCTGATCCTCTGCTGCGGTGGCTGTGGAAACGGCAGCACCTTCGGCAGCGGCTGTAACTGCGGCAACAGCTGCGGCTGCGGCGGCAGCAACGACTGCTGCTGCTAAGGCACCTTCCTCCTGTGAAGATGGGGCGCGTAAGCGTCCCTTTTCACTTCTCTTTGACGCGGTCAAGCCTTCAAAAGTTCCGTTACGCGGCGGTAAATCTCCTCGTGAATATCCTCGATCGAACGCATCTCGCCGTTTTTCGAGCAATCGATGCGCTGCCAGCCGCAGCGCTCCACGACCTTTTTCGCGTTTTCACGGCAGGCGCGCAGATAGGCAGCGTCCTGCTCGTGGATGTCGGCTTTTGTGTTGGTCGCCTGCTCACGCCCGCGCATCATCTTTTCGGTCAGCTCGGTCGGCACGTCGAGATAAAAGACGAGCGCCGGCTCCGGCAGACCCAAAAGGTCATATTCGAAGCCAAAGAGCCAGTCGAGGTACTTCTCCCGCTCGCCGTCCGGCAGCTTGCCCGCCTGATGCACGGCGTTTGAGGTCGTGTAGCGGTCGGCAACGAGAAGGCCGCCCGCCTCGTAATATTTTCCCCAGTCCTGCTTATAGGACGCATAACGGTCGACCGAATAAAATGTCGACGCGGCATAGGCGTTCACATCGTCCGGGTGGGTGCCGAACGCACCACCGAGGTACAGTTCAACGAGTGCGGCGGATTTTTCCCCATAGCGCGGGAAATTGAGCTTGCGGCAGTCGATCCCTTCGCGCTTCAATCTCTCGAAGAGGAGCTTGCTCTGCGTGGCCTTGCCCGAGCCGTCCGTTCCCTCAAATACGATCAGCTTCCCCTTCATTTGTGCTTCGCCCCCGAAACATGGACAAGAAAGAGCGGCAGCTTCATCATGCGGCCAATGCGGGACGGATTTTTGACAAGGCGGTAGAACCACTCAAGGTTATGCTTGCAGTAGAACTCCGGCGCACGCTGCGCAACGCCTGCAAAAATATCCATCGAGCCGCCAAGCCCCATCAGAAGAGAGCAGCCGGTCGCTTCGCCGTACTTCGCCATAAAGAGCTCCTGCTTGGGTGCGCCGAGGCACACAAGCGCCATATCCGCGCCGCTCGCTTTGATCTCCGCAGCGATGGGCGCGTCTTCCTTAAAGTAGCCGTCGTGCGTACCGGCGACCACAAGGCCGGGAAAACGTTCTTTGAGGTTTTCCGCCGCCTGTTCGGCAACGCCCGGCTTCGCGCCGAGTAAGAAAACGCTCTTGCCGAGCTTTGCGCAGCGCTCGATCATGCCCGTGCCGAATTCGATCCCCGGCACACGGCTTCTGAGCGGTTCGTGCAGGATCTTCGCCCCGTACACAATGCCGATGCCGTCTGGCAAAACAAGATCTGCGCCGTTCACCGCGGCGTTTGCCGCAGCGTCCGCGCGGCAGGTCTCCACGATCTCGGGATTGGGTGTGACAACGTAGTGCGCGCCGGGCGTGCAGAGGAGCTTTTCCCCGCGCGCAAGCGCTTCTTCCATTGTCACATTATCAAAGCCAACGCCTAAAATATTGATCCGCATGATAGTCTGTCCGTTTCCTTCACATTTTTGTTAAATCGGTTTATTATATCACTCTTTCTTGCCGCTTTCAACCGCTTTGGCGCTTTTCTCCGGCAGCTGAGAGAGAATGACCGCCGTGAGCATCAGCGCGCAGCCGAAGTACTCGCGCAGGCTCATACGCTCGTGCAGGAAGATCGCTCCCGACACGACCGCAAAGAAGGATTCCAGACTCAGGATCAGCGACACGACCGTCGGGTCGCCGTCCTTCTGCGCAAGGATCTGCAGCGTATAGCCCACGCCGCTCGACATCACGCCGACATAGAGCAAAAACGGAAGGCAGGTCTTTACAGCCGCAAGCGTGGTGTGCTCGCCGAAGACGAGCGCGCCGACGGCCGAGAGCACAATGACCACCACGAACTGCGCGCAGGAAAGCGCAATGCCGTCCACCCGCTGCACATAATGATCCACCGCGAGGATTTGCGCAGTGAAGGCAAAGGCGCAGAGGAAAATATAGAAATCACCGCTGCTGAACGAGACGGAGCCGCCGTCAAAGCAGAGGAAATAAAGCCCCGCCACGGCAAAGAGCACATAGATCCAGGTGCTCTTCTTCGCCTTTTTGCCCAGCATGATGCTGAACACCGGCACGAGCACGATATAGAGCGTCGTGATAAAGCCCGCCTTGCCTGCGGTCGTCGTTTCAATGCCGAACTGCTGCAAATTGACGCCGAGTGTAAGGAAGAACCCGCAGATCAGGCCGCCGCACAGCAACGCGCGCTTTTCCTCCGCGGTATACTTCTCGCGCGGGCGAATGCGCCGCACGACAAGCAGCAGCAACAGCAGTGCCAATGCCGCAGGAATGGAACGCAGCGCGTTGAAGCTGAAGCATCCGAGATGCCCCGCGCTGAGACTCTGGGTCACAAAGGAGCTGCCCCAGATCATCGCCGTGATCAGCGGCAGAATGATCTGGCGGGCTTTAGGATTTTTCATAGTTGCCTCCTGAATATCACACATGTTACAATGTGACATAGCATATCAAAATACCGCATTTTTCGCAAGTATTCCGGCAGGAAAATTTGCACCGAACGGAGGCGTCCCATGCAGATCGACGACATGCTTCTGCTCCGCATGAACCGGCAGTACCTTTTTACCCCCGCAGCGGACGAGCTCACAGTGCTGCGCGGTCTCTGCGGCTTGCAGGCGCAGTTTTACGGCAACTGCCTGCATGCGCTGCGTCTCCGCTGCGGGAAAGCGCCGGATGAGGATATCCTGCGCACCTCCACCGTCAAAACATGGACGCTGCGCGGCACACTGCATCTGATCGCACAGAGCGACATGCCCCTCTTCCTCTACAATGGGCGCAGCCATTTTCTTCGTCCGTGCGACACAATGGAAAATGACGACCATCTCTCCGCCGCGCGCAAGCGCGAGTTGGCCGCGATCATTTTAGACGCCGCCCAAAAAGGCTGCGGCGGCCGCGAGGAGCTGCGCCTTCTCTGCCGCGAGCACGGCATGACCGCCGATGAAGAGCAAAGCGCGTTCGATCCCTGGGGCGGGCTGCTCCGCGCGCTGTGCGAAAGCGGCGTGCTCTGCCACACCGCGCAGCAGAAAAAGGCCTTTCGCCCCTGCCCGCCGTTTGCATCGATGACAAAAGCCGACGCCCTGCGCGCTCTCATGCGGCGGTATCTGACGCACTACGGTCCCGTAACAGTACAGGACGCCGCATACTTCTTCGGCCTACCCCAGTGTGAGCTGCTGCCGCTCATCGAATCTCTCTCCCCGCGCGAATTCGTCTGTGAAGGTAAAATATTTTACAGGCTTGATGATATTAACATTATCGGTGATTTATCCTGCTGTCGTTTTCTCGCGGGCTTCGACCCGCTGATGCTGGGCTATGAAAAGCGGGCAAATCCGTTTCTCCCCGAAGATGCACTGCGCAGCGTGTTCACGCTATCCGGCATCGTGCGGCCTGCCATTCTGCTCGACGGGAAGATCGTCGGCATTTGGAAACGTCGTGGAAAAGCTGTCGAATTGACAGGGTTAATACCTTTACAATCCTTGCAGCGCAGGAGGATTGAGGAAGAAGCTGACCGGCTGTAGAACGGATCGTTCCACAGGCTCGTATGGACGGCATAAGAAAAGAGACGGACCTCTGGGTCCGTCTCTTTTTTACAGCTTGGTAATATGTCCCCCCGCCGTTTTCAGCATCAATTTTTTGGTGCCGACCGTATCAAACGCCACCTCGATGAGCGCATCGCCGCCCATGGGTACGACGGAGACGACCATGCCATCGCCGAACGTCTTGTGGTGGATCTGATCGCCGGAAGCAAGCTGCAGCAGCGGCGCGGAGGCGGCAGGCTTCTGCGCTGCAAGCTTTTGCGCCGCGGAAGACCGCGGGCGGCGCTGCATCACGCTGTCGTAGCGTGCCGCGCCCTGACCGTAGCCGCCGTAGCCGCGCGTAGAATAGGAACTCCCCTCGTCAAAGCCCGTGTCGCCAAAGCCGGACGTCCCCTGTGCCTGACGGCCGACCCAATCGGCGTTCTCTGCGGGAACTTCCTCCAAAAAGCGCGAAGGCTCGCTGACGCTCGTGCGGCCAAAGAGCATGCGCTGGCGTGTGCAGGTCATCGTGAGGCGCTCTCTGGCGCGCGTCATCGCAACATAGCAGAGCCTGCGCTCCTCCTCGACTTCATCATCGTTGTAGCGCACACGCTCGCCGGGGAAGATCCCTTCCTCCACGCCGACAACATACACACTGGGGAACTCAAGCCCCTTCGCGCTGTGCATCGTCATCATCGTCACGCAGTTGTCGCTCGTGGCGCTGTCAAGATCGGTATAGAGTGCGATCTCATTGAGGAAGCCCGAAAGCGTCGCGTCCTCCGGGTCATTTTCAAGGAACGAGAGAATGTTCGACTTGAGCTCCTGCACGTTTTCCAGCCTTCCGCGGCTCTCCATGTCTCCCTTCTCCCGCAGCGCGCTCACGTAGTTCGTCCGCTCGCAGACAAGCTCGTAAAATTCCGCAAGCTCCGTCGTTTCCGCCGCCTCCCGCAGCGTGCCGATGAGGGCGGCAAAGCGCTCGAGCTTGCCCGCCGCGTTCTTGAGTACGGCATACTCCCCCGCGCGCTGCAAAACAGCCATCATCGGGATATTCTGCTCGTTTGCCAGCATCTGCACTCGCTCGATCGTCGTGCCGCCGATGCCGCGCGGCGGATTGTTGATGATGCGCCGCAGACGCAGATCGTCGCTCGGGTTGTTGATGACAGCAAGATACGCAAGCATGTCCTTGACCTCGGCGCGCTCGAAGAACTTGGTGCCGCCCACGACCTGATACGGCACGCCGTTTCGTTTGAAGGCGTATTCGAGCGCGTTCGACTGTGCGTTCATGCGGTACAGCACGGCATTTTCTTTCCAGTTCCGGCCGCGGTTGTAGTCCATCATAATGCTGCTGACGACAAAATTTGCCTCGTCCTGCTCGTTGAAAACCGTCTTGATGAGCACGCGGTCGCCCGCGCCCGCATCGGTCCAGAGGGTCTTGCCCTTCCGGCCGGTGTTGTTCTTGATGACGGCGTTCGCCGCGTCAAGGATGTTCTGTGTCGAGCGGTAGTTCTGCTCCAAGCGGATCGTGCGGCAGCCCTTGTACTCCTTTTCAAAGTTCAAAATATTTGTGATGTCCGCGCCGCGAAATTTATAAATGCTCTGGTCATCGTCGCCGACGACGCAGACGTTGCCCTTTTCCCCCACAAGCTGCTTCATCAAAAGATACTGCAAGCGGTTCGTGTCCTGATACTCGTCGATGAGTACATAACGGAACTTGCGGCGGTAGTACTCGCGCACCTCGTCCTCCTTTTGCAGCAGCGTGACCGCGTGGAGAAGAATGTCGTCAAAGTCGAGCGCGTTCGCCTCGGCCAGACGGTGCACGTAGCGCATATAGATCTTGGCGATTGCCTCTTTGCGCCAGTCGCCGCTGTTTTTCCAGCGGCGGGAATAGTCCTCCGACGTCTCCATCGCGTCCTTCGCATTCGAGATGGCCGAAAGCACCTCGCGCGGCGTGAGCTTCTTTTCATCAATATCCAGTTCTTTCAGGATATCCTTGATGACGCGCTTGGAATCGTCCGTATCGTAGATCGTAAAATCGCGCGAAAAACCGAGGCGGTCAATGTCCCTGCGCAAAATGCGCACGCAGGCGGAGTGGAACGTCATCGCCCAAACACTCTCCGCGCCCTGGATACCGAAGGCGGAGAGTCTCTCTCTCAGCTCGTTTGCCGCCTTGTTCGTGAATGTCACCGCCAGCAGCGACCAAGGCGCGGCAGGTTCAAGCGCGCAGAGGTGCACCATGCGGCTGCGCTCCTCTGCCGTCGGGTGATCGGGATAGCTTTCCAAGAATGCAAGATCGTCCTCTGTCGCCCACTGCGGCACGTCCTCGCTGTCGCTCCCGCGCCCGTAGGTCAAAAGGTTTGCGACGCGGTTGATGAGCACCGTCGTCTTGCCGCTGCCCGCACCCGCAAGCAGCAGCAGCGCGCCCTCGGTCGTCAGCACACCGCGGCGCTGTTCGGGGTTGAGTTTTGCAAAATCCCGCGCAATGGCCGCTTTTCTTGCTGCGGCATAGCGGGCGTTAAAATCGCTCATACGTTTCTTTCTCACCTTTCCTGATCTTTTTTTATTTTACCCTTTTTCTCGCCATCGGTCAACTGCGTTCATCAAAAATAGATATTTTGTTCGATTTCTGTTGACAAGAACGTTTGTTCGATTTATAATCATACTCGAACAAAGATTCTATTATCAGGGAGGAACTCATCATGTCGGCTTCTGCTTTCATCTTCACCTTTATCGGCGTCAGCGTCGTCACCACCAAGGTGATGAACGTTCTCCTTCTTCTCGATCAGCCGGTCAAAAAGCGCAGAAACAGATACGCCCGCTGAGCGCTCATGGATCTCATCGATAAGCTCACCATTCTGGCGGATGCGGCAAAGTATGACGCTTCCTGCACCTCAAGCGGCGCCAAGCGCGGTTTTCAGGAGGGGAAGATCGGCTGCACCTCCTCGTCTGTCGCAGGCTGCTGCCACAGCTTCTCTGCCGATGGCCGCTGCGTAACGCTTTTGAAGGTACTGCTCTCGAACGACTGCTGCTACAACTGCAAATACTGCGTCAACCGCTGCACGAACGACACGCCGCGCGCGACCTTCACGCCCGAGGAGCTATCTGAGCTGACGATCGAATTCTACCGGCGAAACTATATCGAAGGCCTCTTCCTCTCCTCCGGCGTGCTGTGCTCGCCGGATTACACAACAGAGCTGATGATCCGTGCGCTCTCGCTTTTGCGCAACAAATACCGCTTCAACGGCTATATCCACGCCAAGGCCATTCCCGGCACATCGCCGGAGCTTGTTGAGCAGCTCGGCTTTTTGGCCGACCGGCTGAGCGTGAACATCGAGCTGCCGAGTGAGGCGGGGCTCAAGCTGCTTGCTCCGAACAAGACCAGGCAGGCGATCCTGCGCCCGATGACGCAGATCCGCGACCGCGCGAAGCAAAGCCGGCAGGAGCTTGTCAAATACAAGCACGCGCCGCGCTTCGCCCCCGCGGGACAGAGCACCCAGCTCATCGTCGGCGCGACAAAGGAAAGCGACCTGCACATCTTAAATCTCACGCAGGCGCTCTATGATTCCTACCGCCTCAAGCGCGTTTTCTACTCGGCCTATGTGCCGGTCGTAGAGAACACGCTCCTGCCCGCGCTCGACACCAAGCCGCCGCTGCTGCGCGAACACCGGCTTTATCAGGCCGACTGGCTGCTTCGGTTTTACGGCTTTCGTGCAAACGAGCTGCTCGATGACAGCGCGCCGGACTTTAATCCCGATCTCGACCCCAAGTGCTGTTGGGCGCTGCGTCACCCCGAGTTTTTTCCCGTTGAGGTCAACCGCGCAGACTATGAAGCCCTGCTGCGTGTGCCGGGTGTCGGCGTTGTGAGCGCCAAGCGCATTTTGGTCGCGCGCCGCTCAGGTGCGCTGCGCGCCGAAAATCTTCAAAAACTCGGCGTTGTGATGAAACGCGCGCAGTACTTTCTCACCTGCGGCGGGCGCTGCGCTGCGCCGCTCAGGCTGTCGCAGGAGAGCATTTTGCAAAATCTCATGGCCGTGGAGCGCCGCGCGCTGCCGCAGGCCGAAGTGCAGCAGCTATCACTTTTCGACCAGGTTGGCTGAAGGAGGAACCCATGGCATGGCGCGAGATCATCTATCAATATGATGGCAGCTTCGAAGGGCTCCTGTGCTGCGTGTTTGAAAGCTACACAAAAAAAGAACGCCCCACCGCGATCCTGCACGATGGGGACGAAGAACCGTCATTATTTGAGATCCGCGCAGTCGTGACCGACCACGCGCACGCGCAGCGTATCTACCGCAGTCTTTACCGAAGGAGTTCCGATGTCGGCCCGTTCCTGCGCCGCGCATTCCTCACCTGCCTCCCCGACAAGGAGATGTCCATTTACCGTTTCATTGTCAAATTCTACCGCGAGGGCGCACCGCTGCTCTCGCGTTTGAGTGATGAGACTTATCTTCCGCTGCTCAAGGCGGTGCGGCATCTGTCGAGCGAGGTCGAGCAGTTTCGCGGCTTTACCCGCTTTTCCGACTTTGACGGTGTGCTCGGCGCAGAAATCGAACCGAAAAACCGCGTACTGCCCATGCTGCGCCGCCACTTCTGCGAGCGCTACCACAATGAAGTCTTTTTCCTTTACGATCGCACGCACCGCGAGGCACTGCTCTACAGCGGCGGCGTGTCGCGCATCGTGCCGCTCGAGCGCTTTGAAATGGCGCAACCCGATGAAGAAGAGGCGGGTTATCGCCGCCTTTGGCACCGCTTTTATGACACCATTGCCATCGAAGCGCGCAAAAATGAAAAGCTCCGCATGACGCACATGCCCAAGCGCTACTGGGCCACAATGACCGAATTTCAGGACGAGTCCTTTTTTAAAGCGCGTCCGAAAGTGCCAGCCGCAGCTTCTCGATCGCCCGGCGCTCCAGGCGCGATACCTGCACCTGCGACACCCCCAGAAGGTGCGCCGCCTGCTCCTGCGTCAGCCCCTTAAAAAAGCGCAGCAGGATCGTCATTTTCTCGCGCTCGGGCAAACGGTCAACAGCTTCGCGCAGCGCAATGCGCTCGATGAGCCCCTCCTCGGGCGATTCGCCGCCCAGCGCCCCCTCAAGCGTCAGGCCGTCGCCGGTCTCGCGCTGCAAGCTGTCCGGCGCGGCCACCGCCAGTTCGCACTGCGCGATCTCCTCGGCGCTCAGCCCGGTCTCTTCAGAAAGCTCGGAGAGCGCCGGTTCGCGTCCCAATGCATTTTTCAGCCTTTCGCGCGCTGTAAAAACCATCGCCGCCTGCTCGCGCAGCGAGCGGCTGACCTTGATTGCACCGTCGTCACGCAGAAAACGCCGGATCTCCCCTGCGATCTTCGGCACGGCATAGGTTGAAAACTGCGTTCCGAATGCAAAGTTAAATCCCTTTACTGCCTTGATAAATCCAAGGCAACCGAGCTGATACAGGTCGTCCGGTTCCACGCCGCGCCCGTAGTAGCGGCGCACGATGCTCCAGATGAGGCCGCTGTTCTCGCGCAGCATTTGCTCGCAGGCCTGCTCGTCGCCCTGCGCCGCAGCCTCCAGCAATTCCGCCGTACCGTTCATCGGCGCGACGGGCGCAGCGCGATCCGGCGCTTCATCGTCACGACCGTCCCCTTGCCGTTTTTCGAGCGCACGGTCAGCGCGTCCATGAAACTCTCCATGATCGTAAAGCCCATACCGCTGCGCTCTTCCCCGCCGGTCGTGTAGAGCGGCTCGCGCGCCTTTTCCACATCCGCAATGCCGCAGCCCCAGTCGCGCACGGTGATCTCCAGCAGGTTCCCGTCAAAAATGCTCGCGCGCAGCGCGATCCGGCCGATCTCCTGTGGATAGGCGTGCACGATGGCGTTCGTCACCGCCTCGCTCACGGCGGTCTTGATGTCGCCGAGCTCGTCGAGCGTCGGGTCGAGCTGCGCGGCAAGCGCCGCGACCGCGGCGCGCGCCAAGCCCTCGTTCACGCTGCGGCTCGGAAATTCAATGGCTATGTAGTTGTTCGGTTTAACTTTCATTGCGCCTTTCTCCCTCCTCAAGCGGTATGATGCGAAAAACCCCCGCGGCAGTGAACACTTTTCCCGCCTGCGGTGGAACGTTTCTGAGCGCCGCGCTGCCGCCCATAGCACGCATGCGTTTGAGCGCGCGCATCACCACGGCGATCCCCGACGAGTCCATAAAGCTCACACCGGAAAAATCCAGCGTCAGCTTGACCGGCAGCGCGCTGTCCAGTTCCCATTCGAGCTTTTGCATCACTTCCTTCGCCCCGTGGTGGTCGAGTTCTCCGCGCAGCGTGAGCGTCAGCTCGCGCGCATCGCCCGATGAAATGACCTCCATTGCTCTCCCTCCGTTTCTTTCAAGCGTTTTCCCTTTCGTTTCTCAAAGTATAGCCTGTCCTCCTGCCGTTTTTTTGTCGAAGACCGCCGGTATTTTGATTTTTCTTTGCCGCGTCGCCTTGACATCTGCGCTTCCGCCCTGTAAAATGAGGAAAACGATCAAAGGAGGATCTCCCATGCGAAGAAGCGACCGCGAGATCACCGATCTGGGCGAAATTCTCTCCATTATCAACGATTGTAAAGTGATCCACCTTGCCATGATAGGCGATGGCGAGCCGTATCTTTTGCCGCTGAATTTCGGCTATGCCTGTGAAGGCGGTGCGTTCTCGTTCTTCTGTCACAGCGCACGCGAAGGCCGTAAGCTCGACATTCTGCGCAAAAATCCGACCGTCGCCTTTGAAATGGACTGCCGCGGTGCGCTCGACGAGCACGATGTCGCCTGCCAATGCGGATACTACTTCGCCTCCGTCACCGGCGTCGGCCATGTCGAATTTTTGGACGGTGAAGAAAAGCTCGCCGCGCTGACCGCCCTCATGCGCCACATGGCGGGCCGCGAGGACAAATTCACCGAGCAGCAGGCCCGCGCGGTCGAGGTCTTTGCCGTTCGCGCCGACAAGCTCAGCGCCAAGGCAAAGGTGCCGCACAGTGCGCAGTAGTCATGGATAGCAAGCAAGTTTTCAAACCCAAAAGGACGTGTTGTACATGAAACGCTCTGAGCCCGTCGAACTGATGAATATGTGCGTGCTCCGCCGCGGCAGCAAGGTTTTGGTGCAGGACCGCACAGATCCCAACTGGTCAGGCGTTGCTTTTCCGGGCGGTCATGTTGAAAAGGGTGAATCCTTTACAGATTCCGTCATTCGTGAGGTTCAGGAGGAGACAGGTCTGACGATCTCCTCTCCGCGCCTGTGCGGGATCAAGGACTGGTGCGAAGACGGCGTGCGTCATGTCGTGCTGCTCTATCGCGCGGAACAGTTCATCGGAACGCTGCGCTCTTCCGACGAGGGCGAGGTCTGGTGGGCGGAGCTTGCCGAACTCCCCTCGCTCGATCTTGCGTCTTCCGACATGCTCGACCTTCTCCGCGTGTTTGAAGAAGATGATCTCAGCGAGCTGTTCTACCGCTAGGACGGTGAAGATTGGACTTACGAATTGAAATAATCTCAAAAAATGAAAAGCACCGCTGTGCAGATACCCTCTGCACAGCGGTGCTTTCTTTACTTTTACAGCGCGCGTTCCATCGGGAGATAGGCCGACGCGTTGTGCGGCACTTCCTCGCCGGTCAGGGCAAAGCCGTTCTTTTCCCAGAAAGCTTTGCTCTGCGGATTGCCCCGGTCGACCGCAAGGCGCGCTTTTTTACAGTCCGCCTTGCGCAGTTCATTCAGCAATTCACCGATCAGCGCTGAGCCGATGCCGCGCCCCTGCACGGCTTTCTTCGTCATAAAAAAGCCGAGATAAGCTGTCCCCTCCTGCGGGTAATTCAAAATGAGATCCAACACGGCAACAAGCGTTTCCCCGTCGAAAAAGCCGAGGTAGTGCTTGTCCGCCGCGCTCTTCCCGGGCGGCAGCGCCGAAAGATCCTCTAAAACACTCTCCTTCGTTGCAAGTGGTGGGTGGTAGCGGTAAAACTGCTCATTTTCTGCGCAGAGGGTCAGGATCGCATCTGCGTCTGACGCCGTCAGCGGTCGAGCCGCGTATCGCTTCGAAAAATCCAGATTCATTTTTCCTCCGCGCGGCTCGCAGCCAGCACTTCCCAGTAGTCCTTGTAGTTTGCCTCCAGCAGCGCAGGCGTATTGAGTCCGTAGGGGCACTTGGACATGCAGTGTCCGCAGTGGAGGCACTGCTCGATCTGGTGCATTTTCTGCTGCCATTCCTCGGTGAGCCATTCCGCAGCTGGTGCTCTTCTCAGCATGAGCGACATACGCGCGCACTGGTTGATCTCAATGCCTGCAGGGCACGGCATGCAGTAGCCGCAGCCGCGGCAGAAATCGCCGCAAAGCTCCTTGCGGTCGCGCTCGATGCGCGCCTTGCGCGCATCAGTCAGCTCGATACCGTCTCGGATGCACTGCAAAAACTCGTCCAGTTCGCTCTCGTGCTGCACGCCCCAGATGGGTACCACGCCCTCCTGCTGTGCCATCCAGGCAGCAGCCGTGAAGCCGTCGCGAATGAGTCCGCCCGCCATGCCCTTCATGGCGATAAAGCCCATCTGCTGCGCACGGCATTTTCTGACAAGTTCCATCTCCTGCTCGCCGACAAGGTAGCTGAACGGGAACTGCAAGGTCTCGTAAAGCCCCGAGTCGATGGCCTCGTGCGCCACGGTGAGGCGGTGGTTCGTGATGGCGATGTGGCGGATCTTGCCCTGCTTCTTCGCCTCAAGCGCCGCATCGTAAAGGCCGTCCTCCCCGCCCGGCTTCGGGCAGAAGGCCGGGTTGTGGAACTGATAGAGATCGATGTAGTCGGTTTTCAGCGTGCGGAGACTGGTCTCCAGATCCTTCCAGAATTCCTCCGCCGTCTGCGCGCCGGTCTTTGTCGCCAACACGATTTTGTCGCGCATCGTCGAGAATGCCGCACCGACCTTCTGCTCGCTATCGGAATAGGCACGCGCCGTATCAAAAAAGTTGATGCCGCCGTCATACGCCTTGTGCAGCAGCTTCACCGCGTCCTGCTCACTGATGCGCTGAATGGGCAGACAGCCAAACCCGTTTTTCTCAATGACCAGTCCCGTCTTGCCGAGTGTGATCCTGTTCATGAAAATCCCCCCTATTGTCATTTTTTACAGCATAGCAAAATCCTTTCTTTTTTTCAATCTTTTGTTTTTCCCTTGACAATTCTCTCCTGCCCGAATATTATGTAGATAATCTACTATATAGGGAATCTACCTATTAGGGGGTGTTTTTCATGTCAATGGACAAAAGTCTGCTCGCGGGCAGCACAACGATGCTGGTGCTCAAGCTTCTCGATGGGCAGGACATGTATGGATATCAGATGATCGAAGAGCTTGCCCGCCGCTCCGATCACGCCTTCGCGCTCAAGACCGGCACGCTCTATCCCCTGCTGCATTCGCTCGAAGAAAAGGAGCTGATCATTTCCTACGAAAAGGACGAGGATGCAGCGCGTCCGCGCCGCTACTACCATTTAGCGCGCAAGGGCCGCGCGCTGCTGCGCGAAAAGGAAGAGGAATGGACGGAATTTACCGCCGCGGTCGACCGCGTGCTGAGAGGAGGCGGCTGTCTTGGTTCTGCCTGAGACTTTCACACACTTTGCCCGCACCGCGGCTGAGCAGCTGCGATGGAAAGCGGCGCGTCCGCTCGTTGAAGACGAACTTCTGACCCACCTCTGTGACCAGCGTGACGCACTGATGGCAGGCGGCATGGACGAGGCCGCAGCCGCCGCGGAATCGCTGCGTTTGACAGGCGATCCCTATGAGATCGGCACGGCACTCGACCGTGTTCACCGTCCGAAAACACCAAAGCTTCTTTTCGTGCTCGCGGCACTCATCGCGCTTGCAGGGCTTGCGTTCACCGCGCTTGTAAGCTTTCGTGACTACGAATTGTCCTATTTTGCTGTGCATCAGAGCGTGGCGCTGCTGCTCGGTACGGCAGCGCTGCTCGCGGCGTATTTTCTTGATTTTACGCTGCTCGGGCGCTTCGCCCTGCCGCTTGCGCTTGTGTTCCACGCTGCGCTCGTACTGCTCAGCCTGCTGCCTCTCGGTGGGTTCTGGCTCCGCTATACCTATGTTTCGACGCATCTTCTTCTGCGTGGCCTACCGCTGCTGTTCCCGCTGATGTTCGCTGTGCTGCTCTATGCGCTGCGCGGGCGGCACGGCTGGGGTGTCTTCGCCGCCTTCGTCTGCCTCGCGGTGCAGTGCATGTTCTGCCTGCGCGTCCCGTGCCTGCTCGATCTGGGCTTTCTGTTTCTCTGTGACAGCGCGCTGCTGATCTTCTGCGCCCGCAATGGCTGGTTCGGCCTTGGCAAAAAGTTGGAGACGCTGCTCACCACCCTGCCGCTCGCCGCCGACATCGTGTGGGTCCTTGTTCTCGGTGCAAACTGGTTCGCGCGTCAGCTCGCCATTGTGCTTGATCCTCACTCCTACATTGACGGACACGGCTATCAAACCGTTGTACTGCGTGAACTGCTGCAAAATGCCAAATTTATCGGTCCGGGCGGCGTGGGACCGTACAGCGCACAGCACCTTGCCCGCTGGGAGGGCTTCGGCATGGTCGACTTACAGGCGCACGCGCTAACACTGCTCGTCCACCGCTGCGGCTGGCTGGCACTCATCGCACTCGTCACGCTGCTGACGGCGCTGCTTGTTCTCGCCTTCCGCCGCTGCCGCAGACAGAAGAGTATGCTCGCCCGCCTCGTTTCCTACGCAGTTCTTCTGTCGTTCAGCGCGCAGGCGCTCGCCTACCTTCTCTCTGACCTCACGCTGCTTCCGCTCGGGGGCGGGGCTGCCTTCCCGCTGTTCACCTTCGGTCTCAGAACGCTGCTGGTCAACATGACGCAGCTCGGCTTTCTACTCTCCACGCTGCGCACCGGCAGTGTCGTGCGCGATCGGGATTTTTTCACTGCGCAAGCGCGGCCCAAGCGCCGCCTGCGCGTCAGATTTGAGTGGGAGCAGGCATAAAACAGTAAAAAGAGGGACTTCTCTTTTGAAAGAGAAGTCCCTCTTTTTTGATGTTGTAAGATCGCCTTATTTCTTCATTGCGGCGGCGGAAGCGTTGAGCTTTTCAATGAGCGCGCGCAGCTTTTCCGCGTCGGCACGCGCGCCGTTCACGACGGCCTCGGGCGCCTTTGCGAGGAAGCCCTGATTGCTCAGCTTGTTCTCGATGCCGGCGAGCTGCTTTTCGGCGTTCGCCTTCTCCTTGGCGATGCGCGCAAGCTCCTTTTCAAAGTCGACCAGCTCTGCAAGCGGCATGAAGATGCGCGCGGCGTGGGTGTCGACCTCGACCTTGCCGTCTGCGTCGATGGCGGCGTCAGCCGGAACGATCGTCACATCGCTTGCGGAGGCAAGGCGCGTGAAGAACGGGATACCGGCGGTGAAGCTCGCCTCATTCGCGGTCGAAACGGTGTAGTGCACCTTCTTCGACGGGGCGACGTTCATCTCGTTGCGGCGGGCACGGATAGCGGTGATGGCCTCGATGACCGTCTGCATCGCCTCTTCCTCGGCAGGGAAGCTGAACTTTTCGTTGTACTCCGGCCACTTGGAGAGCATCAGGAACTCGCCCTCGTGCGGCAGCGCCTGCCAGATCTCCTCGGTGATGAACGGCATGAACGGGTGGAGCAGCTTGAGCGTCTCGATGAGGACATAGCAGAGGACGTTCTGCGCGTTCTCGCGCGCGGCGGGATCGTCGCTGTTGAGACGGTTCTTCGTCAGCTCGATGAACCAGTCGCAGTAGTTGTCCCAGATGAAGTCGTAGATCTTCGCGGACGCGACGCCGAGCTCGAAGGCGTCCATGTTGTCCGTGACCTCGCGAATGAGCGTATTGAGCTTGGAGAGAATCCACTTATCCTCGAGCTCCAGCTTTTCGGGCAGCTCGACGTGGTCGATCGTCAGGTTCATCATCACGAAGCGGCTCGCGTTCCAGATCTTGTTGCAGAAGTTGCGCATCGCCTCGCACTTTTCGACGTAGAAGCGCATATCGTTGCCCGGGGAGTTGCCGGTGATGAGGTTGAAGCGCAGCGCGTCCGCGCCGTACTTGTCGGCCATCTCCAGCGGGTCGATGCCGTTGCCGAGCGACTTGGACATCTTGCGGCCCTTGTCGTCGCGGACGAGGCCGTGGATGAAGACGGTCTTGAACGGCTCCTTCTTCATCTGCTCCATGCCGGAGAAGATCATGCGCGCGACCCAGAAGAAGATAATATCATAGCCCGTGACCATAACGGACGTGGGATACCAGTAGTTGAGGTCGGCTGCGTCCTTATCGGGCCAGCCCATCGTGGAAAACGGCCAGAGCGCGGAAGAGAACCAGGTATCGAGCACGTCCTCCTCGCGCGTCAGGTGCTTGCAGCCGCACTTTTCGCATTCCGTCGGGTCTTCGCGCTTGACGTTGATATGGCCGCACTCGTCGCAGTACCACGCGGGAATCTGGTGACCCCACCACAGCTGGCGGGAAATGCACCAGTCGTGCACGTTCTCCATCCAGTTGATATAGGTCTTGGTGAAGCGCTCGGGCACGAACTTGATCGTGCCGTCGTTCACGACGCGAATGGCCTCCTTGGCAAGAGGCTCCATCTTGACGAACCACTGCGCGGAGATGAGCGGCTCCACGTCGTTGTGGCAGCGGTAGCAGGTGCCGACGTTGTGGGAGTACGGCTCGGTCTTGACGAGGTAGCCCTGCTCTTCAAGGTCCTTCACCAGCACCTTGCGGCACTCGTAGCGATCCATACCGTTGTACTTGCCGCCGTTTTCGTTGATCGTACCGTCGTCGGCAATGACGCGGATAACCTCGAGGTTGTGGCGCAGACCCACCTCAAAGTCGTTGGGGTCGTGTGCAGGGGTCATCTTAACAGCGCCCGTGCCGAAGCCGATCTCGCAGTATTCGTCGCCCACGATGGGAATTTCGCGGTTCATAATGGGCAGGATGCAGGTCTTGCCGATCAGGTGCTTGAACTTCTCGTCCTCGGGGTTGACCGCAACGCCCGTATCGCCCATCATCGTTTCAGGACGGGTGGTGGCGACGACGATGTCGCCGCTGCCGTCAGAAAGCGGATAGCGGATATACCAGAGGTGGCCGGGCTTATCGACATACTCGACCTCCGCGTCGGAGAGCGCCGTCAGGCAGTGCGGGCACCAGTTGATGATGCGGCTGCCCTTGTAGATCAGACCCTTATCGTAGAGCTCACAGAAGGTCTCGCGCACGGCCTTGGAGCAGCCCTCGTCCATCGTGAAGCGGGAGCGGGACCAATCGCAGCTCGCGCCCATCTTCTTCTGCTGCTCGACGATGCGGTTGCCGTACTTTTCCTTCCACTGCCACACGCGCTGTAAAAACTTCTCGCGGCCGAGGTCGTAGCGCGTCAGGCCCTCCTTGGTGCGCAGCTCCTCTTCGACCTTGATCTGCGTGGCGATGCCCGCGTGGTCGGTGCCGGGGAGCCACAGGGCGGAGTAGCCCTGCATGCGCTTAAAGCGCGTCAGGATGTCCTGCAGCGTCGAGTCCATTGCATGGCCCATGTGCAGCTGGCCGGTGACGTTCGGCGGCGGCATGACGATGGAAAACGGCTTTTTGTCCGGGTCGGGCTCGGCCTTGAAGCAGTCGTGGTCCATCCACATCTGATAGATGCGGCCCTCGACCTGCTGGGGCTCATAGATCTTGGGTAATTCTTTCATTGGTTTTCTCCTATCTTGAAACTCTAATAATGATCTTATCTATTTTCCGTTTGGTACACATTGAGCGCATGAGCGCTCAGAAATCCGACGAACGCCTGCGTATCGCCCGTCAGATCCTTCTTCTGCAAAAGGGTCGCCCTCCTGCCGTAGGTCAAAAGATACAGCCGCGGCGTTTCGATGAGCATTTCCATCTCGTCATACGGCACAATGCGCGTGCTATCCTGCGTGTTAACTTTCATGCCGTCATCGTCAAAAACGACCTGCACGCTCGCTTCCTCAAGGCCGCTCGTATTTTGCAGCATTCCGGCCGCCGCCTGACGGAACGAGCCTTTTCTTCGCGCCGGACGCTGCCTCAGAAGGCTTGAAACACCCAATAACACAAAGAAGGCACCCGCGATAAGCGGCATGCGCAGCTCCTTTGGCTCCATCAATCCCGGAATCAGCAGAAAAAGTCCCGCGAGGATCAGCACCCACGGAAGGATCTTGCGTAAAACTCCCTTCCGCCCGCTGCCCCGCGCCGCATAGCGATTCATCGCATCTGTTTTTTTCCACATTCCCGGGAGCGATGCGCGGGAAAATATCTCCATCCGCTTTTCGATCGCCGCGGCGAGTTCTTCTTCCAGTTCCGCCCCGCAGACCGTGGGCGCAAAGATATACTGTTCCATTGTTCCCTCCAGAAAACAAAAACGCCCCGAGCAGACTTCACTACTCAGGGCGATCAATGACCGTGGTACCACCTGGATTCCCGCATTGTGCGGACACTCATGCCTCTGTAACGGGAGTTCCCGTCCGGCTTACTCTCTTTTCAGCGCGGCAGCTCCAAGGCGACTTCCCCACATCCTGCACAAGGGCTTACACCGGCCGCCCTCTCTCTTCGCTTTCGGATGCGGATACTACTCCTCTTCTTCGCATTTCCACACTGAATCATACCGTTTTTTACGCCGCTTGTCAACTCATTTTGAGGATTTCCTTCTTCAGCCGCGCGATGATGCGTTTCTCAAGCCGCGAAATATAGCTCTGCGAAATGCCCATGCGGTCGGCGACCTCCTTCTGCGTTTTTTCCTCCCCGCCGCCAAGGCCAAAGCGCAGCGTGATGATCTCCTTTTCCCTTGCATTGAGCCGACCGACCGCGTCCATCAGCAGCTGCCGATCCACATCATCCTCAATGGGCTTCATCACCATGTCCTCGTCGGTACCGAGAATGTCAGAGAGCAGCAGCTCGTTGCCGTCCCAGTCGGTGTTGAGCGGTTCATCGAAGCTAACCTCGGACTTCTGCGGCGCGGTCTTGCGCAGGTGCATGAGAATTTCATTCTCGATGCAGCGCGAGGCATAGGTTGCAAGCTTGATGTTCTTGTCGCTGCGGTAAGTGTTCACCGCCTTGATGAGCCCGATCGTGCCGATGGAGATGAGGTCTTCGATGTTGATGCCCGTATTTTCAAAGCGCCGCGCGATGTAGGCAACAAGGCGGAGGTTTCGCTCGATGAGCGTTCCTCGCACGCTCTCGTCGCCTGCGTCCATGCGCGCGATGAGTTCCGCTTCCTCCGCCCGCTCGAGCGGGGGCGGCAGCGTATCGCTGCCGCCGATGTAAAAAATTCCCCGCCGCGCAAGAAGCCCCCAGTCGATGAGCCGGAAGCGCAGCCTAACCCATAGTTTTTTGAGTCGTTCCCGCATTCTTTTCCCCCTTTTCGCAGCCCTCACACCATAATCCCGCATACGCACTTCCGTCGCCGGGCGGCCGCTCCGTCAGCGCGACCGATCGTGCACCCAAGCCTTTCCCGTCAAGTATCATTGCTTCACAGCGCAGCAGCGGTAAGGATCCGTCTGCCCTCCCCACGCTGCAATATGGAATGCGCGGCAGCGCGGCTGCCTCCTCCTTACTGACAAGGCCTCCCAGCGCGTGTCGGTCGACGACCGGCACGCCCAACCCTGTTGCGGGATCCGAAAGCGTGTTGCCCGTGTCGCGCAGCAGCCGCACGCGCGCAGTCTTTCCGCGGTAAGTGATGACCGCCTCCGCGACCTCCCTTCCCGTGCGCGCAGCACCGAAGCGGAACACGACCGAGAGCAGCAGATAGGAAAGCCCCGCCGCGATCAAAAATATGCCCCACGGAAGGTCTGCCGCCACAACGCCGCGCGCAAGGCGTGTCATCGACCTCGTCCCCTGCCCCAGCAGCACCACAACACCGGCAAATCCGCACGAGGCAAGGAAAAACAGCAGCGTCAGCTTGACCGCCCGCCCGCTGCCGCGATACGCCGCCGCGCCCATCAAAGCAAGCGAGAGCAGCAGGAAAACAGCGCTCTTCGGCAAAAAGAGCTGCACCGAAGCATAAATACCGCCGACCACCGCGCCGAGCAAAAGTCTCCTCCGCGCGACCGTCCGCCCCGCGACTCTCGCCGCGCCGAACAACAACAGATAATCGAGCAGAAAATTGAACGCCAGCACGCTCTCCACATAGATGACCATCGCGCACCTCCCCCTGATGGGTTCCCATTATAGCTGTGACCCACCTGAGAAAAGGGCGAAAAAGCGCCGCTACGCTATCTTTTGTCCCAAAGGGCAGAATTGCAGCGCATGGCGCTGCATCGTTTCCCTGCGCCGCGCAGGGGAGCGTGTCAAAAGGGGCCATTCTCTTTCACAAAAGAGAATGGCCCCCTTTTGATCCCCCAAGAGAAAGGTTTTGCCATTGCAAGCGAGCAGCTCGAAGAGCTGCAATGCTTGCCGATTGCACTGCCCATAGCGCGGCGTTGCCGCGTTAGCACTGCAAGACGATTTGCCTCTGCTCCTACTACCCGCTGCCGCTCTGCCCATCTTGTAGAAGTGCGCAGTAATTCCCATCTACCGCCAGTCTCCACAATGCGGCGAGCGTAGCAATGCCGCATTCGGCAGGCAGTCTGCCGTCGTTCTAACGTCACTCGCGCCTCACGGCAGTAAGGCGCGGTTGCGATTGGTAACGGATAGTAGGGATTCATGGCGAAGCCATGTACACCGCCCCCTCACTGCGCAGCGCGTGCAGTCCTTCAAGCTACAGACTGCCAATGTGCGGGGTCGAGGGTAAGGCCCCTCGCCTTTCTCTGGAGGATTCAAAGGGGGTATTCTCTTCGGAAAGAGAATACCCCCTTTGGTGCCGCGGCGCGCACGCCGCTCCCCCTCCCGCGCTCGCGCGGGAAGCAATGTGCAGCGCTGCGCGCTGCTTTTATTCGATTCCTTACAAATAAGGAATAACCATCGACGCAACGAGCGATAAGATCATCACCGCAACCAGCAGAATCGCAACGGCGCGCGTTTTCTTATTCATGGGGTTCCTCCCTTTCTACAATTTTCTTGATGCCCTTTTCCGCCTTGGCGCGCGGCAGCATCACCTCGCGGCCGCAGCGCGTGCATTTGAGCTTGATGTCCATGCCCACGCGCGTCACGAGCCATATCTTCTCGCCGCAGGGATGCGGCTTTTTCATCTCAACCAGATCATTTAGTCTCAGATCCATCGCTCTTCCCCTTGATCGTTTCCCAGTACTGCGCGGCAGCGCGCTCGGTCTTGTTGTCACCGTAGCGGTAGTAGCGGGCATTTTTCAGTTCGTCCGGCAGATACTGCTGCTTCACCCAATGGTTCGGATAGGAATGGGGGTATTTGTAGTGCTGCCCCTGCGCGCCGCCGGTCGAATCGGCGTGGACGTTCTGAAGACAGCGCGGGAAATTGCCGCACTTGCCCGCCTTCACGTCCGCCCAGGCCGCACCGATGCCCTCAATGACGCTGTTGGACTTGGGTGCGGTGGCGAGCAGGATCGCCGCCTGCGCAAGCGGCAGCTGCGCCTCAGGAAGACCAAGCTGCATCGCGGTATCGACGCAGGATTTGACAATGGCAATGGCCTGCGGATAGGCCATGCCGACGTCCTCGCTCGCCGAGCAGAGAAGACGGCGGCACGGGGTCACAAGATCCCCCGCCTCCAGAAATCTTGCGAGATAATGGAGCGCCGCGTCCGGGTCGCTGCCGCGCAGCGACTTCATCAGCGCGCTCGCGCAGTCGTACATTGCGTCGCCGCCCTTGTCGTAGCGCATGGCACTGCGCTGTGCAACCTGCAAAGCGTCTTCACTTTTCAGTTTTAGCTCACCATGAACAGCCTCCGCCGCTTCGTAGAGAAGCTCGCAGGCACTCACGGCCTTGCGCACATCGCCGCCGCACTGCTGCGCGATCACGCGCGGCACGTCCTCTTCCCAGGAAAGCGGCAGCTCGCTGCGCGCTTTCAGGATACCGAGCGCGCGCTCGACCGCGGGAACAGTCTCCTCCGCGCTGACGTTTTTGAACTCAAACACCGTTGAGCGCGAGAGCAGCGCGCCGTAAACATAGAAGTACGGGTTTTCCGTCGTCGAGGCGATGAGCGTGATCGAGCCGTTTTCCATGAACTCCAGCAGGCTCTGCTGCTGCTTTTTGTTGAAGTACTGAATTTCGTCGAGATAGAGCAGAATGCCGCCCGGTGCCATCATCGTACCAACATCGGAAATGATGCTCTTGACGTCCTGCAAGCTTGCGGTCGTCGCGTTCAGGCGATAGAGGGTCTTGTTCGTGCGGTTGGCAATGATGTTGGCGATCGTCGTCTTTCCCGTGCCGGACGGGCCATAGAAGATCATATTCGCGCTTGAGCCGGACTCGATGAGCCGGCGCAGCAGCGCGCCTTTTCCAAGTAAATGCTTCTGCCCGACGACCTCGTCGAGCGTCAGCGGGCGGATCTCATCCGCCAAAGGTCTTTTTTCACTCATATCAGTTGTTCCTGCTGCATTTTTCCGCGTCGATGGCCAGCACGACCATCAGCGCACCCAGCGCGTCCTTGGGATCGGCGACGTCGATGACGTAGGTGTCCGTCCAGCGGAAGAGCTCTTTTGTGATGGTGGCGATGCAGCCGCGCGAAGGGCTGTCGATCGTGTAGTCCCACTCCATGAAGCTGCCGTTCACCTCCCAGTCGCTGCACTCAAGCGTGAAGCGCGGGGTAAAGAATGTGAATTCCTTGCAGATGCAGCCGTAATACTGCTCACCGATGTAAAGCTCAAACTTGGGAAGAAAGGTCAGCACCCGCTGCTGCACGGTACCGATGTGCTCGCCCGCGGCATTCAGGATATGCAGGCAATGTCCCCACGCGAGTTTGCCCTCGACCGTAAAGACGGTGTTGCCGTCCTCATCGTAGATATCATAGCTGTCGAACCACGAAAAAAAGCGCTGCTTGAATAGTAGCCGCATCGCACAAGCCTCCTTTTTCACAGATGGAATGATTATAGCACGTTTTTTCTTCACTGCACAGACTTTTTCTGTCGATTTTTCCGTGTCTCTGTGCTATACTGTCGGCAGTATTGATGAAACGCAGGAGGTCTCGCCATGAAATCCAAAGCCGCCGTCCGCCGCATCGTGGAGGCGCTCAAAGCGCTCTACCCAGACGCGCGCTGCTCGCTCAACTATCAAAAGGACTACGAGCTGCTTTTTGCCGTGCGTCTTTCCGCCCAATGCACCGACGCGCGCGTGAACATGATCACGCCCGCGCTCTTTCAGAAATATCCGTCGCTCGAAGCCTTTGCAAACGCCAGCTATGAGGAGGTCGGCGAGGTGATCCGCTCCTGCGGATTTTACAACACCAAGTCGAAGGATCTCGTCGAGTGCGCAAAAATCCTGCTCGAACAGCACGGCGGCAAGGTCCCCGGCACGATGGAGGAGCTCACGGCGCTGCCCGGCATCGGGCGCAAGACGGCGAACCTCATCCTCGGCGATATCTACGGCCAGCCCGCCTACGTCTGCGACACGCACTGCATCCGCATCACGGGGCGATTGGGTCTCACCGATGGCAGCAAGGACCCGCTGAGTGTGGAAAAGCAGCTGCGTCAGGTACTCCCGCCGGAGGAATCGAGCGACTTCTGCCATCGCATGGTGCTCTTCGGGCGCGACATCTGCACCGCGCGCAAGGCAAACTGCGACGGCTGCCCGCTCAGAAAGGACTGCGATTACGGAAAGGCGCAGAAATGATTTCGTTTTTGACAAAAAATATCCCGCATGCTTTCAGCATGCGGGATATTTTTCCGCTCAGCGCAGGCTGCCTTACCTGCGGCCATAGGGGTCTTCGTATTTCGTTGCGTTGTACGAGTAGCCATCGTTGTAGTGGATCGTGACAAAGAGCGTTTTCCCTCCGTCCTGCTCATCGCGCAGCAAAACATGGCAAAGGCCATTTTCATCAAAGCGGTCTGTAATGTCGAGCGACTGGCCGCGGTAGTAGATCATCACCGTGCCGTCATCTTCGTAAACGACCTCGGGCGCGTTGAGATGCTCTAACATCTCTTCCTCCGTCAGCGCCCGCTCCGTGCCGTCGTCTTCGATGGCAATGCCACCGCCGCCCATTTCGTGCTCGGTGCCGTCCTTGTCCGGATAGCGCAGGGTGTAGCTTCCCTCATTTACCGTCAGCGTTGCGTCCGTCATCTCACCGTTGAGCCAAAGCTGCACTGTGCGCTGAATGCCGCCAAGATCCGAGGCATAGGCGACGCTGCCGAGCGCCAGCACGAGCGCTGCCGCAAGGCCGATGGTCGCGGCGCGGCGCAGCGCGGGACGTTTCGTTTTTTGTTCTGTCATCTTCATTACCTCCGTCATCGTATCCGGGGAGGCGTGCAGCGGCGCGAACGCGCGTTGAAATCTCTCTTTTTCTGTCATTGCTTTACTCCTCCTCCAAAATCGTTCTGAGCTTCGCCCTTGCGCGGTAAAGTCTTGTGCTGACGGTCTTCTCCGCGATGGAGAGCATCGAGGCGATTTCCGCCGTCGAGTATCCTTCGTAGTAAAAGAGCAGCAGCGGCACACGGTATTTCCTCTCGAGCGCCATCACGGCTTCGAACAGTTCTCCGTCCCGCGGCTGCCCGAAAGAAAGCGTTTCGGCGTAGTCATCGATATCCTCGTGCCTGCGCCACGGTGAGCGAAAGAGCATCTTGCAGCGATTGACGGTGACGCGGATGAGCCAGTTTTTCAAGTGGGCGTCGGATTCGAACACCTTGTCCGTTTTGTACAGCTCTACCAATACGTCCTGCGTCACATCGTTGGCGTCGTCCGGGTTTTTGAGCCAGCCGTAGGCCACGCGAAAGACCGTGTCCATGTACTTTTCCGCGGTTTGGGCAAATGCTTCGTTTGATAACATATATGTTTCTCTCCTCAAAGGCCTTACACCATGTATGTGCGTGAGCAGGCCGTTTTCTTTCACGGATTCCGAAAATTTTCAAAAATTTTGCCGCAGCGGCACAACTTTCTCCTCACCGTCATATACTGCCTTGAAAGACAGGAAACGGAGGCGCAACAATGGATCAAAGCACACAGCAGCTCATCGACAAATTCAAGCACAATCCCGCCATGGCACAGGCGCTCCTGCAATCGCTCGACGGGCAGAGACTCATGCAGATGCTCACCGCGCAGGACGGCGGCGCAGCGCTCAACCGCGCGGCACAAAGCGCCGCAGCGGGCAACACAAAGGAACTGGCCGCGATGCTCTCAGGCCTTATGAAAAGTCCGGAGGGAATGGCCGTCATGAACCGCATCAACGACAGCGCGAAAAAGTAAACGATCTCGGGGGGGCGTCACGATGAGCGAATGGGAGGAAAAACTGAATACCCTGCTCTCCGATCCGGACGCCATGGCGCAGGTCATGCAGATGGCACAGAGCCTGTCGCAGCAGATGGGACAGCCGGGCGGCGCGGCGCCGCCTCCACCAAACGGTGCGGCAGCTCCGCCGCCTTCGCCCCCGCCGCAGGAAGGACAGGCGAACGCTTCTTTCCCGCTGTCCGGCGGCATCGATCCCTCGCTCGTTCAAAAGCTCCTGCCGCTGCTCTCGCAGCTGAACCGACCCGAGAGCGGCGAAACCGCCGCCTTCCTGCGCGCGCTGCGGCCGTTTTTGAAGCCGGAACGGCAAGACAAGGTTGAGCGCGCGGCACAGCTCGCGCGCTTCATTCATCTGGGAAAGACGCTGCTGCTCAGCGAAGGGGGGACGCACGATGTATAACCGCTATCTTCGCAACGATGACGGTGTTTACACCCGCATGCCCATGCAGGATCTTCCGCGCGGAGAAGCGCCGCCTCCCCCACCCCCGGCAGGCGGAAACGCACCGCCGCCCAAAGCGGCGCAGGATAGCTCGCCCCCTCCGCCGATAAGCCGGGAAACCTCGCAGTTTTTCTCACACCTTCTCGACAAGCTGCCGCTCAAGGGTGTTGACAAAGCGGATCTTTTGCTGCTGCTCATTCTTTTTTTCCTTTTCGAGGAAAAGGCGGACGACGAGCTGCTCATCGCACTGGGACTGCTGCTCATCTTGTAACATACCGAAAAACAGGCCGTTCGATTGGATTCGAACAGCCTGTTTTATTCTTTATGCTCGTTTTTACGGTTCGTCTGTCTCTCCGTGGAGTACCGTGCCGTCCGGCAGCGTAAATACGTCCGCATCGGGCGCGGTCGTATCGATCGTCATGCCCGCCATGCGGTAAACAACGTCCTCGCCTTGCAGCTTCTCCGCTGCGCAGAGCAGTCCGTCGTTTACACTGACCCAGTAGCGTTCAACATAGCCCCCATCATCAACGGCAGTCTCTACAAAGATGCAGTCCACGGTGTCAAGCAGGCGGTAATCCGCCGCCGCGATCCGCTGCTTTTCGAGATGCAGAATATTCTCATACGTCGGGATCCCCTGCTCTTCATCAGCGGTGAAGGCCGACGCACTCTCATACCAAAGCTTGCTGCCGCCGTACCAGACCCAGATCTTTTCTCCGTTTGAGATCGTGTGGCTCTGCGAGCCGCCTGCCTTCTCCGCATCAACACGCATCCACGCCCCATCAACACTGACGCTGACATGATCCACACCGCTGCCGCCGGAGTAGTAGCGTTCAATGGTAATATCGCGCGAATAGCGCGCAGGGCGCTCGAGCGTTGCAATGGCCGACTGCACCGTGTCGGGCCGCACGGCAATACGCCCGACGGCGCTGTCGTCAAGCGCGGCATCGCTTGCATCGCTGCTGCTCGATTCCTGCGGCAGCACAACACGCGCGGGACGATGCAGCGCACCGCGCAACACAAACAGGAGCACCAGCAAAACGAGCGCGGCGAAGGCAGCGCCGATGGGCGTCACTCTCCGTTTTCTCATCTTGCTTCACTCCTTTCTTTTTCCGTCAGGCGTTGAAGTCGGCAGGGCGCTCCGCCTTTCGGCCAAAGTGCCAGAGGATCGCGTCGGCAATGCGCGCGCAGGCGTGGCCGTCGCCATAGGGGTTGACGGCGTGTGCCATCGCGTCGTAGGCCTCCTTGCTGCGCAGCAGCTCGTTGCCCATGCGCAGCACATCGTCGTACTCGACGCCGCAGAGCTTCACCGTTCCGGCGGCGACCGCCTCGGGACGCTCGGTCTCTCTTCTCATCACGAGCACGGGCTTGCCGAGCGCAGGCGCTTCCTCCTGGAGTCCGCCGCTGTCGGTCATCACCATGTAGCAACGTGCCATGAGGTTGTGCATCTCGTCCGCGCTCAGCGGGTCGATGAGGCGCACGCGCGGCGTACCAGCAAGGAACTTCTGCGCGTTCTCGCGCACGACAGGGCTGAGATGCACAGGATAGACCAGCTCGCAGTCCTCGTTCTGGAGGGCAATATCGCGCAGCGCGGTCATGATATTCTCCATGGGCTGACCGTAATTCTCGCGGCGGTGGCACGTCACGAGCACGACTTTTCTCGAATAGTCCAGCTCGTTGAGCAGCTCTGTTGTAAAGTGATAATCCTTGCGTACCGTCGTTTTCAGTGCGTCAATGACCGTATTGCCCGTGATGAAAAGACCCTCGGTCACGCCCTCTTTGAGTAAGTTCTCGCGGTTATTTTTCGTCGGGCAGAAATAGAGATCAGCGATAGCCGTGACGAGCTTGCGGTTCATTTCCTCCGGAAAGGGGGAGTATTTGTCGTAGGTGCGAAGGCCCGCCTCCACGTGCCCGACAGGCACCTTATGGTAGAAGGCCGAGAGCGCACCGGCAAAGGTCGTCGACGTGTCGCCGTGGACTAAAATCATGTCAGGCTTTAATTGCTCGATGGCGTCGTCCATGCCGAGCAGGCACTTGCTCGTGATGGTCGAAAGCGTCTGCCGCGGAGTCATGATGTCGAGGTCGCAGTCAGCCTTGAGGTCAAAGACCTCCATGACGCTATCGAGCATTTCGCGGTGCTGCGCCGTCACGCAGCAAAGGCTCTCGATCTCCTCGCGGCTTGCCAGTTCCTTGACGAGCGGCGCCATCTTGATGGCCTCAGGCCGCGTGCCGAACACGCTCATTATGCGCAGTTTTTCCATTTATGCTCCCTCTTTTTTCTCGTTGTTGGTTTCTTCCGGTGCTTCCGCTGCCGCTTCCGGCTCATTTTCCGCCGGTGTGGCGGTCTCTGTGCTCTTCTCCTCTGCCGCGGCCTTTTCCGCCTGCAACGCCTTGTCAATGTCGCGGCGGAAGATGACGCGCGAGGCAAGGAATGCCGCGACAGCCAGCGCCATCAGAAAGAGCATCGCCTTGATCGCGCCGCTCGACGTCAGCACCACGGCGGAAAGGCCCAGAATGCTGCTGATGACATACAGCGCCGCGACCGCCTGCTTCTGGTTGAGACCCATGTCGATGAGGCGGTGGTGAATGTGGCCGCGATCCGGCGCCATGGGATTCTGCCCGTGGGCAAGGCGGCGGATGATGGCAAAGAGCGTGTCGAACATCGGCAGGCCCAGGATCAGGAACGGCACCGCGAACGACACGATGGCGTAATACTTGAAAAGGCCCTGAATGGAGATGGTCGCAAGGATATAGCCGAGGAAGGTCGACCCCGTATCGCCCATGAACATCTTCGCAGGATTCCTGTTGAAGGGCAAGAAGCCGAGGCACGCGCCCACAAGCGAGGCCATCACGAGCGCCACGTCACTCTCGGAGACGAGCAGCGCAATGACGAGCATTGAAATGGCGCTGATCGTGGAAACGCCGCAGGCAAGGCCGTCAAGTCCGTCGATAAGGTTGACGGCATTTGTGATGCCCACGATCCACAGCACCGTGATGGGGATCGCCAGCCAGCCAAGATCCCAATACGGGCTATCGGCAAAGACGTTGGGGTTTGAAAGCGTCTGGACCACGACGCCGTGAAACACGGCGACGAGCGCCGCAAAGATCTGCACGCAGAACTTGAAGTATGCCCGCAGCGGGGACATGTCGTCCACCACGCCGAGCACGACGATGATGGACGCGCCGAGCAGGATGCCCTGCATCTGGTGATCCACCTTGACAAAGAGCAGCATGCTCACCATAAATCCGAGGAAGATCGCCAGACCGCCGAGGCGCGGCACGGGCTTTTTGTGCATGCGGCGGTTGTCCTTCGGCACGTCGATCGCGCCGATCTTATAGGCGAAGGACTTCACCATCGGGCACATCAGGAAGCTAACGACGAACGCGCACAGGAGTGCAGCGCCGACGCTCAGCAGCAACTCTTTCGGAATTCCGTTCATCATCACTCACCCTCAGCGCGCCACAAAGCCGACCTTCTTATAGACCTTGCGCAGCGTCTTTTCCGCCACGTAAGACGCCTTCTGTGCGCCCGCGCGGTAAACGGACTCGAGATACGCCTTGTCGCCCAAAATGCGCGTGGCCTCCTCGCGGATGGGGCGCAGGGTTTCGACGACGGCCTCGCCCACGGCGGGCTTGAACGCACCGTAGCCCTTACCGGCGAACTCCTGCTCGATCTCGTCAAAGCTCTTGCCCGTCACGGCGGAGTAAATGGTCATCAGGTTCGCAACACCGGGCTTATGCTCGGGATCGTAACGCACGCAGTTTTCCGTGTCGCTGTCGGTCACGGCGCGCTTGAACTTGCGCAGGATATCCTCGGGCTTTTCCATCAGGTAAATGGAGCCGTTGGGGTCCTTATCGGACTTCGACATCTTGGCTCCCGGATCGCTCAGGCTCATCACACGCGCGCCGACCTTGGGGATGTACGGCTCGGGCATCTTGAAGACGTCGCCATAGATGCCGTTGAAGCGCTGGACGATGTTGCGGCAGAGCTCGACATGCTGCTTCTGATCCTCACCCACAGGGACATAGTCGGGCTGATAGAGCAGGATATCCGCCGCCATCAGCGCAGGATAGGTGAAGAGACCGCCGTTGATGTTCTCGCTGTTCTTGGCAGACTTGTCCTTAAACTGCGTCATGCGGGAAAGCTCGCCGAACATCGTATAGCAATTCAGCACCCACCCAAGCTCTGCGTGCTGCGGCACATGAGACTGGATAAAGAGCGTGTTCTTCTCGGGATCGAGGCCGCAGGCAATGTACTGCGCGAGCTGCTCGAGCGTGCGGCGGCGCAGCGCCGCAGGGTCCTGACGCACGGTGATCGAGTGCATATCGGCCATGAAGTAGTAGTTGTCAAATTCCTCGTCGCGCTCCGCCCAGTTCTTGATCGCGCCGAGGTAGGACCCGAGAGTCAGATCGCCGCTGGGCTGAATGCCGGACAGCATCACTTTCTTGCGCGCCGCGTTTTCCATGTTTTCCATCGTTTTTTCTCCGATCTGTTTGTTTTTCTCATTTTATCTCGAATTGCGCCGTTTTGGCGCAGCTATCGACCCAATTTGTTATGTTACCATACCGCCCATCAAAATACAAGCATGGAAGCGGATATTCTCACTGCAAAAAGTACAGCGCCCTTTCGTTGACTTTTCAGCGAAAATATGGTGTAATAATGTATCTGATTTTGATTTCACTTCAGGAGGTCACCTATGTCCATCGACATGAAGTATTTTGAGGAAATGGAAGCGAAGATCCCGCACGGCAAGGTGCGCACGCGCTTCGCCCCCTCCCCCACGGGCTATATGCACGTGGGCAACCTGCGCACCGCGCTCTACACCTATCTCATCGCCCGCCACGCCGGCGGCACCTTCATTCTCCGCATTGAGGATACCGACCAGGGGCGTCTCGTCGAGGGCGCAACGGACGTCATCTACCGCACGATGGCGGAATGCGGCCTTTCCCACGACGAAGGCCCCGACGTCGGCGGCCCCGTCGCCCCGTATATCCAGAGCGAGCGCCGCGACACCTACGGCAGGTACGCCGAGCTTTTAGTCGAGCGCGGCCACGCCTACTACTGCTTCTGCGAAAAGGCCGAGAGCGAGGAGGACAGCGGTGAATTTGACCGCGCGGACGATCCCTGCCGCGACCTGCCGCTCGAAGAGGCCAAGGCGCGCGTCGCCGCCGGCGAGCCTTACGTCATTCGCCAGCGTATCCCGAAGGACGGCACCACGACCTTCCACGATGCAAGCTTTGGCGACATCACGGTGGAAAATAAAACGCTTGACGATCAGGTGCTCTTGAAGCGCGACGGTCTGCCGACCTACAACTTTGCCAACGTCATCGACGACCACCTCATGGGCATCACCCATGTCGTGCGCGGCAGCGAGTACCTTTCCTCCGCGCCGAAGTACAACCTTCTCTACGAGGGCTTCGGCTGGGAGGTGCCGACCTACGTGCACTGCTCCCCCGTCATGCGCGACGCGCAGCATAAGATGAGTAAACGCAACGGCGACCCGAGCTATGAGGACCTCAAGGCGCAGGGCTACCTGACGCCCGCCATCCTCAACTATGTGGCGCTGCTCGGCTGGTCGCCGCGCGGCGAGCAGAGCGAGCAGGAGTTCTTCACGCTCGACGAGCTGGTGGGGGCGTTCGACATCGGCGGCATCTCCAAGTCCCCTGCCATTTTCGACATCGAAAAGCTGACGTATTTCAACGCGAATTATCTGCGCAACCTTACGCCGGAAGAATTCTGCAAGGTCGCTGAGCCTTACATTCGTGAGAGCGTCAAAAATGAGGCGTATTCCGCTTCTGAGATTGCTGCGCTCTTGCAGGCACGCTGCGAAAAGCTCACCGACATTCCCGAAAAGGTCGACTTCTTCGATGCTCTCCCCGATTACAGCGTTGAATACTACACGAACAAGAAGTCCAAGACCAACGCGGAAGTCTCGCTCGACATGCTCACGAAGGTTCTTCCCAAGCTTGAAGCGCTTCCCGAGTGGACGAACGAAGCCCTCCACGATATGCTTGTTTCCTTCGCCGAGGAGCTTGGCGTGAAGAACGCAACGCTCATGTGGCCGCTGCGCATCGCCGCCGCGGGCAAGCTCGTCACGCCCGGCGGCGCAGTCGAGATCTGCCACATTCTCGGCCGCGAGGAAACGATCCGCCGCGTCAAGGCAGGCATCGCCAAGCTCGCATGATCTCACAATTCTGCCCCACGCTTTCGAGAGACCTTCTCAAGCGTGAATTTCTCAACACCGCCGCCGCCTTCGCTGTGCTGGCGGTGTTGGGTTTTGCCGCCGGAATGCTCTTTCCCGACGCAGCGCAGCAGCTGCTCGACCGTTTTGCCGCACAGCTTGAGCAGCTCGGCCTTTCCAGCAACGTACCGCAGTCACAGATGATGGCGACGCTTTTTTTCAACAACGTCACCGCGTCGCTTCTTGCAATGCTCTACGGTCTTATTCCGTTTGTGCCGCTCAGCGCGCTTGCGCTCGGCACGAATGCACTGCTGCTCGGCGCGTTTGCCGCCCTCTATCAGCACCACGGGATCGGTCTCGGCGTTTACTTTATCGGGATCCTGCCGCATGGCATCTTTGAGCTGCCCGCGCTGATCCTTTCCTGCGCGCTCGGACTTCTCATCTGCCGCACGGGAACGGAAAAACTCCGCAAAAGGAGCGATGTGTCTTTCCTGCGCCGCGTGCTGGACTGCAACCGCGTCTTTCTATCCTTCGTCGCGCCGCTGCTGCTCGTCGCCGCGCTCGTTGAAGCGTACATCACGCCCGCACTTTTGAAGCTCGTGATGTGACCGCAACGGTTGACTTTCGCACTCCGCCTCTATATAATTGAGCCTGTCAAGATATTGTAGCTTTTTGTCTGCTGTTTCTTCAGGATTTGGGGAAAAGCACCGCAGCCGCGGCGCTTTTCCTTTTTCAGCAGCTTCATCGCATCAGTCAGAGTCTATTGTCGTCCCGCCGCGGGACAGAGAGAGAGGTTCGCATGGCGCAAACAGTTACGGCAAAGCAGACCGTCCGGAATATGACCGAGGGGAGTCCCGTTTCCCTGATCCTGCGCTTCGCGCTGCCCATATTCATCAGTCAGGTCTTTCAGCAGCTTTACAGCACGGCAGACGCCTTCATTGTGGGAAAATACCTCGGCACGAACGCCTTTGCCGCCGTCAGCTCGTCCGGCACGCTCATCATGCTGCTCACGAGTCTTTTTATCGGCACGGCCATGGGCGCAGGCGTTGCCATTTCCAAATATTTCGGCGCAGGTGACTATGAAAACGTCTCGCGCGCCATTCACACGAATCTGGCGTTCGGCATTGTTTCCGGTTCGATCCTGACGGTCGTCGGCGTTTTCCTCACGCCGACGTTCCTCATCTGGATGAATACCGACGCGCAGGTCATGCCGCAGGCGGTCGAATACTTCCGCTACTACTTCCTCGGCGTGCTGGCAACGGTGCTTTACAATATGTGCACGAGCATCTTAAACGCCCTTGGCGACAGCCGCCGCCCGCTGCATTACCTCATCGTGTCCTCGCTCATCAACATCGCGCTTGACCTTCTCTTCATCGGCGTGTTCCGTTGGGGCGTGTGGTCCGCCGCGGTGGCGACCGTTCTCTCTCAGGGCACGAGCTGTGTGCTCTGCCTGATCCACCTGCTCAAAAAGGGCGAGGTCTACACCGTCACGCCGCGCAACATCCGCTTCCACGCCAGTATGCTGAGCGAAATTATTCGCTACGGCCTGCCATCCGGTGTGCAGAACTGCGTCATCGGCCTTGCCAACGTCATCGTCCAGTCGCAGATCAACTCCTTCGGCATGCTTGCCATGGCCGCCTACGGTGCGCACTGCAAGATCGAAGGCTTCGCTTTCCTGCCCATCACGAGCTTTACGATGGCTTGTACCACGTTCGTGGGGCAGAACCTCGGCGCCAGGCAGTATGACCGCGCCAAGCGCGGCGCGCGCTTCTGCATTCTCATCGCCGTCATTATGGCTGAGCTGATCGGCCTTTGTTACTACCTCTGGGCGAGTGAGCTCATCACACTTTTCGACAGCACGCCCGGCGTTATCGCCCTCGGTGTGCAGCAGGCGCGCACGGTATCGCTCTTCTACTGCCTGCTGGCTTTCTCGCATTCCATCGCCGCGGTCTGCCGCGGCGCGGGCCGCGCGGTCGTACCGATGATGATCATGCTCTCGGTGTGGTGCGTCATCCGCATCATCTACATCATGCTCGTTGTCCATTTCATCGGCGAGATCGGTTACATTTACTGGGCCTATCCCCTCACCTGGGCCATCAGCTCCACCATCTACCTCATCTACTATCTGCGCTCCGACTGGGTGCATGGCTTTGAGAGGTGAGGCCGATGACAGACGCTTCCTTCCGTTTCCGCATCGCAACGCCGGACGACGCGCCGGCGCTGCTTGCGATCTACGCGCCGTATGTTGAAAACACTGCCATCTCGTTTGAATACGCCGTCCCGTCGGTCGAGGAATTCCGCAGCAGGATCGAAGGGGTACGGAAAAGCTATCCCTATCTCGTTGCCGAAGCGGCGGACGGCTCGCTTCTCGGCTATGCCTACACGCACACCTTTATCCCCCGTGCCGCTTACGACCACTGTGCAGAGACGACGATCTATCTCGCCCTTGATGCGCGCCATCAGGGGCTCGGCAAGCGCCTCTACCGCGCGCTGGAGGAACTCTCACTCGTGCAGAACATCTATAACCTCTATGCCTGCATCGGCGAGCCGCAGGGTGAAGGCGACGAATACCTGACGGACAACAGCATTCGCTTTCACGAACATCTGGGGTTTCGCCGCATCGGCGTATTCACGCGCAGCGGCTACAAGTTCGGCCGTTGGTACGATATGTCGTGGGCAGAAAAGCTGCTGTGCGATCCCCCGGAAACTCCTGCGCCGGTCATTCCCTTTCCCCAACTCGATAAAGCGCTCGTCGCGGAGATCCTCCTTCGGGCCGGCGAGTGATACCTGCATCAAGGAGACCTCATCTATGAAGAAAATCCGTTATCTCTTAGCTCCCTCTCAAAGCGGGCGGACACACAATGCAGCCAAAACGCAGAGCGTGTAAGATAAATCGCGGTAAAAACAGGAAAGAAGAACCCTCTGCATCAAAGCAGAGGGTTCTTCTTTCCGTAAATGTAGCTTTTCGCCCTATGATTCGACGGAAAATGTTTCTCCAAAGACGGCAACGCTGCTCACTGTTTCCGGATCAAGGATTTCGTCCATTCGGAAGCAGTAGCGCCCGCGCTTATCGAGATACTTCGTTATAAGGAACAGGCTGTCCGCCGCGCCGACGGTTTCGCCGCTTTGCAGTGTCACCTCGGGAGTGATGCTCTCCTTCCCTTCGTCGCTGTAGATGGGCTCAACCGTTTCTTTCAGATCATCCGTTCCCTGCTTGATCTCGCAGGTCAGCGAGAGCGGCGAGACGTAAAGCGTCGTCAGCACGGCGTTCTTTCCCTCGATCTCGACCGGCTCGTTCACCGTGCACAGGCGTCCCGGATCGGTCTCCGGCAGAGTGAACGTGCAGCTCCAGCGGCCGGGGACGACAAGCTCTCCCCCCCAGTTGTCCCGATACAGGCCATTGAGCGTCAACTTCACCTTCGCGCCGAGGAAGTTGAATTCTCCGTCCATAGAATGGATCGTCATCAAGATTGTGGCATGGCGTCCCGTCTCATTTTCCGTGTTGCTTGGCAATACCTCCCAGCCAATGCCGTAGGTCTGCATTTTCACTCCGTCCCTGGACGTTGCGGACACGCTCCGATCGAATGCGTAGTAGTCCTGATCCAGTATTGTCCCCTCCGGCGCGGTAAAGTCGATGAGGACCGCCGCACAATAGCGGTCGGCGATGACCTGCTCGATGCGCAGCACCGCGCCGCTGTCCCGCTTCACAATGTTCATCGGGACCGCCGCAGTCGAGAGCAGCTCTTCCTGCTCCGCCGTTGCTCCAAAGTACTCTGCCAACCGCTGATCCAGTCCCAGCGCCGCTGCGGCTGCCGCCGTGCAGCACAGAGCCGCAATGACCGCCGCAAGCACCGCCGCCGTGCGCAGGCTGCCTCTTCTTTTCGTCTTGTGCGTCATGTTCATTACCTCCGAAATTGTGTCTTCGGAGGCGTGGAGCGCGGAAATCGTCTCCTGATAAAGTTTTTCGTCAAACATCGTTGTTCGCCTCCTGAAGATCGGTTTTGAGCTGTTCCCGCCCGCGCCGCAGCCGGGTGCGGACGGTCGCGTTGGGAATGCTGAGGAATTGGGAGATCTCCCCACAAGAGTAGCCCTCGTAATAGTGCAGAAAGATTGGCACGCGGTATTTCTGCGGCAGCGCCATCACAGCATGAAAGAGCTCGCTGTGCTCCGGCGTTTTGAACGCAAGCTGCTCGGCGTAGTCCTCGATCGGCTCTGTCCTCTTCCATGGAGAGAGGAATGCCCGCTTGCACTCGTTGACCGTGACACGGATAAGCCAGTGCCTGACGTGGTCTTCGCTCTCAAACGCCTTGTCCACGCGGTAGAGCTTGAGCAGCACCTCCTGCGTGATGTCGTCCGACTCCGAGCGGCTTTTGGTGTAGTGGAACGCCAGCCGGAACACCGTGTCCATATACTCTTTTGCAAGATACGAAAACTGTTCTTCTGTCAACATGGGATTCTCCTTGAAAGGCCTTTCACTTACTATATCATTTGAAAAGAGGGAATGTTTCATTTTTGAAAAACTTTTTTCGAACGGTGCGGCGCTTTTCCTGCAGGCTAAAAAGGAGTCGATTCTTATTTACAAATCCAGTAGATCTTTATATTTCTGTTGTCTCTCAGATCCAACGTGTGACAAAAGCGTAAAGGGTCAAAATAAGGGTAACCAGTCTCAGAGAAAAGAAAAAATCCTTGAAAACACAAGGTTTTCAAGGATAAACGATGGTGCGCGAGGCGGGACTTGAACCCGCACGCCCGTAATGAGCACTAGAACCTGAATCTAGCGAGTCTGCCAATTCCACCACTCGCGCGTATTCTATTTTTAAAAAAGATGGTGCGGATGGCGGGACTTGAACCCGCACGTCCATACGAACACTAGCACCTCAAGCTAGCCTGTCTGCCAATTCCAGCACACCCGCATATTCATCTTTTCAAGCGGCTGTTTCTCAACGACCGCTTGGTCATTATAAGCCCAAAAGAGGTCGAATGTCAACCTTTTTTTGCAAGAAAAAATAAAAAAATTTATCATACAAAAAGCACCGGAAAACCACGGTTTTTCCAAACTTTTCCGGTGCTTTCCTGTCAGATCTGCGCAAGCGTTTCTCCCACCGCGCCCGTGATGACAAGGTCGGCACCAAGTCCGCGGTCGAGCGGCGTCTTATTGATGACGACGAGCTTGTGTCCGCGATAGTAGCGCACGAGACCCGCCGCCGGATAGACCGCGAGCGACGTGCCCGCGATGATGAGCACGTCGGCCTCCTGAATGTACTCCACCGCGCGGTAAAGCGTCTTTTCGTCAAGTCCCTCTTCATAGAGCACCACGTCGGGCTTGATGCGCCCGCCGCAGGTGCAGCGCGGCACGCCCTGCGAATGCTTGATGTAGGACACGTCGTAGAACTTGCCGCACTTCTCGCAGTAGTTGCGCAAGGTGCTTCCGTGCAGCTCGAGGACATTTTTGCTGCCCGCCGCCTGATGCAGACCGTCGATGTTCTGCGTGATAATAGCCTTTAACTTGCCCTCGCGCTCCCACTCGGCAAGCTTCAAGTGCGCAGCGTTCGGCTTTGCGCCCTCGCAGAGGAGTTTTGCGCGGTAGAAGGCGAAGAACTTCTCGGGATAGCGCTCATAATACGTGTGACTCAGGATCGTCTCCGGCGGGTCGTCCCACTGCTGATGATACAGGCCATCCACGCTGCGAAAATCCGGGATACCGCTCTCGGTCGAAACACCTGCCCCGCCGAAAAACACGATGCTGTCCGTTCCGTCGATGAGCTCTTTTAATTTCTTGACTTCGTCCGTCATAGCTTCTCCTTTGCGCGCGTGCGCTTATCTCACATAACTCTTGTCGATCTGTACGATGGCAAAATAGCTCGGATCCAGCTCGTGTACCGCCTTTTTGATCTTCTCCTCCGCTTCCCTGTCGCTCATTTTGCAGCCGTAGGGAACAACGGCGTCGAAGATCACATTCGTGTGCGTCGGCCCCGTGACCATGCGGAAATCGTGGATGGAGATGTTCTCGTCGATGCCGCGCACCAGTGCTGCGATCCTCTGGTGCGTGACATTCACCGCTTCATCGTTCGTCACCACGGGATCCATGTGAATGACCGCCTCGCAGCCAAGCTTGTCGTGCAGCTGCTTTTCCACATTGTCGATCTCGTCATGCAGGGTGAGAATATCACCGTGCGCGGGCACCTCGGCATGCAGCGAGATCATCACGCGGCCGGGGCCATAATCGTGCACCACAAGGTCGTGGATGCCACACACGGCCTTATTCGCCATCACAATATCGCGGATCTCCTGCACGAATTCCTCTGTCGGCGGCTGGCCAAGCAGCGGAGAGAGCGTGTCCTTTGCCGCCTGGAAGCCCGCCCACAGAATGAGCAGCGACACAACAAGGCCGCACCAGCCGTCGATCTGCCAGTGCAGGAAATGCCCCGCAAGCGTCGAGAGCAGCACCGCCGCGGTGGCCGCGCAGTCGGACAGGCTGTCCGCCGCGGTCGCCTGCATGGCGGCGGCGTTGAGCTTCTTCCCTACGCCGCGGTTGTAGCAGTACATATAAAACTTGGCGCAGATGGAAACAAGCAGGATCGTGACCGTCAGCGCGCTGCACTCCACCGCCTCGGGGTGGAGGATCGCGCCCACCGCATCGCGCAGCAGCTCAAAGCCCATCAGAAGAATGACGAGCGAAACGATCAGTCCCGAAATATACTCGATGCGGCCATGTCCGAAGGGATGCTCGGTATCCGGCTTCTGCCCGGCAAGGCGAAAGCCCAGCAGCGTCACGATGGACGCGCCCGCATCGGAGAGGTTGTTGAACGCGTCCGCCGTAATGGCGACCGAGCCTGCAAGCGTTCCTGCCAGCAGCTTGAGCGCAAAGAGCAGCAGGTTGATGGCAATGCCCACCGCGCCGCAAAGCACGCCGTAAGCGCGGCGCACCGCAGCGTCGGCGGTATTCTGGTAGTTCTGAATGAACCGGCGTGCAAGAAAACCGATCATATACTCCCCTCACTCACTCACTCTTAATCTGCAGCTTCATGCGGCAGCAGAGACGGTCGAGATCCTCGTCCGTCGCTGCCGGGATCCGCAGCCTTGCCCCGCAGCTCCTGCACACAAGATCCACATAGGTGCTGTGGATCTCCATGCCGTAGTCCTTGCTGCCGCAGGAGCAGGTAATGCCGTTTTCGCGCGCGGCGATCTCCTTGAGCTCGGATAAGATCTCATACATGATAACACTGTCGGCAAAGGCGGCGGGATCGCTGCCCTGCTCGCGCTCCTTGGCTGCCGCGAGGGAAAGCTGCTCCATCTCATGCTCCACGGCGTACTCCTCGCCGATGAAGCAGCAGAGCATCTTTGTCTCCGGGCAGGCAAGGCCGATGCCGCGCCCGTGCAGCAGCTTCTCCGCGCTGCACTCCGCAGTGTGCTCGCCGCCGCACACGCCGCACGGCACACACAGGCGGAACTTATTCTCCTCCGCGTCGATGGTCAGGCTCGACTCGCCGCACTCGCAGCTCACGACCGCGCCCGAAGCGGACAGGGCAAAAACGCTTCTGCTCTGAATGACGCGCTTGCGGCACGCAGGACAGAGATAACCGATGGTACGCATCTCTTCTTTCATCTCATTTCCTCCCGGAAAGCAAATTTATGATAGATAATCAAAATATTATACTGCATTCGCATCAAAAAAGGAAGGGAGAAACTGTGTTTCTCCCTTTCTTTTCGTTTCGGTCTGCTTACGGCTTGACCGCAATGGCCTCGATCTCGACCAGCGCACCCTTGGGCAGCGCGCCGACCTGCATCGCACAGCGCGCGGGGCACTCGCCGTTAAAATACTTGGCGTAGACTTCGTTGACAACGGAAAACTCGCCGATGTCGATCATAAAGACGGTCGCCTTGACAACGTCCTCCGCCTTGCAGCCTGCTGCCGCGAGTACGGCCAGCAGATTCTTGATGCACTGCTCTGCCTGCTCGTCGGTATTGTCGGAAACAAAGGCGCCGGTCGCCGGATCCAGCGGGAGCTGACCGGAAACGAACACAAAGCCGTTTGCCTCGACAGCCTGAGAATAAGGGCCGACAGCGCCGGGAGCAGCGGTCGTAGAGATCACTCGTTTCACAGGAAAAATCCTCCTTATTTGTTGTATATTTATCATAGCATTTCTGTCAAAGTGCGTCAAGTGCTCATATTCTTGGAAAAGCGGCAGAGACTATACATACTTTTGAGCGGTTCCCCTAAATCCTTTTGAAAGGAAAAATGCCATGAGCCGAAAAACCGTTGGCGCGCAGACGCGCCGTCTTGACACCTGCCCCGCTATTCTCTCATTCGCCGCCGTCGGCGGACGGCTTGAGGGTGCAGGACCGCTGCGCGACTATTTTGATGAATTGAGCGAGGATCATTTCTTCGGTGAAACCACTTGGGAAAAGGGCGAGAGCACCATGCAGCGTCATGTACTCTCCCGCGCGCTGGAAAAAGCGGGGCTGCGGGAAAGTGAGCTTGATCTCATTTTCGCCGGTGACCTTTTGAACCAGTGCGTCGGCTCTTCGTTCGCCCTGCGCGAGAGCCGTATTCCCTTTTACGGGCTTTACGGCGCGTGCTCCACAATGGGTGAGAGCCTCTCCCTTGCCGCGCTGATGATTGACGGCGGCTATGCCTTGCGCGCGGCTGCGCTTACGTCCTCACACTTCTGCACCGCCGAGCGGCAGTACCGCATGCCGGTGCCCTACGGCTCGCAGCGCACGCCTACAGCGCAGTGGACAGCCACAGGCAGCGGCTGCTGTATCGTTGCAGAAAGTGCCGAAGGTCCCTTTATCACCCATGTCACGACCGGCAGGATCATCGACAAGGGCATCACCGATGCGAACAACATGGGCGCAGCGATGGCGGCAGCGGCATACGATACGCTCTGCGCGCTCTTCCGCGACACGCAAACGAAACCCGAGGACTATGATCTCATCGTCACGGGAGATCTCGGAAAGCTGGGGCATCGGATCGTTTCTGATTTCTTTGCGCGCGACGGGCTGCCGCTCGGCGCGCGCTACACCGACTGCGGGCTGCTGCTTTACGACATTGAGGCGCAGGACATGCACTGCGGCGGCAGCGGCTGCGGCTGCTCGGCGAGCGTCCTGTGCGGCTATCTTCTGCGCGGAATGCGCGAGGGCAGGTGGCAGCGCATGATCTTTGCGCCGACGGGCGCGCTGCTCTCCCCCACGACGACGCTGCAAGGCGAGAGCATCCCCGGTATCTGCCACGCGCTCATACTCTCGAATCAGAAGGAGGTTTAAGCAATGGACTATCTGCGCGCCTTTCTCTGCGGCGGCATTCTCTGCGCCGTCGGTCAGATTTTGATCGACAAAACATCTCTCACCCCTGCGCGTATTCTGACGGGTTATGTCGTCTGCGGCGTTTTTCTGACGGCCGTCGGCATATATGAGCCCATCGTCCGATGGGGCGGCGCAGGCGCGACTGTGCCGCTGTTAGGCTTTGGCTATTCGCTCGCCAAGGGTGTAGAAAAGGCTGTCGGCGAGCATGGGTGGCTCGGCGTGATGACCGGAGGGCTCAGCGCCACCGCGGGCGGCATCGCCGCGGCAGTCGTTTTCGCCGTGTTGATGGCGCTCCTCTTCAAACCCGGCGACAAGCGATAACGATAAAGAGAGAGGGGCAAAGCCCCTCTCTCAAATTATTTTGTCACGATGCGCGCAATCCGCGCTCTTCGATCTGCTTGAGCGTCATCACTCTCGTGTGACAGATCGGCTTCCACTCGACCTTCGTAAAGAGCGAAGCGATGCAGATGGGCACATAAGTGAGCATGAAGAGCGGGAATGTAAAGGCATAGAGCACCTTTTTCCACGCCGCGCAGCGAATGTTCTTCCACTCCGTCACAGTCGTGATCGCGCCGAGCACGAAAAGCGTTGCATACAGGCTCGCCAGCGTTTGCAGCACAGAGACAACGAGCATTTCCATCGATCCGCCGGACGCAGCGTTCGAGAGCGCCGCGCCGATGTTCACGATCACGCTCACCCCCGTCAGCACTGCCGCAGGCATGATATTCATCGTCATGTCATAGCAGGAAAAGCTGCCGTGCGCAATGCCGGAGAAAAGCTGCACGGCGTACTTGCGAAAGACCTGCAAATACCCTTTCGACCAGCGCATGCGCTGCCGCCAGGACTGGGCAAAGCTCGTGGGCTGCTCATCATAGAGCACCGCACCTCCTGCGTAGCCGACCTTTTCTCCGCGGGCAACGTTGTCGATGGTAAATTCGATGTCCTCCGTGAGCAGGAAGAAGTTCCACCCACCGCACCGCTGCAGCACACCGTCAGAAAACAGAAATCCTGTGCCGGACACCGCGCAGCTGCTGCCGAGGCGCATGCGCGCATTGTTCAAGTATTGTGCCTCGCGCAGGAACCACAGCGCATAGCCCGCAGAGATCCAGTTGTCGCCATAGTTTTTAGAATTGCGATAGCAGGTCACGATCTCGTAGCCCGCGGAGTAGACCTTTTCGATCTCGGAAAGGAAGTTCGGGTCAAGGATATTGTCTGCATCCAACACAAGATAGGCGTCGTAGTGCCTGCGGCCGGGACGGCGAATGCGTCTGAGCATGTCGTTGAGCACATAGCCCTTGCCGACATGCAGCGTGTCGTGCCGCTCAAAAACGATCGCGCCATGCTCGCGCGCTACGCGGGCGGTATCGTCCGTGCAGTTATCCGCACCGACGTAAACATCTACATGATCCATCGGATAAGTCTGCGCACAAATGCTGTCGAGCAGATAACCGATGACATTCTCCTCATTGCGCGCAGCGATGAGAATGGCAATGCGGTGGTTTTCATTGCGGCCGATAAATTTCTTCCGCTTCAGCAGCGCCACCGCCACATAAAAGAACTGATAGGAATAGCATACGAAAAAGAGGGCCATGATGACCGCGTTGATCGTGATGACTGTCTGCATAATCGTCTCCTCCACTGCCGGAAATCCCGGCATCTCTTGTTTTCCTGTCTGTGGAAGAGTTATATCATGCAAACCTTGCGATTCCACTGTGAAATTTCTTAACTAATTTCAAACATCAGCGGTAGAAATTATTAAGCATCGGCGCACAAATGCGGCAAAGGCCCCCGGCAGATCTCCTGCCGATCGAATAATCCAAGAAAAAGCTTGTAATTTTGGTTGACAAACAGCACATATCTATGGTAGTATTATTCTTGCGTTTGGGAGTTAGACGCGAACTCATTATCCGGAGAGATGGCCGAGCGGTTGAAGGCACCGGTCTTGAAAACCGACGATGTAAAAGCATCCGTGGGTTCGAATCCCACTCTCTCCGCCAATTGAAAAAACACCATCGACCTGCGGAAGTACCCAAGAGGCCGAAGGGGCTCCCTGCTAAGGGAGTAGGACGTGTAAAAAGCGTCGCGGAGGTTCAAATCCTCTCTTCCGCGCCAAGAAAAGCAAGAGAAAACATTGCGTTTTCCCTTGCTTTTTTGTTTTTTTAAGCAGCCCTCATTGAGATATCCGGCACAACCTTCATCTTCCGTTCTTTTCTTTTCGTGCTTCCCGTGGTATGATGGATTGGATTTGATAGAAAAGCAAAATGAGGAAAAACGAGTTTTCAGAAAGAGATGGATCGAAGGGTGCAGACTTACACATATGTTGCAAAAGGAAAATTTGAATTAACGGAAAAGCCAAAGCCGGTACTGCTGCACGAGCGGGACGCCATTGTGAAGGTGACGCTCGCCAGCATTTGCTCCAGCGACCTGCACATCAAGCACGGGAGCGTTCCCCGCGCCGTTCCGGGCATCACGGTGGGACATGAGATGGTCGGCATTGTGGAAGCAGTCGGCAGCGCGGTGAAGAACGTGAAGCCGGGCGACCGCGTAACGGTCAATGTAGAGACTTTCTGCGGCGAGTGCTTTTTCTGCAAAAAGGGCTATGTCAACAACTGCACCGATCAAAACGGCGGTTGGGCGCTTGGCTGCCGCATCGACGGCGGGCAGGCGGAATATGTGCGCGTGCCCTTTGCCGATCAGGGGCTTAATAAAATTCCCGACGGTGTGACCGATCGGCAGGCTTTGCTGGTGGGCGACGTGCTCGCCACCGGCTTCTGGGCAGCACATATTTCCGAGATCACAAAAGACGATACCGTGCTGATCCTCGGCGCGGGACCGACGGGCATTTGCACGTTGCTCTGCGTAATGCTGAAAAAGCCCAAGCACATCATCATTTGTGAAAAAGATGAGAACCGCGTCCGCTTTATCCGCGCACATTACCCCGAGGTGATGACCGTATCGCCGGAGGACTGCGCTGACGTTGTGCACGCGGTGAGCGACTATGGCGGCGCAGACGTGGTGCTTGAAGTCGCAGGTGCAGAGGGAACGTTCCGCCTTGCGTGGGAGTGCGCCAGGCCGAACGCGATCGTAACGGTGGTCGCGCTCTATGACAAAGCGCAGACGCTGCCGCTGCCCGATATGTATGGCAAGAACCTCACCTTCAAGACCGGCGGCGTGGACGGCTGCCACTGTGAGGAAACGCTGAAGCTGATCGCCGAGGGTAAACTTGATACAGAGCCGCTCATCACTCACACCTATCCGCTCAGCCGGATCGAAGAAGCCTACGATCTCTTTGAAAAGAAGCAGGACGGCGTTATCAAGGTCGCCGTGGAGTGCTGATCTTACCTTAATAAAGCAAGGAGGACTTCCCATGGTTCGTGAAATCTGCAAAGACGAATTCTTTCTGTCGCAGAAGGCTGATCTCGCCACGCCAGATGATCTCGGCACAGCACAGGATCTGCTGGACACACTGACCGCCCATAAAGACGGCTGCGTTGGCATGGCAGCCAACATGATCGGCGTCTGCAAGCGCATCATCGCGTTTGATAATGAGGGCGAATACCTGGTCATGTTTAACCCCGTCATCGTGAAGAAGTTCACCGCGTATGAAGCGGAAGAAGGCTGCCTCTCCCTCAGCGGTACACGGAAAACCAAGCGCTTTCAGACCATCAAGGTGCAATGGCAGAATGAGAAATTTCAAACGCGCATCAAAACTTTTACCGGTTGGACGGCGCAGATCATTCAGCATGAGATCGACCACTGCGAGGGGGTTTTGATATGATTCTTTATTTTTCCGGCACCGGTAACAGCAAATATGTAGCGCAGCGCATCGCAGATGCACTGGGCGATACGCTTTTCAATATGAATGACCGCATCAAAGCCCGAGATTCTTCGCCAATTGAGACCGGCGAACGAATTGTATTCGTTACGCCCACCTATGCCTGGCGCATTCCCCGCATCGTGCAGGACTGGCTGCTGAAAACTGACCTCATCGGCGCGAAGCGGGCGTGGTTCGTCATGACCTGCGGCAGCGAGATTGGCAATGCGAATAAATACAACCAAGCCCTCTGTGAAACAAAGCACCTTGCCTATATGGGCACGGCAGGGATCGTCATGCCGGAAAACTATATTGCCATGTTCAATGCCCCGCAGCCAGACGAAGCGCGAAAAATCGTAGTCAATGCCGAGCCGAGTATTGAGTGCGCCATCGCCGCCATTCAGTCTGATCGACACTTTGCCTCTCCGCGCAGCAACCTCTACGATCGCTTCATGAGCAGTGCTGTCAATCCGCTCTTCTACCCGCTTTTTGTTAAGGCGAATGCCTTCACTGTAAGCAGCGCCTGCATCGGCTGTGGTCAATGTGTCCGGCGCTGTCCCGCCAACAATATCACCCTGCATGACGGCAAACCTGTTTGGGGCAAAGACTGCACCCACTGCATGGCCTGCATCTGCTACTGCCCTGCAGAAGCCATCGAATACGGCAAAAAGAGTCTCGGCAAACCGCGGTATCATTTTGAAGCACTGTAAAGAGACCAAACAACAAATGAAGGCCCGCGCTTGAAGCGCGGGCCTTCATTTCGATGCAATAAACAAAAAAAGAAGTCACTCGCATGAGTGACTTCTTTCGTGTTGGCGCTACCTATCTTCCCGGGCCGTCTCCAGCCAAGTATTGTGGGCAGAAGCGAGCTTAACTTCCGTGTTCGGGATGGGAACGGGTGGACCCTCGCCCTAATCAGCACCAACTGCTGTATTGCAACTGCTTTTGTACAGTAACAAACTTTTATCCAATTGTCAAGTAAATGGTGACCCGTACCGGATTCGAACCGATGTTAACGGCGTGAGAGGCCGCTGTCTTAACCACTTGACCAACGGGCCATGTCTTCGTCGTGGGGTTCCATCTGGGCGGTCTACCCACCCAGATGGGTTGGTACACCTTCAGGGACTCGAACCCTGGACACCCTGATTAAGAGTCAGGTGCTCTACCAGCTGA
>ENA-UALO01000036-UALO01000036.1-human-gut-metagenome-genome-assembly--contig:-NODE-36-length-60781-cov-8.427856_pt1 | contig 60781 bp, 67 predicted proteins | sample MGYA00243701_ERZ654470 | MGnify/ENA primary metagenome ERZ654470 (study PRJEB26926, sample SAMN06164444) | human gut metagenome | biome: ENVO:00009003; feature: ENVO:2100002; material: ENVO:00002003...
AAGAGGCTGCCGTCAAAGAAGTCATCAAACATATTTTCACCATAGATGCTGGGTAACATAACAATTCCTCCATTCGAGATGAAATGACAGATTAGAATGATATAGGAAGCGCGGCGGCGTGGTATCAGCCGCGCCGCAGCAGTGCCTGCCGATCAAATGTCCTTTGTTCTGGAAATGCAGGCGCAGACAATGGAACTGACGCCCTCCAGCAGAAATACGATGCCGACCGTCATGCCCATGGCCGCCACGCTGACCCACGGATCCATCAGGCAAATGAAACCGGCAAGCGTCAAAAGAATGCCGACTGCAAGGATCCATCCCCACGCGCGGACACCGAGGACACGCAGATCAAACGAGCTGACGCACTGCGACACGCCGGAAAACAGCAGCCACAGCGTGAATAGGAACGGCAGCGACAGCATCGTGAACCACTGGTTGAAAAGCAGAAACAGCGACATAATCACCGTCAGAACACCGTCGAGCAACAGCCAGCCGGAGCCGAGCATCACGCTGCTCGCCGCGGCAAACACCACGATCTCCGCGATGCCTGCCAGCAGCAGGAACACGCCCAACAGGAGTCCCGCCGAAAGCACCGCCACGTCCTGATTGCACAAGCAGTAAATGCCTGCGGCAATCAGCAGCACACCAGCCGCAACATTCAGGATACGCATGAACTTTGTACTCATAACGCCATCTTCTTTCTCCTCTTTCTGATTAAAGTTTAGCGTTTTCTGCGGCAAAGACAATACGCCGCCAGTACAAGAAAAGAAATCGAGCTTGTGCCAAAAGCACAAGCAGAAAGGAGGAAGTGTAGGCAGAGAAGTCATTTGGACTTCACTTATATTTTACAATGCTGAGATAGCATTGTTCATAAGTTATATGGTATAATTTTGTAAATAAGTTTGTAAATAAGAATATAAAGATTCGAGCGACGCATAGGGGCATATCAGAAGAAAAGCTGACCGACAACACAACAAGTCCGCGCAAAGATAGAAAAGTCAACAGAAACAGCCGCGAACCGTGAAAGCAAAATTATTCAAAGAAAATCTCAACAAGTCCCGCCCATGTATCAAAAGTCATCTGTATGGAAACGCATGATATGATGGATTTGGCAGAGGTGAAAGAAACCGGCAAATCTGTGATTTGTAGAACAGAAGGAGGCTCCTCTTATGAAGAACCAAAACCATATTGGCCTGTTGGTGGGCTGTTTCACCTCTTTGATGCTGTATGTCCTCCTGTTTTTCTGGGACGCATCTCTGGAACTGAGCGAACTGCGATCTGTCTTGCGGCTTTCCGTTTCTGCCGTCCCTGTTTTCTTCCTGCAGTTGTGGTTATGCCGGCTGGAAAATGTCCGATGGACCCGCTGGCTCCCCCTCTGTACCCTGTTCCTTGTGGCCCTGGTCGGAGCGGCCTACTTCTTCGGGTTTGTGGGCAGCGGCTGGGACACTTTGGGGGGCGGTATCCTCCTATGCTGGTGCATTGCCCCAGCGGCGGGGTGTGCTTTGGGCTGGCTGACCTACGGTGGGAAACTCCCGCGCAGGCTGGGTACGGCAGGGCTGGTCATTCTGCTGGCGGTCTATGTGAGACTCAAAGTTATGGGTGGACCTTTGGGAGATTTCGAGTTAATGGACTTGCCCGCCATAGTCGTTCTGGCGATGGGGATATGGTTGCTGCTTAGAAAGGAGGGGCGTATAAAAAGGAAAGAATAACTTCCAGTTTGAAAGAAATGAAAGGCTGAACAACTACGGCACCTACGGCGTGTGGAAACAGCTTTACGAGGTCAACAAGGGTGCAAAGCTGACGGAGGGCGCAACGCTTGTTCTGCCCGAAACGCTGGGTAAGGTTGCCCGCATCAACGTTCCTGCTGCCGCCAGCGGTGAAACCCTCTATACAGTCTACGAGGGTCAAGTCATCGTCCTGCCCGCGAAGTAAGCACAATCAAACCACATAACGAAAGCACAAAAAATACCCACCTCGATTTTTCGAGGTAGGCATTTTTTCGTGTGCGCGGATTTGCTTAACTTAATGACATTGGGACCATTCTCCCTCATTTTTCTCTATTTTTGCGCAATACGGCATTCCCTGCCGCAGAATCTGCGCGCTTTTGTTGAGATGCCCCTCCGGCGCATCAAGCCCTTATACGTGCAAGACTCTATGTTGCTTTACAGCCGGAAGTGCTTCTTAAGTTCTTGGTTTTCCCCCAGCACCAGCAGCGTCATATCAGCGTCCAGCATGGTTTCCGGTGAGATGTTCACATCGGTTTTGCCGTTCCGCTTTACGCCGAGGATATTGACGCCATAGCGCCTGCGGATTTCCAGCTCGCCGATGCTGCGGCCCTGCCAATCCTCCGGCACGGCAACCTCGATAATGGCGTGCTGCTCGTCCAGCTCAATATAGCTGAAAATATGATTGGCGGTATAGCGGATGGCCGCCCACTTCGCCAGCTGCTTTTCCGGGTAGGTAACCGCGTCCGCACCGTTGCGCAGCAGGAATTTCGCCTGCACATCCCGCTCGGCGCGGGACACTACATACTTTGCCCCCAGTTCCTTGAGCAGCGATGTTGTCTCCAGCGAATTCTGAAAATTCCCGCTGATGGTGACATAGCAGACATCGTAGTTGCTCACACCCAATGAGCGCAGAAAGTCCACACGGGTGCTGTCGCCGATCTGCGCGTTGGTGACAAAGGACATACACTCGTTGACGCGCTCCTCGTCTTTGTCCACCGCCATCACCTGATGTCCCAGCTCGTTGAGCTGCATGGCAAGATGCCGCCCGAAGCGGCCCAGTCCGATCAATAATACCGTTTTCATTGTGTGCTCCTTTCAGCCTACGGTAATTTTTTCCTGCGGATAGCGGGCGTAAGTCAGATCATGCCCGGAGAATGCGGCGTAGATCAAGGTCAATCCGCCGACGCGCCCGAAATACATCAGCAGGATGAGAATGCTCTGCGACAGGACTCCCAGCTGCGGCGTCAGCCCCAGCGTCAGGCCCACCGTACCGGCGGCGGACGCTGTTTCATAGAGACAGGCACCGAGGGGAAGCTCCTCCGCTGTGCTGATGGCCGACGCGCCCGCAAAGGTCAGCCCCAGATACAGCAGCAGAATGGCGGCGGCGTTGCGGACAGTAGATGTCTCCAATCTGCGGCGGAAGAGCTGCGGATCCTCCCGCCTGCGGAAGGCGGCAATGGCGTTGGCAATGAGAACTGCCAGCGTCGTGACCTTCATGCCGCCCGCCGTGGAGCCGGGGGCCCCGCCGGTGAGCATCAGCAGAATGGTGACCGCCTGCGAGGCATCCGTCATCTCTGTCAGATCGACGGTATTATAACCGGCCGTCCGCGGCGTGACCGACTGAAAGAGGGAGGCCATTATCCGCTCTCCCACGGGGAGGTCCGCAAAGTCTGTCAAATAAAAGAGAAACGCCGGAATCGTGATCAAAAGCGCCGTCGCGCTCAGAATGACCTTGCTCTGCATCCGGTAACGCCGCAGGTGCAGACCGTGCGTACAGACATCGTCCCACGTTAGAAAGCCGATGCCGCCTACGATGATCAGCAGCATGATCACAATGTTGACCAGCGGGTCGGCGGCATACGCCGTCAGCGAGGGGTAGAAGGAATCCGTCCGCCCCAGAATATCGAAGCCCGCATTGCAGAATGCGGAAACGGAATGAAAAACGGACATCCATACGCCCCGCAGCCCATAGTCCCGGCAGAACACCGGCAGCAGTGCCAGCGCGCCCAGCAGCTCGACCAGAAAGGTCCCCTTGAGGATAAATCTCGTCAGGCGCACGATGCCGCCCACCGCAGGGGCGGAGATGGCGTCCTGCATGGCGCTGCGCTCCTTGAGCGTGATGTTCCTGCCTGAGAGCATCAGAAAGGTCACCGCACCAGTGATCACCCCCAGCCCGCCAATCTGGATCAGCAACAATATGACTGTTTGACCGAAGGCGGACCAGTAACTGCCGGTATCCTGCACCACCAGCCCCGTCACGCAGACAGCGGAAGTGGAGGTGAACAGTGCCTCATGAAACGGCGTCCAGACCCGCTGTACTGTGGCGATAGGCAGCATCAGCACCAGCGCCCCCAATAGAATCACGCCCGCAAAGCCGAGGATCATAATTTGAAAAGAAGTCAGATGCCGCTTTAAGCGAAACACAGTCTCCGTCACATCACACACCTCCTTGAAACAATGGTACTCTCAATTTCCCGTACAGTATAGCACGGCTTTTGCAATGTGTCTGTATGTATCTTGTAAAATTTTCAGGTGCAGAGTCCTTATTTGCAGCCCAGAGACGAGCTGCAAAGCTGCGGTTGGCAGACTTTGGTGCATAGAATTCTCCGCACGACCTGTGAATCTCTCCTAAATTTTTAGTGAACTCCACATTTATTGAGGCACACTCAGCCAAAAAAAGCAATACATGGCATTTTAGCTATAAAGCCAATATTGGAACCGATGTGCATTATGAAAATCCGCCTCAGCCCAATGAAACACCACATTTTGAAAACTTATTGCTTGACATATGCCGTATCTTGTGGTGTATAAAAATTGTAATTGATTCTATGCACACTTTCCTCCTCGGAGGCGTGGGCTGTCTGGCCTATGTGCGGAGAGATCCGCCTGTGCACGTTTGTTAGGTTTGTACGTTGTGTAACACTTATAGGAGATTACTATGCCCTTTTGAGGAGCAGATTTGCTCTACGTTTGTATGGATTTTGCCGAATGGCTTTGCAGCTGCTCAGCATATTGGAAAGAGACGAAAGGCAGCTTTATGCCAGTTCGTCTCTTTTCGTATCCTGTAGACTACGGAAAAACTCCAACTATACAGCCCCGCGCAAGTCTGATACACTAATATCGTATTTTAGGGCGAAGTAAGTTAGGGCGGAGTAAGTTAGGGCGGAACGCGAAAACATAGGGTGTAGTGCGCCCTATCGTTCCGAAAAGAACGTAGAATATTTAGAAGAACACTCAAATTAACAGGTGAAGAATGAATAAAGTGACAGGGCGTTTCTTCGCGCCCTGCCGAAATGTCAAGAGGCGAAACAGACATCCAGTCTGCCGCGTCTCTTTTTGCGTTTTTGTATGGAGCCTCGCTCGTCGGAGCAGCCACCGGCTTTGCCGGCCGGAGGCCGCGAGGCGGCAGAACGGATGGAAGGATAGGCAGAAAACAGCATGGATTCCTCTCAGATCGGGGCGGTTTGAGATACAGGAGAAGCTCCCCCGAGACCGCGGCAAAGGTCTCTCCCCTGCGCCCGGGCAGCGTGTCCGAACCGGCGGTGCAGGAACAGCACACTCCCGATCCGCAGCCGGTGCGGGTCAAAGAACACTGGCAGCTGCTTCCGATTTGTCAGCAGCTGCAGCCGAGTTCAGCGGTCTGGTGTTCACCGCCACCATCGCAGATGGCAGGGCGCACGCCCCATGCGGTATCGTACTGACCGAGGCAAAAGTAAAAGAGACAGGTTCTTGGCCGCATCGCAAAACGGTAGACGCCGCAAGGCTTTTTCACCGTTCAAGGGCCTCCATTCCGTGGAAAGGAAGCGGAAACGGAATTTTTTGCCAACGGGTGAAGTGCGCCCATCTGAACACGATACCGACTTCTAAGGAGATCTACATATATGGCTACTATTCAAAGCAAAGGGATATTCCTCACCCTTGTTGCACAGCTTGACAAGCTGGCGCGGCATAACCGTCAAGGCAGCTTTCGTACCAAGGAGCGCTACTATGAAGCGATGAAACGATTCTGCGCTTACCCTGCGGATGAATACCGCCTGCAGAAGCTCTCTAACTTGCCCTCTACCTTGGGCGCTATGCAGGATTTCGTATCCACGAGTGCTTCCGCATAGACACAGCGGCAGCGGAACGGGCATTGCAAGAAAACGCCCTCACTGTAAAGGGCAAGGGCGACAAGGTGCGTATCGTTCCCATTGAGGATAAGCGTATTCTGATGATGCTCCGTAAGCTGCTGGCCCGAACTGAGCGCGGTCACAAGCTGCTGGTGCCGGACGATGTTCCCACCGACCGCGCCATCAACGCCTTTGAGCTGTTCATCTACCGCTACCGCAACGAGGTCAGCGACGAGGGCTCGGACCGCCGTTTGACCTTCCATGGGCTTCGGCACACCTATGCCGCGGAGCAGTACACAAAGCTGACGGAGGGCGGTATGAGCGTCATCGACTCACACTATGCAGTCTCCCGCCTGTTGGGCCACGAGCGTGCCGATGTAACGAACATTTATCTCGCGTCGGGCAGAAAGCAGGGCCGCGATGGAGAATAAGTACCGCTCCCTTGACGACCTCCCCGCGACGCTGCGTGTGGAGGAGCTGATGCCGATCCTCGGCATCGGGCGCAACATAGCCTACGAGCTGGTCCGCAGCGGCAGGCTCCGCAGCATCCGCGTCGGCCGACAGGTGCGTATCCCCAAGAACGCGCTGATCGAGTTTTTGGAGGGCCGCGAGAAATAAAGACGGATGCCTTTCAAGTAATACTTTGCATTTCTGCTGCGCAGGGCGTATCATACTACTTAGGTATGTCCTGCGCGGCGGAAAGGAGGATATATGTCGCGCAAGAATGAAAATAAAAAAGGCGCCAACGACGCTGGTTCTATCCGAAAGATCACAACCACCCACAACGGCAAAGAATATACCTACTGGCAAGGGCGCTATACCGAGGGGTACGACGCTTGTACCGGCAAGCAGATCCAGCGCAGCATCACGGGGAAAACGCAGAAGGAGGTCGCGCAGAAGCTACGGCAGATCACAGCCGAAATTGATGCAAAGACCTATGTTGCTCCCTGTAAGCTCAGTGTCGCCGAATGGATGGCCGTTTGGGCACAGGATTATCTTGTCGGAATCAAGGCGTCTACCGCATATCTTTACAAGCGCACCATTGAGTTATATATTGAACCGCATCTTGACCACATCCGTCTTGACGCACTGAATGCACACACAGTACAGCACTTCTACAACGAGCTTGCCAAGCCGTTAAAGCCTGATGCTGCTCCTCTCTCCGCAAAAACCATCAAGAATATTCACGGTGTACTGCACAAAGCTCTGAAGCAGGCCGTTCTGATCGGCTACCTTCGCACAAACCCGAGCGAGACTTGCATTCTCCCGCGTATCATCAGAAAAGAGATGCATCCCTTGGAGGAAGATCAGGTCGCTGTATTTCTGCGCAAGGTGCAGGGGCATCCGCACGAATACCTCTATAAGATTGCTTTGTTCACTGGATTACGCGAAGGTGAAGTACTCGGCCTCGGTTGGGAACACATCGACTTTCAGACGGGTACTCTCACGGTAAAACGGCAGCTTCGCAGGGAGCAGAAAAAGGGTGGAGAGTATTACTTCTCTCCGCCAAAGAATAACAAGAGCCGCTGTCTGACGCTGGCCCCCTCGGTGATTCAGTTGTTCCGACTTCAAAAGCTGGAGCAAAACAGTATGCGGACGGAGGCCGGTGATGCATAGGAAGAGCACGGCCTCATATTTACCAACCAAACCGGCGGCTATCTGTCTTATCGAACTGTGTACGACTGCTTCAAGCGTATCGTCCGAAACATCGGCGCACCGGCCACACGCTTCCACGATCTGCGTCATACTTTCGCCGTTGCCTCTATCAAGAGCGGCTACGACATTAAGACGGTGCAGGAAAACCTCGGACATGCTACCGCGGCATTTACGTTGGACGTTTACGGTCACGTTACGAAGCAGATGAAGCAGGACAGTGCTGTCCGTATGGAACAGTTTATTAAGAGTGTTTCAGGTACCTGAGGGACAATAAGGCTAAAATCCGTTTCAAGGCAACAAAAAACCTTGAAGCCATTCTGTTTCCCTTCATAGGGACACAAACTGTCACCCCTCTGCGAGGGAGCGGATTTCTCCGCTCCCTCTTCCTGTTCTCTCCGTCTTATGCCGGGAATTGAATGACTTCGCTCAGCGGTGGGAGCAGCTTCGGCTGCTTCTCGTCCGGCTGCATGGCGCTGTCCACTGTGCCGATGTCCCGGTAAATGATGCGGACAGACTGGCTGGAATTGCGGGAGTATTTTGTTTCCCGTTCACCGACCTCAATGCGCTGAATAAACAGCCGCAGCAGTTCAGGTGTCAGCGTATCAATCGTTGTGTACTGCTTTGCCTTTTCAATGAAAGCATCCACGTTCGCTTCGCGCGCCTGAAGCTGTGCCAGACGTTGTTCTTTCTGCGGAATCTGTTCCTCCAGCATACGCTGCTCGTCTGTGTAATCGCCGGAGAGCATCCGGTACTGCTCGTCTGTCACGCGCCCGAGAACATTGTCCTCATAGAGCCGTTTGAACAGCTTGGACAGCCCTGCACTGCGCTTTTTCATTGCGTCCAATTCACGGAGGACACGGTTCATCTCCTGCCGCAGTTCTGCGCTGTTTTTCTGGTTGATGTGCGCCGCGAATTGCCGCTCCTTCATTCGGGCGAAATGTGTGACCCGACGGAGATCATCCAGAACGATCTGCGTGAGATCACATTCCCGGATGTGGTGCGCGCTGCAGGCAGTTTTTCCTTTCTTGCCGTAGGTATAGCACTTGAAATTGTACTCCAGCTTTTTCATGGTCGTGGCACGATGCAGCACCATTGGCTTTCCGCAATCTGCACAGAATACCAATCCGGAAAAGATGTTCGGTTCATCCATGTGCTTTGCCGTGCGCTTTTTGTGCTGCCGCACCTCCTGCACGATCTCCCACTGCTCCTGCGTGATGAGCGGCTGGTGCGTGTTTTTTACCAGACACTGTTCGCTTTCCGGCCGGTCGATCCGCGTTTTATTCTTGTAAGAAATAGTCGTCCGCCGCAGTCCAACCGTATGGCCCAGATACATGACATTTTTGAGGATATCACTGACCGTTGTACCAGACCATGTGCATGGATGCAGCGCATCGCACCCCTTGTGCGTTTTTCCGGCCTTCTGAAAGTAGTAATTTGCAGGTGTCAGAATCTTCTGTTCCGTCAGAATCCGCGCGATTTGGCTCGGACCTTTCCCAGCAGCACAGAGGGTAAAAATCTGCCGCACAACCTCTGCCGCTTCTGGGTCGGGCTCGAGATGGTTTTCCGTAGTTTCGGATTTTCGGTAGCCATAGGGCGGGCGACCTCCGAGCCATTCGCCGCGTTCAGCCTGCAGCTTTTTCACGGCGCGAACCTTCCGACTCGTGTCCTTTGCGTGGAGTTCGTTTGCCCAATTGCGGATAGGGTTAAAATCGTTGCTGCTCTCGACCGCAGAATCCACGCCGTCGTTTACCGCGATGAATCGTACATTCTTTTGTGGGAAATAGATTTCCATGTAATAGCCGACCTGCAAGTACTCACGCCCCAGCCGGGAGGCATCCTTTACGATCAGGGTGGAAACCTCACCGGCTTCGATCATTTCCACGATCTTTTTCCAACTCGGACGTTCAAAATTCGTTCCGGAATATCCGTCGTCCGCAAGAAAGAGCGTGTTTTCAAAGCCTTTATCCCGTGCGTATTTTTCTAACAGATCCCGCTGATGCTGGATGCTGTTTGACTCTCCGGCACGCTCGTCCTCCTGACTGAGCCGCCCGTAGAGAATCGTATATTGTTGCTTCTGACTTGCCATCATAACCTCCTTTTCCGTGGGGCAAGCCGGTACGGTACGGCAAGTATACCGCAGCGGTTGCCACAAGTCTATCAGATTTTTATGCGCTGTGCGCTTCTTTCTCCAGCTCCGCGTCGATGCAGGCAAGCAGTTTTTCCGTCGGCGTTGCGCAGGACTCTGCCGGAAATACAGACGTGATACAGAACCGTTTGCTGCCGATCAACATCTCGCGCTGTTTTGTGATGCAGTCTTCTTCCATACAAGTTGTTGTGTCCCGGAAAACAGTTGCGACATCGCCATCCTCTGTTTGCCGAAGTTTTGCACACTCCGGCATATATCCGCCGAGAATACCGGTGTCTCGGTAAATCTCCCAGTCCTTTTTCATAGGCTTCCTTTCTGCCTCCCGCTGGAGGCTGTTTTTATAAGTGCTGTTCCATTGTCCAATCCGCATGATCGTCCTCGGCATGACCGAGGGCGGTTTTCTTTTGCCGGAGTTTTCTCCGGCGCTTGCTGTCGATGTGCGGCAGCATAGTCGTTCCGTCGTGCGCCGGCGCATCATCCGTCATCTGCTCCACAGCACGGCCAAGGCGCACAGCGCCGTGCACAAGATCACTGCCGCAGTCGAGATCCACGCGCAGGTGATGATCTTCTTCTGTGCCGTCTGCTCCATATCCGAAAGCTGATTCTTCGTATCGTTCAGGATTGTGGTCAGGGCGTTCTTCGTAGTCTCGGTCAGCGCCTTGCAGCCGGAAGAATACTTCTCGTTCAGGCTCCCAGCCTGTTTCTCGAAATTTTCTGCGCTCATCTGCATCGCGTTCAGGGCTTCCTGCGCTTCCCGCTTTGTCAGGAGCTTTTTCAGGTCCGCGTCCAACTGCTTTGCCATAAAATTTGAAACGTAAATGTAAAATTAGCTTGACATTTACGGTGCTGGCGTTATAATGTTGATGTAAAGCAAGCTTGACTTTTTGAAAAGAGGTGTATACATGAAAAACTGCATTGCGGAAAAACGTAAAGCACGCGGGCTGACGCAGCAGCAACTTGCAAGCCTGCTTGGTGTAACGCGGCAGACCATTATTTCGTTGGAAAACGATAGATACAATCCGTCCATTCTTCTGGCGCACAAAATTGCACAGATATTTGATGCGCGAATTGAGGATATTTTTATTTTCGGGGAGGAAGATATATGAAACTGAAGGAACAGAAAAAACTTGGTATGCTGTATTTCGTACTTGGAGCCGTTTTGGCGATCGCAGGATATTTTATAAAAAGCAGTTGGCTTGCATCGTTTGGCGGCGGCGTTTGCGTGCTTGGGCTTGTCCGTCTGCTGCGCGCAGCCCGGCTCAGCCGTGATCCCGATCAGGCGGCTGATTATGATGCTTCGCTTCAGGACGAGCGAACAGCATATGTTGCAAATAAGGCGCGCAGTCTGACGTTTTTTATCTGCATTTACGCGCAGCTGCTTGCCGTCCTCGCAGCAATTCTGGTTTTCCATCAGCCGCTCATTGGCAAAGTTCTCTGCGCGCTGACTTGTATTCAATCGCTCATTTATACCGGGTGCTACTGGTATTACAATCGTAAATATTGATGGGTCGTTCCTGCCTGGAATTTACACAGCAGAATCCAAATTGGCGAACTGTACCTTGCCCATATTCGCCAGCACCGCCAGCTGGTTGAGATTGTTGCCAATGGCCTTCTGCTGCCGCAGGACTTCCCTGAGTCCGTCAAGAATCACGATGCGTTTTCCGAGACAACAGGCGGTCACATAATCGCTCTGGCTCATGTGCGCCTGTGCTGCTTTTCGGCGTATCGTTTCCAAATCCTGTTCTGAAATCCGAATGCTGAATTGTCTGTCTTTTTTCATCTTTCCTCCGTTTCCATTGAAGTGGGTACGGGCTTCTGCCCGATTTGAGGCATTTGGCAGGGAGCCGGTGCGCCGGCGACTATCCAAATGCGATGCTGGCTCCTTCGTCGGCGCAACGTTGGCTTTTCCCATTGTGCCGCACACACACTCGCTGTCGGGGCAGAAAGCTGCACACAGCGGTGACACGCGCCTCACGTTGCGCTCCGGGCGTTCGACACACCCGCAGGGTCGATAGGGTCGATTTTTTCCACGGTGGGAAGATCGGCACCATCGACCCTTTTCAGGCAGATCAGCCGCTCTCCGTTACTCTTTCGGAAAGATACGAAAATGCCGTTTTTCCTTAGAGCGTCAACGCTTTTTCGGATTTGATGCGAGAAGCTGTTCGGCGTCCAGTCCTTGCTTCCGGCAGGGTCGATCTTTTCCAACAGCGCTTTTGCAGGGGCGCTGATTTCAGACTCTTTTTGCAGAAGCTCAGAGAGAAGAATTTCAATCTGAAGCATCGAAATCTTAGAAGTCGTGATGCAAGTTTTGCTGTCCTCAAGCAGTTTCCAGATGTGATCTTCCTCACCAAATTCGAGTTTTAATGTGCGATCTGGGATGTCGCGCCCGGTGCAATGCAGGGAGGCAATGTTGGCAAGACGAGAGTTTTTCTGGAGAACAAAGGTCGAATCTGCCGCGCCGCTTAATCCCGTCGAGCCTGAAATCATGTTCATCGGATCGTCGTCGTGGAGCTTCCGCAGATGGTGAATCAAGAGAATTGCAATGTGCCGTTTGTCTGCAAGCTGTTTCAAAATCCCGATGTCCTGATAGTCATTTGCGTACAAATTGCTGTCACTGCCAGTGCCTCGAACGCGCTGCAAGGTATCAATCACAACGAGTTTTGTGTCAGGATGCTCTGTCAAGAACTGCTCGATCTGCTGTTCCAACCCGCGCTTGAGTGTGTCCGCCATGATTGCAAAATGCAGCGTCGGCGGCGCATCTTCCGTCAGGTCAAAGAGTCGCGTCTGGATGCGCTGGAACGAATCTTCGAGACTGAGATACAGCGCTTCTCCCTGCGTTGTTGCAAAATTCCAGAGTGCCTGTCCCTGCGCGACGCATAAGCACAGCCACAAAGCCAGCCAAGACTTGCCGATCTTCGGCGCACCCGCGAGGATGTGCAAGCCCTCTGGAATAAGCTCATCTACCAGAAAGTGCGTCGGTTCATATGTCCTGTTTTGCAGATCTTCTGCTGTTATGGTTTCCAGTTTGGTCATTTTTTCACTTCATTTCGATTTTATTTGTTATAGATACATTATCTACAAATCTGCAATCAGATGATAGCGCAACCATTGACATTTCACAATAGGTAATGTATCATTTAAGCACATACACTACACAAGCAAAAATACATTCTCTACAAAGGAGGCGCACGCACATGGGCGTTTTAGGGAAAGATTTATTGGATTTTCATCGGCCGTGCACCAATACGAAGGTGGAGTTCGGCGCTTCCGGCTATTGGGTCGAATCCCATCCGACGATGCAGCCCTACGGCGCTGTGCTGACGGAAATTCTGAATCTTGACGCTGCGCCGTTTCAAGAATTATTGGATCAATATCGGAAGACCGTTGCAGAAAAGGATGCAGAGCAGGCAGCGCGGGAGTTTCAGGCTGTGACAAATGGATTTGCATCTTTACCGCTTTACTGCCTGTATTGGAATGACGTTCAGCTGTTTGCAAGCATGGATGTGCGTGAATTATTCGTGGGAGAAGCGCAGGAAGCGTTCCGCGAATATGTGATGCAGGACGATACGTTGCCACGGTTCATGCAGGAGCAGCTGGACGCCATCCGATTGATTCAGGAGCGCTATGCGTGGTTCCTGGACGGCATTTTTGCGGGCAAGCCGTTTGAAAAGAAAAAGGGTCAGAGAAAAACTTCTCTGGCCCAGCAGATTGAGAAAAAAGGCTTGGAGCCGTTCGTCAGCGGCGTCAGCCTTGGCGCAGATTCGAAGGTGGACGCGCCGAAGGTAAACGCGCAATTCTGCATCCGTGGCACTGGGCGCAAGGCGGAGGTGGTCGAAAAAATGTACTTTGACCGGCTGCTGGATTTTGTTTATGTGGAGTTTATGAAAGGACTGCAAAAGGGATTTGTACCGAAGCGCTGCGCCAACTGTGGGCGCTGGTTTTTGCAGAAGCCGGGCGCGACCTTTGCCTATTGCGCCGGTCCTGCGCCGGAAGACCCAGGTAAAACCTGCCGGGAGATCGGCGCGGCCAGCAGCTTTAAGGACAAAGTTGCGAACAATGAAGTCTGGCAGGTGCAGCAGCGGGCATACAAGAAATACTACGCGCGCACGATGCGGAAGGATATGACCAAGGCCGAGTTTGAGGCATGGACGCGCGACGCGGAGCAAAAGCGGGACGCCGCGCTGGAACCGTATGCACGCGCAGAAAGCGAGAAAGAACGGCAGCGCATCGCGGCTGAACTGGAGGAAAAACTCAACAAGCTGTGACGCATCGCTTTTGCTGATCTCCTACTTGAGTATTTCTTCCAACGCCGCATAAAATACAAGTAAATTCTGTGCAGAATAAGTCCCGGCAAGCCATCAGACGATGGTTTACCGGGACTTCGTGTTTCGGCTGATTACGATTTTGTTTCTTCCAGCTCCTGCAGTTTTTTCTCCAGCGCAGACTGCTTTGCAAGAATGGCATTGACCTTATATCATAGCTCCAGCAACAGGTAGAAAAGGTTAGAACGATATTATAGATCTGTTTCCTGTAGAGAGAAGAGAACAGCGCAGCATCAAGGTGAAAAGCCAATCCGCTGCGCTGTCTGATGTTCGCTTATAGGGGCAGGACAGCGGCTTTTGCTGCTTGGCCGTATGTAAGTCACTTCTTGCATCGCCAGAGGAAGGTCACGATCTGCGCTCTGGTGCAATCTGCGTCGGGGCTGAATGTCGTGTTGGTGGTTCCCTTGGAGATGTCCTCCTTGACTGCCCACAGAACTGCGTCGGCATAGTAGGAATCGGCGGCAACATCCGCGAACGGATTGCCACGGCTCGCCACGGGGGCCTTCTCGTATGGAGCCAGAGAAACCGGCGATTTTCTGCTGGTAAATTCTACGCATTTAGAGCGGCACTATGGCGGGGATATGGTCGCTTTGGCCGTATGCGGCTCAAGTATCTGAAAGAGCATCGTAGAGCGACCTATATCAATTTAAAAACCTCTGGGGACCTGACACCTCATCTCAACGAGATTGACCGAGAGGCAAACGAAATGCTGCAGCTCTTGATCGAGCAGGTGGCGCAGGCGCAAGGCATTACGGAGCATATGAAGGCCGCTGACCAGTTGGCGTGGGTCGGAGCGATGAACAATACCCGAAATGCAGCGAGGGAGGTTGTGCTGCACAATCTGGTCTTTCAGTAATAGCCGAACAGCAAGGCAGGGCATCAGGAATAGAAAACGCACTTCAGAAGCATATTGATAGTTCCATAGAGGCCCTTAGACATTTTTGAGACGGGAACCATGAGCATTTTTAAATCATCCGCCGTGATCTCATCAATATACCTATACCGATCTCCAATGGGCTCAATGATATGCTTTTCCATAGCCTTTCGGTATCCTTCCAGGGTGTTCGGTCTGACTGTGGCCGATTTCATCTTAAGCCACTTCTCGCAGTATTCTCTTACAGTCGGATTGTTCTTGCGGAAAATAGCATCCGCTATCGCTTTGGAGGCAACCTGTGCTCTAGGCGAAGGTCACAGGGTACTTCTCCTCGGAGAGAATGTAGTGGCTGTCGGTGCTGATTTCCCTGACATAGTAGCTGCCAAAGGGAACATCGCTCCTGAGCGTGGCCTTTCCGTTTTCGCCAAGGGACAGAATCTCAATGAGACCGTCCGCAGGAATGACAGCACCGTCTGCTGCGGTGAGTTCCTCTACGGCATAGAGGCCGAAGGTCACAGCAGAAAACTCGTTATTCATGCCGATACCGTCCGCTTACCTTGCACAGTTTGGAGAGGGCGTGAACAAGAACAAGACCTTCAAAGATGTGTACGGCTGGGGAGCTTCTTCTGCTGTAGAAATCCTTAAAAACCGTGAGTATCTGGGGCATACGGTCAATTTCAAAACACGCAAGCATTTTAAGGACAAGAAAAGCCATTATGTGCCGAAGGACGAATGGACGATTTTTGAAAATACCCATGAGCCAATCATCGACCAGCCAACCTTTGACCTTGTGCAGAAAATCCGTGGGAATGTCAGACGCTACCCGGACAGCTGGGGCAAAGCAGCTCACCCTACTGGCTTGCTTTATTGCGCCGATTGCGGCGGCAAGATGTATGTCCACCGCACCAACAACAGCAAGCGCATTTCACAATAGCCTGCCGCGGCATTTGCTGTGAGCATACCACAGCGGCAAATTGCGCGGCATATGAAGAGCTTTGCAGTCTGTACGGAAAAACATCGGACTGCCTTATCACGATGTGCGGCGCCGGACTCGAGTCAGATCATTAGGATCGCCGCTTGATTGGAATCGTTCTTGAGATACCGGAGGAAGCCCTCTTTTTTGCCAAAGGGCAGAAAAGAGGGCTTTTTTGAGAGTAGGAGTATTTTTGACATAGAGAAGATAAGGTTCAAAAGCAATGATTTTCGGATGACTATTCGTTGTAATAAATAAGAGGCTGCCCGGCAATACAAGATGAAATAGTGCATAAAATGCAAAAGCGTTGACTTTTGATAAGGTGGCATGGTAGAGTTTCTAATAACTATAGCTTACCTTTTTGCCAATCCTTAGCCAAGGACAATCGTCTTTGAAACAGAGTTGGACCTCTGTGTGCTATCATTAGGAAAGCCGTATAGAATACCCCTCAACAATAGTTATAGAGCGTTATAATTATGATTGTTGGAAATACAGTGGCAGGAGTTATTCTCTCGACCGACAGACTAAGCTGCTTTTCACTGGCATTGGGGTTTATCATGTCTTGATAAATGTCATGAATGATATTAGTGGCAATGCCAATGAAGGCAGCATCACAGGTGGACATGATGGCCGAAACAATAGCAGCAACTAAAAATGCACCAAAGATAGGAGAGAAGCGATAAAAAATCAAATCAATGAAGACACTGGCGGGGTCGACATTGGGGAACAATGCGATGCCATACATGCCCAGCAAAGGAGGAATGATTGCCATAACAATTAGCAGAAGACCTCCGTAAATATGCCCACGGACCGCAGCTTTTTCGCTTTTGGCAGAAGCAGTGCGCTGGAAAGCAGTTTGGTCAAAGAGCGCGGCGAGAATAGTTGGGATTGTCAGGCTGACCAGCGTTTCGGCGCTAAAAGGAACAGGATCAAAATATGTGGCGGGCAGAGTTGCCTGAATAGCAGCAAATCCTCCATCAATAATCATGGAAATCAGCGCAAAAATCAGACCAGCTACAATTACGGCAACCTGGATAACAGAGGTCATGTAAGCGCCCCACAAACCAGAGATGGAAGCGTAAAACAGAACGACTAAAGCGGTAATAATTATGCTTAGATTGCCGTCAATTCCGAAGGCTTGAAAGATCGCTTTGCCCGCAAGAATTTGCCCTGCAAACATTGCAACATAGCTAAGTGGCGTTGAAATGCTGTAAATTAAACGGGTAGACTTGTCATTGTAGCGAGTTTTGAAATAATCCGACAGGGAAAGATATCTGTTGCGATAAAAAAACTTGGCAACTAACACACCGACTAACAACCATGAGATACCACAACCGATGCCGTACCATGCACCAGCTATTCCGTAGATGGCGCCGCTCTCTGCGCCACCTACTACAAAGCCGCTTCCAATGTGCGCGCCGACGGCTCCACCGATAATCATTATAGTTGTAGACTGCTTGGCCGCAGTAATGGAGTCGTTAAATGTTGCGGCAAACTTGCGACCATACAGACCAATACCTATCATTCCGGCGAGGTAAACCGCCATAACAATTATAATTAAAGTTTGCGTCGACTTAATGGTTCTCCCTTCGATCTATTTTGATTCCGTTGGTCGAGAGTCAGTGCAGATCGTCTAAATGGGGGAGTTCTTGGATTTCTTCTTTGCGTAAGGCGGCAAGTTTTTCTTCAAACAGGTCAACAAGTGCGCCCGGGGGATTGGAGCGAGCATAGTCCCACATTTCCTGATTTTCCTTGGTACCAGGCAACTCCATTCCAATATTGAAGGTTTCCTTTGCATAGGGGACGATATTCCGAATACCTTGCAGATCGTATGCCATATTGCATAGTTCCTTATGGATATTCAGGGTATATGGAGATAGCCGAAGCATGCGGCGAGCAAGTGTCATGGCGGTCTCGTCAAGCTGATCGACACTGACCACTCGATTAAACAGGCCCAAACGGAAGCCCTCTTTTGCGGTGATGGGATAACCCGTGAGCAATTTTTCCTTGGCAATATTCATGGGGATTTTCCAAAGATCAAACGGGACATAATCTGTGTAAGACATCCCTAATGCAAACTCTCCATTATCCATAACCGTATTGTCAGCGGCTACAATGCAGTCGAACATCATAGCCATGAAATAGCCGCCTCCCAACACACGCCCCTTGATTGCGCCGATAACGGGTTTTTTTGAGGTGTACAGTTTCATCCAGAGATCAATCTCTTCCTGAGTATTGTCACGGCGGTACTCCCATGTGACATCACAGGCATCATTGTTGTTCAGACTTGCATCGGGATCACCAACATCAAAGCCGCAACAGAAGTTTTCCCCCTTTGCCGAAATGATGATAACCCGAACAGATGGGTCAGCGATTGCTTTAGTCATTGCTGAATCCAACTCCAAAAAAAGTTTGCGGCTGATACGATTGCCCTGATTGGGACGGTTCATCCAAATTTTGGCAATACTGTCTACTTGCTCGTACAGGATAGCTTGTTCAGACATAAAAGCACTTCCTCTTCTATTTTTTCTGCGCACGAAATAGGTGTCCATCGATATTTGCGGTGTTTTTGCCAAACTATGTGCCCAGTAACTGCAGTTTAGCACAATAACTTGGCACCGCACAGCATCAAAAATATGACGTTTGTCAACAAAAAAATGACACGAAAATGTGCAGAGAATGATATAATAGCCAAAAAACTTGAGGTTATCGAAGGCTTTTGCTCTTTCTGCAAAACAGCCTATAACAAGTATAAGCTGAGATAGAACATAGGAGGATGCCGATGAACATAAAACAGTGCGAAACTTTTTTGAGGTTAGTTGAGGAGGGCAGTATCTCAAAAGCAGCGCAAAAGATGTTTTTTTCTAAGCAGGGACTTAGCCGTGCTATTCAAAGTCTTGAAAACGAACTAGGTGTTCAACTGTTTTTACGAACATCTTCCGGCATTACACTTTCCCACGACGGAGAACGCATCTTGCCAGAAATGAAGCAAATCGTAGAGTCGTCCTATTCGATTTTGAAAAAATGTAATGTCACGGACTGTAATAAGTTAAATATTCTTTTCCCGTTTGGCTTTTTTCTCTGCATCCCGCAGAATCTAATCTTTGATTTCATTGAGAAAAGACCTGAATGCCAGTTTTGCTATGGCTGCTCTAATGATATGGAGATTGAAGAAATGCTGCTTGATGGCGATTATGACTTGGCATTCTGCAGCAATTCTAAGAAGAACGAAAATCTGAATTATATTCACCTTTTTCGCAACTACCGTTGTTTCCTGATTCCCAAAGACATGGTATCGCCCTCTAAGCGGTTTATTGAGGTTTCCGACTTGTCTGGAATCAAAATTGCCGTTTCTGCGCCGGAAACTTACAATGACTACGCATATCTGCAGACAAAATTTGCTGAGTATGGAAAGGTGCCTGATATTTTCCCCTGCCGTGAAGGGAGCACATTGGTTTCTTTTGCAGGTGAGAAGAGAGGAGCTTCTTTTTTAATCAGCTCGTTGTCTAAAAACTTGCCCCATCCAGATACCCGCTATATTTTTTTCGAAGATTACATCTCCTCTGCATATGACATCAACATAGCCACAAAACGCGGCAAGCAGCTGAGTCTGATGGCAATACAATTTATCAAGCACTGTCAGAACTATTGTCAGGACATCTTAAAGCAGCGCCCAAACTTTCCGATGGATTGATTGCTGCATATTGAAATCATGGATGTGGCGTGTAATTAAAGTGGGGAGCATTGATATGCGAATGGAACCATTTGTCAGTATTACATTGTATTTGCAATGGTATCGCAATCCTACTGCTATATTAACTTCATATTAGTGGAGACAATCAGGCAAGCCATTGGAATATCGAATATCTATCGTTCCTGCCGACTATCCATTTGCTGTTTTAGCAGTTCTTTCGGCACTCCATCTAGCAGTTTCTCCGCCCGCTTGTAACGGCCTTCCAGCACCGCAAGCTTTGCGCGCTGCTCGGCGCTTTTGCGGCGCTCAGCGGTCAGCTCATCCTTCAGAGTCTCGTTCTCCCTGTCGCTGCGCCGCTGCTGGTGCTGGGCAGCGTCCGCTGCCGCCTGCATCCGCTGGATCTCAGTCTGAAATGATTCCACCTGCGGCAAGAGCTGTTTGAGCGTTGCTATTGCCTCCTCGCGCTTCTTACCTGCGTTGAACACATTGATGTCGATCAACGTAGTTTCCAGCCTTTCCAGTTTGGCATCCATCGCCGTGACTTTCTTGTACCATTGCGGCGTCAGGTGCCTGCGCTTGGTCTCCACCGCGGGCGCGCCGCGCTCCAGCTCTGGCCACCGTTCCGACATACAGGCATAGAAATCGTCCTGCCATTGGATCATCGCTTTCTTGTTGCCGAGAATTTCTTTGGCAGACAGCCGGTTGTCCTTCGTCAGCGGCACGAAGCACAGGTGCAGGTGCGGCGTCTTTTCGTCCATGTGTACCACGGCGGAAAAGATATTCTCCTCTCCCACACGCTCTTTGAGAAAGCCGAGCGCCCGCTCAAAATACTCCGGCATTTCTGATTCATGTGCTTTTGCAAACTCCGGGCTGGTCGTGATCAAAGTCTCCACAAATTTCACGCTGTCCCTGCGCACCCGGCAGCCCGCCATGCTGATACGGTGTCGGATCTCCTGCCCGTAGCTCCAATGCGGCGCGACTATGTGGTAGTTCTGCATGGTACGGTTTTTGTCGATATCCGGATTGCTGGCGTAAATCTCTTTTGTCCGTTCGTGGTGGGCGCTCAGCGCCTTGGACGCGCCGCCCTTGTGCTTGGCAAATCGTAAAATGGCATAAGCCATCGTTGTTCCTCCTTCGTCGTCGTTTGGGGACGAGGGAGCGGAAAATCCCCACCACGACTTTCTGAAAAAGTGCGCCCGTGAGGTGTCGATACCGACACCTCACATTCTTCTTTTTCGGTCCGGTCAAAATCACGGACTGGCTGCGGCCAGTCCGTGATTTCTCCCGTCCCCCGTCGTGATGGGTATAACACACTAGACTTTGTGCCAAAGTCGTGTGCCAGCCGTTCCCTCTGGACTCCCTTAAGCGGTCATTTCCCGCCGCCTGTCGACGCGGGAAATGACCTTGCCGGTGTACGGTATGTCCGATAATGTACGGTATTTTGAGGGGATACCCCCACTCCCATTTTTACCGTACATACCGTACATTACCGTACACCGTCCCACCGCAGCGAAAGGCTCTTGCCCTCTCTCGTGCGGTGGGCAACATAGCGAATGTCGTATTTCCGCAGCAGCGTATCCTGCTGCGCGTTCAGCGTCCGAGGCTGTGCGCTTATCTTTATGTAGGAGCAGCGCACCGTCTGCCGCGCCCATCAAGCCATTGGTGCCGGAGATGGTGTTGAACACGTCCTCCGCCCCCTCCTTGCGCGTGTGATGAACGACCAGCACGGTGACGCCGTAGGTGTCGGAAAACTCTTTCAAGCTTGCCAGCGTATCGTAGTCGGCGGCGTAGCTTCCGTTATCCGGCGTCCGGCTCCGCACCCGCTGTAACGTGTCAATAATGATAAGTACCGTGTCCGCGTGCTCGCTCCAAAAGTCGCTCAGCCGTTCCGTCAGGCCTTCGTCCAGTGTTTCGGAAAAGACGGAGAGGATCAGGTGCTCGCTGCCCTGCTCTGTCATCTGCGCTAGACGCTTCTGCAATCGCTCACAGGTATCCTCTAAGGCAAGATACAAAACCGTACCTTGCCGGGAAGAAAAGCCAAGGAAGGGCGCTCCCATGCTCACCTGATAGGCCATCTGCAATACGAGAAAGGACTTGCCGATTTTCGGTGCGCCGGCGAGGAGGTAAGTCCCCGCCGGCAGCAGTCCGTCGATGACCGCCGGGCGGACGCGAAAGCGTGTTTCCATCAGCTCCGGCATGGTCATGATCTGGATCTTTCCAAACCGCTTGTGCGTTTCCTCAATGTCTGTTATACTGTCTGTGCGTGCAAGCGCGGACGGCTGCTCCCCATCTGGTGCAACAGATGAAATCGGGGCAGTCGTTTCTTTTTCAGTTGCCATTCCCACCTCCCGTATTCTGCTCGATACAGTCGATGAGCTTGTCCTTCGGCACAAGCAGCCGCTTGCCGATGCGCAGCGTGGGAAAGGTCCCCGTGTTGAGGAGCTGGTATGCTCCTGCGCGGGAGATACCCAGCGCCTCCGCGGGCTGATTGGCATTCAGCACCGCAGGCAGATTTTCGTAGTTGTTGTTCATGTGTGACCTCCTCGAAAATGGAATTCCGGTATTACATCACCCTGGAACGAAAAGAATGCTTTGCACTATATGACAAGACGCTGGGAAGCCGCATGACCTATCTCGATCAAACGCAGGACCTCGGTCAATGTCTCATCGACCTTTATGATACGGACTTCTATGATGCCTACTGCGTATTGTCCGAGATCAATAAGCTGGTACAAACGGAGAAGAACGAGTCCGCATGGAGGAAGCTGCTGGAGCTGTCACTGCCGCTTTGCAAAGTGCATCCGTTCTTTGGGCTGCTCGCAAAGGAGCTGAGCGAGCTGGAATCGGCATACGCGCACGGTCAGGATGCTGACGCAGCGCTTGTCCTTTCATTTGCCAACGATTTTGAAGCCATCGTCAGCGATGCAAAGGCGCTGATCGAACGATGCCTGGACGACCGCTATCAGCCGGACTACTCCACGGCAGAGAGATACCGCGAGGCGCACTACGATGCGTTGCTCCGCTTCGACGATATGAGGTACGGCGAGCTTGCCACCGAGGAGGTCATGCTGGACGGTCCGGCGTATGACAGCGCCTACCATTACAGCGTGGAGCTGCTGCGCGAGCGTGGCATCAGGACAGCACTGCGCGAGGTGCTCTATCCCAACACCGTGCGAGACCTCTACAACTACCTGAAAGCCTATTGTCTCCGCCTGCCGCTCCCGATCCACAAGTGCAAAAACTGCGGCAGATACTTTGTTGTGACCGGCAACATCACGCAGGACTACTGCACACGGTTGATGGAAGGCTCGGAAAAGACCTGCCGCCAAATGGGAGCCGTCGTGCAATATCAGAGCAGGCAGATGAAGAACCCCGCCACAAGGGAGTTTACGCGCTCCTACAAGGCACACAACGCCCGTGTGCGGTATGGAACGATGAGCAAGGCGGAGTTCACCGCATGGTCGAAGACGGCGCGGGAAAAGCGCGACGCCTGCATAGCAGGCAAGCTGTCCTTTGAGGACTTCGTGGCGTGGCTCGACAGCGACAAGCAGCGATAAAACAACGGACTGACTGGCCGTTTTATGATTTCAGAAGAAAAGGAGGAAACATTGGCAACACGAAAGACAAAAGGATCCAAGGGCGGCGGCACGATCCGTCAGCGTCCTGATGGACGCTGGGAGGCACGCTATACCCTCGGCATTGATCCCGGAACGGGAAAGCAGATTCAAAAATCCGTCTACGGCAAAACGCAGAAGGAGGTGCGGCAGAAGCTCACCGCGATCACCGCGGAGATCGACAATGGAACATACCAGGAGCCTTGCAAAATGACTGTGAATGAATGGCTTGATATTTGGCTGAAAGACTATCAGATCGGCGTCAAGGATTCCACAGCGTATCTCTACGAACGGCAGGCTAAGCTTTATCTGCGGCCTGCGCTCGGCAATATTCCGCTTGAAACGCTAAAGGCTCATACGGTCCAGCGTCTTTATAACTCACTCTCACAGGAACATGATGGGCAGCCCGCACTGAGTGCTAAAACCATCAAGAACATCCACGGTGTGCTGCACAAAGCGCTCCAACAAGCCGTCCTTCTCAACTACATCCGCTACAATCCGACGACCGCGTGTGTTCTGTCCAAAATCGTCAAAAAAGAGATCCATCCGCTGACCGACCAACAGACCGCTCAGCTTTTGAATCTCTTGAAAGGCAGCAAATATGAAATTCCGCTCACCGTCGATCTCTTCACCGGCTTGCGCGAAGGTGAGCTGCTCGGATTGATGTGGGATTGCGTGGATTTTGAAAAGGGTACGATTCTCGTCAATAAGCAGCTTCGCAGAAGTCAGCGAAAGGGCGGGACCTATTACTTCTCCCCACCGAAAAACAACAAGAGCCGCACCATCACACCCGCGCCGTATGTGATGAAGCTGCTGCAAGCACAGAAAGTGCAGCAGGCCAAACATCGTCTGATGGCAGGTCCGGCGTGGGAGGACAGCGGCTTGGTGTTCACCAATGAGTTTGGACGCTATGTCTCCTACCGTGCGATCTCCGACTGCTTCAAGCGTATCGTGAAACGCATCGGCCTTCCCGACGCAAGGATACACGACCTTCGCCATACTTACGCCGTGAACTGCATCCGCGCCGGTGATGACATCAAAACCGTGCAGAGCAATCTCGGTCATGCGACTGCCGCCTTTACCCTTGACGTCTACGGTCATTTCACAGACGATATGCGCTCGGTCAGCGCGCAGCGTATGGAAGGCTTCATTACAAATGTTCTCAATTTATAAAGGGTACGATAAAGGGTAAAAGGCGTTTCAGGGCAATAAAAAAACCTTGAAGCCATTGAAGCTTCAAGGTTTTTCTCTGGTGCGCGGTACAGGACTCGAACCTGTGACCCCATGCACGTCAAGCATGTGCTCTACCAGCTGAGCTAACCGCGCGAACCGAACAGTGATATACTACTACACCCGCTATGTTTTGTCAACACTTTTTTACAGGAATCCAGTTTTTCTTTTTCGCAGAGGGAGACTATTTACAGCATACGCTAAGCGGGCAGGAATGTAAAGAGGGGAAAATAGCAGAAATTGTCCCGCCTTTTTCAGTCATTTTTCTGCGTGCGCCTTTCTTGTCATTTCCCCCTGTTTTCTATATAATGTTTCTATATTATGTGTTGAGAGAATGAGGTGCTTTTTACGATGGGAACGATCGGTTTTGACAACGATAAATACCTTGCCATGCAGTCCGCGCACATCCGCGAGCGCATCGGCCAGTTCGGCGGCAAGCTGTACCTTGAATTCGGCGGCAAGCTGTTTGACGATTTTCACGCTTCGCGTGTGCTGCCCGGCTTCCAGCCCGACAGCAAGATCCGTATGCTCCAGCAGCTACGCGACGATGCAGAGATCGTCATCGCGGTCAGTGCGAACGACATTGAGAAAAACAAGGTGCGCGGCGACCTCGGCATCACCTACGATGACGACTGCCTGCGCCTGATCGATGCGTTCCGCTCGCTGGGCCTGTATGTCGGCGGCGTGTGCATCACGCAGTACGCCGGCCAGAGCGCGGCGGACGCCTTCATCAAGCGGCTCAACACGCTGGGCGTGCGCAACTACCGCCACTACCCCATCGCCGGCTATCCCTCCGACGTTGCCCACATCGTCAGCGACGAGGGCTTCGGCCGCAACGAATATATCGAAACGACGCATTCGCTCATCGTCATCACCGCCCCCGGCCCCGGCAGCGGCAAGATGGCCACCTGCCTCTCCCAGCTCTACCATGAGCACAAGCATGGTGTGAGCGCGGGCTACGCGAAGTTTGAGACCTTCCCCATCTGGAACCTGCCGCTCAAGCACCCCGTGAACCTCGCCTACGAGGCGGCAACCGCCGACCTTGACGACGTAAATATGATCGACCCCTTCCACCTCGAGGCTTACGGCGAAACGACCGTCAACTACAACCGCGACGTGGAGATCTTCCCCGTTCTGCGCGCGATCTTCGAGCGCATCTCCGGCAAGTGCCCCTACCAGTCCCCCACCGACATGGGCGTCAACATGGCGGGCAACTGCATCATCAACGACGAAGTCTGCCGTCAGGCTTCGCGTATGGAGATCCTGCGCCGCTACTATGCCGCGCAGGTCGACGTGGCGCGCGGCGTGGCAGACGCCTGCCAGCTCAGAAAGCTCGAGCTTGTGATGCAGCAGGCAGACGTGACGCCCGAGCTCTGCCCCGCCATCGCCGCAGCCAACCAGAAGGCCGAGGAGACCGATGCGCCCGCAGGCGCGATGATGCTGCCCGACGGCCGCGTCATCACGGGCAAGACCTCTTCCCTGCTCGGCGCTTCGGCAGCGCTGCTATTGAACGCGCTCAAGGCCATGGCCGGTATTCGCAGCGACCTTGACCTCATCTCCAATCAGGTCATCGAACCGATCTCCGCGCTCAAGATCCAGTCGCTCGGCCATCACAACCCGCGTCTGCACTCCGACGAGGTACTCATCGCGTTGGCGATCTCAGGGCTGACGAACCCGCTGGCAGACATGGCCCGTGATCAGCTCGGCAGCCTGCGCGGCTGCGACGCGCACTTCTCCGTCATCATCTCGGAGGAGGACATCAAGCTTTACAAGCGCCTCGGCATTCACGTCAGCTGCGAGCCGAAGTATGAGTCCAAGCGCCTGTACCACAAATAATTTCTAAGGATTCCCTACCATGCACAACAAAAACTCTCTCCCCTACGCCGTCGTCTGCGGCGGCGCAAATATCGACATCGGCGCTCATTCCTTCGCTCCCCTGCGCGACCGGGACTCCAATCCCGGACGCGTCGAGCTGAGTCTCGGCGGCGTGGGGCGCAACATTGCGCACAACATGCGCCTGCTCGGCGTGCCAACCTATCTTCTCACCGCCTTAGGCGGCGACTCACGCGCTTTGCAGATCGAGCAGAGCTGCCGAGAACTCGGCATCGACCTCTCGCACGCCCTGCGCGTGCCCGACGGCCGCACCTCGACCTACGTTTTCGTCGGCGACAGCGACGGCGATATGGCCATCGCCGTGTCCGACATGGAGATCTGCGAAAAGCTGACGCCGGACTATTTTGCCTCTCAGCTCGATCTTCTCAACGGCGCGGCCGCTGTGGTCATCGACGCAAATCTGCCGCGAGGATCCATCGCGTACCTGACCGAGCACTGCACCGCGCCCATTTTCATCGACCCCGTCTCTACCGTCAAGGCAGAAAAGCTCCGGGGGCTTCTTGCCCGCGTGCACACGCTCAAGCCCAACCGCATCGAAGCAGAGCTGCTCTCCGGTGTGCAGATCACAGACGGCGAGAGCCTGCGTCAGGCCGCGCAGGCGCTGCTTGACCAGGGCGTGGGGCGCGTGTTCCTCTCCCTCGGCGGCGACGGTGTGCTCGCCGCACAGCGCGGCGAAGTGCATGCAGCGCCCATCTGCAAAGCGGAGATGCGCAACGCCACCGGCGCGGGCGACGCGATGATGGCGTCACTCGTCTGGTCGTTCCTCTCCGGCAGGACGCTCGCGGAAAGCGCCGCCGCCGGCACGGCAGCCGCCGCCCTCGCGGTGGAGAGCGAAGAGACCATCAACCCCGCCATGAGCGCCGAGGCCGTGGAGCGGCGCATGGCGCGCTGATTTTCCGCCCCCTTATAAAGCAGCAAAAAAGAACCGTCCGATCGGACGGTTCTTTTTTCTTACTTTTCGATGAGATAGCTTCCGCTGTCCGTCGCCTCTCCCACAATAGGGACAAATTCGACATCGTAGGCCTTCATCGCCTCCGTGACGCTCTCAAGCTGCTCCGCCGTCACCTTTACATACACGCGGTCGAACGTCTCCGCAAGCTCGCTCATCACGATGCCGGACTTCTCTTCGCTGCCCGCAAGCACAATATCTGCGTCCACGCTGACGGAGAGCTTTCCCTTGTAGCCCGCCTGCTCCAGCGCGGCATGGAGATCGTCCGAAAGCAGCATCAGCGCTTCCTGCTGCGTCATCGTGCGCTCGTCCGTCTTGATGCGGCTCAGCCGTCCCTCGCGCGGATAGTGGAAATCGTCGAGCAGCAGCTCGTCAAAGCCCATCTGTGCGCATTCCGTGACGAGATCGGTCACATACTGCCGCGCCGCCTGCTTTTCGGGTGCGAGCCAGTGGGTGCTGTTCGTATCGTACCAGACGAATCCCGTCAGCTGGCAAACGGCGGCATCCGTCATGTGCTTGTAGGCATACAGGCTGTCGTGGAGCGTGCTGATGCGCCCGATCGTGTAATAGTCCGAGTCCACCAGAAGCGCAATGGCGCTGCGCGAGGCGCTGCCGCCGCTCACCGCGCCGCAGTCGATCGCACCGGGCACCTTGGACTCGTAATAGATCTTGCCGCTTGCGTCCTTGAGCTCGACAGCCACGGCGTTCACGTCCTTGTCAAGGCCGTCCAGCGCCGTCTGCCACTCGCCGCCGAGCGCCGAAGCGTCCAACTCGACCGCGTGGGTATCCTTGATGGCGGGCTTTTCCACAACGATCTCAAGGTCGTCCTGCTTTTCCCCGTCGCCGCTATCGCTATTGTCTACCGTGTCGTCCTGCGCTGTCTTTTTCGCCCATGGGAGCTCAAAGCGGACAGAGCCGTCCGCCTCATAAACCATATAGCGCTGCGCAAACAAAAAGCCACATGCCAGCAACAAAACGACCACCAGCAGCACCGCCAGCACACCTCTGCCGCGCCTGCGCCCGTGATAGCCGGCATAGCCCTTCGTTCCGCTCGTTTTTCTTGCCATTGTCCGCTTTCGCCTCCTTTTTTCCGTACCCCAATGTTACCTTCTGCAAAGCAAAAAATCAACAAAAACCTCTCGGTTTTTGTTGATTTCCCGCATTTTGTATGGCTTCAGCCCTGAATGCCATCGAGCAGCGCAACGCGGCGGGCATGGCGGCCGCCCTCAAACGCGGTGGAGAGGAAGGTCTCGACCATGACCGAAGCCAGCTTGGGGCCCGTGAAGCCCGCGCCGATGGCCATCATGTTGGCGTTGTTGTGCTGGCGGCAGAGCTGCGCTTCGAGCGCATCGGCACAATGCGCGCAGCGGATGCCGTTCACCTTGTTCGCCGCGATGGAGATGCCGATACCGGTCGTGCAGACGACGATGCCGTACTCGCACTCCCCGCTTGCCACGGCACGCGCGGCAGCCTCGCCGAAGATAGGATAGTCGCAGCTCTCGGTGGAGTAGGTGCCGCAGTCCTTGACCTCGTGGCCCAGCCCCTCCAGCTGCTTTTTGATGTCTTCCTTCATGGCGTATCCGCCGTGGTCACAGCCCAATGCGATCTTCATAATTTTTCTCCTTTTATCGGTCAGATTTTGTGAAAGACCGGTTTTTTCTTTTCAAACGTACACACATAGCCGAACTCGCAGCTCTTCAAAAGCTCCTGCGTTTCCCGCACGTGCGTGCCGACAAATTCCGGTGTGTGCGCGTCGGTGCCGATGGTGATGATCTCGCCGCCGAGCTCGTGATAGAGCTTCAGCCACTTCCCGTCCGGCAGCGGCGTGTTGCCGCGGTTCACGTTGCACTCGATGCCGCAGCCGTTTTCGATGAGCGCGCGGAACACCTGCGCGACCTCATCTTCAAAGCCGTCGAAGCTCATGTGCATGCTGTGGTTTTCGTTCATATAGCGCAGCGGCAGCGTCAGGTGCCCCAGCACGGAGAATTTGCCCCACTTTGCCGTTTGCAGCACAAGCGCGAGATAGTCGGCGATCTGTTCTCTCGCCTCCTGCTCGGTGCTGCCGGGCATGAAGTAGAGATCGTCCCAGTCGTACTTTTCCGAGAGCTGATGCTGCGAGCCGATGACAAAATCCAGCTCCTCAAGGCGTGCAAGCAGCTCGTCGGCGTAGGCAAAGTCGCGCATCGCCTCGCCGAGCTCAATGCCGCGGCGCACGACGATCTTCCCCTCCGCGGCGCGATCCGCGCGCGCAAAGGTCTCCGCACGCGCGGAAAAGTCATGCTCCCAGTGCGTATATTCTCGCGGGCGATAGAGATCCACATGATCGGTCAGGCACATTTCCTGCAAACCCTGCGCGATGCCCGCGCGCACCATGTCCTCCACCGGCGTTTTCGAGTCGAACGAAAGCGCACAGTGGGTATGATAATCCGATAAATACATCTTTTACCCTTTACAGCTTGAACTTTCCGAAAAAGCCCTTGTGCTCTTCATAATTCTTCTCGCCGAGCGACTCACTGAACTTCTTGAGCGCTTCCTTCTGCTCGCGGTTCAGGTTGCGCGGCGTCTCGATATACACAGTGACGTACTGGTCGCCGCGGCCGCGGCCGTTGAGGCCGGGGATGCCCTTGCCTTTCAGGCGGAACGTTGTGCCGCTCTGCGTCCCCTCGGGGATCGTGTACTTCACCTTGCCGTCGATCGTCGGGATCTCAAGCTCCGCGCCGAGCACCGCCTGCGTGAACGTGATGGGCGCTTCGCACAGGACACTCGTGCCCTCGCGGCGGAAGATCTCATGCGGCCGCACGGCAACAACGATCAGAAGGTCGCCCGCGGGGCCGCCGTTCTTGCCCGCGTTGCCCTGCGCGCGCAGCGAAATGGTCTGCCCGTTGTCGATGCCCGCAGGAATGCTGACCTTGATGGTCTTGCGGTGGCGGATCATGCCCTTGCCGCCGCACTTGGGGCAGGGCTGATGAATGATCTTACCCTTGCCGCCGCAGCGCTGGCAGGGTGCCGACGTCGACATATAGCCCAGCGGCGTCTGGCGGCGCTGCTGGATCACGCCGCTGCCGCGGCAGTCAGGACATACCTCGGCGGTCGTGCCCTTGGCGCAGCCCGAGCCTCGGCAGTCAGGGCACTGCTCGATGCGGTCGATGCTGACTTCCTTCTCGCAGCCGAAAGCCGCCTCTTCAAAGCTGATGTTCACGCTCGTGCGCAGGCTTTCGCCGCGCTGGGGCGCGTTGGGGTTCGCGCGCGCGCCGCCGAAGCCACCGCCGAAGAAGCTGCCGAAGATATCGCCGAGGTCGCCGAAGTCGAACCCGCCCGCGCCGTAAGCGCCGCCGCCGGCGCCTGCGCCGTAATTCGGGTCAACGCCCGCAAAGCCGAACTGGTCGTAGCGCGCCTTCTTGTCTGGGTCGCTCAAAACCTCGTTCGCCTCGTTGATCTCCTTGAACTTCTCCTCGGCTTCCTTGTCGCCGGGGTTCATGTCGGGGTGATACTTGCGCGCGAGCTTTTTGTATGCTTTTTTGATCTCTTCTTCCGAAGCGCCCTTGGAAACGCCGAGCACCTCGTAATAGTCTCTTTTATTTTCAGCCATAGACTACGCTCCTAAAAACGCCGCAATCGGGGGCAGTATAAACTGTCCCCGCTGCGTCGAATGGTTTTTCTTACTTCTTGTTGTTGTCGTCGTCATCCACGACCTTGTAGTCAGCATCGTAATACTGCTGACCGTTCGGGCCGGTCTGCGCGCCGCCGTTCTGGCCGCCCATGTCGGGACCAGCCTGCGCGCCGCCCTGCGGATTGGCCTGCTGATAGAGCTTCTCACTCATCTGGTAGAACATCTGCGTGAGCTCTTCGGTCGCGCTCTTGATGGCGTCGGTATCGTCGCCCTTGAGGACTTCCTTCAGCTTGTCGATACCACTCTGGACCTTGGCCTTCTCGTCCGCGGGGATCTTGTCGCCCACTTCGCCGAGGGTCTTCTCGCTCTGGTAGACCATCTGGTCGGCCTGGTTGCGCACTTCGACCTTCTCCTTGATCTTGGCGTCCTCGGCGGCATACTGCTCAGCTTCCTTGACGGCCTTCTCGATGTCTTCCTTGCTCATGTTGGAGGAAGAGGTGATGGTGATGTGCTGCTCGGTGCCGGTGCCGAGATCCTTCGCGCTGACGTTCACGATGCCGTTGGCGTCGATGTCGAAGGTGACCTCGATCTGAGGCACGCCGCGGCGGGCCGGCGCAATGCCGTCGAGGTGGAAGCGGCCGAGGCTCTTGTTGGCAGCGGCCATCTCGCGCTCGCCCTGCAGAACGTTGACCTCAACGCTCGTCTGGTTGTCGGCGGCGGTGGAGAAGATCTGGCTCTTCTTGACGGGAATGGTGGTGTTGCGGTCGATGAGCTTGGTGCAAACGCCGCCCATGGTCTCAATGCCCAGGGACAGCGGGGTGACGTCGAGCAGCAGCAGGCCCTTGACGTCGCCGGTCAGCACACCCGCCTGGAGCGCTGCGCCCATGGCGACGCACTCATCGGGGTTGATGCCCTTGAAGCCTTCCTTGCCGGTGAGCTTCTTGACCATTTCCTGCACGGCGGGGATACGGCTGGAGCCGCCGACCATGAGGACCTTGTGAATGTCGTTGCCGGTGAGGCTCGCGTCGCTCAGCGCCTGACGGACAGGGCCTGCGGTGGCCTCGACGAGGTGCGCGGTCAGCTCGTTGAACTTAGCGCGCGTAAGGGTCAGGTCGAGATGCTTCGGGCCGGTGGCGTCGGCGGTGATATACGGGAGGTTGATGTTGGTGGAGGTCACGCCGGAAAGCTCGATCTTGGCCTTCTCGGCAGCTTCCTTCAGGCGCTGCATGGCGACCTTGTCGCCGGAGAGATCCACGCCGTCGGTGCGCTTGAACTCGCTGACCATCCACTTCATGATGCACTCATCGAAGTCGTCGCCGCCGAGGCGGTTGTTACCGGCCGTAGCGAGCACTTCAATGACGCCGTCGTCAATGTCGAGAATGGACACATCGAACGTACCGCCGCCGAGGTCGTAGACCATGACCTTCTGGCTCTGCTCCTTGTCGACGCCGTAGGCAAGCGCCGCAGCCGTCGGCTCGTTGATAATACGCTTGACATCGAGGCCGGCGATCTTACCGGCGTCCTTGGTCGCCTGACGCTGCGCGTCGGTGAAGTAAGCGGGAACGGTGATAACAGCCTCGCTGACGCTTCCGCCGAGGTAGGCTTCGGCGTCCGCCTTGAGCTTCTGCAGGATCATCGCGCTGATCTCCTGCGGGGTGTACTTCTTGCCGTCGATCTCGACTTTATAGTCGCTGCCCATCTCGCGCTTGATCGAAGAGATCGTGCGGTCGGGGTTGGTGATGGCCTGACGCTTTGCGACCTGACCGACCATGCGCTCGCCGGTCTTACTGAACGCGACGACGGACGGGGTGGTGCGGTTGCCTTCGGCGTTGGGGATAACGACGGCTTCGCCGCCCTCCATCACAGCCACACAAGAGTTGGTCGTACCAAGATCGATACCAATAACTTTAGACATAATGTTGTCCTCCTAAGATCTATCTTAATTTTTTTGTTAACGAAATAAATTTATCATTTCGCGCTTCCGCGCGGAATTTGCACTTTAATTGGCCACTTTTACAATGGCAAATCGCAGCACCTTATCGCCCAGCGTAAAGCCCTGCTGCAAAACCTCCACCACGGTGTTTTCCCCGTAGCTTTCGTCCTCAATGTGCATGACGGCGTTGTGCTTTTCGGGATCAAAGGGCTGCCCCACGGCGTCCATTGTTTCAACGCCCAGCTTCTTGAGGCTCTCCTTGAACTGGTTGAACACCATCTCAAGGCCCTTGCGGTGGGGCGATTCCTCGTCGCCGTACTGGGCAAGGCCACGCTCTAAGTTATCGTAAACGCCCAGCAGCGCCTTGACCGTGTCGATCTTCGCGTCGGTGTAAAGACTTTCCTTCTCCTTGGCGGTGCGCTTGCGGTAGTTGTCATATTCGGCGGCAAGGCGCAGGTATTTGTCCTGCTCGGCGGCGAGCGCCTTGGCAAGGCCTTCCATCTTCTCCATCTGCTCGCGCGTGACGGTGAAGATCTCCTGCTCCTCGGGGACTTCCGCGGTTTCCTCCTGCGGCGTCTCCGGCGTCTGGTTCACGTCCTTTTCCGGCGTGTTCTCCGCCGCGTTCTGCTTGTCGTTCTTAGCCATTTCTTACTCCTTATCTTCTTCCTTGGGCGGAAGCTCGTTCTTGCCGAACATCCGCGTCAGGCTGTCTGCAAAATAACTCAGCCGCGCCGTCACTGTGGCGTAGTCCATTCTCGTCGGACCCACCACGCCGACAAGGCCGCGCATTCCGTCGCCGATATCGTAGCTGGCGACGACCACGCTCGTTTCCTTGAGCGCCTCGTTCACGTTTTCCGGGCCGATCAGAATTTTGAGCGGCGCGCCGTCGTCCGGCACGGGAAGCTCTTCCTTGTTGTCGACCAGGAAGGTCACAAGCTCGTGCGCCTTGTCTACGTCGCGGTACTCGGGCATCTTGAGGATCTGGCTCGCGCCCGCGGTCTCTACGCTGCGCTGCGCGCTCTGCTCGAGCATGCTGATCGCATACTCGACCGCCTTGGATACCACGAGAAACAGCTCCGGGGAAAGCTGCTCGGACAGGCTCATCAGCCTTGCGCTCATCTCGTCGGGCCCGCAGGCGGTGAAGTGGGCGTTCAAAAGCTCCTTGACGTCCGCAAGCCGCTGGGCATCAAACGGAAGATCTGAATGCTGGAGCTGGCTCTTCACGCGGTTGTCCTCGCCCATCATCACGACGATGAAGCTCTGCGCGTCCACGGCGATGAGCTCGAAGCGCTTGACGCTTGCCTCGCGCCGCCCGCCCGTCACGCTGTAAACGGGGTAATTGACAATGGAGGACACCATCTGCCCCGCCCGCGCGATCACACTATCCGTGCCGCCGAGCTTACTTTTGAGCTGCTCGTTGATCTCCTCCGCTTCTGCTTCGGAAACCTCGCGCTTTTCCATCAGTTCGTTGACGTACAGCCGGTAGCCCTTCGGGGAAGGGACTCTTCCGGCGGAGGTGTGCGGCTGCTCAAGGTAGCCCATTTCGACCAGATCCGCAAGCTCGTTGCGGATGGTCGCGGAGCTCACCGAACCGCCCATCTCCTCAGCCAGCGCCTTGGAGCCGACCGGCTCGGCCGCGGCGATGTAATCTTCGACCACGCGCTTGAGAATTTGCTTTTTGCGCTCCGTCAGATCCATACGCCGCGCTCCTTTCTCAGTTTTAGCACTCCTTTCCCCCGAGTGCTAAACGCAGTGTACCACCGAGGTTTCCCGTTGTCAATAGTCCCCAGTGTAAACAGTTTGTGAACTACTCAAAAGTCGGCGGCCTGCCGCTTCGGGACACAAAAAAAGAAGAGGAACGCCGGAGCGTTCCTCTTCTTTTTTGCGTTTTTACTCCGCCTTGGGCGCCTCCGCAGCGCTTGCTTCGGCAGCTGCCTTGGCGGCAGCGGCCTTGCGCTCGGCGGCAGCCTTCTGCGCGGCCTTGAACTTTTCCTTCTCCTCGGGAGTCGGGACGGGCTCGATGGCATTGCGCGGGCAGGCCTTGGCGCACATGGTGCAGTTTCTGCACTTGTCGTAGTCGACGACGGCCACGTTGTTGACGACGTGGATGGCGTCGAACTTACAGGTCTTTTCGCACAGGCCGCAACCGATGCAGGAGTTGGCGCACACCTTCGTGACGGCGGGGCCTCTCTCCTTGTTGGCGCAGTTGACGAAGACCTTCTGCTTGTAGGGCACCTCGACGATCAGCTTGCGCGGGCAGACCTCGCGGCAGGCGCCGCAGTCGGTGCACTTTTCCTTGTCGACCTCGGCAACGCCCTTTTCGTTGATGTGGATGGCGTCGAACTGGCAGGCGGCCACGCAGGTGCCGTAGCCAAGGCAGCCGAAGGCACAGGCGGTGGGGCCGCCGGCGACCTTCGTCGCGGCCACACAGTCGTGAAGACCGACATACTCAAAGCTCTTCACAGCGGCCTCGCCGCCGTTGCAGGTCACGTGAGCGACCATCTTTTCGCCGCTGGGGGCTTCCATGCCCATGATGGCGGCGATCTTCGCCGCGCCCTCCGCGCCGGCGGGCGCGCAGGCGTTGACGGGAGCCTTGCCGGCCAGAATGGCCTCGGCGCAGCCCGCGCAGCCGGGATAACCGCAGCCGCCGCAGTTTGCACCTGCAAGGCACTCCTGGATCTTGGGCAGGCGCTCGTCGACCTCGACCTCAAAGGCCTTGGCCGCAACAGACAGGACGAGACCGAACACAACGGCGATCACGCCCAGCACGAGAACAGCAAAAATTACATTCATCATTTCTTCGTTTCCTCCTTACATGGGCCACACCTGCAGGCCGGAGAAGCCCATGAAAGCAAGGGCGATGAGGCCTGCGGTGATGAGCGCGATGGGGAAGCCTTCAAATGCCTTGGGATAGTCGGCAAACTCCAGGCGCTCGCGCACCGTGGAGAAGAGGTAGATCGCCAGCAGGAAACCAAGGCCGCCGGTGATGCCGTAAACCACGGACCCGATGAAGTTGTAGTCATTCTGCACGTTGAGCAGCACCACGCCGAGCACGGCGCAGTTGGTGGTGATCAGCGGCAGGTACACGCCGAGCGCGGTGTAGAGCGTCGGCATGGACTTTTTGAGGAACATTTCGATGAACTGCACAAGGCTCGCCACCACGAGAATGAAGGCGACGGTCTGCATGTAGTCAAGCCCCAGCGCAACGAGGAGCTTGTTCACGCCGAAGCAGAACGCCGAGGCAAGGCCCATGACGAACGTAACGGCGAGACCCATACCGACGGCCGTGTCGCTCTTTTTCGACACGCCGAGGAACGGGCAGATACCCAGGAACTGCGAGAAGATGAAGTTATTCGTCAAAATCGCGCCGAGGGAAATAGCAAGAAGTTTCGTGACACTCATTTATTTGCCCTCCGTTTCGTTTGCTTTTGCCTTTTTCTTCTCACTTCTGGCGAGCGCCCACTGCATGATGGCGATCAGCGTGCCGAGGCACAGGAAGCCGCCGACGGGCAGCGTGAGCATACCGGCAGGAACATAGGAAGAAGGCATGATCCGGATGCCGAGCAGCGTGCCCGCGCCCAAGAGCTCGCGGAACGCGCTCAGGATCAGCAGCACCACCGTGTAGCCGATGCCCTGGCAGATGCCGTCCACCGCGGAGGCGGCAACGGAGTTCTTGCTGGCAAAGGCCTCGGCGCGGCCGAGGATGATGCAGTTGACGACGATCAGCGGAATGAACACGCCAAGGCTCTCGGCGATGTCAGGGAAAAACGCCTGCAGGCACAGATCAACGATCGTAACGAAGCCCGCGATGACGACGATGTAGCACGCGATACGCACTTCATTAGGAATGATTTTGCGCAGAAGGGAAATAAAGATGTTGGAAAGCGTCAGGATGATGAGAACGGAGATGCCCATGCCAAAGCCGTTTGCAACGCTCGTGGTGATGGCCATGGTGGAGCACATACCGAGCACCTGCACCAGAACGGGGTTTTGGTAGATCAGACCGTCTTTGAGCTGTTTGTTAAAATTCATAGATCGTTCCCCCTTTCTCAGTTCATGGCCTCAGCAGCGGCGAGGGCTGCGTTAACGCCCTTGGTCACGCCCTTGGTGGAGACCGTCGCGCCGGTGACGGCGTCGATGTTCTGCTTGACGACGAGCGTGCCCGCGCCGGACTTGCCGACGAACTGATCGAGCGCGCCGGTGCCGGCGGAGGTCGCTTCATTGTCGATGACCTTGGAGCCGATGCCCGCGGTCTCGGAAGCCTTGACGATGGAAACGCCGGTGACGGCGAGGTCGGCGTCCACGCCGACGATCATCTCAATGTTGCCCTGAGAACCGCTTGCGGTGACCTTGAAGGCATAGCCCGCATTCTCGCCGCCGACGAGGATCTCATACATTTCGCTCAGCTTGCCGCCCTGGGCGTTGGCCGCGTCGATGACCGCCTGCGGGATCTCCTCGACGGGCGGGAACTCGCAGTCGGCCGCGGAGACGACCTTGGCGAGCGCTTCCTCGGTCTTCTGCTTGTTGATGGCCGCGATCTTGTCCGCGGTCAGCATGTTGGTCAGGCCCAGCAGCAGCGCGACGACCAGAGAGATCGCCGTCAGGGTACCTGCTACCTTGAAAATGAATTTACCTTCGATCTTCATTTCTTTGCCGCCTCCTTTGCCGCTTTCTTGTCCACGCCGAAGCGGGTGGGCTTGGTGTACTTGTCAATGATCCAGGTGCAGCAGTTCATCACAAGGATGGAGTAGCAGACGCCCTCGGGATAGGAGCCGAAGTAGCGGATGAACACCGTGATGAGGCCGCAGCCGAGGCCGAAGATGAGCTGGCCCTTCTTCGTGACGGGAGAGGTGACATAGTCGGTCGCCATGAAGAACGCGCCGAGGAACAGGCCGCCGCCGAGCACGTTGTAGAGCATCCACGTCAACGCGTCGTTGCCCTGGGGGAAGAGGAAGGTAAGGATCGCCACGGTGCCGATATAGGCCACGGGGATCTGCCAGGAGATGACCTTGCGGAAGATGAGGTACAGTCCGCCGATGAGCAGCATCATCGCGGAGATCTCGCCCATGGAGCCGCCGATCTTGCCGATGAACATGTCAGACAGGCTGTACTGCGCGGTCAGCGCCTCGAACTCGCCGCCCTTCATCATGGCAAGCGGGGTCGCAGCGGTCACCACGTCGGCGCCGCCGAAGAGCGCAGCCTTGGTGCTCGGGTCGATCCAGCTCGTCATCTGGCTGGTGTAGCACGCGACGAGCGCGGCACGGCCGGCGAGCGCGGGGTTCAGGAAGTTCTTGCCGAGGCCGCCGTAAAGCTGCTTGACGACAAAAATTGCAAAGAAGTTACCAACGATCAGCATCCAGTACGGAAGCGTCACGGGGCTGACGAACGCCAGCAGCATACCGGTGACGGCAGCGGAGAGGTCGCCGACCGTCTGCGTCTTGTGCAGGAGCTTGCGGTAGAGCCACTCAAAGAACATGGCGGACGCCATGGAAACGACGACTGCGATCAGCGCGCGGAACCCGAAGCGGATCACGCTCATCAGCAGCGCGGGGCAGAGCGCGATGACCACGTCGAGCATGATCGAGCGCGTATCTTCATTGTTGCGGATATGGGGGTTGGAGGAAGCGATGAGCTTCAGACCCTTATAATCATTCAGCATCTCTTAAGCCTCCTTCTTTGCTTCTTCGGCAGCCTTGGCAGCCTCTGCCGCGGCCTTGGCCTTGGCGGCGGCTTCCTTGACCTTCTGCTTGCCGACCTTGAACGAATGCGTCAGGTGCAGTCTGCCGGGGCAGATGTAAGAGCACGCGCCGCACTCGATGCAGTCCATCACGTGGGCAGCCTCGAGATCCTCGATGCGGTTCTTCTGCACATATAAATAAAGGTACAGGGGCTCAAGGTGCATGGGGCAGGCCTCGACACAGCGGCCGCAGCGAATGCAGGTCGGGTCGGCGGAGACCTTGTTCTCATTGCCCGCAAACGCCAGCACCGCGCCCGTGCCCTTGGCAACGGGGAAATCGGCGGACGCCTGCGCCATACCCATCATCGGGCCGCCGGCGATAAGCTTGAATGTCTCGTCCTTCAGACCGCCGCAGGCATCGAAGAGGAGGGAGACCGGCGTGCCGATCGGGCACTCTAAGTTCTTCGGCTCCACAACGCCGCTGCCGGACACGGTAACGACCTTGCGCACCACGGGCATGCCGTCCTTGATGGCATGGTAGATGGCGATGGTGGTGTTGATGTTGAACACGGCGCAGCCGATGTTCGCGGGAAGACCTCCCGGGGGCACCTGCTTGCCGGTGATCGCCTGACAGAGCTGCTTTTCGCCGCCCTGCGGGTAGCGGCAGCGCAGCGATTCGACCACGACCGGAGCCTTCTGCTCGGCGATGACCTTGTTAAGGGCTTCGATGCCGTTTTTCTTGTTGTCCTCTACGCCGATGACGACCTTGTTCACGCCGAACATCTTGGCGAGGTAGCAGCAGCCGCCGATGATCTCAGCGGGACGCTCGAGCATCGCGCGATGGTCGCCGGTGATGTAGGGCTCGCACTCTGCGCCGTTGATGATCACCGTGTCGACCTTGCCGATACCGCCGGAGATCTTAACGTGGGTCGGGAACGTTGCGCCGCCCATACCGACGATACCGGCCTGCTTGACCATTTCGACCATTTCCTCAACGCTCAGCGCGTCGGGGTCGGCGGGGGCTTTCACCTCTTCGCTCAGCTCGTCTTTAAAGTCATTGTCGATCACAACGGACATGACCTTGCCGCCCATGGAATAGGGACGGGGCTCCACCGCGGCAACCGTACCGGATACGCTTGCGTGAATGGGAGCGCCGAGACCTTTGAATTCGCCGATCTTCTGTCCGAGCTTGACATAGTCGCCCTTGGAGACCGTCGGGGTGCAGGGTGCGCCGAAGTGCATCGACATGGGGATCACCACCTGAGCAGGTGCTTGGAGCTGCTCGATGGCCTTTTCATTGGTAGCAGCCTTCATATCATTGGGATGAACGCCGCCAAAGAAAGCTTGTGCCATAGTCTTCACCTCATCTTTATACTGCCAGAACAGTGGAAACACTGCTCCATAATCGGACTGATTATACAACCATTCCTTTCCGTTGTCCAGAAAATATTCTGCCCCGGCAGCATTTTCCTCTATATTTTATCAGATTTCGCCATTATTTTCAGGCAAAAACAGCGTTTTGCCATACACTTTTCCCCTGTGCGCAACTTACCGGTGACAGATCCCCTCTCCCGCTCCTTGACGGGCTTCCCCGCCGATGCTATAATAAAATATTATCTTTTTCCATTCTTTTCCCGCATGTTTAACACTTGCCCGTCCGCTTTTTTTACGGACAAGAAAGGAGCTCCCCTATGCCTCTCCAGCTCGACTCCCGCGCGATCAAGACCGAAGCGCGCTCGCTTCTGCACACCGGCGAGGTCAATCCCTTCAAGCTGACGCTGTTCTACCTTCTTATCTCCCTCGTGCTCGATACGGTCAATGCCGGCGTAAGCTATGCCATCGAGTCAGCAGGCGGCTTCACGGTGCTTTCGTTCAGCTTTGTGAGCATTCTGATCGGGCTTGTCTCGCTCGTTCTGAACGCGGGCTACTTTTGCTACTGCTTCGGCATTCTGCGCCGCGAGCAAATGCCGTATGATAGCCTGTTCGACGCCTTCCCCTTCGCCGGAAAGGTCATTCTCCTGTCCATCGTCGAGGGTATCTTCATCTTTCTCTGGTCGATGCTTTTCATCATTCCCGGCATTGTCGCGGCCTACCGCTACTCGTTTGCCATGCTGAACCTGTGCGAAAACCCGGATCTTGGCGTGATGGAGGCGCTTGATTTAAGCAAGCGGCAGACGAACGGCTACAAGATGCAGCTCTTTCTTCTCCAGCTCAGCTTCATCGGCTATCAGCTCGCCGCCGCGCTCATCGCCGTACTCTATGAATACGCCATCATCAGCTTTCTCCCCGATTCGCTGCCCGGCGTCCTGCTCGGCACGCTGATCTACTCCGTACTCGCCGCCGGTGTGGGCGTTTACCTGACGCCATATCTGAATCTTTCCATCTGCCGCTTCTATCTGCTTGCCACCGGCAATCAGGCAGGCGGCGCCGAACCGCCCCACACTGACCCGTGGGATACGCAGTTCTGACAAATCCGAAAAAGAGGGATCCCTCCTTGCGGGGGATCCCTCTTTCCTGTTCTCTTATTTCAGCACGTACACGGTCTTGATGCCGAGGAGCTTGCAAAGCTCGGTCTTTTCGGCAATGTCCGTTTCGCTCTCGTACCAGACAACAGTCGTCGAGCCGTCCTTCTCCTTGTAAATGAGATAGGAACTGTCGAAGCGGCCGGAGCGCGCCTTCTGCACATCGCTGTTGCTCAAATAGGCGCTCAGTTCCTCCTGTGAAAGCGTACGCAGCTCACCCGCCTTGCCGCCTTTCACCGTCTGCGCCGCGGGGACGGCGTTGATGGTCACGCTGCCGCCCCTGCCCGCCTTGACCGCCGCATCGTAGACCTGCTCCACCGCCGCGCGCGGGGAAAGCGGCACCGCGCCGCTCGTACCCGTCAGGCTCTCGGCCAGCACCGCGCCGGCGGGCGCGGCAGATACCGCCGTCACACTGACTTTCGCCTTGAGTCCCTGATAGGCGCGCAGCAGCACCGCCGCGGCCTGCTCGCGCGTCGTGTCGCTCTTCGGGGCAAAGGCCGCCGCATTCATGCCCGTCACAAGTCCCATGCGCCAGGCGAGCGTAATGTAGCCGGGATTGGTCGTCACATCGGTGAACGGGCACTCGCCCTGCACCGTTCCGGAGAGCGTGCTGTAGCCCAGCGCGCGCACAGTCATCGCGGCCATCTCTTCGCGCGTGATGGCGTCGTTCGGGCGGCAGGTCGTGCTGTGGCTGGGAAAGACGTCATGCTCGCTCGCGGTCTCGATGGCGCTAAAGTACCACTTTTTCGTGTCCTGATTGTCCGTGAAGCTGCCCTTTTCAGGCGTGACGGTCTTCCAGCCCATCAGGCGGCACAGCGCCGCGGCATACGCCGCGCGCGTCATCTTCTGCCCGAGGCCGAACTTGCCGCTGCCGGTGCCCTGAAGCAAATTGTACTGTTTGCACTGCGCGATGCTCTCCGCCGCCCAGTGCTTGTCCAGCACGTCGGAATAGCCCGATTTGTTGGCGGCAAGCGCGAGCGTCGTGGTCATCACGAGAGCAAGAAGAAGCGCCGTCAGGCGTACTGTGATCTGTTTCATTGTTATTTTCCCCCTTTTGGGTGATCTTTCTGCCGTATTGTAGCACAAAGTCGCGTGAATAGTCAAATTCCCTCTTTACCTTTGCAGAGGACTTTGTTAAAATAATAGATTGTATTAGTATGATGAGGCAGTATTGTCTGAGATAGTATACCCCATATTTTCCAGAAAGAAAGAAGGTGAGCCGAACCATGAAGTACGAGCACTGGCAGATCCCCACCGCGCCGGAGGACGCCATCAAGACCCTGATGGACGCGGGATACCCCTATCTCGTTTCATCGGTGCTGGCCGCGCGCGGCGTGCAGACGAGTGAACAGGCCGCCGAAGCGCTCGAGCGTGAAGCGTCGCTCACCTGTTCGCCGTTTCTGATGAAGGACATGGACAAAGCCGTATCCCGCATCACAAGGGCGCTGGAAAGCGGCGAAAAGATCGCCGTCTTTGGCGACTATGATGTGGACGGCATCACCTCCACCTGTCTTCTCACCGATTATCTCCGCTCCCGCGGCGCGGATGTGACCATGCATATCCCCCGCCGCATCGAAGAGGGCTACGGTCTCGGCTGCGACGCCATCCGCACCCTTTCCGAGTCCGGCGTCACGTTGATCGTCACGGTCGACTGCGGCATCACGGGCGTTGATGAGACCGCCTACGCCGCAACGCTCGGCGTCGATCTTGTCATCACCGACCATCACGAGTGCAAAGAGCAGCTCCCCGCCGCCGTGGCCGTCGTCGACCCCCACCGGCCGGACTGCCCGTATCCGTTCAAGCATTTGGCGGGCGTGGGCGTGGCGCTCAAGCTCGTTTTAGCCCTTGGCGAAGGGCGCGAAGCGCCCCTTTTTGCGCGCTATTGCACACTTGCCGCCATCGGCACCATCGCAGACGTTATGCGCATGGAGGGCGAGAACCGCACCATCGTGCAGTGCGGTCTCGAGGGGATCGACCGCAGCGACTTCATCGGCCTGCACGCGCTGCTGCGCGAGGCGGGGCTCACGTCGCGTCCCATCTCGTCGATCCAGATCGGCTTTGTGCTGGCCCCGCGCATCAACGCCGCCGGACGCATGGGCCGGGCCGAGCTTGCCGCAGAGCTTCTGCTCACCGACGATCCCGCCCGCGCGGAAAAACTCGCGCGCGAGCTGTGCGAACTCAACCGTGAGCGGCAGAGCGTGGAGCAGGATATCTTCCGCCGCGCCATTGAGCAGATGGAGTCTCTGCCCGAGAGCGAGCGCAGCGCGCTCGTGCTTTCGAGCGAGGACTGGCACCAGGGCGTTGTGGGCATTGTGGCCTCCCGCCTTTCCGAAAAATTCTCCTGCCCGAGCTTTATGATCCACCTCTCCGGCGGCTCCGGTAAGGGCTCGTGCCGCAGCTACGGCGGCTTCAACCTCTTCAACGCGCTTGAAGCCTGCTCCGATCTTCTGGTGAGCTTCGGCGGGCATGAGCTGGCCGCGGGCTTCACCATCGAGGAGAAAAACATCCCCGCCTTCCGCACGCGCATGAATCAGTATGTGCGCGCCCACACGGGCGAGCATGCGCCGGTGTCGCTGCTCGACGTGGACGTTGACTTGCAGCACCCCTCGCTCATCACGCTTGAGGAGGTCGAGGCACTCTCGCTCCTCGAGCCCTACGGCGCGGGCAACAACCGTCCCGTTTTCTGCCTGCGCGGCGCAACGCTTGAAAGCGTGCAGGGCGTGGGCCAGAACCGGCACTTAAAATTGAAACTGCAGAAAAGCCGCGTCAATTTCGACGGCATTTTCTTCTCCGTCACCGCCGACGAGTGCGGCGTGTGCGCAGGCATGCGCGTGGACGCGGCGTTCTACTTGCAGGTGAACGAGTTCCGCTCCCAGCGCTCCATTCAGCTCCAGCTCATCGACCTGCGCCCTTCGCTCGATCCCAGTGGCCGCGAGAACGAGGCGCTTTCCCTCTGCCGCACGGTGCTGGACGGCGGCGCGCTCTCCCCGCGCGACGCGGCGCGTGCGCTTCCCTCGCGCGACCAGTTCGTGCGCGCGTGGCGCGTTCTGGAGCGCGAGGTCGGGCCTGACGGCGTCAGCGAGCCCATGCTGCCGCTGCTGCGGCATTTGAGCTCGGAAATGGTCGGCGCGGAGACGTTTCTGCGCACGGCGATGTGTTTGCAGGTCTTTGCCGAGCGCGGACTTTTGACCATTGAACACGAGGATACGACCCTCACCCTTCGCCTGACGGCGGACGGAAAAAAGGTCGAGCTCGACAAGAGCCCCTACCTTTCCGCCCTGCACGGCTTTCTTTCGTAATTAAAGGAGACGATTCGGATATGACAGCACAGGATAAAGCATTAAAAGAGAATACCGCTTCGGCTCCCCTCCAGATCGTCGCTCCCGGCACCTGCGTGGAGACCGGCGAGCAGGCAAAGCTCGTGCTCGGCATGTACGACCATCTGGTCGAGACGGTGCGCGAGTATAATCCCAGCGCTGACTTCCCCCAGATCGACAAGGCCTTCCGCTATGCCGACACCCATCACAACGGCCAGCTCCGCAAGGACGGCTCGCCGTTCGTCACCCACCCGCTCGCCGTTGCGCAGATCATCGCCGAGGAGCTGCGGCTGGACTCTGAGTCCATCGAGGCCGCGCTCATGCACGACTGCATCGAGGATACCTCCGCCACCTACGCCGAGATCGCCAAGGAGTTCTCTCCCGCGGTGGCGGATCTTGTCGAGGGCGTTTCCAAGCTGACGCGCGTGCAGTACGCCAGCAAGGAAGAAGAGCAGATGGAGAACCTGCGCAAGATGCTCATGGCCATGGCCAAGGACATCCGCGTCATTCTCATCAAGCTTGCCGACCGCACGCACAACATGCGCACCATGGAGTATCAGACGGCCGAAAAGCAGCGCCAGAAGTCGCTTGAAACGATGGAGATCTACGCCCCCATTGCCCACCGCCTCGGTATGCAGCGCATCAAGTGGGAGCTTGAGGATCTGTCGCTCAAATATCTCGACCCCGTCGGTTACACGGAGATCACCCAGTCGCTTGAAAAAAAGCAGCGCGAGCACGAGTCCTTCATGGAGCGCGTGCAGGCGCAGATCGAAGCGCGCCTCAAAGAGCAGCACGTTCCCTATCTCAGGGTCTACGGGCGCATGAAGCACCCCTACAGCATCTACCGCAAGATGTACGCGCAGAATAAGACGATGGACGAGGTGCTCGACCTCTTCGCCTTCCGCGTCATCGTCGACACCGTGGCAGACTGCTACAACGTGCTCGGCATCATTCACGACCTGTACCGCCCGATCCTCGGCCGCTTCAAGGACTATATCGGCACGCCCAAGCCGAACATGTACCAGTCGCTCCACACCACGGTCATCGGCGCGGACGGTATCCCCTTCGAGGTGCAGATCCGCACCGAGGAGATGCACGAGATCGCCGAATACGGCGTTGCCGCGCACTGGAAGTATAAGCAGGGCATCTCCGGCAGCGCAGGCGAGCACAACTACGAATGGGTACGCCGCCTTCTCGAAAACCAGGAGAACACCGACGCGGAGGAATTCGTCCACACGCTCAAGGTCGATATGTTTGCCGACGAGGTCTTTGTCTTCTCCCCGCGCGGCGACGTGACGAACCTTCCCGCCGGTGCAACGCCCATCGACTTTGCCTACTCCATCCACTCCGCCATCGGCAATCGCATGACGGGCGCAAAGGTCAACGGCCGCATCGCTCCGCTCGACTATCAGCTCAAAAACGGCGACATCGTCGAGATCCTGACCTCCAAGAATGCGCATGGCCCCAGCCGCGACTGGCTCAAGATCGCCAAGTCCAGCGAGGCGCGCAGCAAGATCCGCCAGTGGTTCAAGAAAGAGCGCCGCGAAGAGAACATCATCAACGGCCGCATGTCGTTCGAAGCCGAGCTCAAGCACCTCGGCATTCCGATGAGCGACGTGCTCGGCACGGATCTGGAAGCCGCGCTGCTCAAGAAAACGTCCTTCGGCTCGATGGACGAGATGTACGCCGCCATCGGCTACGGCGGCTTCTCCGCGCAGAAGGCCGTCAACCGCATCCACGATGAGATCGTCAAGCTCGAAAAGCAGCGCCAGGCCGAGCGCGCCGCCACGGTGCCGGTGGACAATTCCGGCGCGACGCGCCCCGCCATCCCCAAGCGCACAAAGAGCGAACAGGGCATCGTGGTCGAGGGGCTTTCGAACTGCCTTGTCAAATTCTCCAAGTGCTGCACCCCCGTTCCCGGCGATGAGATCGTCGGCTTCATCACACGCGGCTACGGCGTGTCCGTCCACCGCTGCGACTGTCCCAACGCCGCGCCCGAGCGCAGAAAGCCCGAGGAGCGCGGCCGCTGGATCAAGGTCAGCTGGGGCACGGACGTCAAGGAGTCCTATCAGACCGCGCTCGATATCTACGCCAAGGACCGCCTCGACCTCGTGCTCGACGTTTCCGCCGCGCTCTCGACCTCGCAGACGCGCGTGGCGTCTCTCAACGCGACGACGACCTCTGACGGGTTTGCCGTCATTCACCTCAACATCTTCATTTCCGACGCGAACCACCTCGCCGCCGTCATGCGTAAGCTCCACCAGATCAGCGGCGTGATGAAGGTGGATCGTCCCGCGGGCTAACAACACTTCCCCTTTCACGGGGCAAAAAAAGGAGAACTACCATGCGAGCAGTACTGACCAAGGTAAAGCATGCCTCCGTCACGATCGACGGAGAAGTCAAAGGTAAGATCGGCAAGGGCTTTTTGATCCTGCTGGGCGTCGCTCCCGACGACACGGAGGAAAAATGCCGCAAAATGGCGGACAAGCTCTGCTCGCTGCGCATTTTTGACGACGAGAACGACAAGATCAACCTCTCGCTCGACGATGTGGGCGGAGAGCTGCTCATCATCTCGCAGTTCACGCTCTACGGCAACTGCCGCAAGGGCCGCCGTCCCGAATTTTTAAGCGCCGCACGCCCTGAAATTGCGATCCCGATGTATGAAAAGTTCGTGGCCATCTGCCGCGAGAAGGGCTACCACGTCGAAACCGGCGAATTCGGCGCCTACATGGAGGTCGAATCGCTCAACGACGGGCCGTTCACGCTGATCGTGGACTCCGCCGATCTGGACGCACCGAAAAAGCAGTAAAGAAAGGGGAATTTCCGATGAAAGTCATCACCACCGTTGTCGGCTCTTTGCAGACGAATTGCTACCTGCTCATCGACGAGGAGACCAAGTGCGCCGCGCTCATCGACCCGGGCGACGAAGCGGAAAAGCTGCTTGCGCTCGTCGAACGCGAGGGCGTCACGCTCCAGTACATTCTGCTGACGCACGGCCACCGCGACCATACGCTCGCCGTGCCCGCGCTCAAAAAGGCGCTGCCGGACGTTCCCGTTTACATCGGCGAGGCAGACGCCCATTCCACCGGCATTTACCACTACCCGATGGCTGACCTCGTCCCAGACCTCAAATTCTACGGCGAGGGCGATACGCTCCCGCTCGGCACGCTCACGATCAAGGTGCTCGCCACCCCCGGCCACACGCTCGGCGGCGTGACGCTGCTCGCCGGCGATGCGATGTTCCCCGGCGACACGCTCTTTGCAGGCTCGATGGGCCGCACCGACCTTCCCGGCGGCAACGACGCGCAGATGCTTCTCTCCCTGCGCCGCCTCGGCGAGCTCAAGGAGGACTACACCGTTTACCCCGGCCACATGAACAATACGACCCTGGCGCGCGAAAAGGCCATGAATCCGTATCTGCGCCAGGCACTGCGATAAAGGACTTGTTCACATGAAAGTTGAGCTCATTGGGCATGATGAAAAATACGCGCTGGAGCAGAGCTTGCTCACGCTCTTCCCCGGCGAAAAGCCCGTCTACGGCACGGTCGATGAAACGGCCGACGCGCACTGGGTGCGCGTGACGCTCACCGAAGAGGACGAGTGCGTGCAGGTGACGACGGAGCTTGGCATCGACGGCCGCTCCGCCGCCCACAGCTACGATTATCCTCTCTCCGGCACGGACTATGAAAAAGAGGGACAGCGCCGCCATGCCGTCGGCATCAGCTTTTTCGGCGCGGCGAAGGATCTGCTCGGCATTTCCCCCGCGTGGGGAAGCCTGACGGGCGTGCGCCCGGCAAAGGTCGCCCTCTCGCTGATCCGCGAGGGCGGAAAGGCGAAGGCCGAGCGGGAGCTTCAGGAGCTTTACTGCGTGCAGCCCGCCCGCGCCCGCCTTGCCATCGAGGCGGCGGACGCCGGCATCCGCGCGGCGGCAGAGCTGGAACCGAACGACATTTCACTCTATGTCGGCATTCCCTTCTGTCCCACGCGCTGCGCCTATTGCAGCTTCGTCGCCCAGAGCGTGGAAAAGTCCTTCTCGCTCGTCGAGCCGTATCTTGAGGCGCTCTTTGACGAGATCACCGCGGCGGGGCAGCTCGTGCGCGAGATGGGGCTGAACATCAAGTCCTTCTACATGGGCGGCGGCACGCCGACCACGCTGACGGCCGATCAAATGGATCGCCTTCTCACAAAGCTTGAGCAGAATTTTGACTTTGCGGGTCTCGCCGAGCTGACGATCGAGGCGGGCCGCCCCGACACGATCGACGAAGAAAAGCTGCGCGTGCTGCGCGCGCACAACACCACGCGCGTTTCCATCAACCCCCAGACGATGGAGGATAACGTGCTTGCGGCCATCGGCCGCCGCCACACGGCGGACGATATCCGCCGCGCGATGGAGCAGGTGCGCGCCGCGGGCTTCCCGCACGTCAACATGGATCTCATCGCAGGCCTTCCCGAGGATACGCCCGCGGGCTTTGCAAGGAGCCTTGACGAGGTTATCTCCATGGGCGCGGACAACATTACGGTGCACACCTTGTCCCTCAAAAAGGGCAGCCGCATCACGCTTGAGGGAAGCCGCATTCCCGGCGCGGAGGAAGTTGCCGAAATGCTGGACTATGCCGACCCCACGCTGCGTAAGAATGGTTTTGCCCCCTATTACCTCTACCGCCAGAAGTACATGTCCGGCAGCTTTGAAAACGTTGGCTGGACGAAGCCCGGCGGCACAGGACTTTACAACATCTACATCATGGAAGAGCTGCACTCCATTCTCTCGCTCGGCGCGGGCGGCTCGACCAAGATGGTCGGCGGCGGGCAGATCCGCCGCGCGTTCAACGCAAAGTATCCGCGTGAATACATCGACCGGCCGGAAAAGCGCCGCGCGAATCTGATGGATTTCGCCCGCTTTTACGCCGAACAAGGAGAATGACGACCATGATTTATAATTCTTCACGCTCCCATTACCTGTCGGCAGATCTTGTCAAGCCGCACTTCACCTATGACGATTACTGCGAGAGCGCGGACGTGATCGCCTCTCACCTCGGTTCTTTTCGCCCCGAGGTGCTGCTCGTGCTCGGCAGCGGTCTCGGCTTTCTCGGCGATCAGGTCGAAGATCCCATCTTTATGCGCTATGCCGACATTCCGCACTTCCACGCCTCCACCGCGCCGGGACACGAGGGCCGCTTCGTCTTCGGAACGCTTTGCGGCAAGCGCGTCGCGGTCATGCAGGGCAGAATGCACTGCTACGAGGGCTACACCATGGAGGACGCTGCCTACGCCGTTCGCGTCATTCGCTTGCTTGGCGCGAAGACGATGATCGTGACGAACGCCGCGGGCGCTGTGAACACAGACTATCAGGCAGGCGACCTCATGCTCATCTCCGACCACATCAAGCTCTTCGACTTCGGCCCGCTCTGGGGGCCGAACATCGAGGAATTCGGCACGCGCTTCCCCGATATGTCCAATGTCTACTCCCCGCGCCTGCGTGCCCTTGCCAAAGAGGTCGCGCGCGAGCAGGAGCTCACGCTGCGCGAAGGCGTTTACATGTACTTCCCCGGCCCGCAGTTCGAAACGCCCGCCGAGGTGCGCGCCGCGCGCATTCTGGGCGCGGACGCCGTGGGCATGTCCACCGCGCCGGAGGCCATCGCCGCCGCGCACTGCGGCTATGAAATTCTCGGCGTGACACTCTGCGCCAACATGGCCGCGGGCGTTCTCCCCCAGCCGCTCTCGGGCGAGGAGGTCAACGAAATGGCAGAGCAGTCCGCCCCGCATTTCTCCTCTCTTATCCTCGGCTGCCTTGAGCGGCTGTAAGGCTTCGCAACTCTTTGGAACAAAAGGTCGTATTTTCTATGGCTACCGAAAAAAAGCAATCTTTTCTTGGCGGCGCAGCGGTGCTGGCATTCGGCATCATGGCCGTCAAGGTCATCGGCGCGGTGTTTAAGATTCCGCTGCGCAACATCCTCGGCGAGGGCGGAAGCGCAGACTTTTCCAACGCCTACAACATCTATGCAACGATGCTGACCATCTCGACCGCGGGTCTCCCCGTCGCGCTCTCCAAGCTTGTGAGCGAGGCCTACGCGCGCGGCCGCACGCGGCAGGCGCAGCGCACCTTCAACCTCTCTCTGACCGTTTTTCTGCTGTTGGGGCTCGTCTCGTTCTCGCTGATGTGGTGGGGCAACGACTATCTTGCCTCCCTTCTCAATAACCCCCGCGCGGCCTACGGCATCCGTGCGCTCGCGCCCGCGGTGGTGTGCGTGGGGTGCCTGTCCGCCTTCCGCGGCTACGCGCAGGGCCGGCAGTATATGACGCCCACGGCCGTCTCGCAGATCCTGGAGGCATTGTGCAAGCTCGTCTTCGGTCTCGCGCTCTCGCTGTGGCTTTTGAAGATCGGTCAGCCGGACTACATCGCCGCGGCAGGCGCCATCGGCGGCGTGACCATCGGCACCATTCTCTCGCTCGTCTACATGGCGGCTAACTATCTGCGCCACCGTCCCGCCCTGCAAAGCGGCGAGCGCTGCGCGTCGGGCCGCGCGATCGTGCGCCGCCTGCTGGCGCTGGCCATTCCCATCACCATCGCCTCGTCGATGGTGTCCATCATCACGCTGATCGACACCTCGCTCGTGCAGGGACAGCTCCAGAACGCGCTGGGCTACTCGCTCGATGAGACCCGCGCGCTCTACGGCAACTATTCCGCCTGCATGGATCTCTACAACCTGCCTTCTTCGCTGATGGTCGCGCTCACCGCCTCGGTCATTCCGGCAGTCTCCGCCTCCATCACGCAGCACAACGAAAAGCAGACCGCGCGCATCGTGCGCTCGTCCTTTCGCGTCACGGCGCTGCTCGCCTTCCCGATGGGGCTTGGCCTGTGGTCGCTCAGCGGCCCTATTTTCCGTCTCTTTTATCCCCGCTACGACGGTGCGCTCGGCGGGCAGCTGCTCTCGGTGCTCGGCATCGCGAGCATCTTCGTCTGCCTGATGCTCATCACAAACTCCATTCTGCAATCCTACGGGCGGGTGAATGTTCCCATCTTCACCATGCTCATCGGCGGCGTTGTGAAGATCGTGCTCAACTATAACCTCACCGCCGTCCCGTCCATCAATATCCACGGCGCGCCCATCGGCACGCTCGTGTGCTTTGCGCTCACAGCCATTTTAAACCTCATCGCTGTTTCGCGCGTCGCAGCCTTCCATCTCAATTATCCCGGCTACTTCCTGCGCCCGCTGCTGGCCTCCCTTGCGATGGCCTTCTCCGCGCGCGGCGTGTATGCGCTCTGCGCGCACTTTCTTCTTTCCGAGGATAGCGGCAGAACGATCATGCTCGTCTGCGTGGGTGCGGCGATTGCGGTGGCCGTCGTCGTATACGCTGTACTTGTCCTTGCGCTGCGGATCGTCACGCGCGATGATCTCGCGCTGCTGCCCAAGGGCGAAAAGCTCGCCCGCGTTCTTCATGTGCGCTAAAAAAGCCTGAAAAATCAAGGAATTTCCGAGAAATGCCTTGCAATGGGAGGGAATGTATGATAAATTATCCTGAGAAAGCTGTCTACACATATGACGATCTTGTCGATGTGCTGCGCATTTTGCGCGCACCGGACGGCTGCCCGTGGGATCGCGAGCAGACGCATCAGTCCAACCGCCGCAACTTCTTAGAAGAGGCTTACGAGGCTGCCGAGGCTTTCGATCTCGACGATCCGGAGCTGATGGAGGAAGAGCTCGGCGATATGCTGATGCAGGTGCTCTTCAATATCCACATGGAAGAGGAAGCCGGCCGCTTCACGACCGACGATGTGACCGACCATGTGGTACGCAAGCTCATCTTCCGTCACCCGCACGTGTTTGCAAGCGGCAAGGCGGACAGCAGCGACGAAGTGCTTGTCAACTGGGACAAGCTCAAGCGGCAGGAAAAGGGCCAGCGCACCACGGCAGACGCCATGGATTCCGTCGCGCGTTCGCTCCCCGCGCTCTGGCGGGCGGACAAGCTTCAGAGCAAGGCAGCAAAAGCGGGCTTTGAATTCCCCGATGTTTCCGGCGCGCTCGATAAGCTCGACGAGGAAACGCAGGAGCTGCGTGCTGCCGTGGAAACCGGCACCAATTTCGAAGAAGAGCTTGGCGATGTGCTCTTTGCCGCCGTCAAGGTCGGCCGCTTCTGCGGCGTCGATCCCGAGGCCGCGCTTGAAAAGACCTGCGAAAAATTCATTGCGCGCTTCCGCAAGGTAGAGCAAGCGGCCGATGCCCGCGGAGAATCGCTCTCCTCTCTGCCGCTCGAAGAGCTGACGGCCCTCTGGAACGCCGCCAAAGACCAGACCCGATGATCAAAAGCAAAATTGCTTTTTGCTCATATAACCCCGGAAGCTCCGCTTCCGGATACTTTTCAGGAGGATCTAACGATGAACAAGACTGAACTCATTGCTGCCGTGGCAGAAAAAGCCAGCATTTCCAAGAAGGAGTCCGAGGTCGTGATCAACGCCGCCCTCGAAACCATTATCGACTCCCTGAAGAATGACGAAAAGGTTCAGCTCGTCGGCTTCGGCTCTTTCGAGACCAAGCACCGCGCTGAGCGCACCGGCCGCAACCCCAAGACCAAGGAGAGCATCACCATCGCTGCTTCCAAGGTTCCCACCTTCAAGGCCGGCAAGGCGTTCAAGGACGCCGTCGCGGAGTAATTTCCCAGTCAAGCTCTTTCATCATCAAAACGGCGGCGCAGTGCGCCGCCGTTTGAGTATGGTGGACGATCCCCCCGATTCCCCCGCATCTTTCTGAAAAGGAGACTGATCCCATGCGTCTTGACAAATATCTCAAGGTCTCGCGCCTCATCAAGCGCCGCACCGTGGCAAACGAAGCCTGCGACGGCGGCCGCGTGACCGTCAACGGCAAGGTCGCCCGCGCGTCTTACGACGTCAAGGTCGGCGACGTGATCGCTCTGCACTTCGGCGAGCGCGTGCTCGCGGTCGAAGTGCTGAACGTATCCGAGACCGCCGGCAAGAGCGAAGCCTCGCTCCTCTACCGCGAAGTGAACGCACAGTAAGCGTACTATTCCGGACGCGCCCTTCATACGATGTCGTATGGAGGGCGCTTTCTTTTGCGCCCAAAGCGAAAGGACGGACACTACCATGACGAATGACGCTTTCCCCGCTTCTCCCCAGCGCATCGAGTTATCCGGACGCGAAAGCCTGACGGTCTCCGGCGTGGAGGACGTTGAGCGCTTCGATGAAACGGAAATCGTGATGAATACGTCGCTCGGCGTGCTCGTCGTCACGGGCGACAGCCTGCACATCGGCAAGCTCAGCCTGGACGGCGGCGAGCTGCACGTCGACGGGCGCATCGACGCCATTGCCTTTGAGGACGCGCCCATCGGCCGCGGCGGCTTCCTCGCGCGCCTTTTCGGGGGCTGAGGGCGTGGGCGTTTCGCTCTCCGGTCAGGCGCAGGGCTTTTTCGCCGCGCTGCTGCTCGGCGTTTCGCTCTCGCTGCTCTACGACCTGCTGCGCGCCGTGCGGCTGCGGCGGGCGGCAAGGCGCCGTTTGACCGGCGCGCTCGACGCGCTCTACTGCGCGCTTGCCGCGCTTCTCACCTTTCTCTTCGCGCTGCGCGTCGGCGGGGGCGAGCTGCGGCTTTATATGCTCTTTGCCGCCCTGCTCGGCGCGGTGTGCTATTTTGCCCTCTGCGCGCGGCTGCTGCGCCCGCTCTGGGACTTCTGGGCAGAGGTATTGTTCGCTGTTTTCCGTCTTTTTGCAGCCCCGCTGCGGCGGCTGCAAAAAGTTTATGGTAAACTTGCCAAACTTTGCAAAAGATACTTTCTTTTTTCCAGAAACCGGCTTATAATAAAGTCGTATGAGCGCAGCGCCCGTTTTGCACTGCGCCGAACCCGGAAAAAGGAGGAACAGCGGCATGGCAGCACAGGTCAAAAAAGGGAGAAGGCACACCAGTTTTCTCACGGTGCTTGTCATCGCGATCCTGATTGCGCTCGTGGGGGTGCAGCTCATTCACCTCAGAACGCAGATCGAATCGGCGCAGAATCAGCTCACGGCACTCAAGAGCGATCTCGACAGCGCCAAGCAGGCGAACGACGCGCTGGCCTCGGCGCTCGAAAAGGCCGACGATCCTGAGTTTTTGCAGGAGCTTGCGCGCGATCAGCTCGGCTATGTCACGCCGGGCGAGAAGTCTTTCTACGATGTGAGCAACTAAGCGGCATCATCCTGAAAAGCGCCCTGAGGGGCGCTTTTTTTCTGCGCAGGCAAAAAAAGGGCCGCGGGCGCAAACGGCCTGCGGCTCAAACGGGTGGGATATTGGAAAGCTTCCGATTTTTATGATACAAGCCCCGCGCGCAAACGTCAATGGGAGCTTTTGTCGTCTTTCGGCCGCTTCGGTCGAAGGCGGTCGGGCGCGTTACACTTTTGCTCTTTTGCACAAAAGAGTGTTTTTCACACATCGTTCATTTGAAATTTTCGTTCATACGTGCTACAATACAGAAAAGGAAAAAGAAGCTCCCGTCGGTCTTCTTTTTCTTTCCTCACCAACGAAAGGAGCCAACACTATGAAATTCACCTATACCTGCAAGAAGATCTCCCTGAACGATTCCGTCAAGGCCTATGCCGAGAAAAAAGTCGGCAAGCTGGAAAAGTTTTTCAAAGAGGAGCCCGAGGCTTCCGTGACCTTCTCTGTGGAAAAGAAGAACCGCTGTGTTGTCGAGATCACGCTTCGCGGCGCGAGCGGCCCCCTGTTCCGCGCGGTGTGTGAGGATCCTGACGGCGATATGCGCGGCGCGATCGACGAGGCCACGACCCAGATCGAGCGCAAGATCCGCAAGAACAAGACCCGCCTTGCCAAGAACCTGCGCGCCGAGGCGGTGCTCCCCGAGCTACCCGAGGAATTCGAGGTGCACGAGGAGGGCGAGTTCGACATCGTGCGCACCAAGCGCTTCACCGTCAAGCCCATGGGCGTGGAGGAAGCCATCTTGCAGATGAACCTGCTCGGCCACAGCTTCTTCGTCTTCCGCAACACCGATGCGCTCGACGCGATCTGCGTCGTTTATCGCCGCAACAACGGCGGCTACGGCATCATCGAGACCGAGGACGACGAGGAGTAAGCCGCTGAAAGAGAATACAAAAGGGGCGGGATCCAATTCCGCCCCTTTTTTTATGCGCCGATTCGTGTTATACTGAGTCTGTTATTTTAAGAAGAGGAGAATCGTTCCATGAACTCATTTGCCTGCCGCGCATTCCAGTGCTGCTTCGGCGCAGGTGCGCGCCTGCTCCCCTGGCGGACGCCGGAAGTCTATACGGGAGACGGGAGCCTTCTTCGCGTGGCGGACATTCTGCGTGAGAACAGCCTGCGCCGTCCCTTTGTCATCGCAAGCCGCCGCCAGTGCGCGGACGAGCACTTCCGCCGCTTGCAGGAGGTTCTGGATATGCAGGATATTCTGCTCTCCATCTTTTCCGCCGTTGAGCCGAACCCCTCGGTCGAAACGGTCGAAAAAATCGCCGAACAGTACCGCATCGACCGCTGCGACTGCTTCCTCGTCATCGGCGGCGGCTCGCCGATGGACGCGGCCAAGGCCGCCGCGGCGCTTCTTGTCCGGCCGAACAGGAGCCTTTCCTCGCTCGCGGGACTTCTGAAGGTCCGCCGCCGCATTCCGCCGTTCATCGCCGTCCCCACCACCGCCGGCACGGGATCGGAAACGACCATCGCCGCCGTCATCACCGGACGCGACCACCGCAAATATGCGGTCTCCGACCTCTGCCTTATCCCGCGCTACGCGATCCTCGACCCCACGCTTTCCGCGGGGCTGCCGCCGCACATCACGGCGGAAACCGGCATGGACGCGCTGACGCACGCGGTAGAGGCGTATCTGAGCCGCTTTTACAACACCCGCAAGACCCGTGAGCAGGCCGAGCGCGCCGTTGTGACCATCTTTTCCCACCTTGAGCGCGCATACCGCGACGGCGCTTCCCTCCCCGACCGCGCGGCCATGCTGCAAGCGTCGTTCGACGCGGGCGCGGCCTTCACGCGCGCGAGCGTCGGCAATGTGCACGCCATCGCGCACACGCTCGGCGGGCTGTACGGCACGGCCCACGGCCTTGCCAATGCCGTGCTTCTGCCCATCGTGCTGGAGGATTACGGCGCTGCCGCCTATCCGCGCCTTGCCCGCCTTGCCCATCTCGTCGGCATTCAGGAAGCAAGCGCGGAAGCGTCCGCCAGGGCGTTTATCGCAGAGATCCGCGCGATGAACGCGCGCATGGGTATCCCCGACCACTTCGACTGCATTCGCAGCGAGGATATTCCCCTCATGGCATCGTGGGCCTGCCGGGAGGCCAATCCCGTCTACCCCGTCCCCGTCATCTACGATCAGGCGCGTTTTGCGCGCGTGATCGAGCGCTCCCGCGCGGAGCCGTGACCTTGGCAGCATTTTTACTGTGCTTTTTCGCCGTTATCTGGTATCATAGCCGTAAGCTGCCCGCGCTTGTTTTCGCCCTTGTGGGACAGCTTTTTGAAGATGACCTTCTCCACGCCGTGGGCGGCGGTGTCCTCGCTGATGATGGGGATGGGCTGCGGCACGCTCTGCCCGGGCGATCGGAAGATCGCCCGGAGCGTTGCGTATCGCTGGTACTTGGTCTGCGAGGGCGTGTCGTCGATGATCAGCTCGATGTTGACCTTGGCGTCCTCGTAGCCCGTTGCCTGTTTCGGCTTGGTGGCGCTGCCCTCGACCTCCTGCTCGTCCACCTTCGCGGTCTCAATGACCTCGATGCTTTTGACGAGACCGGGGAGGACGACGCCGTTGAGCTTGATCAGCTCGTCTTCTACATAGATCATAGCGTCCTCCTTCCTTATGCCGGGGCCGGAGCGGCGTCCTCGTCGTCGCCGGGTTCGCCGTCCTCGTTGGCCGCTGCGTAGTCCTCGACCTCCTGCAAAAGAGCGAGGAGCTGCTGCAGGTCTTTGATCTTCTTGAGGTCGACCGGGACGAGCAGCTTGTGGATGATGACCCGCTTGCCCTTACCGGAGCTGCCCTCATCGCTGCTCTCGTCCTTGTCCTTCTTCCCGCCGCCGAGGTCGACCTTCTTCTCCGGCTTGCGGTCAAGAGCGCCCTGCACCTGCTGGAGGCTCTTGTTCATCGCCTCTGCCGGGGCGTCGCCCGCAAGCGTCAGGCCGCGAGCGTAGGTAGTCATGGTGCGTTGGCCGGACAGGGTCAGCGTGGACAGCGGCCCCTCCTTCGCGTCAGAGAACGGGAGGAGGTTGCGGATCTTCTGCAAGCCGCCCTTTACGGCCTCGACCGCGCTGCTGAAGGCGGACTTGATGCCGTTTGCAAAGGTGGACACGATCCGTTTGCCGGACTCGAAGAACCACGTGACCGCGCCGGAGACGGCGTTCTTGATGTTGTTCAGGCCGTTGGAGAAGGCGGTGCGTGCGTCGGTGAACTTCTGTGAGATGCCTTGGACGATGTTGCTCATGGCCGTCGAGAACTTCCCACGGATCTCCGAGAGCTTGCCGCCTGTGAGGTTGTCGATGAAGGTGTAGGCCAGCGCCTCATGCCCGCGAAGCAGGGCGGTCAGGGTGTCCTCAGCGTGCCTCACGCCCTCGATGTGCTCCCGCAGCGCTCGCTCGCTCCGCTCCCGGATGCGTAGGTCTTGTGCCTCCGCGTCCTCGTAGAGCTGTCCCAGCGGGCACTTCGCGCAAATGGCGTCCAGCTCCTCCTGCGTGTGTCCGGCCCGGTTCTTGCACCGTTCGTCGCACACGAACGCCAGCAGCTCTTCGGGGTTGCGCGGCATGGGGCCGTCCAGCCGTCCCGCGCCGAAGGTGTCCGGGTCGGTGATGACCTCGCTCTCCGGCAGGAAGCCGATCTGATGCAGCGCCATCTTGAAGCCGTAAAGCTCGTGCGCGGCGGTGCGCGGGTCGGTGTCGGGGTAGTGCTTGCTCTTGACCTGCGTGGCAAGGCGGCGCGTCCAGCCCTCAATCAGGGCGGTGGGCTCCACCGCCTCCTCGGTATAGCTCTCATTCGTTTCCACGGCGGCGGTGTAGGTGGGCGGCTCGTCCGTGATGTCCTCCTCGGACTCCAGCCCCCGTGCCAGCTCCACGGCCACCTCCAGCGTGTCCGCGTCGTCGTACTCCATCGCGCCCCGGTCGATGTCCAGATTGCCCGTGTAGACCTCCGCGTCGATCACGCCGTACTCTCCGAGGGCCGTGCCCTCGTACTCGCGCTTCTCGCGGTCGTTGAACTTGACCACGAGGAAGCCGTTGATCTTCTTGATCTTTCTCATGCTGCCGTCATTCCTTTCTGCCCTGCCATCTTCAGACCGGGTGGGGCAGTTCCCGGTGACGCCCTTCCGGGCGTTTCGGCTTAGTGGTGGGTCGCTTCAAAGTTCTCAATCGCCCAGCGGTTGCCCGTGGCGTACACAGCCCGCCGCGTCCGTTCCTGTGGCGTTTCCCGCCTCGGCATGGCCGCCAGTGCCTCCATCATGCCGCACCTCGGGCAGATGTCTGTCTGGTTGTCCGCTCGCGACAGCGCGGGCGGCTCGTCGTATGCTCGCCCACACAGCGGGCAGATGTGCGGTTGCTCCTTCATGCTGCTGCTCCTTCCTGCAAAGCTCATCCGGCCAGTGGCGGGATGACGCGGATCGTGTCGTGGTACTTGTTCAGAATGATCAGCTCGCCGTTTGCTTTCTGCTTCACGACCAGCCAGTTCTCCGGGGCGAGGCCCGCTTGCCCGAGCCGGATCTTCTGCTTGCGGGTGGGCTTCTTGCCGCGTCTCATGATCTGCCTCCTTTCCTTTTCTCGGCGTTTGTGGTAGAGCAAAAGCGAACGGCGGTCGGCGGAATTAAATCTAAGAGTCGCTTAGGTGTTGGTGGGCTTTAGCAGTCCGTCAGGGTGTCGCCCTTGACCTCGTAACGATTGGGGCCGATGATGACGAAGGCCAGCATATTGGTCGTGCCGTCATGGTTGACCTGATTGATCGCCTCGTCCAGCTTGCCGTTGGTGACGTGGACTTTCTCCATGCTGCCGGTGCCGGTGTCCAACAGGCCGAAGCCGTTGGCCTCCTCCGGGGTATCTCCGACAGTGGTGAGGGCCATCTCGTCGGGGGTGATCTCGTTGCGGCCCGGTTCCAAGTTGAAACCCGCCTCCGCCTCCTTCAAGGCGTCGTTCGTCTCTTCCAGTGTGGCCTCGCCAGTGGTGTACTTGAACAGGATGTCTGCGATGTCGTTCTTCATGTTGTCGTTCTCCTTCTGAAAAACGCCTCCGCCGCTCGCTTTTACTCTACCGTTCGCCGATTTGCTATTTCCTTTTCGGTCGGGGTGTGCTATGATTTATTTTGCTTTATTCATAAACCACTTTTCGCACTTAGTATAGCTCGCATTTACGAGTTTGTCAATAGTTTTGCGTGTGAATTACCCGCAATTTCGAGGAGGTATTTTTGTGTTCAGTGCCCTACTAAAAAAACTACGCTCTGAAAAGAACCTTACCCAAGGCCAGCTTGCGAAAGAAGTTGGCGTTTCTCCCGGAAACGTCGGCGATTGGGAGACTGGGAAAAGCAAGCCGGGGTATAATGCGCTTGCTTCGCTTGCCCGAATTTTCGAGGTGTCCGCCGACTACTTACTCGAAATTGAACCGTCCCCCGCAAAAGCGAGCGACGACCTCTTCGCCCATCAGAAGACGGCGGGTTTGATCTGCGACGGCTCGCCGCTGGAGGGCGAGGAGGCCGATCTGATCGCCATGTATCGCCTCCTGCCGGAGGAGCAGCGGGAGGACATTTTTGACCTCGTTCATCTCAAATATCGAAAGCACGTCGAACGGAAAAAAGAGTCTATTTACTGGACGTATCACAACGGCAGCTCCGCAACAAAAAGCGGCCCCGCCGAGGACGCTGAAGCCCAAGGTGGAACCGCTTGATTTTTTGCGCTGTTTTGATTTAGTTGTAAATCTGTTTTCTGTCCCATTGATGAAGCGGCGAAAAACGAGGGTCGAAAGCCCGAAAACCCTTGAAAACAGGGCAATGGGACACAGTCCCATCGGTTTTGCAGATTTGTCCCATTGCTCGCCGCCTGTTTTGCCCCGCTTCGCCGCCCCGCCGCGCACGCCTCGCACGGCCAGCGCACGCCCTAATCCCCGCCGATCCGCGCCGAAAAGCCCCGTTTTCCCTAAAACTCGCACGCTCTAACGCTCCGTTAGCACGCTTGCCCCTCTTGCAATCCGCCGCCGCGTCTGCTACAATAGCAGCATGAGCCGCGAAGCTCTCGTCCTCTTGGTCTGCTGCTGTGACTTCCGGGACGGGGCCGAGCGGCTCATACCATCTAAAAGCCTCAGAAATGCCGTTATACGGGCGTTTCCGGGGCTTTTTTGTATTCTGCGTATGTGTGCGCCTCGCCGCGCCGCCGCCGTTGTGCGGCCTCGTGAGCGTAAAAAAGCGCCGACCGCCGCCGACGCATCCTCATCTCAAGATTGTTGATAATTCGCGCCTCCGTCCCGCGCCGAAAGTCGCCGTTTCCCGCGTATTTCAAGGGTTTTCCCGCCGTCTCCCCCCTCATCCCCTGTCTCTTATACACATCTCCGAGCCCACGAGA
>ENA-UALO01000040-UALO01000040.1-human-gut-metagenome-genome-assembly--contig:-NODE-40-length-57755-cov-11.075442_pt1 | contig 57755 bp, 42 predicted proteins | sample MGYA00243701_ERZ654470 | MGnify/ENA primary metagenome ERZ654470 (study PRJEB26926, sample SAMN06164444) | human gut metagenome | biome: ENVO:00009003; feature: ENVO:2100002; material: ENVO:00002003...
CGCTGAAAGCATCTAAGCGTGAAACTCCCCCTAAGATGAGATCTCTCATCCTTTATGGAGTAAGGGCCCAGAAAGACGATCTGGTTGATAGGCCGGAGGTGGAAGTGCAGCAATGTATGGAGCTGACCGGTACTAATAGCCCGAGGGCTTGACCTACGATTATGCAGGCAATTCAAGCCTTACTCATAATCACTCGTTACGTTGTTCGGTTTTGAGGGTGCAGCGCGATATGCACCATTAGCTCAGCTGGTAGAGCACCTGACTCTTAATCAGGGTGTCCAGGGTTCGAGTCCCTGATGGTGTACCAGGATTTCATACAGCGAGAGCTGATTGAGATATAGAGACGGAACATGGCCCGTTGGTCAAGTGGTTAAGACAGAGGCCTCTCACGCCTTTAACATCGGTTCGAATCCGGTACGGGTCACCATTTTTCTCTTGACAGAGAGCGGAAAAGTGAATATAATGTTTGTTGCTGCGAACGCAGTTGCAATAGTTGGTGCTTATTAGGGCGAGGGTCCACCTGTTCCCATCCCGAACACAGAAGTTAAGCTCGCTTCTGCCCACGATACTTGGCTGGAGACGGCCCGGAAAAATAGGTAGCGCCAACACAAAACGGACATCTTTGGATGTCCGTTTTTTTTGCGGAAATATATGTTTTTTCAATCCGAATTTCACAGATTGTTCAAAATTATTTCACCATTGACTGGAAAAAGTGCGTATAATAGGAAAACATGGGAAGTGCGAGCCAATTAAAATCCACGGAATATGGGAATACTCACATCATCCGGGTTTTATTCTGATGTGTTCCCGAAAAGCGGGGAAAAGGTTGATTTTTTCGTTCAAACCTGCTATAATAAACGGACTTGTCAAAGGATAACCGGAAAAGGATTTTTGTTATGCTAAAGAGATTTAAATCGTCTGTCACTTTTTTAATGAAGCTGCTGGCATTTTTGCTGTGCGGCGTATGTTTTTTTGGACTGTTTGGTTTGGAATATTTCTTCCTGCTGCGGCCCAGCCGCACCTTGGGCGTTACTGCGGTGGCCTTCATTGTGGTTTATGTGCTGATGACCAAGGTTTATGGCGGTTTCGACATCGGCAAACGTAAGAGCAAGCCCATCGTGTTCTCCATGGCCCTGGTGCTGCTGCTGACGGATTTGGTTACGCATTTTCTGCTGTGCATCATGAATACCACCGTCATCCACGGAGGCCATTTCGTGTACGAGCGGCCGCTGCTGCTGCTGGCGGTCTATCTGCTGCAGGTAGCCCTGGTGATTGTCATGGCGTATGGCGGAAACGATTTGTACTTCATGGTCAACAAGCCCCAGCGCTGCCTGATGGTGGGCCGCCGCGGGGAGTGCGTCGAGGACCTCATCCGGAAGGTCGGCCGCTATAAGAAGCAGTATAACATCCAGCAGGTGGCCTGGCTGGATCAGCCGGACCTGCTGTCCTGCGTGGACCAGTCGGATGCCGTCTTTCTGTATGAGCTTACCGTCCGTGAACGGACGGACCTGGTGGAGTACTGCTATCAGACCCGCAAGGACGTGTATTACAGCCTGGAGATGTCCGACGTGGTTGCTATGGCCGGGGAGCGCGTCATGTTTGACGACAAGACCCTGATGTTCTGCCCCGTCCGGGAGCTGCGCTTTGAGGAACGCATCCTTAAGCGCACAGGCGACATTCTCATCTCCCTGTTCGGCCTGATTCTGACGTCTCCCATCCTGCTTGTGACGGCTTTGGCCATCCGCATGGAGGACCACGGCCCGGTGTTCTACCGCCAGAAGCGCGCCACTTACGGTGGCCGCGTGTTTGAGGTGTACAAGTTCCGCTCCATGCAGGCCCAAGCCGGGGACATTCACGTCTCCGCCACCAAGGGGGACCAGCGCATCACCAGGGTGGGCCGGATTATCCGCAAGTTCCGCATCGACGAGCTGCCCCAGCTGATCAATGTCCTGAAAAGTGACATGAGCATCGTGGGTCCCCGGCCTGAAATGCTGGAGAATGTCGAGAAATATACCAATGATCTTCCGGAGTTCCGCTATCGCCTGCGGGCCAAGGCGGGGCTTACCGGCCTTGCCCAGATCTATGGCAAGTACAACACATCCCCCCGGGATAAGCTCATTATGGACCTGGCCTACATCCAGCAATACAGCGTCTGGCTTGACCTGAAGCTGATCCTGCGCACGGCGCTGGTGCTGCTGACGCCGGAGGAAAGCACCGAGGCGTTTGAGGACAAAAAAACGGAGGAAAAACCGTAATGCATACCACGAAACGGGCGGTGCTGCTGAGCTGCTCCGACCACTATAACCACCGGCTCTATGTCATCGACGGCTATCTCAAGTCCCAGGGCTATGAGACGGTGTACTATACCGGCGACTTTGACCACTCATCCAAAAAGGTGTTTCACTGCTCGGTCCCCGGATGCCGCCAGATCCATGTGCGGCCCTACCGGAGAAACCTCTCCCTGGCCCGGATCCTGTCACACCGGGACTTTGCCCGGCTGGTGTTCCAGGAGCTGGAGCAGGATCCGCCGGATGTGGTGGTGGCCCAGCTGCCCCCCAACTATCTGGCCCATTACGGCGCCCGCTTCAAGCGCCGCCACCCGGATACCAAGCTGATATTCGAGATCTTCGATATGTGGCCGGAGACGTTCCCCTCCGGCTCCGTGAAGCAGCTGCTGGCCCTGCCGTTTTCCGTGTGGGCGGGGCTGCGGGATAAGAACCTGCCTGCTGCGGATCGGGTCATTCCCGAGTGCAGGCTGTTCTGCCGCAAGCTGGGCCTGCCGGAGGAGAACGCCATTTACCTGGCGGCTCAGCGTTCCCCGGACCAGCCCCACCAGGCCAGGCTTCGGGCCGACGGCCTGGACCTGTGCTATCTGGGCGCCATCAACAACGTGGTGAACATTGATGCCATCGCGGACCTGACGGCTCAGCTCCGGCGGCTGAAGCCCGTGACCGTTCACGTCATCGGCGACGGCGAGAAATGTCCCCAGCTGCTCCAGGCGCTGAAGGATGCCGGGGCGGAGGTGGACTGGCGCGGCGTGGTGTACGACGAGGCGGAGAAGCACGCCGTCATGAGCTGCTGTCACTTTGGCTTCAACCTGATGAAGCCCGACGTCTGCGTGGGCCTGACCATGAAATCTGTGGACTATTTCCGCCATGACCTGCCCATTCTCAACAACATTCCCGCCGACACCGCCGAGCTGGTGGACCGGGAACAGGTGGGCGTCAATGTGGGACCGGATACAGCGGCCCAGGTGGCCGAAATGATGGTGGAGGACTGCCTGCGCATGCGGGAGAATGTCCGCCGGGTGTTTGACGAAACCTTTGACCTGCCGGTGGTGCAGGCCCGTTACGCTGCCCTGCTGCGGGGCATTGTGTGAGGATAAGACCATGGAAAAACAAATATTGATCCTGCTGGCGGCCTATAAGGGCGGCCGATTCATCCGGCCCATGGTGGATTCCATCCTGGCCCAGGATGTAGGGGGCTGGAAGCTGATCCTGTCGGACGACGGAGAGGATACCGCCCCCATTTTGCAGGAATACGCCGACCGGTATCCGGATCGGATTACCCATTACCGTTCCGGCCGCCGGTTCGGCAGCGCCCAGAAGCACTTTATGCACCTGCTGGAGCAGTTTGGCGATCAGGCGGATTACGTCATGTTCTGTGACCAGGACGACGTATGGCACCCGGACAAGGTGCGCCTGACCCTCCGGCTCATGGAGCAGGTGGAGACGGACCCGTCCCTGCCGGTGCTGGTCCACACGGACCTGCGGGTGGTGGACGGCGAGCTGCGGGAGATGGACCCCTCGTTCCAGCACTATTCCGGCCTGGACGGCCATCGGCTGTCCCTGCCCCAGCTGCTGGTCCAGAATGTGGTCACCGGCTGCACGGTGATGATCAACCGCTCCTTGGCGCGGCTGGCCTGCCGCCCGGTGGAGGAGGGGGACATGCTTATGCACGATTGGTGGCTGGCGCTGATCGCCGCCGCCATGGGCCGTGCCGTGTTCCTGGATCGGGCCACCATCGACTACCGCCAGCACGGCGGCAATGTGGTGGGTGCCAAGGACCCCCGCTCGGCGGGCTATGTGCTCCAGAAGCTGAAGGGCGGCGCCGTGCGCCGGTCCCTTTCCGATACTGCCCGTCAGGCGGGGGCGTTTCTTGCCTGCTATGAGCAGGAGCTGACCCCGGACCAGCGGGCGCTGCTGGCGGATTATGCCGCCGCGCCCCAACGGGGAAAACTGGCCCGGCTGGCCCTTTACCGGCGGCGGGGTCTGTGGAAGTACGGCCTGAATCGCCGTATAGGACAAATTCTTTGGTGGTGACTTTTTTGCATAATCGAATCCATAACGTGGCGGAGGAGTTCCGGCGCGGCACCTTTGCCCAGCGGTGCAGCCAGCTTTCCTTCGGCGTGCTGTGCCTGTTTCTTCTGGAGTGCAGCATCACCGGCGGCGGCCGCTATTGGGAGGCCGGTCCGGTGAGCATCCGCATTTTGCTGGGCGGACTGGCGGCTGTTCTGGCGCTGCCGGAGCTGCTGCGGAATCTGGGCGCATATCTGAAAAAGCCGGTTATCTGGCTGACGGTGATTTTCGCCGTGTGGCTGGTGTTCTGCGCTTGGCGCGGCATCCGGGCGGAAAACCGCATGGATGTGCTGATAACCGATGTGAAGGGCTTTATGTGGCTGCTGCTGGTGCCTGTGCTTGTGGCCACGGTCCGGTCCCGGCAGCGCCTGCGGGTGCTTTTGAGCTGGGTCCTGGCCGGCGCGGTGATCCAGGCCGCGGTGATTCTGGCAGTCAACGCCGGCGTGGTGCTGATGGACGACCCTGTCCCTCTGTGCCGGTGGCTGAACGAGCACGCCGTAGGCATCGTGGACGTGGTGTCGGCGCGGCTAGTGCGGGTGTTCTTCAAGAGCAGCCCCTATATGGTCGTGGCCTGCGTCATCGCCCTGTTCCGCCAGGCACAGGCGCCTAAGCTGCGCTGGCGCTATGTGCTGGCTGTGAGTCTGCTGCTGTGCGCCCTGCTGCTGAGCTTCACCCGTTCCCTGTATGGGGCCTTGGGCCTGACGGCGGTGCTGAGCATCACGGCGGTGCTGATTCTGTGCCCCGCCGGGCGCAAGCGGGTGCTGGCATTTCTGCTGGCGGTGGTGGTGTGCTTCGGTGTCATGAGCACGGTCCAGGAGATCGTGCTGGAGGGCAGCTATCTCAGCTTTGCCGTTTCCCGCACGGTCGGCAGGGAGATTCCCGCCTCCTGGGCGTCCCAGCTGCGCCAGAGGCTCCGGGGTGATACGCCCGGGAATCAGCCGGACAGCAGCGAAATGGACAGCCAGCGTTCCTATATTGAGGTAACTGAGCGGTCTGACCAGCTCCGCCAGGAGACGAAGGACGGCCTGAAGGTCTATATCCGGCGCAGCCCCGTCATCGGCTGCGGCCTGGGCGCCTCTGCCGCCAACCGGGAGAAGGGTGTGGACGAATACTTCTACCTGGATATGCTGGCCCGGACGGGGATCGTGGGTCTGGTGCTGTACATTCTGCCCTTTGGCTATGTGGTGCTGTGGTGCCTGCGGCGGCGTTCGCTGCTGCGGGAGTGCCCGGAGGGGGCGGCCGTTGTTTGCGGCCTGTGCACCTTCTGGGTCGTCACCTGGTTCAACCCCTGGATGAACGCCGTGCTGGGCATCGCCTGGTATGCCGTCACCCTGTCGGTCCCCCAGGCGCTGGAGGAGCAGAACGCCTGAATCCCACGCAACAGGAGAGTTTATTGCAATGGCGAATGAATCAAGCGGAAAAAAAGCTCTGAAGGCCGGCCTTGGCTACACAGTGGGCAATATGCTGGTGAAGGGCCTGTCCTTCCTGGCCATCCCGCTGTTTGCGCGGCTGATGACGGTGGAGGACTTCGGCATTTACAGCACCTTCAGCTCCTATGTCATGATCATGACGGTGCTGGCGGGCTTCACCCTCCACACCAGCGTTCGCAACGCAAAGCTGGACTATGCTGAGCGCACCGGGTCCTATTGCTCCTCGGTGACGCTGCTGGTCATCGGCAATTCCCTGCTGCTGCTGGCATTGAGCCTGGCGTTTGCCGCGCCGCTGGCCCGGGTCCTGAGCCTGGAGCAGCCATATCTTCCGGCGCTGATCGTGCTGGAGAGCTTCGGCATGGCCATGCTGACCTTCTACAACTCCGTGCTGTCGGTGGACTATAAGTATAAGGAGTACCTGGTACTGAGCCTGGTGTATGCCGTGGCCGGCATCGGCGGCTCCGTGCTGCTGATCCTGACCCTCTGCCGGGGCCAGGGGTATCTGGGCCGCATTCTGGGCACATTGATTCCTGCGGTGCTGGTGGGCATCTATGTGGTGGTCCGCCTGTGGCGGAAGGAGCGGCCCCTGGTCAGCCGGGAATACTGGCGCTACGGTATGGGCATCAGTCTGCCCACCGTGCCCCACGGCCTGAGCCAGCTGCTGCTGAACCAGTTTGACCGCATTATGATCAAGTCCATCATCGGCAGCACCGAGGCCGGGCTTTACAGCTTTGCCTATAATGTGGGGATGATCTTCCAGGTCATCACCAATTCCATGGACACCGCCTGGGCGCCCTGGTTCTTTGAAAAGATGAAGGCCAGGGAGTATCCGGCCATTCGCCGGGCGGCCTCGGCATATGTGGTGTTTGTGTCCATCGGGGCCATGGCCCTGGCGCTGATCTCTCCGGAGGTCATCCTCATTGCCGGCGGCTCCAAATACAGCGACAGCCGGTATGTGACCATGCCCATTGTCCTGTCCATGTACTACGCATTTCTGTATACCCTGCCCTCGTCGGTGGAGTATTACTATAAAAAGACCAAGCTCATCGCTCTGGGAACCATGCTGGCGGCGGGAATGAACATCCTGCTCAACGCCGTGTTCATTCCATCCTTCGGCTATGTGGCGGCGGCGTATACCACGGTGGCGTGCTACCTGCTGTATTATCTGCTGCATGTGGTATTTGCCTGGTGGGTCCACAAGGGCATGGTGTATGACATTCTCCAGCAGTTCCTCTGGCTGGGAGTGGTGTCGGTGGTGTCGCTGGTGACGGTGGCACTGACGGATCTGTTCTGGGTCCGGATGGGGCTGCTGGCAGCGGGACTGGGCGTGTGTGCCCTGTGGGCTGTCAGGCACCGGGATCAGGTTATGAGACTCATTGCGGTGTTCCGCAAAAAATCGGCATAAAATCGGGACAAAACCCGGGCAAAAGCGGGATATCCCGCTGCGTATCGGGACAGAAAAAGACAGATAAAGACGAAATATCGGATAGGAGTGAGATAAGTGGAGGAACTGACACTGCGACAAATGCAGGAGGGCGCTCTGAACATTCTCAAAAAATTGGACGGCATCTGCCGGGAGCAGGGGCTGCGGTACTTCCTGTTTTATGGGACCCTCATCGGGGCCATCCGCCACAAGGGCTTCATCCCCTGGGATGACGACCTGGACGTGGCCATGCCCCGGCTGGATTTTGACAGGCTGGTGGAATATTGCCGCCGGCACCGGGAGGAGCTTCTGCCCATGCGCCTGATGACCGTGGACGACAACCCCCGGTATGTGTACCCCATCGCCCGCTTCAGCGACACCCGCTACCGGGTGAAATACCAGGGCATCCGGGATTACGGCCTGGGCCTGTTTGTGGACATTTATCCGCTGGACGGCTGCGGTGACACGGAGGAGGAGGCCAGGGCCTGGGTGCAGCAGCCCATGCGGGATGTGAAGTTCATCAACTGCTGCGCCGCCGACCGGTTCACGCCCAGCCGCCGGGGCTGGCTCCACACCCCCGCCAAGCTGGCGGGCTTTGCCTGGGCCCGGCTCCACGGAAGCGCCCATTACATCCACCGCATCGAGGCCTGGGCCCGGCAGAAGGACTATGAGAAGTGCCGCTATGTGGGCTGCACCGTTTGGGATACCAACTGGAACATCGTGTTCCCGCGGGAGGACCTGGAAAAAACGCTGTATGTTCCCTTTGAGGACGCAGAGTTCCCCATTCCCGCCGGATATGACCGGATGCTGCGCCATACCTATGGCGATTACATGACGCCCCCGCCGCCGGAACAGCGGATCGGGCAGCATTTTTACACCGTATGGCCCAAGGAACAAGGGGCCGCGGAGGAACATAAGGAAGGAGCCATCTCATGAAAGGTATCGTTTTGGCCGGCGGAGCCGGCACGCGCCTGTATCCCCTGACCATGGTCACCAGCAAGCAGCTGCTGCCGGTGTATGACAAGCCCATGATCTACTATCCGTTGTCTACCCTGATGCTGGCGGGGATCCGGGATATCCTCATCATCTCCACCCCCACGGACCTGCCCAATTTTGAGCGCCTGTTGGGGGATGGCAGCCAGTTCGGCATTCATCTGAGCTACAAGGTGCAGCCCTCTCCCGACGGCCTGGCTCAGGCATTTCTGCTGGGCGAGGAGTTCATCGGCGACGACTGCTGCGCCATGGTGCTGGGCGACAACATTTTCTACGGCAGCGGCTTCCGGGCCCGCCTGAAGCAGGCGGCGGCGGATGCGCAGCAGGGCCGGGCCAGCATTTTCGGCTATTACGTCAATGACCCCGAGCGCTTCGGCATCGTGGAGTTCGACGAGAACGGCAAGGTCATCTCCGTGGAGGAGAAGCCCCAGCACCCCAAGAGCAACTACTGCATCACGGGCCTGTATTTCTATGACAACCGGGTGGTGGACATGGCCAAGCGGGTGAAGCCCAGCGCCCGGGGCGAGCTGGAGATCACGGACCTGAACCGTTTCTATCTGGAGGACGGCACCCTGAACGTGCAGCTGCTGAGCCGGGGCTATGCCTGGCTGGATACCGGCACCATGGACTCTCTGGTGGATGCGGCGGACTTTGTGCGCACCATTGAGACCCGGCAGGGCTCCCAGATCGCGGCACTGGAGGAGATCGCGTTTACCGAGGGCTGGATCGACCGGGAGACGCTGCTCCAGTCCGCCCAGCGCTATGGCAAGTCCCCCTACGGCCAGCACCTGATGCATGTGGCTGAGGGCAAAATTCGATATTGATAGGTGATTTGCATGAAAATTCTGGACACAAAAATTCCCGAGGTAAAGATCATCGAGCCGGACGTGTTCGGCGACCACCGGGGCTGGTTCATGGAGACCTGGTCCCTGCCCAAGTATGAAGCCCTGCACTTCAACAGCATGCAGGACAACGAGAGCTTCACCGCTAAGAGGGGGACCCTGCGGGGCATCCACTTCCAGCAGGACCCCATGGCCCAGGCCAAGATCGTCCGGGTGGTGCGGGGCGCCGTGATGGACGTGGCGGTGGATCTGCGGAAGGGCTCACCCACCTATCTGCAGTGGGTATCCGTGGAGCTCAGCGCCGAAAATAAGCGCCAGTTCTACATTCCCCGGGGCTTCGGTCACGGCTTCGTGACCCTGACGGACGATGTGGACTTCTGCTATAAGGCGGACAACCTCTATGACCATCCCAGCGACCGGTCCATCCGCTTCGACGACCCTGCCATTGGCGTGGACTGGGGCGTGACGGACCCCATTCTGTCCGACAAGGACAAAAACGCCCCCCTGCTGGCGGACAGCGACTGCAACTTCGTTTACGGAAAGGGAGAATGAGCCATGACCATTATCGTTACCGGCGGCGCCGGCTTTATCGGCAGCAACTTCGTGTTCCATATGCTCAAGGAGCATCCCGATTACCGCATCGTATGCCTGGACAAGCTGACCTATGCCGGGAATCTGTCCACCCTGGCTCCTGTGATGGACAACCCCAACTTCCGCTTCGTGAAGGCGGATATCTGCGACCGGGAGGCCGTTTACAAGCTGTTTGAGGAGGAGCACCCCGACATGGTGGTGAACTTCGCCGCCGAGAGCCATGTGGACCGCTCCATCGAGGACCCCGGTGTGTTTTTGCAGACCAACATCATCGGCACCGCCACCATGATGGACGCCTGCCGCAAATACGGCATCCAGCGCTATCATCAGGTGTCCACCGACGAGGTGTACGGCGACCTGCCCCTGGACCGGCCCGACCTGTTCTTTACCGAGGAGACGCCTATCCACACCTCCAGCCCCTACTCCAGCTCCAAGGCTGCCGCCGACCTGCTGGTGCAGGCGTATCACCGGACCTATGGTCTGCCTGTTACCATCAGCCGCTGCTCCAATAACTACGGGCCCTATCACTTCCCCGAGAAGCTGATTCCCCTGATGATCGCCAACGCCCTCAACGACAAGCCCCTGCCCGTGTACGGCGAGGGCCTCAACGTCCGGGACTGGCTGTATGTGGAGGATCACTGCCGGGCCATCGACCTGATCATCCATAAGGGCCGGGTCGGCGAGGTGTACAACGTGGGCGGCCACAACGAGATGCGCAACATCGACATCGTGAAGCTCATCTGCAAGGAGCTGGGCAAGCCCGAGAGCCTGATCGTCCATGTGGCGGATCGGAAGGGCCACGATATGCGCTATGCCATCGACCCCACCAAGATCCACAACGAGCTGGGCTGGCTGCCGGAGACCAAGTTCGCCGACGGCATCAAAAAGACCATCGACTGGTATCTGAATCACCGGGAGTGGTGGGAGACCATCATCTCCGGCGAGTATCAGGACTATTACGAGAAAATGTACGGCAATCGCTGAGCCATGGAGCAGCAGGCAGTAGAAGTCCGGATGGGGCAGACGCACCTGGGCTTTGTGGACGCGGCAAAGGGCCTGGGCATGCTGGCCATCATCTGGGGTCACATGGACTACCTGTGGAGCACCAGCTCCGTATGGTTTTCCTCCTTCAAAATCGCTGTGTTCTATGTGGTGGTGGGCCTGCTGAAGGCATACCGCTATGGGGAGCGGGGCCAGAGGGATTCCTGTGCACAGGTGATGAAAAAACGCTGGTATTCCCTGGTGATCCCCTATGGCGTGTTTTCGGCTCTGGCGATTCTGGCACACCTGGCTTTTCTCACCATACACGGCGGCAGCAGACTGGCGGCCCTGAAGGGGGACGTGATCCTGACGGTGACGCTGCGGGGTGTTGCCACCCTGTGGTTTCTGCCTACGCTGCTGATCGCCGAGCTGCTGTTTGCGGCGGTGCGGCCGGAGGGCTGGTCTGCCGCCAAGCGCATACTGGTGTGTGTCCTGGTACCGGCTATCCTGTGCGTCATCGGCTATTTCTATCAGGGAATGGATATTCCCGGGGCGGATCGCCTGTGGGTGCAGGTGGTGCGCAATCTGTTTATTGTTTTGGCCAAGAGCGTCAGCGGCTTTTGGTTCATGCTGTGCGGGTATCTGCTTTACCGGCGGGGGAAGCCGCAGCGGCTGGGAAGGCTGCCGGTGCTGGCGGTCCTGCTGGCGGTGAATCTGGGCCTGTCGCTGCTGAGTCCGGACCTGGATTTCAACTCCTTTAAGCTGGGGGCCTTTGCTCCGGTGTTCTATCTCAACGGTGTGTTGGGTTCCGTGGCCGTTCTGGAGCTGCTGCGCTGGATGGAGGCCCGCATATCCCTGAGGCCCCTGATCTGGTGCGGCAGGCACTCCATGTTCCTGATGGCCACGCATCTGCCCTGGCAGATCGCGCCGGAGCTGGTGATGCTGGGCAAGCGTTTTTACCTGGCACAGACGCCGACGGCGCCGTATTTCCTGATGATGCTGGCGGAGTTCGCGGTGCTGATGCTTATTGAGGCTGCACTGGTCTGGTGCAAAGAGAAGGTCAAAGCCGCCATGACCGGGCGCTGGGGAAAAGAGCGGCCCATCTGTAAGGCGGTCAAGTATCTGTAACGAGGAGGTTACAAGCAATGAAGGTATTGGTAACGGGCGTGGGCGGTCAGCTGGGCCACGATGTGATGAACGAGCTGGCCCGCCGGGGCCATCAGGGCGTGGGCAGTGACATCGCCCCGGTGTACAGCGGCATTGCAGACGGCTCTGCCGTGACGGAGATGCCCTATGTGCCCATGGATATCACCAATGACGCCCAGGTGCGGCAGGTGATGGACGATGTGCGGCCCGACGCCGTGATCCACTGCGCCGCCTGGACGGCGGTGGACCTGGCCGAGGACGCCGACAAGCAGCCCAAGGTACGGGCCATCAACGTGGACGGCACCGCTCATCTGGCGGCGGCGTGCAAGGCCCAGGACTGCAAGATGATGTACATTTCCACGGACTATGTGTTCAATGGGCAGGGACAGACGCCCTGGCAGCCGGACTGCAAGGACTATCAGCCCCTGAACTACTACGGCGAGACGAAGCTGGGCGGCGAGCTGGCCGTCAGCTCTGCGCTGGAGAAATACTTCATCGTGCGGATCGCCTGGGTGTTCGGTCTGAACGGCAAGAACTTCATCAAGACCATGCTCCAGCTGGGCAAGACCCACGACAAGCTGCGGGTGGTGTGCGACCAGATCGGTACGCCCACCTATACCCTGGACCTGGCCCGGCTGCTGGCGGATATGATCGAGTCCGACAAGTACGGCTATTATCACGCCACCAATGAGGGCGGGTACATCTCCTGGTACGAGTTTGCCTGCGAAATTTTCCGCCAGGCGGGTCTGCCGGTGCAGGTGGACGCCGTGACCACGGCGGAATACGGCGCGTCCAAGGCGGCGCGGCCCTTCAACAGCCGGCTGGATAAGAGCAAGCTGGCGGAGAACGGCTTCACACCGCTGCCGGACTGGAAGGATGCGCTGAGCCGGTATCTCAAGGAGCTCGGCACCAATCAATAAAAGAAAAACGCTGCCTGCCCAGCAGGCAGCGTTTTTTTTCGCCTTAACGGGGCTTTCCACCGGGTGGAAAATGCGGTATACTGTCAGATGAGAGTTTTTTGGGACAGCAGCCATGGTATCCTGCTGTCAGTGCGTCAGAAAGGAGGCGGGGCGGATGCTGTCTGTATGGGTAGGACGGGCCGGGTCCGGAAAATCCCGGCGGGTACTGGAGGCTATGGAGAAAAACCGGGGACTGCGGCGGCAGGTGCTGCTGGTGCCGGAGCATATTTCCCACGAGGCGGAGGTGGACCTGTGCCGGGCCCTGGGGCCCACGGCGTCCCGGGACGCGGAGGTGCTGAGCTTCCGGAGCCTGTCGTCCCGGGTGCTGGCGGAAACCGGCGGCCTGGCGGAGTTTACCCTGGACAACGGGGGAAAGCTCCTGACCATGCGGCGGGTTTTGCAGGAGCTGGCGCCGGAGCTGCGGGTGTTCGGGCGGCCCAGTCAGCGGGCGTCGTTTCTGCGGCAGCTGACGGACCTGATGGAGGAGCTTTACGCCTATGAGATCGGGCCCCGGGATCTCTATGCACATGTAGAGGACCTGGAGGGCGCTATGGGCGATAAGCTGCGGGATATCGCGCTGCTGTATGCGGCGTATGACGCCCGGCTGCACAACGGAGACATGGATGCCCGGTCCCGGCTCCAGAAGCTCCGGGAGCATCTGGAGCACAGCGACTATCTCCGGGGCTGCGATGTGTATCTGGACGGGTTTTCCTATTTCAACCGCCAGGAGGAGAGCATATTGGAGCTGGTGCTGCGGCAGGCCAGCAGCGTTACCGTGACCCTGCTGGGGGACCGGGGCAATGAACAGCTGTTTCAGAATGCTCTGCGCCAGCGGATGCGCCTGGAGCGCATGGCCCGGCGTGTGGGGCAGAGTATGGAAGTCCTGTGGTGCGAAAAGCAGGGGAGCGGCCCCTTGGATCACCTGGAGCGGCACTTTTTTGGCCGGGAGACGGCCTATGAGGGCCAGGCGGAGGGAATTCGCCTGTATCAGGCCGCCACGGCCTTCACCGAGGTGGAATGGGTGTCCCAGCAGCTGAGGCAGCTGGCGGCTGAGGGATACCGCTGGCGGGATATGGGCGTGTGCGCCCGGAATATGGAGGTTTATGGCCCACTGCTGGAGAGCGTGTTCCGCCGGGACGGCATCCCGGCCTATATCAGCCGCCGCAGCGATCTGCTGGAAAAGCCGCCCATCACCATGCTTTTGGGGGCCCTGGACGCCGTTACCGGCGGCTTTGACCGGGAGGACGTGTTCCGCTGCCTGAAGACCGGCCTGGGGGGCATTTCCCCGGATGAGTGCGATATCCTGGAGAATTATGTGATCGTGTGGGATATCCGGGGCGGCATGTGGCTGCGGGAGGGCGACTGGACCGCCAGCCCCGACGGCTACGGACGGGAGATGACGGAGACTGCCGCCGCACGGCTGCGGCAGGTCAATGGCGTCCGGCGGCGGGTACGTCTGCTGCTGGAGCCCCTGTATCAGGGGATGAAAACGGCATCATCCGCCAGGGACAAGGCGGAGTGCCTGTACACATTTTTGCAGGAGGCCGGTGTACCCCAGGCCCTGGAGGAAACCGCCGGGAAGCTGCTGGCAGAGAACCAGCCCCAGCTGGCGGAGGAATATGTGCAGCTGTGGGAGATATTCTGCGGGGTGCTGGACCAATTTGTGGAGATCCTGGGGGACACGGAGCTGACGGGTGAGGAGTTCGCGCGGCTGCTGCGGCTGGTGCTGACCCAGTACAGCGTGGGTACCATTCCTGCCACCCTGGACCAGGTGAAGGTCAGCGAGATCACCCGCAACGACCGGCACCGGGTAAGGTGCCTGTTCCTGCTGGGGGCCAACGACCACGTGCTGCCTATGCCGCCCAGCGGCCACGGCCTGCTGGACCCGGAGGACCGGGAGACCCTGCAGCAGCGGGAGATCCTGCTGTCGGACGCCGTGTTTGACCCGCTGGACAACGAGCTGCAGAATATTTACGCGTGCCTGGCCCAGCCCACGGAGCGGCTTACCGTCAGCTGGCCGGTGGGGGACATCAGCGGCGCTCAGCTGCGGCCCTCCTTCGTGGTGCAGCGGATGGAGAAGCTGTTTCCGGACCTGCACGTCCTGCGGGAGGACGGGTCCTACCGGCGGATGCTGCCTGCCACGGCTCTGGAGCTGGCCGGCAGCGACAGGGCACTGGAGCGGTATTTCCGGCAGCGGGGCGGCTATGACCGGGTGCTGGATGCCATGGACCGGGGCCGCGCCCTGGGCCGGGGACGGCTGTCGCCGGAGGCGGTGCAGGCCCTGTATGGGCGGTCCCTGCACATGTCGGCCTCCCGGATGGACCAGGTGAAGCGGTGCCACTTCGGGTACTTCATGCAGTATGGCCTGCGGGCCAGGGAGCGCCGACCGGCGGGCTTCGAAGCCCCGGAGATCGGCACGTTCATCCACTATTTATTGGAAAATGTGGCCCGGGAGGTAAAGAACCGGGGCGGCTGGAGCCAGGTGGAGCAGGAGGAGCTGCGCCGCCTGGTCCGGGAATACATAGACCAATACGCCCGGGAGGAGATCGACGGCTATCGGGAGAAAAGCGCCCGGTTCCGGTATCTGTTTTCCCGGCTGCGGACGGCGGCCTGCGCCATCGTGGAGGACATGGCCGGGGAGCTGGCCCAATCGGATTTTTCACCGGTGGCCTTCGAGCTGGGCTTCGGCGGCCGGGACGGGCAGCTGCCCGCCGTTACCGTCACCGAGGGAGATGAGACCCTGTCCGTCAGCGGCAAGGTGGACCGGGTGGACGGCTGGCTCCACGACGGAAAGCTGTATCTGCGGGTGGTGGACTACAAAACCGGGAAAAAAGCCTTTGACCTGTCGGACCTGCGGTACGGCCTGGGCATTCAGATGCTCCTGTACCTGTTCACTCTGGAGAAGGAGGGCCGCAGCTATTTCGGCTATCCCATTGTGCCGGCGGGGGTACTGTATCACCCGGCCCGGGAGGTAATCCTGAAAAAGGACCGGGGCATCCAGCCGGAAAAGCTCCAGGCTGCCCTGCAGGAGGAGCTGCGCCGCAGCGGCATGGTGCTGGCGGACCCGGAGGTGCTGCGGGCTATGGAGCACAGCGCTCTGGAAGCACCCCATTATCTGCCCATTCGGGTGAAGAAGGACGGCTCCATTTCCGACGGCATCGCATCGGCGGAGCAGCTGGGGAAGCTGGGCCGGTATGTGGAGGACCTGCTGCACCAGATCGCCAGAGAGATCGGCTCCGGCAATATTGATGCCGACCCGGTGGCACGGGGACCCCAGGAGCGGGCCTGCGACCGCTGCGATTTTGCTGCGGCCTGTGCCTTCCAGGAGGGCCGGGGCGGCGATCGGGTGCGCTATATCAGAACTGTAAAGCCGGAGGAATTCTGGCAATTCGTGGACGCGGAAAATGGGAAGGAGGGGAGCACATGCCGCTGACGCCGCAGCAGGAAACAGCCGTATATGACCGGGGCGGAAGCCTCCTGGTGTCCGCCGCCGCAGGCTCCGGCAAGACGAAGGTTTTGGTGGAGCGCTTGTTTTCCTATATGGAGCAGGAGGGCTGTCAGGTGGACGACTTCCTGATCATCACCTATACCAAGGCCGCAGCGGCGGAGCTGCGGGGCAAGATCGCCCAGGAGCTGACCCGCCGGGTGGCGGACCGGCCCGGGGACAGCCACCTGCGGCGGCAGATGCTGCGGGTGTATCAGGCGGACATCAAAACCGTGGACGCCTTCTGCGCCGGACTGCTCCGCGAGAACGTGCACCTGCTGCCCCCGGTGGAGGAGCACAGCCTGACCCCGGATTTCCGGGTGCTGGACGAACAGGAGGCCATGCTGCTGCGGCGGCGGGTGCTGGACCGGGTATTGGAGGATTTTTACGCCCACATCGAGGAGGACGCCAACGCCCGCCAGCTGGCGGAGACCCTGGGAGCCGGACGGGATGACCGGGCGCTGGAGGCCCTGGTGCTGGACCTCCACGAAAAGACCCAGAGCCACCCGCACCCCCTGCGGTGGCTGGAGCAGCTGCGGCAGGGCTGGGAGGTCACTCCCCAGGAGCTGGCGGACACCGGCTGCGGCCGGTATCTCATGGAGGACGCCCTGCGCCGGGCGGACTTCTGGGCCCGGCGGCTGACCCGGGCCGTGGAGGATATGGCGGACTATCCCGCCGTGTACAAGGCCTACGGTAACCGGTTTCTGGAGGTGGCCCAGGGCCTGGAGGCCCTGCGGGACAAGGCCGCCGGCGGCTGGGACAGTCTTGCCCAGGGCGTGCCGTCCTTCCGGCGGATGGGCGTGGCCAAGGGGGAGGAGAACGCCGCCTGCCGGGAGCGGGCCAAGGCGGTGCTGGAGCAGGCCAAAAAGGCGCTGAAGGACATTCAGGCGATCTTTTCTGTGCCGGAGGCGGAGCTGCTGGAGGATCTGCGGCAGATGGCCCCGGCCATGCTGGCCCTGCTGCGCCTGACGGCACAGTTTACCCTGCATTATCAGGCGGAGAAGGTCCGGCGCAACGTGATGGACTTTTCCGACCAGGAGCACTATGCCATCGACCTGCTGACCGACGGCCAGGGACGGCCCACGGAGCTGGCAAAGCAGGTCTCCTCCCGCTACCGGGAGGTGATGGTGGACGAATACCAGGACAGCAACCAGGTGCAGAACTGCATTTTCCGGGCCCTGTCCGGGGAGGAGCGACGACTGTTCGCCGTGGGCGATGTGAAGCAAAGCATTTACCGGTTCCGGCTGGCGGACCCCACCATTTTCCTGGAGAAATACCTGTCCTACCGCCCGGCGGCGGAGGCGGAGGAGGGCCAGCCGCGAAAGGTGCTGCTGAGCCGGAATTTCCGCTCCCGGCGGGAGGTGCTGGACGGCACCAACTTTGTGTTCCGGGCCATTATGTCCCGGGAAATGGGGGAGATGGACTACGGCGACGACGAGCAGCTGTATTTCGGCGCGGAGGCGGCGTACCCGCCCCGGCCGGGCATGGAGCCGGAGCTGCACCTGATCAGCGTGGAGAATACGGAGGAGGAAACCTTCGACCGCACGGAGGTGGAGGCCCGGTTTGTGGCCCGGCGCATCCGCCGGCTGCTGGACCAGGGCTTCCCGGTGCAGGGAGAGGACGGACAGCCCCGGCCTGTGGAGCCGGAGGATATCGTCATTCTCATGCGGTCCCCCCGGGCGCGTCTGGCGGCCTATACGGCGGCCCTGCGGCGGGAGAACATTCCCTGCACCAGCGGGGAGAGCGAGGCGTTTTTCAGCACCCTGGAGGCGGCGGTGATGGTGTCGTTTTTGCAGATCATCGACAATCCGCGGCAGGATGTGCCGCTGATCGCCGTGCTGCGGTCGCCGCTGTTCGGCTTTTCCCCGGACCGGCTGGCCCAGATCCGGGCGCTGCTGCCGGAGGGAGACTACTATGACGCCCTGTGCCTAGACGAGCATGAGGACACGGCGGCCTTCCGGCAGACGCTGGACGGTCTGCGGCTGGCCGCCCGGGACATGACGCCGGACCGGCTGCTGTGGAAGCTCTATACCCAGTGCCACGCCATGGCGGTGTTCGGGGCCATGGAGGGCGGCGCGGCCCGGAAGGAAAACCTCATCGCCCTGTATAGCTACGCCGGGCAGCAGGCGGCGGCCGGGCGCGGCGGCCTGTTTGACTTCGTGACCCAGCTCCACGACCTGTTGGAGGAAGGACGTCAGCCGCCTATCTCCACCCAGGCCACCGGCAGCGGCGTGCAGATCATGAGCGTCCATCGGTCCAAGGGACTGGAGTTCCCGGTGGTGATCCTGGCGGACCTGCACAAGCGCTTCAACGCCGACGACTTCCACCGGCCGGTGCTGGTGCATCCCCAACTGGGGCTGGGCACCGAGCGGGTGGACCGGCAGCGGCGGATCCGGTACGATACCGTTACCAAATCCGCCGTGGCAGCGGCCCTGACCCGGGAGAGCAAGGCCGAGGAAATGCGCATTCTGTACGTGGCCCTGACCCGGGCCAAGGAGAAGCTCATCTGCGTGGACTGCATGTCCCACGCCCGGAAACGGGCGGCGGACCTGGCAGTGCTGGCTGAGATGCCCGCGCCGCCGGAGGCGGTGGCCGGGGCAAAATGTCCCGGGGACTGGCTGCTGCTGCCGCTGCTGTGCGCCCCGGAGGGGGAGCCCATCCGCCGCTGGGCGGAGACGGAGCCCCAGACCCTGACAGGCGCCGGAGGCGGATGGCAGGTGCAGGTGTGGGAAAATCCCGTGGCGCCGGCTCTCCGGGAGCGGGACAGCACGCCGGAGGAGGCGCGCGAAAGCGGCCCTGTGGAGGTCCGGGAGCTGGACTATCCCCACCCGGCAGCCTGCCGCATTCCCACCAAGGTCACGGCCACCCAGCTGAAGGGCCGGGAGTTGGATGAGGAGATCGCCCAGGGTACCGTCCGCCGGGTGCGTCAGGTGCAGGTGGAAACGCCGCGCTTTCTGATAGGGGAGCGGCCTTTGTCCGCAGCCCAGCGGGGTACGGCCATGCATCTGCTGATGCAGTATCTGGACCTGAGCGGCCCGGAGCCGGAGCAGCAGGTGCAGGCCCTGCTGGCCCGGCATCTGCTGACGCCGGAGCAGGCGGCGTCCCTGGAGCTGGAGCAGGTGCGCCGGTTCCTGGCCTCGCCCCTGGCGGAGCGCATCCGCCGGGCGGGGGAGGTGTACCGGGAGTACCGGTTCTCCCTGCTGCTGCCAGCGTCGCTGTATGATCCGGAGGCGGAGCCGGAGGATGAGCTGATGCTCCAGGGCGTGGTGGACTGCGCCTTCCGGACGGAGCAGGGCTTGGTCATTGTGGACTTCAAAACGGACCGCATCCTGCCCCAGGAGGCCGCCCAGCGGGCGGAGCTGTATCGCCCCCAGCTGACGGCCTACAGTCAGGCCCTGAGCCGGGTGCTGGAAACACCGGTGGCGGAGCGGGTGCTGTATTTCTTCGGCCCCGGATGCCAGGTGACGCTGTAATGGCTTCGCCTTCGCTATTTCCGGCGGCGTGTTCGTAGTGGGCCTGGTGCCGGAGCTGTGTCTGCCCAGGGACCCCAAGCGCTATGAGATCCAATAAAATTTGAAATTTTTTCCGGCTTTGCGCCGCAGACTGCTGTCTGCGGCGCTTTTTTTGCCTGCGGCGGAAATGCATCCTATATTTAGCGGACATGAAAGCCGGGCGATTCGCGCAAAGTAACTCTGTCGCCGGCGACAAAATTCAAAAACAGGGGTGATCGCATGTATGAAACGCAAAAAAAGCGACGCATACGCAGGCCGGCCGCATGGCTGCTGGCCGTGCTGCTCACCGGGGCCCTGTGCTGCCAGACGGTATGGGCCGACCAGCGCACCTTGATCCCTGTGGGGAAGGCGGTGGGCATCAAGCTGTTTGCCGATGGCGTGCTGGTGGTGTCTACCTCCAGCGACGGTCCGTGCCCGGCCCGCGACTGCGGCATACAGGAGGGGGACCTGATCGTCAGCTGCAACGGCGAAAGGATCACGTCCGCCGAGGAGCTGCAGGCTCTGCTGCAGGCCGCCGGCGGAACGCCTGCAGCCGTGGGCCTGCGCCGGGACGGCAAAAGCTTTACCGTCACCGCCGTGCCGGTGCAGGCGGAGGATGGCTCCTGGCGTCTGGGCGCCTGGACACGGGACTCTATGGCAGGCGTGGGGACGCTGACCTTCTATGACCCGGACACCGGCGCCTATGGCGCTCTGGGCCACGGCATCACCGATACGGACACGGCCCAGCTGATGCCGCTGTCCAGCGGTTCCATTATGGAGACCACCGTGAAGGCCGTGAAAAAGGGACAGAAGGGCGACCCGGGACAGCTGAAGGGCGACTTCACCGTGCAGCACGATGTGGGCACCGTGTCCGCCAATACCAGCGGCGGCATTTTCGGTACTGTGGCAGAAGGCGGCTTTGTATCCGGCGCGGCACTTCCGGTGGCCCGGCGCAGCGAGGTGACCACCGGCCCCGCTGTTATTTTGTCCACCATCTCCGGAGATGATACCCAGGAATACACTGTGGAAATCGTGCGGCTGTGCCCTGCAAACCGGGACGGCCGGGACCTGCTGCTGAAGGTCACGGACCCCCGGCTGCTGGAGGCCACCGGGGGCATTGTCCAGGGCATGTGAGTGTGTTATAATTGGGACAACACGGGAAAAGCTTGATTTCAAGCGGGTTTCCGGTGCTTGTCCAACTTTTCATTGACCACGAAAACAGGACCACATTCTGCGCAGATGTGACGGACAAAAATGCTGCGAACTCTCGAATCCGGAGTTTTTCGGCAGCTAACAGCGGACGCAGGCAGAAAGGAGTCATATTCAATTTAATCGCCGCCTGGCGACTGCCGCACTAAGACCGATGGGGTATAAGCTGCCCATCGGTCTTTTTTGTTATTCCAAGGAAGGAGGAGCTGATGCGGAAATGGGGTGCAGTTCAGGATGGCACTTCTTTTCCGGAATTCAACCATGCGAGACTATTGGAAACCTGGAAGCTGCTTTTGCAATTTGTCGGAAAGCAACAAAAAAGCAAAAATTGAAATCCATCGCTTTATATAGCATTGCGTTTTTTCAAGAGAAATGATAGTATACTCTAAACAGCCAAGACCGACTGTTCCTGTTTTCGGAGTAAATCCTGTTGGTAAATGCACATTCGGAATCGTCTTGCCGGGAAACAAATACAATTGCCAAGAAATATTCCTTGATTGCAGGAGAAAGCGAGAGATTTCCCCTATGAAACGGAATACGAAACAGCTGATCCCCATGATCCTGGTTTTTACAATCATTGCGGCGGCCTATTCCTGCCGGATACTGGCCATGCTCGACATCGGCGGCGTTTGGATGAACTATATCCGCGCGGCGCTGTATTTGCTGCTGTTTTCCCTGTGGGGCTATTCCATTGACCGGCGCATTATACAGAAGCAGGCACTGCACTGCCTGCGTCTGACCGCGGCGCTGATGCTGGTGTGGCTTATTTTGCGCACGCTGAAATATGAGTTTGTCACCGACCTGACAGTGGCGCGGTACATTTGGTATCTCTATTATTTGCCCATGCTGTTTATACCGCTGCTGGGAGTGTATATTGCGCTGACGCTGGGGAAGTCGGAGGAATACCGGCTGACCGAAAGGGCCGGCTTTCTGGTCACCGTGCCGGGCATACTGTTTTTGCTGGTGATCACCAACGATCTGCACCAGCAGGTGTTTGCATTCAACAGCGGTGTGCCGGGCGTGCCGGACAATTATGGCTATTCCCACGGCATTTTTTACTTCTGCAGCATGGGCTGGATGGTTGCGTGCATGACTTTTTCCCTTGCCCTCCTTTTGAAGAAAAGCCGCGTCCCCAGCGGCAGCAAAAAAAGGATCAGGCCGTTTGTGATAGCCTGTATAACGGTTTTGTATGGGCTTTTGTATCTGTCCGGCCTGCCGGCCATACGCCGGTGGCTCGGGGATATGAATGTGACATTTTGCCTTTTATATGCGGCAATTTATGAAAGCTGTATACGCTGCCGGATGATACCGTCCAATACGGGCTATGTGGAGCTGTTCGAGGCGACAACGCTGGCGGCGTGCATTGCGGATCGCAGCGGGAATATCGTTCTCCGTTCCCGGGCCGCAGGGGAGGATATGGTTTGCCCGAGGGAGGGCGTTCCGCTCATCCGGCCCAACGGAATACGCATCTCCTCGGCGCCCATCAGCGGCGGCTATGCCATATGGCAGGATAATGTGCGGCCGCTGACGGAGCTGCGCGCAAGACTGAGCGAAAACAAGACCAAAATCAACAGCAACAAAGAGAAATTACGGGAGGCCTATATCATACAGAAAAAGCTGCTTGAGCTGACGGAAAAAAACCGTATTTACGACGAGATGGAGGCAAGGTATGGAGATCAGATCACCAGAGTCGGGCAGCTGCTGCGGCAATGTCAGGGGGCCGCACCCGAGGAAATACAAAGCGTACTGAAAAAGATCCTGCTGCTGGGCACTTACATTAAGCGCAGCGCCAACCTGTACTTTCTCAGCCAGGAATATGAGCTTCTGCCGCAGCAGGAGCTTCGGCTGACCATAGACGAGGCGGTGCGGGTGATAAACGTTTGCGGCACGGAATGCAGCGTGGTCTACCACACGACCGGGCCTATGCGCGCGACAGAGGTGGCGCGGCTGCTTGACCTTTTGAAGGTCGTGACGGAAGCGGCGATGGGCGGGCTGTATTCCCTGTTTATTTCCGTGTCCGACGGCGAGATGGATCTGTCGGTGGAGTGTGCTGTCGAGCTGTCCTTTTTGGCTTCTCCGGATGTGACGGTTCAGCAGGAGGACGGCTTGTGGCTTGTGCGCACAAGGATAGGAGGCGGGAGCGGTGCTTAGAATTAAACACCTGGGCTTTAATGCCATCAAGGAAAGCTTTGACCGGCTTCCCACAGGCGTGTGTTTTTTTGACCGAACGGGCAGCATCGTCCTGTGCAACCGGCAGATGTATCAGCTGAGCCGATACCTGCTTGACAGCGATATGCAGTATCTGGGCGAGGTCCAGGAGGCGCTGTCTGCCCCGGGAGGGGGCATTGTGCGGATCCCGGATATAGACAACACCTATCGGTTTCCGGACAAAACCGTGTGGAGGTTTGAAAAAACGGAGGTCACCGATCGGTACGGAGTGAGCTATATACAGCTTACCGCCGCCGATGTTACCGACCTGCAGCGCGCCTTGGTACAGCTTACCGCAGACAGCAAGAAGCTGCAGGAGGATGCGGAAAAGCTGAAGCAGCTTTCCGATAATGCCGGGGCTCTGGCCCGGGAGAAGGAGCTGCTGGACGCGAAATCCGCCATGCACGACGGCCTTGCCGCCTGCATTACACTGACGAAGCAGTACATAACAGGGGAATTTGACGGTATGGACCCGGGCGTTGTATGCCATGAATGGGAGAAGGTCATTGCCTTCCGGGATATGATCCGCCTGCCGGCCAGAAAAAGACTGCTGGACAGCGCCAGGGCCAGCGGCGTGACCGTGCGGATAAGAGGTCAGGAGCCCACGGACGGTGAGGCGGAGCTGTTGTACACGGCCATGCAGGTTTGCCTGAACAACGCCATTCAGTATGCCAAGGCCACGGAGATTTCCGCAAATATTTGGGAAAACCAGGACAGCTATACGGTGGTGATACGCAATAACGGTAAGCCGCCGGAAAAGGAGATCACCGAGGGCGGCGGACTTACCAACCTACGCCACCGGATCGAAAATTCGGGCGGTAAGATGACGGTGCAGAGCTTGCCGAGGTTTTCTCTGGCAATTGAGATACCAAAATCCGGGAATTCGGGGGTGAATAACCTGTGACTATGAGAAAAATACTGATTGTGGAGGATCAGGCGCTGGCGAGAACCTATCTGTGCGCCTGCGTGGAAAAATGCACGGACTGCCAGGTGGCGGGTACGCTGTTCCGGGCCGACGCGGCGCTTCAGCGCTGCGATGAGGGGCCCATCGATCTGATCCTCATGGACATATGCACCGAAAGCGACTCGGACGGACTGGCCGCAGCCGAATCCATCAAGAAGATCTACCCGCAGATAAAAATCGTTATGGTGACCTCTATGCTGGAGGGACGGTTTCTTGATCGGGCCAGAAGGATCGGGGCAGACAGCTTCTGGTATAAGGACTCCCCCTCCGGCGACCTTGTGGGTGTGATCGAGGGAACCCTTTCCGGAAAGCACTTCTGGCCGGACGGCGTGCCCAGTGTCCGGCTCGGCAACACGCTCTCCTGCGACCTGTCTGACCGTGAGATAGAGACTCTGCGCCTGCTCTGCGAGGGAAAAACAAATGCCGAGATTGCCGTAAAGCTGAATGTGGGCGAGTCCTCGGTGCGGACCTATATTAACCGTATGCTGGAAAAAACCGGCTACACAAACCGCAATCGGCTGATGATCGCAGCTGTGGGCAAACGGATGGTCGTGCCCGGCTGCTGGATCGAGGAGCAGGAAGAAACCAGGTAGGAGCAAATTGAATAAAGCGTCGCGCTGAAAAACCCATTTTTGACACGAAAATACCCGGCTTTCAAAAAGCTGGGTATTTTTTTGCGAAAAACAGACGCTCGTTCACAATTTGTTTACAATTAAAGGGGCATTTGTCCTCACTTTTGAGGACAGACAGAGCCGGCGTTCCTTGCTACAATAAAGCCATAAAGTAAGACGGAACAGATCCGGTGTATGTATCAGAAAAAAGGAGGAACGGTTCGATGAAGAAAATCGTGGTCGATATGCAGAATTTTCTGTTTGCCGATTCCATAGCGACTGCTTTCAAGAATTCGGATTACGACATTGCTGTGGTTCGTGCGGAGTCCCCGCGAGATACCATTGAACTGTGCCGGGTGTTCAAACCGTTTGTCCTTTTAATGGAGGTTACCGCCTATACTCCGTGGCTGCTTTGCGAGAGGATGAAGCTGCGGGATGAGGCAAAGACGGTGTGCCCGGATTGCAAAATTGCCCTCATCGTGGATTCCAACACCGAAAAACAGGCGGCAAAGGACATCCGGGAGGCCAAAAAAAATGGTATCATCGACCAGTTTTTCTACGGGTCGATGACCGCTGAATACCTGATGGATCAGATTTACGCGATGTAAGGACGACACAAGAAAGGTGAGGTGAAGCACAATGAAAAAAAGAAAATGGCTTAGCCTTCTGCTGGCAGTGATGATGCTCGTATCAGCGGTGCCCTTCTTCCCGGTGACGGCCGATGCAGCAGATGGCACAGTGGAGGTTTCTACCTGGGCGGAGCTGAAAAAAGCGCTGGACTACACGACAAATTGCTCGGTGGTGAAGGTGGTTAAGGACATCGAAACAAAGTCTCTGAACGGGCACACCGGTCTGCATCAGGACAACATCATCTTCATGTCGATGGCCATGGACAAGGTGCTGGATCTGAACGGACACACCGTCAATGCGTATGCGAAATACTATTCGGAGGTTGCGCAGGGGTATTTGATCAATATATGTGATAAGGATGCCCGGCTGACCATCCGCGACAGCGTGGGGGGCGGCGCCCTGATCGGCGAGTTTAATCAGGAATTCTACTATGAGTTTATCAATGTGAGTGAAGGTACGCTGGTTATGGAGAGCGGTACAGTCAAGATGCTGTGTCCCTCTAAAGATAATCAGTATACGAAGTGCGCCATCGGTGTATCCGGTACGGCGATCTTTAACGGCGGCGAGGTGCTGACGCAGGTGACCAGTCCCGGGGGCGAGAAGGAGGAGCGGTATTTTTCCCGCCGCCTGCAAGCCATTCGGGGAGAAGCAGGCGGCAGCGTCACCATCAACGGCGGCACCTTCGACCGGGTGGTTCTGCACAGCGCCCCCACACCGGAGAATCGGGGAAAGTATGAGCTGGTGGTAAACGGCGGCTTTTTCCGGCAATCCATCGCCCAGATATTGGTTGGGGATGTGTATGCCAGCAATTTCGATCATCTGACCATGCAGATCAACGATGCGTATTTCATGCGCACCACCGATAAGCTGGACCAGTGCCGTCTGGTGCTAAGCGGGAAGGTGCAAAGTTTTTATGACAGAAACTGGGATTACCGGTTACTTTATAACGATATTCCGGGCGCGACCTTTAGTGATGCACTGAGTATGATGGATGATCTAATACCGCACCTTATCAGTGAAAACGGCGCAGTCTTCACCGATGTGCACGACGGAAACTGGTATGTGCGGGGCAATATGCGCCAGTGGGTTGAAAACGGCGGGCCGATCATGATTTTCCAGGGTACGTCGTTCGGCGTGCAGGGCGGCATAGCCAAGGTGATCTCCAACGCCTATGGCGTGAAGGAGGTCCTGCTGGACGGCGAGCCCATGGCCTGCGGCGAGCGAGGCTTCAGCGCACCCCAGGTGGATACCACCGCAGAGCAGGAGCATCAGGTGAGTTTTGTGATGTATCCGATTTCCCCCATGCTGCGTGTGCTGGGTTACAGCTATTCCAACGAATATTCCACCGGGTATATTCGGATGCTTGTTGATGACGAAACGGGGTATGGCATGGTGCATTTTCCCAGTGTTCCCGCGTCAGGAAACCAGCCGTTTTCGGTGACTTACTATATTGGTGAATCCGATGTGGATGCACTGACCACCATGGAGCTGCAGTATGACCTGATGCTGGAGACCAACGGCGTAAAGAAGCAGGTTACGACCGGCTACAAGGGCGCAAAGGTGGCACGGTGGGTGGATCGGACGAAGGCTATCGACACCATTTATCTGGATATCAGCCAGCCTCTGGTGCAGGGGGATTATACCAGCGGCGCCTTCACTGTGGATGGGAGTGCTCCCTACACCATCGAGGACAGGCGGGGCTACTGGGAACATGAGGATATTTGGGACCTGACCGGAAACGGCAGTGTTCCCGCGATCTTGGGGGATCAGTATTATCGCTTCATCCGTGTGTATCTCAAGGACGGCTATGAGGGGTATAAATTCGATAAGAACAACCCGCCGAAGGTCAAGATCCGGGGTCTCAACCGGGAATGTGACAGTATATCTGTTTCGGTCGCCAGTGATGAAAGGACCCTGGGGGTGTCCCTGGCCTCCCATCCCTCCGAGCTGATTCAAAGCGCCTGGGGTACCGTTGCCGGACTGCGGGCGGGAAGCCTGGTCGGCGGAGTGAACATCAGGCCGAAGGACAGCCATTTTGATTTTGAGATTAAGGAGATCCAGCGAATCAAAAACGGAGTTGTTTACAGCACCAGCCCCGACGAGATGATCGATCCCGACTATACCTACCGGATCAAGCTGGTGGGCACGGGCAAAGAAGGAATGACATTCCACAACGGTCCGTGGCAGTATGATTACACATTTCACTATTATCTCAACACGAATGTCAAGCTGCGGATGTACAATGATCTCAACATTGCAGAAAATTATCTTGAAGTGCCGTATGATGCATCCGCCCAGGCATACGTAATAGATTTGGTACCGGAACCGGATGTGATTCATTATGACTATCTGTCTTTGGGCGTGCCACTTCCGTGGGCGGGCGAAAGACCGATATATAACAATAATCTGGTTGCGGGACTGCCGGGCGGCGTTTCGGTTGTAAACTATACATGGTATGCTTCCGCTACGGGGGTGCCGATTCAGGCTGATATGACCTTTGTCGCAGGCAGAAGATATCACGTAAACGTGATTTTACAGTGCGAAGAGGGCTATTACATAGCTGACGACGAGGAGCTGGATGCTTATGTGAACGGGGCAAAAGCGTATATAAGCGCGCAGGACGGGGACAGAATAACTCTTACCGCAGGATACACCGTTCCCGTTGCTTCGGGTGTACACGGTCAGGCGGTGAGCTTCCGCGATGGCAGCGATGTAACCGTTGCCCTGTTTGCCGACGGCAGTGCGCAGCCCCAATACACCGTAACGGTGCCGGGGGGAACAAAAGACAGCTCCGGACAATACACCACCACCTACGACATTCCCGAGGTTGCTCCCGGTACCTATACCATGCAGGTGTCGAAGAAGAATCATGTCACCCGGGAGTACACCGTGACGGTAAGCGGCGATGCGGTGACGCAGGATGTGAAGATACATCTGATGGGCGATATCAACGGCGACGGCAGAATCAGTATCGGTGATATCAATCAAGCAAACCTTCACGCAAAGGGAAAAAAGATATTGCTTGGGTATGAACTCGCCTGTGCAGACATCAACGGCGACGGCAGAGTGACGACCAGTGATGTTAACAAGCTGAATCTTCACAATAAGGGAAAGTCCCTTCTGTGGTAGCCCAACCGGCTTGTCTTAATGCCAATGCGCCTGCCCTATACGCCATATAGGGTAGGAGCTGCGGTTTAAGAATAAAAAATGCAGAGCAATCTGCACCGCCGCTCTTCGGAACTAAGCGAGACTTCGGAAGCGGTGCGTAAGAAATGTCCCGCAAATCTATTTTCAAAGGAGGAGCTTGGTCATGAACAAGCGAATCACATCCCTACTGCTCAGTTTCGTCATGATTTTTGCGATGTTTGCAACTGCGGCACCGGTATCAGCAGAGCCTGCGACGTCGACATTTACCTTCACGGTCGAAGCTGACAAGACAACAGCAGGCCCCGGAGATACTGTCACGTTTACCGTTTATATACAGCAAACAGGTACGATGACTTGTTTCCAGGGCAAACTTGGCATCCCGTCCGGCTTAACATACGTCGTGGATAGCGGTGCTCTTACGGAGGGTATCCAGGAGAAACTTGGCCGGGACGAAGTTGCCTGGACCCAGGATCCCTATAAGCTCTTGAGCGCATTTGGCGCAGAGGATTTCACCGGGACAGATAAGATCGCAGTGATGAAATTTCAGTGCACAGTGGATAACGATACTGCTGCAGGAAATTATGAGGTAACTCTGCTTGAACTTGAAGCGGACGGCGGTTCTACTGAGAACTACGAAACCAAAAATCCCACATGCATCCCTGCGACCATCACGGTCACTGCCGCACCGAAGCCGGCAACGGGTATCACTCTTAACAAGAGTGAATTGACACTGGTTGCCGGTGCAGTGGATGACAGCCTGAAAGCGACGGTCACACCGGCCGATTCTACCGACACGGTGGTATGGTCTTCTGACAAGCCCGCTGTTGCTACCGTCGATCCCGCCACGGGTAAGGTGACCGCCGTAGCCCCCGGTGAAGCGATCATTACCGCAACGGCAGGAACAGAAACGGCCACCTGCAAGGTGACGGTAAACTGCGGTCACGGCTCCTTCACCCTCTTCCCGGAGAAGGAATCGAACTGCACCGAGAAGGGCTGGGACGCTTATAAGAAGTGCGATCTCTGCGGCAAGCTGTTTGACATGAGCGATAATCCCCTTACCGGGATCCCGTACAGGGCTACCAACGACGATCATGATTTCAACACTTCCGAGTGGGGATACAAGGAGGCCGACGGCCACGCCCATGTCTGCAGCCGCAACGCGGCGCACCATGATACCGTAATGCCTCACACGGCAGGCCCTGCCGCAACGGAAACCACACCGCAGACCTGCACAGAATGCGGATTTGTGATGAAGGCTGCAACGGGCCATGTCCATGCCGACCATCTGACCAAGGTGGACAAGGTGGACGCTACCTGCACCACTGACGGCAACAAGGAGTACTACCGGTGCACCTGCGGCAAGCTCTTCGAGGATGCCGCCGCCGCCACGGAAATTACCGACCACAGCAGTGTGGTGCTTCCCAAGACGGGTCATAGCTACACCGTGCAAAACAGCGATGAAGCTCACAGAAGATCCACCGCTGCAGATTGCCGCGAGTTTGACACCTATTGGTACACCTGCGCCAATGACGCAACCCACAGCGCCAAGGATGATGCCGCCGCTGCGGATAAGTTCTATAACGGCAAGCAGGGCGCCCATGTTTACGGCAGTGAGTGGGTCGATTGCGGGGAGACCGGTCACGCCCACAAGTGCCAGTATCACGATGCCTATGATGCAGTGCAGCCCCATACGCCCGATCATGAGGGCGGAGCGACCTACGATTACGCTGTGAAGTGCACCGACTGCGGCCGTGTGCTTGAGCCGCAGCGGGAGAACGGCAGCATTCGCGTTGAGGTTCCCTTCAAGCTCACTGTGAAGAAGACCGGCGAAATGGATCCCGGCCAGGAGACCTTCAAGTTCGCTATTGACAGATTCGGCGCCCCCACCGTCTATACGCTGGTGCAGGATACCGTGGAGACCAATGGCGAAAAGACCTATGAGGGTAAGTTCATTTTCACCATCAGTGAGGATCAGGCCGGCAATCTGTCCGAGGGCTTCGTTATCCACCAGGTCAAGGGCAATGCTGCGGGCTGGACTTACGATGAGAGCATCTTCTACGCCATGCCTCTGTTTGTCGACAGCTATGACAGCGTTCGGGGCTGGGCCTTCTTCAAGTTCGACGAGAAGGGCGAGCTGGAATACAACAATCCCATGGAGGAAATCGGCTTCACCAACAGCTATAGCGCCAAGAAGCCGGTGACGCCTCCCGCGCCGGAAACCCCCAAGAAGCCGGTGACGCCTCCTGCGCCGGAAACCCCCAAGACCGGCGACGGCAGCATGATCGCTTTCAGCATCGCGATGGCGATCGTATCCGGTGCGGCTCTGATGGGAGCAGCCCTGTATTCCCGCAGAAGGAGCAGATAAACCACCTAACCGAAAAATCGTACTAAAGGATTGAAGCAAAGGGCGGGACGGAAGCCATCCGCCTCCGCCCTTTCGCTTTTCCAAAGAAAATCAAGCAGTTGGTTTTCTTTGGAAAGGTAATGTTATACAGCAATCCGCTAAGGTGCTCGGCTTCAAAAACCATCTGGACTTTGTAAAGGAGGAAAAGAGATGAAAACAAGTAAACGAAATCGATGGCTCAGCTTTTTGCTGGCGCTGATCATGCTGGTGGGCTTGCTGCCGCTTTCTGTGCTGTCGGTGGGCGCTGAAAGCGGCGGCGAGGAGACGACCGGCGCCAGTCGGGGCGCAGCGCGGGCCTCTTCTTCGTCGTATCCCGCGCTGACCAATTTGGTCGAGGGAACGGAGATAATCTACGGTCACGTCTATTTTTTCTATAAAAACGGCAGGGTGGTGAGCCGTTCGGTCATTATAGACCCGGAGGATTGCATATATAACGAGAGATTACTCGAAGGCTATAAGAGCGATACAAATCTTCAGCGGGTCGTGTCATACGATAACGGCATTCTTATGTATTGGACACGTTATGAGAATGATTTCCTGGATCTTTCGGGGCTTGAGGGAAGGTCTCTGATGCTGGTTCTGTTCGACAATCTGAAGCTATCCGCCCTGTATGCCCCCGGCGTCGATCTGAAGCTGATGGTGACCGACGGCGTCCAGGTCACCTTCAACCACAGCACCCGGTATAAGAACAAGACCGCCTACTGCCCCCAAAACGGTGCAACCGGCGCGGTGATCGATCTGGCGCAGTCGGAGGGAAGCCTGAGCGGCTGCGGTACCTTTGAGCTGTGCGGAAACGGGGAACTGGGTATCGTCACGACGAGTGCCCCCAAGAAAACCAGCCCCGACTATGCCATCGTGGCGAAAAACACATCGGTTCTGGAGGATGCTGCACTGAATATTGTCTGCGGCAACAGCTACAGAGATGTGAGTTCCCTGATTCAGACGATCTCGCTCACCATCGACACTACCAGGGATGTTTCCCTTTCTATCAAAAATCCCCGGACCAACGCCGCCGCTTGGAGCTGCCATATGAACAGCTTCAAGCTCGTCAACGCAAAGAGCCTGAATGTCTATGTGCAGCGGGGCTCCGGCGGATGGATCTTGTTCGGCAACAACGGCGAAACCGACCCGGCGAAGGTGTTTAAGTATTACAGGAGCATCGGTAAGATCGGCAGGGAATGGTATATAGCCGGAAGAACCAACAGCGGCTATACTCTCACCATGGATCGCAGAGACTACATGCCGCAGATACGCTTCAACCTCAACTTGCAGGAGGTGAAGGGGGGTCAGACGGTGCGGGGCCTGAAGGCCGGCCTGGGCTATGAGATGTCTGCGGATATTGTGTATATGCCCCAGTGGATGCAAAAGCTGAGGGATGCAGGCAGAGTCAGGTTCGATTTCTACGGCCTCCTGTGCAAGCCGGGTCAGGAAGAGGGCTATGAAGGAGAACCCTATACACTTGATTTTTATGTGGACCGCACCGGAAAACACAGTGTAGAGTTCTACTGGGCCTGCTGGCCGTCGGCAAATACTGACTATGGTAAGCCGAAGACAGAAGAGAGTGTCCTTTATCAGACACACATCGAATTTGATGTGCAGATGAACGAAGCGGTCAGCGGCAAGCAATACATATATAGTGTTCAGCTTCTGCAGGCGGGGGGCGAATTTACCGAAGCAACCAACGCCACCCACAAGATCTCCCTGCATCCGGATACATTGGCGAAATGCTATACCGACAAGTCATATTCAACTGGTATCCCCTCCGAGTGGAGATATCTGGCCGATGAGGATGCGTATATTATGTACTTCTGGATAAACGCACGGCACGGATATGAGCTTGCCGATTCGACTGCGACGGCAGACAACGGAGTTACTCTGAATGTGCAGCATACAAAGGTTACAAACAGATCATTCACCTATGGAGCCAAATCCCTCGTTGTCAACCTTGTGGCACAGCGGAAGCTGACGGATGTGCGCGGGACGCTCAGGAATTTCCGTCTCGGCATTGACGCCGGGTTTACGGAGATCGTATCGAATGAACCGAAAAAGTATACCTTCAAAAATACAGTGGTATACGATGTCGCCTATGGCGCTTACGGCGTAGAGGCCGGTCAATTGCGTGAAGGCGATACGTGTTATGTCTACTTCGACGTAAAGCCGGGGGTTGGCTATTATCTCCCCGAGAATGCTTCGGTAAAGGTGATCCAGCCCGCAGGCTACAGAGCCAACGGGATATTCGACTCTGCGGAAACATACAGCACAGTCTATAAGGGCGATTGGTACGACTATTCACCGATAGGACGGAAATACCGGGTCTCCCAACTGTTGGAGCCGAACAGCGAGGGGGTGAAATACGGGACCGATATCCGCGTACAGGAGCCAGTGCCGGGAGACCGCCCCGCTGTCTATGGCAGCTATATTGGACCGACAAGCCTGCCGTATAATATGAAGGTGCTGTCGATGCAATGGCGGAAAACCGACCAGGCCCACACCCCAATGGGATCATTTGACAGATTTGAGATCGGAAAATCGTATATCCTTGATCTCCGCATCGGGTTTGAGGGCGGCGAAGAAATGGGCTATGTATACCCGAAAAATTGGAAAGATTTCAAGGTGAACGGTAAGAGCGTAAACGCATGGATGGAATATGAAGACAATACAGACGGGCATGTCTGGCAGGTGTATGAATCCTATAAGGTGGTTGACCCCAACGCCAGCGGCTCCGTCAGCGGCACGGTGAAGAGCTTTAATTCCGCTTCCGATAAGGTGACCATTCAGCTCATTCAGCAGGGACACTCAGAGCCTGCGTATGAAACCACGGTCTCCGGCGGAACGAAGGAGGGGAATCAATATACCGCCTCCTACAGTATTTCCGGGGTCGCTTCCGGTACCTATACCATGCGGGTGATGAAGAAAAATCATGTCACCCGGGAGTATACGATTACAGTGGGCGGAGAAGCGGTGACGCAGAATGTGAAAATACACCTGAAGGGGGACATCAACGGCGACGGCAAGATCACGATCGGCGATGTCAACAGAGCAAACCTTCAGGCAAAGGGAAAGAGCACATTGACTCTGTATGAATTTGCCTGCGCAGACATCAACGGCGACGGCAAGGTCACGATCAGCGATGTCAACAGAGCGAACCTTCATATGAAAGGAAAGTCTTTGCTTTGGTAGTCTGATTGAGTTTGCTTCAACACCTCAGCTCCTGCCCTATGCCTGCATAGGGCAGGGACCGAGGCTTAAGATGATAAAGCTATCTGTACCACCGCACCTTACTATTTGGAAAGGGCTTGTAAAAGCCCCTTTCCGAAAGACGATGAACAGATAAAAAACGCATCGTCTTTCGGAAGGGTGAAAATTTCATTCAGGGCGTATCTATGGAAACCAGGCAGGGATGCATTGTGCCACAGGAATACTTCGGAATAAGAAAGAGGAGGTCCATATGAAAAGAATTGTGCTGCTGTTTTGCACAGTAATGTTATTCATTTGCTCTTTGTGCGGATGTTCGGCTTCACCCGAAAAAAACCCTTCTATCCCAGGCGGGAGCACGATCCCCGGGGGCAACACCGCGAAGGATCCGGATGATAAAAACACAGAGGAGGCCGCTTTTGCGGCGCTGCAAAAGAAAATCGCACAGAGCGGCAGCGCAGTCGCCGTCGCCTTTATCGGCTATGTGGATAGCGAGAGCTCTGAGGTGGACCTGCGCGCCTATGTTGCGGGCAGCGAAACGGGAAAGGAATATCCCAGCCTGTCCCGTGCGCCGCTTTACATGGCTGAGGGACAGGAGCTGTATGCAATTATACCGCCGCATGACAAGGGAACGATAATCGTGTACCCATCCATGATGACCGAAGACGGCGAGTATGCCGACGACAAGAGCAATCCCCTCCACGTGGGGGAGCCCGGCGAACCGCTGTTGCTGCGGTGCAACCTCAGCGAGATATACTCCAATGTGCTGATTGCCGCTACTGACGGCGGCGGGGCCATTCTCTTCCGCCCGTCGCTGTCCATGGAAAACGGGCACCTGCAGGAGATCGCAGGGGTGTACGATTTCTCAACATACGAGGAAGTGCCCGATGAGCGATCCATTCAAATCGCAACAGAGCTTCTTCTGGAAACGGACGAGGTAAAGCAGGCGGTCATGCAGGGAATGAAGGTTATGTATACCGGAAATACCCAGTGGATCGAGGGGCGCCCCTGCCTGCTGTTTGCCCTGGGAACCGACAGCGAGGATCAGTTTGTCAGAGAACGTTATTACGGCGTGTGCGACAATCTCGTCTATAGCTACGATGCCATAAGCGATACGTGGTCTACTGTCGGGCGGCAATAAAAACAAGGGGAGAACAATCATTCATATTCCGTGGGGGTCCACGGAAAAAAGAAGTGATCTGCCGGCTCCGGTCGGAAAAGTATATGGATCATTCTCACAATTGGAAAGGAGCTTTTATTATGGGACTTATTAAAGCGGGTATCGGTGCATTGGGTGGCACTCTTGCCGACCAGTGGAAGGAATTTTTCTACTGCGAGTCTATGCCCAAGGAGGTGCTGGTCACCAAGGGACAAAAGCGCGTCAGCGGCAGGTCCTCCAATACGAAGGGGAGCGACAACATTATTTCCAACGGCTCCGGTATTGCCGTGGCCGACGGGCAGTGCATGATCATTGTGGAGCAGGGCAAGGTGGTGGAGATCTGCGCCGAGCCCGGCGAATTTACATACGACACCTCCACGGAGCCCTCCATCTTCTCCGGCAATCTGGGGGACAGCGTCCGCGCCACCTTCCAGACCATCGGCAAGCGCTTTACCTACGGCGGCGACACCGGCAAGGACCAGCGGGTGTACTATTTCAACACCAAGGAGCTTATTGACAACAAATTCGGCACGCCGAATCCCATCCCCTTCCGTGTGGTGGATTCCAAGATCGGTTTGGATGTGGACGTTTCGGTGCGCTGCTCCGGTGTTTATTCGTATAAGATCGCAGACCCTCTGCTCTTTTACACCAATGTCTGCGGAAATGTGGAGAAGGAGTATACCCGGGACGAGCTGGATAGCCAGCTGAAAACCGAGTTTGTCAGCGCTTTGCAGCCGGCCTTCGGTAAGCTGTCCGACCTGGAGCTGCGCCCGAATCAGATCGTCAGCCACAATACCGACCTGGAGGATGCCATGAATGTGGCGCTCTCTGCCAAGTGGGGCGAGCTGCGCGGTCTGAAGGTAGTCAGCATTGCCCTGGGTTCGGTCACGCTGCCGGAAGAGGATGCGGAGATGATCAAGCAGGCCCAGCGCACGGCCATCATGCGGGATCCCACCATGGCGGCAGCCACGCTGGTGGGCGCACAGGCGGATGCCATGAAGACGGCGGCAGGCAACCAGGCAGGCGCTATGACCGGCTTTATGGGCATGGGCATGGCCATGAATGCCGGCGGCGGCATGAACGCACAGAACCTGTTCGCCATGGGACAGCAGCAACAGCAGCAGGCGCAGCAGCAGGCTCCGGCAGCCCCGGCAGCGGGCGGCTGGAAATGTGCCTGCGGCGCAACCGCCACGGGTAAGTTCTGCCCGGAGTGCGGTGCCAAGAAACCGGAGCCCGTACAGGCCGGCGCATGGAAATGCAAGTGCGGAGCTACGGCCACCGGCAAGTTCTGCCCCGAATGCGGCTCTCCCAAGCCGGCGGATTCCGAGGGCTGGACCTGCACCTGCGGGACTTTGAATAAGGGTAAATTCTGCCAGAGCTGCGGCGCCAGAAAACCCGAGGGCGCACCGCTCTACCGCTGCGATAAATGCGGCTGGGAGCCGGAGGATCCGACGAATCCGCCGAAGTTCTGCCCCGAATGCGGAGATATATTCGACGATAACGATAAAAAATAAAACTGCCGCTTAGCGGGAACCGTATTAACGGAAGCGTTGTTTCGGCCAGGTATGAACGGCTTAGACAAAAAGCCGTTCATACCGCCGAAAGGCTTTTGCGCAGCAGGATAAGCTTCCCTGCCGGCGAGACGGCAAAGAATTTTTGTGTGATTTGTTAGAGCGTGGTTTTGCATTTGCTTGCAAAAGGAGATCCTGTTATGAGTAAAAGAAAAAAAGACATTAAAATGACCATATTTATCATGGTCGCCGGCATCGGCTTGATAATTGCGGGTGTAATCGGAATTGTTACAAGCAGAATCGACAGCAGGGAATATAAAAACTCAACCGATATACGGAAAATTCCTGCCGTCATTGTTGACTTCTCAACCGAGGACGATAAGGATGATTCCGGTGATGTTCGTTATACAACATATAAATTTAAAGTTTCATATGTTATTGACGGAAAAACCTATAAGGGAAAATATGAAGAACGTGTCTGGTCAAGGTCGAGCAGCTACACAAAAAAATATACCTATGATCAATTGAGAAAAGGCGACACAATAGACGTCGAGGTTTATAAAACCTCAAAAGGTGATTACAAGCTTTCTCCTGAGGGAAGTCCCGTCGATTTTCTGCTCTATTGTGCGGCAATCCCCGTCGGCTTGTTCCTTGTTGTCATAATGATATGTGACGTTGTAAAAGACAACCGAAAAAAGAAAAGCGAAAACGAAATGATCAGCAAGGAATAAATCAGAGGTACTTTTATGGATTTATCAGTAGCACTGATTATTGCGGCTTCCTTTGCTATTTTATGTACATTCTATATCGGTAAAAGGATACTTACCATAGATTTTTCGGAATACAGCTCCAAAAACTCTAAAAAAGCCAAACTGGAAAGATTGCTTGCAAAAAAGGAAACGCCCCTTCAGAATTCAAAAATCCGAAGAGATATGAGAAACGCCTTTGAAAGAATTCTGATACCGCTGGGGAATGCGGATCAAGACCTTCTTCCGGCAAGAATGGATATGGCATTCCGGAAAAAAATCGTCAGTCAGATCAACAGACTTCATAGGAATAAGCTTTGCCGCAAAATTTACGTCACAGATGTTGTTCCCATTCCTAAAAACAACTTTGAAACATGGAGCGATGACGGCAGAGAATGGCGGGAATCAGTTTTAATGTGCAGCACACTGGAGCGTTTTGAGTCAACCGAAGGCAACATGGTTCAGAGCGAGATATACCGTAAGAATTCATATCTCAGAATACTTCAGTCAAGACACGTTCGCCGCACCGATCAAAAAGAAAATAAGAAAAGCTATTATAACGATATGTTGAGCATAACCTGCCCGTCCTGCGGTGCAAGAGTCAAGCTTGACAGTCAGCAGGTTACCTGTGAATACTGCGGCGCCGTTATAAAAAACGAGTTTTACGATTGGCAGACCGAGTCGTTTGAGATTTATGAATCTATCAGTACAAACCTGAAAAGTTTTTTACAGCTTCTTGTGTCCGGCTCCATACTTTTCTTATGTGTCTTTCTGTGCTTATATCTGATCAAGGACACCGAGATTTCCCTTGCCGCCGGCGTTGGTGCAGCGGTTCTGACTTTCGGGGGAATCGTTACACCGATTATCTGCGGGAAAATCAGGCAAGAAAAGCTTGCCGGAAAAATTGTAAGATATTCCGAGAATTATCTCAGAGCCTGCTTAAACGAACACTTTTGGGAGAATGAAAACGACGAGGACCTGCTTGATTTCAGCGTTGGTACAATTAAGCTTTTAAAAGTTGCCCACACAGAAGAAACGACAACCGTTACGGCTGACATTTTCGGAACAAAAACCTTTCTTCCCGAAAATCAGAAGCCGTATACAGAAAAATTTAAAAAGAGATTGCTTATGCAAAGGGCAAGATATCCCGAAAAGCGAAAAACGGACGGCGAGTTCTTTACCGAAAAGGATTGCCCGTCCTGCGGCGCCAATTTCATGCCCGATGAAAACCACTGCTGTTCGTTCTGCGGGTACGGCTTACAGGTCAACAATGCAAAATGGATTGTACAAAAAAATTAATAAGCGGAGGATCACATTATGGGACTGTTTGACAAAAAATACTGCGACATCTGCGGTGAGAAAATCGGACTTCTCGGAAACCGCAAGCTGGAGGACGGGAATCTCTGTAAGGATTGCGCAAGAAAGCTCTCGCCGTTTTTCAGCGAACGGCGGAGCTCGACGGTGGAGGACATCAAGCGCCAGCTTGCTTACCGTGCGGAAAACGAAAAGAAGCTTGCCGGCTTTGCCCCGTCGATCACCTTTGACGGGAGCAAAAAGGTATACATCGATCCTATAGGGGAGCGGTTCATCGTTACCGGGACCTCTAACTGGCGCAGCAGCAATCCTGACCTCATTGCATTTTCTCAGGTGCTGGGAGTGAACACGGATATCCGGGAGAATAAAGAGGAGATCTTTTACGAGGACTCTGAGGGAAATGAGAAGAGCTATGTGCCGCCCCGCTATGCCTGCGACTATGAGTTCAATGTGACGATTCGGGTGGATTCTCCATGGTTTAGTGAGATCGAACTGGAGCTGAGCGACGGCAACCGACCCGACAGCCCCTATACGGACCTGTACCGCCAATATGAGCAGAGAATGCACGAGCTTGCAGACATTCTGATGCGCCGGGATAACAGAAACCGGGTTTGGGACGGCGGCAGTACGATGAATCGGGTGGATAGCACGGGCATCCGTCAGGAAAGACCTGCTTCCGCGCCCAATGCTATGGGCAGCGAGACATGGGTATGCCCGTCCTGCGGCGCGCAAAGCAGCGGAAAATTCTGCGCAAACTGCGGCACCCCCAAGCCTGTAGCCAGCTCCGGCTGTACAAACTGCGGGTGGAGACCCTCGGCGGGACAGGGTATGCCGAAATTCTGCCCGGAGTGCGGCAGGCCGCTTCGGTAAATCATGAAGCGCAAGGCGCGCATTGCTGCAGCGGTTGTGCTTGCATTCCTGCCGATTTTCGGGCTTTTGGGCTGCGGCGAAAGTGAAAAGTTTACTGCTGATGATCTTGTTTTGATCCATACCGTTTATTACGGAACGGAAAGGAACCCGGTGTATTGCTTTGCTTTAAAAAAGGAAGAAAATGGCTGGTTATTCTCTGCGGATTGCCTTGTGGGAGAGCAGAAGGAGCACTATGCCTCCTTCGAATCGTTTCCGGTACCGGCGGAGGATGCAGCGGGATTCCTTCAGATTATTAGCGAGGATGGCGAGATAAAGAAGCTTTACAAGCATCGCAATCCAATACGTTTTTTTCACATATCTGACGTACCGGCACGCAGCCTGGGAATGACTTTCTGTGACGGAAGCACGATGGAGAAGGACGCGGAACTCGGCGACAGGGCACTTGATTATCTCTATGTGCTTGCCGACAGATACTACAAGGACGCTGAAAGCTCAGCAGAGACTCCACCAGATACAGCAACGAGCTGAATATCATTATGCAAAAGCAAGAAAAGCTAAAAACAAACCGACGTTGTCAGAAAAAGGAGGAAATTTATGGCTAATCAATGTGCTATCTGTGGTGCGGACATCAATCTGATCCAAACGCAAAAGCTGTCGGACGGCAACTGCATTTGCCGCAAAAACTGCAGGAAAAAGGGCTTCAAGGTGTTTGACTATGTGCATAGCAATCTTCCGAGTGTCAAGGCGCATCTTGCACAGGTGGAGCGCGGCACCAAGCTGTGGGACCACTATTTCGTTCCGAGGGAGAAAGCAAAGGATAAGAGCAAAAAGCTGAAGCGCTTAGGCACCTATCTCTATGTGGCAGCGGATATCGGGCTGATGGCGTATGTGCAGAACGATTACAAGTTTATGATGTTCGGCAAGACTACCCGCGCCTGCGTGTACCGCATTGCCGACCTGCGCAGCTATAAGTATGAGGAGCAGCTCGTTAAAAACGGCGATAAGAGCGAGAAGAAGCCTTTTGCAAGACTCAGCTTTACCAATACGCAGGGCCTTTACGAATTCGTTCTCCCCATGAACAACAGAAAGGATTTTGAAGCGCTCAAAAAATACTTCGATACGCTGTTCGGCGTACAGAATACACTCGGCAACGCCTCGAACGTTTGGAAGCAGCAGATGACCGCAGTTAAGGATATCGCGGCAGGATTTTCTGCCACGGTAAAGGGAGAGGCCGATGCCGGTGACAAGGCAGCACAGGCAATCGACTCCCTGGATGCCGCAATCTACGGCGACCGCACCGAGTGGATTCAGAAGGCAGATGCGGCCCTTGCGGCATTTAATGGGTGAATTTCTTTAAGAGAGGAGATCTATTCATGCAAACCTTGCAGGAATATAAATGCCCCTGCTGCGGCGGCGCGATAGCCTTTGACAGCACACTCCAGAAAATGAAGTGCCCTTATTGCGACACGGAGTTTGAAATGGAGGCGCTGGAGGGCTACGACGCCGAGCTGCAGAGCGAAAAATCAGACAATATGGAATGGGAAACCTCGGCCGGAGGAGACTGGCAGGAGGGGGAAACCGACGGCCTGCGCTCGTATGTGTGCAAGTCCTGCGGCGGCGAGATCGTAGGCGATGCCAACACAGCGGCTACTGCCTGCCCCTTCTGCGGCAATCCCGTGGTGATGATGGGCCAGTTCTCAGGCGCTCTCAAGCCGGATCTTGTGATCCCGTTCAAGCTGGATAAAAAGGCGGCAAAGGCGGGGCTGATGAAGCATCTGACCGGGAAGCGGCTGCTGCCAAAGATTTTCAAGGATCAGAACCATATCGACGAGATCAAGGGGGTCTATGTGCCCTTCTGGCTTTTCGACACCGATGTGGACGCACAGGTGCGTTATCGTGCCACAAAGGTCCGCACATGGAGCGACAGCGACTACGATTACACCGAAACCAGCCACTTTATGGTGCATCGGGGCGGCAGCGTCGGCTTTGAGCATGTCCCGGTGGACGGCTCCTCTAAAATGGCGGATGACCTGATGGAATCCATTGAGCCGTACAATATTTCGGATGCGGTGCGTTTCCAGACGGCTTATCTTGCCGGCTATGTGGCGGATAAGTATGATGTGACCGCCGAGGAAAGCGTTGACCGGGCAAATCAGCGGGTCAAGCGGTCTACCGAGGAGGTATTTGCCGAGACGGTAGAAGGGTATACCACCGTTACACCGGAAAACACCAATGTGCAGTTCCATGGCGGAAAGGCCCGGTATGCGCTTTATCCGGTGTGGCTTTTGAACACCACATGGAACGGCAATCAATATGTCTTTGCCATGAACGGTCAGACCGGGAAATTCGTCGGTGACCTGCCGGTGGATAAGGCTGCGGCCAAGCGCTGGACGTTTTTGCTGGCGGCGATATTCTCAGTGGCTTCCTACGGCGTTGCGTGGGGCCTGCACCTGATAGGGCTGATTTAAGGAGGGGACGGAATGAAAAAGAAAATACTGACACTGTTGTTCTCGCTTATTCTGTGCCTTTGTATAGTGACTCCCGCCTTTGCAGCGCAGACGGATGGCTTCGCAAGCGAATATGAGCGCGTGCAGGACTTGGCGGGGCTGCTCTCCGGCAACGAGGAATCGTCGCTTGTGACAAAGCTTAATGAGCTCAGCGAGCGTCAGAAAATGGATATTGTCGTGCTGACCACTGACACGCTGGACGGGAAAACTCCGCGGGACTATGCTGATGATATTTATGATTACGGCAACTTCGGCTACGGCGAAAGCAGGGACGGCGCGCTGCTCCTTATCAGCATCGAGGACAACGACTGGTACATATCCACCTGCGGCTACGGCATTACGGCCTTTACGGACGCGGGCATTGAGTATATCGGCAAGCAGATAAAGGGAGAGCTGTCCGACGGTAATTTTGCGGGTGCCTTTGATAAATTCGCCGATCTTTGCGATGACTTCATCACACAGGCAAGAACCGGCGAGCCTTACGATGTAAAGAATCTGCCCAAGGAGCCACTTTCCCTTATCTGGATCCCTATTGCCATCGTTGTGGGCTTCGTCCTATCCCTCATCATAGTGGGCAATATGAAAGCAAAGCTGAAAACGGTCCGCTTCCAGGCGGCTGCGAGCAACTACATAAAGGATAACAGCCTGAACATTAACGAGAGACGTGATCTGTTCCTGTATAACACTGTCACACGCACAGAAAAGCCCAAGAACGATGATTCCGGAGGCGGGAGCAGCACCCACACCTCTTCCTCCGGCACGACCCACGGCGGCGGGGGCGGTAAATTCTGATGCAGCTTTCCCCCTGCAAAAAATACTTTATAAAGGAGAGATAACCCGTGAGTATCTTTGATAAGCTGAAAAGCACAGCCGGGCAGGCGGTAAATGCCGCCGCACAATCCCTGGGCAGTAAGCGGGAGAGATTTACCTTTGCAGCACTGCCGGAGAGCCTTGCCGAAATGCAGGCACTTCCCGAGGCAAGCCTCGACACGCCATTCAAGACGGCGGCACTTACAGTTCTCGCTTTGTGTGCATATGCGGCAGACAAGAGCATCGGAACGGAGATGCTGAATTGGCTGCGCGGACCCCGTCCGCTGAACGGACAGGAAATTTCTTTCCTGAACGACCGCTTCCGCGATGGCAAGACCTACCTGCCGTTCACCTATTTCGCCGGCTCCACACCGGACAACAACTACACACCCACCCAGCCGTATACGATCATCGTTGAGAGCAACCATGTGTCCGGCGAGGAGCAGGGGTATATGAAGCTGTTTATCCCCTGCGGCGGAGCAGACGATCCCCGTCCTATCAAGATGCGCCAGCGGGGCAGCGACGGAAAGTGGTTCTTGTGGGAGCAGTATCTGCTGACGGGTGTGCGCACGCCGAAGGCTGCCGATCCGTGGGCATGATGGCTTGACAAGGAGGGAAAATATGGATATTCGGGGAATTTGGAAGGTCAAGGAGATCCGTGTGCCTACACCGGACGGAGTGAAGGTCTTTACCCCTGACAACCCGCCGCAGGAGGAGCGGTTTGAGGGCAGCGCCGAGCTGATGAACTATCGGACGGAGTTTGCCGAGGACGGTGTGCTCAACACACTTATGTTCGTGTCGGAGGAGATGCGCCAGGAGGCTGCCAAGCAAGGGGTGGAGGTCCGGGAGGACGGCTACGCCGCCATCGAAAGCACCACCTGGAAGGAGGCAGACGGCAAGTTCTATTACGATACCGGGATTCAGGGCGAGACACTGGGGGAGCCGGTGGATCCCTTCATGGAGATCTCCGTCACAGAGGACGGGTGCCTGCTGTATGGGCTGGGAATGATCCTTCTGGAAAGGGCCTGAGTCGAATACGGATGATCCCTATGTACAATTCATAAACGGGAGAGGCTTGCTGCGGCAAGCTTCTTTCCGAAAGGCACCGAATGAAATTCGGTGCCTTTCGGAAAGGAAGAATCCATGAAAAAGCGAATCATATGGGGCCTGTGCTTAGGTTTGCTGATACTGTTCAGTTCCGCCTGCACAAAAAAGCAGCATGCGAATGATGACGGCAATGCGTATTACGGAGGGGATCCTATGGATTTCAAAAGCTTTCAGCTGGTGCAAACCGATATGACGGCGCAGCGCCGCGTTTACGAGGGATACAAAACGGAGAGCGGAGTTCATCTGGAGTATTATATCAGCACGGAAATGTGGGATGATAAGACCTCCGGAAATGTGGAATGCCGCAATGTCGTTCGCGCAATTGACGCAGATGAGAGCGTTTTTCAAAAGCTATGCGCATTATTCGGCAATTACAAAATAGCGGAATGGGCAGGCTTTCGAGGGTACGATTCCCATGCCCTTGACGGCAGCGGTATGTGCCTTGAGGTCGTGCTGGCGGACGGGACGGAGATAAACGCCCAGGGAACCAACCGCTTTCCGAAAAACTATTCCTCATTTGCGCAGGAGCTTTGTAAGCTCATAACAACCGAAAGAATAAGCTCGGTGCATTTTAGCGACGGCGCCTATGAGATCACACTGCCGGAAAGCTGGGTGGGTGCCGTTACGGCAAGCTTTTCCAAAAACCAGGTGGCATTTTTCGTTGATAAGACCGGCGGCGGTGAGCTCACCTTTTTTATAATCGACAGCGATACATACGGCTATGCATCGGATGCTTATAAAGGACGAATAGAGGTCGGCCGGCTTATATCCGGGGAGGATGTGCGGTTTATTACGGCCCGGGATCATTACGCCATTGCCTCCTATGCATCTGAGGTTTCGGAGGAGGCGCTGGAGCTTTGGAAAAATTATGAAAGCGATAAGCTTTCTATCGTGGAAAGCCTCCGGGGTGTAAACGGGTATGCGTTTTATCCTGATGTAATTGCCGCCAAACGGCAGGATTTGCGATAACGGTTCCCGAGAGGAGAAAGAGTATGAAAAGACTGATAATTGCTTTTATTACATGGATGCTTGTGGGAGTAACGGTCACCGCAGCCTGGGCGGCGGGCCCGGCGAAACCTGTGATTGAGGCGGAAATGCCGGATTGCTATAGCTATATCGGCGGCAGTGGGATCACTTTGTATACCAATGCCAGTGCGTCCGACGGCGGTACGCTGAAATATCAGTGGTATGTCACGGATATAGAAAACATGGCGATGATTCGCGCCATTGACTACGCAGAGGGAGACAGCTATCAGGTGCCGGAGGAATTGGGTGTGAAATGGTACTGCTATGCTGCGTGGAATGTGGCGGGAGGTGCAGAGAGTGAGCCCACATACAGCCGCTTGATCCGGGTGGAATTCTATGAAAACAACCCTGTCCATATCCACAGCTTTGGCCAGTGGATGGTAACTACGGAGCCAACCTGTAAGGAGTCTGGTATTGAGACGCGGGAATGCGACTGCGGCGTTACCGAACGGGCAGAGGTGCCTGCGATGGGACATAATTGGGATGCAGGAACAACAACCAGGGAACCTACGCCAAAAGCCGATGGTGAAAAGACCTATAGCTGCCTTGTCTGTAAGGCAACTATGACAGAGCCGGTAAAATACAGCGGAAGTCTTGAAGGCGACAATGATGAAAAAAGCAGCGTTGAGCCGGAAAAAGACATGAGTACCGATCTAAAAGATGACCACGAAAAAAATACAGAGCAAACTTCTCCCGTGGAGAGCGAGAGGTTTTCTTTTCCGTGGTGGATCGTCGCCGTTATTGCCGCAGCGGTGATTGGCGGGGGTGTTTTGGCAATTGTTTTAATTCGGAAAGGCAGTGACGAATGATGAAAAAATCGTTCTGGACATTCGGAGCTGTATCCATGCGCACACCATGGAGCGAATGCTGATGCAGAAATTGGACGATTGCCAAATTGTGATCTCCGAGTTGCCGGATGCAACCGCCGAGTGGTGCAAAACGCATCTGCCAGGTGTGCCTTGAAATGCAATATTTCAAAACCGCCGTTCTGCGCCGCGGGGCCGAAAATAACGGCCTTGCCGTGTTCGCCGGCGCAGCTGCTATCAAAGGAATAGAGCCGATAAACCGTTGACCTCTCGGCTACGGGTTATCGGCTCTGTGTCTATGTGTCCGGCTATTTGATAGCGGCCATATTTTTTTTCAAAGGCAATAAATCGTGAAGGATTCAGCTCCCGGCGTCTGATTTCTGCATGAACTCCAGATAGAGACTATATAGCACCGCACAGACCGGAACGCTGAAAAGCATTCCCAAGATACCAAACGCCCCGCCTCCAATCGTGACAGCCATCAGTACAAGCAGTCCGGGCAGGCCCACCGATTTTCCAACAACTTTTGGATAAATCAGATTGCCCTCTACCTGTTGTAGAATCAGCAGATAAACAATGAACCACACCGCTTTGATGGGTTCTGCCAACAGAATCAGAAATGTGCCAAGACCGCCGCCGAGCCATGCGCCGAAGATCGGCACCAACGCGGTAACGGCAACAAATGCGGAAACGGCACCGGCATAGGGAATCCTCAGAATCAGCATTCCGAGGAAGCAGAGGACTCCAATAATGACGGCCTCGGTAAGCTGTCCGCTGACAAAGTTGGTAAAGGTTTGATTCGTCAGCGAAGCGATGCTCAGAAGCCGCTTTGCCCCTGTTTGTGGAAGCACCGTTGTGATCAGTTTTTTTAAGTGGGCTGCAACCACTTCTTTTTTTGCCAGCAGATACAACGCAAAAACAAACGCCAAAAGCACGTCAACCAAGCCGGAAAGGATGGATGTAGCCGCGCCCCATGTTACTGTAATGATTCCGCTGCCTTCGTCGTTGATAAAGGCCGTAATTTTCTCAATCAGCAGATCGGAGTCGATTGCATATTCCGGCAAAACGATGTTGTACTTTGCTGCAAAGTGAACAGTATCTGCCCACCAGCCCCCAATTTCATCAACATAAATCGGAATGTTCTGAATAAACTCGCCGCCGGACTCCCGCAGACTCGGAATCATCATAAACACTACGGCAAACAAAATCCCAAACACAAGAACAGCGCTTAAAGTGAGGCAAACGGGTCTTGCCAGCTTTACAGGGGCCTTTTTGCACACTCTGTTCCAGCAGCGTTCAAGTGGGTTAAGGACAACATTGATCAGAAAAGCGATACCTCCGCCAATCAGAAACGGCGAGAACAGCGAGATCACTTTTCCGAGAAATTTCATTACGGCATCGAGGTTCATTAAAGCCCAAGCAAAAAGAATCATCAGCAGCAATGCGCGAATGATGTATCGGGCAATACTTTTGTCGGGCTGTCTGTTTTCCGGCGGGACGGCAATATCGTGCCGCTTGGTGTCAGTACCCTGTGTTTTTTTCGCCATATTCCCTCCACACTGTTATTGCGCACATTCTAAAATGGGGTCACATTGCTTGACGGTAATGGACGACACTCTGTACGCGCTCAGCTCGGAGACCGTGATCTCCAAATTCTGCACAGCAAAGGAATCGCCCTTACTGGGGACTCTATTCAGCTGCTCCATGACCCAGCCGCCGACGGAAACACTGTCCGATTCCAGCTTGACGTCAAAGAACTCCATAAAATCCTCCACGCTGGCGGAGCAGTCCACGCGGTAGGTATTCTCGTCCAGCTTTTCAAAATCCTCTTCCACCTCGTCGTGTTCGTCCCAAATTTCACCAACCAGTTCTTCCAGGATATCTTCCATCGTAACAATACCAAGCGTTCCGCCGAAATCGTCTACAACGACGGCGACATGGGACTTCTGATGCTGGAGCATTTTCAAAATATCCCGGATCTTTGTGTGCTGATAGACGAACAGCGGCTCCGTCATGATCTCTGCAATGGGCTGATCCGTCATCTTGCCGTTGATATAGAAGTCCTTCTGATGAAGAACGCCGACGATCTGATCGATGGTATCCCGGTAGACCAGCAGGCGGGAAAAGCGGGACTGTGTAAAGGCTCTGGCAATTTCCTCATGGCTCTCGTTGGCGTCCACGGCCTCCAGGTCCATTCGATGGGTCAGAATTTCAGCCGCCGTCAGGTCGCGGAACTCAAGAGCATTGCGCAGCAGCTCACCCTCGTTTTCGTCAATGCCGCCGTCCTGCTCCACATCCTCCATGAAAAGAAGCAGCTCCTCGTGGGACATTTTTGCGTTGTCATCCGTCTTGAAGAAACGGGACACCAGCTTTTTCCACTGGGAAAACAGAAAATTCAGCGGCGTCAAGACCAAAATCCAAAGGCGGATAAACGGGGCACTGAACAAAGCAAAGCGCTCAGGGGTGTCCTTTGCAACACTCTTGGGGGTGATCTCACCGAAAATCAAAACAACGATTGTTACGACGACCGTAGAAACCGTCGCGCCGATGTCGCCGTAAAGCCCGACGAACAGAAGTGTGCCGATGGACGCCACCATGATATTCACGATATTGTTGCCGATCAGGATGGTGGAGATCAGCTTGTCATAATCATTGGACAGCTTGAGCGCCAGCGCTGCCCTCTTGTTTCCGTTGTCCGCCAACACCTTGAGGCGGGTCTTATTCAGGGACGAGAACGCCGTTTCTGTGGCGCTGAAATAGGCGGACATGGCGATGCAGACCACCATTGCGAAAATGCTTCCCAAATAATTCATATAAAACTCCTTTATTTCCTGTTCATATTATTGTTTTATGCAAAAAAGACACATCTATACCCGATACCGCAGCAAAGGGCGTAGATATGCCACACATGAACAGGCCATATAAGAGCGGTTACCGTTGTCGTCGCTGCTGTCGTTTTCCACGGACTTCTTCCTCCTTTTTGCTGTGTGCTTATATCATAGCATTTCTCCGGTGTAGATTCGGTAAAGAAACAAGTGCGGGGCAATATCGTCCTGTGAGAAATCTTGAAGCGTTTCCGCTTATGCGGTATAATAACGGCCAGCAGTTATTATACACTGATTTAAGCCGTTTTTCTCCCGGGCTTCGCCCGGAACCGAAAAACATGGCGTATGATGCCATTCTGCTTCGCTGCATGGTATCATAATGCCGCAATAAATTTCAGGAGAAGCATGATGAAGAATCGACAGCGACAAAAGGATATTCTATTTTCGATCCTTATTTTTTGCAGCGTATTTGCCGTCAATTGGCTGATTCAGAAGCTCTTTACCACGCAGACGCTGGTACCCATGATCTTTGTGTTCGGCGTATTTTTGATCTCGCTGAAAACGCATGGGTATTGCTATGGTATCATTTCGGCCATCGTCAGCGTGTTTGCGGTGAATTTCGCCTTCACCTATCCGTACTATGCCTTTGACTTTTTCGTGGAGGAAAGCATCCTATCCGCCGTCATCATGCTGGTCGTTGCCGTTTCCACCAGCACGCTGAACATTCGTATCCGCGATCAGGAGAAGCTGCGCTCAGAGAATGAAAAAGAGCGAATGCGGGGCAATTTGCTGCGGGCGATCTCCCATGACCTGCGCACGCCACTTACCTCCATATACGGGTCATCCTCTACACTGATCTCCAAGTATGACGCGCTGCCAAAGGAGCAGCAGCTCAAGCTGCTGGGAGAAATTCAGGAGGACAGCGAATGGCTCATCCGCATGGTGGAGAATCTCCTGTCTGTCACAAGGATCGACGGCGCGAAGGTGGAGGTCGTGAAAACGCCCACCGTTCTGGATGAGCTGATCGACTCGGTTCTCATGAAGTTTTCCAAAAAGCATCCGAATCAGAAGGTCATCACACAGATACCGGACGAGTTTGTGGACATTCCCATGGACTCGCTCCTTATTGAGCAGGTGCTGCTGAATCTTCTGGAAAACGCTGTATTTCACGCAAAAGGCATGACGGAGCTGACGCTTTCCGTTTCTCTCGTGGGAGACAAGGCGGTATTTGAGGTCGCCGACAACGGCTGCGGACTCCCGGAGGATGCGCTTCAAAAGATCTTTACCGGCAGCTATGAAAAGTCCGCCGCACCGGTGGACGGGACACGCCGCAATATGGGAATCGGACTATCTGTGTGCGCCGCCATCGTCAAGGCTCACGGCAGTGACATTACCGCAGAAAACAGAAGTGGCGGCGGTGCGGTATTCCGTTTTGCTCTGGAAAGAGGGGGTGGGGACGATGGGCAATAACAAATTCAAGATCCTGATCGTAGAGGATGAAGCCAACATCCGAAGCTTTATCAAAGCAAATCTGGAAACCAGTGACTATCAGGTGCTCTGTGCGGAGACCTGTGCGCTCGGCATGATGATGTACGCCTCTCATCGACCGGACCTCATCGTTCTGGATCTTGGCCTGCCGGATCGGGATGGCATGAGTCTGATTCAAGAGGTGCGAAAGGCGGATACCGTGCCCATCATTGTGCTCTCCGCCCGTTCCAACGAGAGGGACAAGGTGGAGGCGCTGGATCTGGGGGCGAATGATTATATTACGAAGCCCTTTGGCACGGAGGAATTGATGGCCCGTATTCGCGCCGTTCTCCGCAGCCATCGGCACAGCGAAGAGAATGAAAGTACCCCTGGCGGGAAATTTCACCTTCAGGACTTGCTGATTGATTACGATACACGGCAGGTCTTTGTCGGCAAAGACGAAATCGACCTGACCCAGACCGAATACAACATCATGGCCTATCTCTCTATCCATGCCGGAAAGGTCCTGACTTATGCTGCAATCATCCGCACGGTCTGGGGGTATTCGGATTATGGCAGCGTCAAAAAGCTGCAAGTCAACATGAAGAATATCCGAAAGAAAATGGGCGTGACGCCCGGCGAAAAGCGCTATATCATCAACGAGCTTGGCGTCGGATATCGTATGCTGGAGGATGATAAATAGGAAATGCGGTGCTGCCTTTCAAGAGGCTGCACCGCATTGTAAGTTTATGCCGGGGTTCCAGGCGGGTGATTATTGTGCGCTTACGCTTGGAGTCTCACCTTACAGTCATATTGTACTTCGGTATTCACTTCATTTGGCCGCATGGCAAGCGGCGTTATTCCAGCGATGAGAACAGCTCTCCGTCAATACTCAGAACGTCATCCATCGGAATCTTTGCGCCGTCCTGCATAGTGATTCGCCGCTCAAAATCATCGACCTTTTTGACCGCGCCGGTTGCTGATATATATTTTCCGCCAGCCTTCCGCTCATCGGGCTGGAAGTAGGTAATGGTGACCTCCGGCGCATCATCAAGGGCATCCATGAGAAGCTGATACTTCCTGTCCAATGCAGTCAGAGCTTCCTCGTCAAGCTCAATCCTTTCGTTGGTCAGACGTCCGGTTTCCTTGATGGCGGAGTCGTAGCCGGTGAGTGCTGCGAAGGGCGCAAACTGCGCTGCTCGATCTGACATCGGCATCTGTGGTCGCGTCTTGGAGACATGGTGAGGGAGATTGATAATCTCGTCGTATCGATTGTTCATGTGTATTGTGCATCTCCCTTCCATGTAACCGGGGATTTATAACTGCCTTTGCAAATATATCATGTCAACAAGTTGAACGCCACACTCAAATATCGGATGGTCATAATGGTCAGTAAAGAAATTAGGGATGCAATGAGAGCGTGTAAAACCGCATTTCTCATAAAACGGAACAGTCAACGCACTATCTCCTGTCCCTACTTGCATAATAGAGTATTTCCCTGTATATCGGTGAATTAAGAAGTTAATTAGGGCTTTTCCGTAACCGCAGCCCTGATATTCTGGCTTTACAGCAATATTCTTGATTTCAAGAATCGCGTTTCCCTCGTCGGTAACGATACACTCTGCTTTCACGCCATTATCATCAAGTACATACATGGTTCCCTTTTCAAGATAGCGGTGAATCATATCTTCCTGCTCATCTGCCAGCAACAATAAGTCCATATAAAGCATCTTATCATCAACAATTTCTTTGAACACCATATTGACCTCCGCAAATTCCGATTTATCTGTTAAACCCTCTGAAAACGCTGTATTTTCAAGGCATTTCGCCTATCTTGTGTTCCAACCTTATGTATTTTCCCTTGTTTTTGCCCTTATGAGCCGAAACAAGGGAAATTTTTATTCTCCGCCGATTACCTTATCCAGCAACCTTGCGGAAGTACGCTTTGCTTCCCTTGTAGCGTGAGCGTAAATATTCATTGTGGTACTGACATCAGCGTGTCCGAGAAGTTCCTGCACATCTTTAGGTGCTGCACCGTTTGAAAGCAGATTGCTTGTATAGGTGTGTCTGAGCATATGGAAGTGGAAGTCCTCCAATCCCTCCACCTTTTTTCTCGCTGTCCTGCACATAATCCCCACCGTACTCGGTGCTTCAAATGCCCCGTCAGGTCTAAGGCAGACAAAGGATAATTCCTTGTACCCCTCTGGGACTTCCTCCGACCTCGGCAGACTGTAAACCTCATAATAGGTGCGGTCTTTTTCTTTGACCTCCAAATAGTAATTAAGGCTATACAGTTCCCCGTATCGGAAACGGTTTTTGTGCTGTTCTGTTTTCGCAGATTTCAGGATTGCGGCAAGCGTATCGCAAAAGTCCACGGTGCGGATTTTTTTACGCTTTGTTGCCCCTATTTCTGTTTTGTGCCTTGCCCCGTTGTAACGCATACTGCGGCGTACTGTCAGATATTGTTCTTCAAGGTTAATGTCCTGCCAAGTCAGACCACAGACCTCTCCAATACGCAAGCCTGTATAATAGGCTATCTGTATAGGAAGAAGTGCAGGATTGTTTTTCTTTTTCAGGAAGTCCTCTAATCTCTGATACTGTTCGTAGCTGAGCGTTGGTGTGGAGGCAGTTTCTCCGTCCTCGTCCGAGAACAGTTCGTATTCTTCTTTCTTTCCTCGCCATACCACATACTGCATCGGGTTAAAGGTTATCAGTCTTTTCGGGAATACCGCAAAACGGAACGCCCCTTGTAAAACAGCCGAAAACAATCGGAGATACCCTTTGCTGAGTGCCTTTGCGGTTGTACCGTCAGGATTTGTACCGCCAAAGCTGAGAAAGTCTATATACGCCTGTAAATGGTCGGCGGTTACGGTTTTCAGCTTTCGGTTTCCTATCGGGTGCTGTTTGATACGGTTGACCGTTCCTTGATAGGACATTACCGTACCATTGCTGAGATTGCCGGGTTTCAGTTCTTCCTCCACCCACAGATCGAGCAGCATACCAACTGTGATGTTTTCAGACTTCGCAACGAATTTCTTTTCCTCATAGTCAGCGATTGCTTTTCTGAGCAGGGCTTCGGTTTCAGACTTGCTTTCTGTTCCCACAAACTCTTTCTGTACTTTTCTGCCGCTTTCATCTTCGATATAGAAGCGTGCGTACCACTTTTTACCTTTTTTTCTTACAGAACCTTTTGCCATAGATAAATTTCTCCTTTCTATCCGTGGCAATCGGGACTGTGACATATGGTGTGCGTAAAGTAATAGTGTCACTTATGCCGATGAATGTCAATCGGCATTTTCACTTGTCAAAGTGCCACGGAATTTTTCTTTTTCAGCAACCCTTTCCTCGGCTGCTGTCACTATCCCGAACAGGTCGCCCATCTTTACAGCGGTGCGTCCCTCATCGTAGATATGTAAAATCCCATCTAAAAACTGCTTCATATCCTCGATAGGAAGTTCCATTTCTTTACGGTAAACTCTTTCCATAATCGCCCCTGACTCAATCGCATAGCGGCGTAAGGACTGCTTTAAGCCCTCGTCCTCCGCTACACGGTCAACCTCAGCCATTGCGTCTGCAAAGTGATAAGTCATAACCGTATAGAGGTCAATCATCTTTCCGAGGAATGTGGTGAGCAGTTGTTGGTGCGGTTCTCCCTTTACCACAGAAGAAACAGTATCAAGATAATTTTTGATATGTTCCTCCATATCCCTTGCACATAAAGTGCGGCTGTCATATTCCTTATCTTCGGAAAGTCCTGTTAGCCATTCGGGAGTGGTCAGGAGTGCTTCTGCCAGCCCGTTGATAATCATTGTACGCTTCGGGTCTACTCCGTCCGCTTCATATCTCTGAATGGTAGATTTGTTTACCCCGACACGCTTACCAAGTTCGGGCATTGTTAAGTTTAATTCTGTTCGGCGTTCTTTCACTCGTTCACCGACCTGTTTTGCGGTGAATGTAATTTCTTTTTTCAAGGCTTTCACCTCCTATTGCTGATAGTATAGCACAGTAAAACCTATTTTGCAACCATAAATTTAATAATAGACAAAAATATTTCTTAATAAGTTGCAAAACAAGTTGACAAGAGATAGCAAAATAAGTATAATTACAGATACACAGTTGCAAAATGCGTATTTTGAAAGGAGGTTGATAAAATGAGCAACATCAAAATGGGTTTAACCATAGAAGAAGCCGCAGAATGTACGGGTATCGGAAGAAATACAATGCGTAAGTTGGTAGACTGGGGCAAACTTCCCGTCCTCAAGGTCGGAAGAAAAGCGATTATCCGCAGGGATACTTTAGAGCGATTTATGAGCGTCAATCAGGGAAGAAACCTGCTGAATGAAAACGATGTCCGCAAAGTAGAATAACCATTCTCCAAGCCCTCGGCGTTTGAGAGCGAAATACACCCCTCGCACAAATCTTCGATTTGTACTCTGGGTATTTCGCCCTTGCAGGGGGCTATGTATCACAGCTTCGGACAATGCACCGCCGCTATGATACAGAAGAAAACAGCACACTGTTTTCTTCGCTGTCCGTCTGCTTACGCCGCCGAAACAGCGGCAACCGATTTCTCGGTTGCAAAAAGAGTATGCCCGTCACGGGAGGAAGGAGTATATGGCAAGACATTCATTTATACAGATGTCGAAGCTACCCAATGTCAAGGGAAGAATATCCTATATCACAAGCCACGCAAAGCAGGAAAACCTTTATGCCACCTACCGCACCGCCGACAATGAATTTTGGAGTAACCTTGCAAGGGAAAGCCAGCAGGAATTTAAGCGAAGCGGTACAGAGGGCAAATGTATTGAAGCAAGGGAATTAATTATCGCCCTGCCTGAAGTATATATAAGATATGAGCCGCAGGAAGTCCTTGAAGATTTTACGGAGGAGTTCCGCAAGAGATATGGTGTGGAGTGCGTGTCAGCCCTCCACCACAACAAACGCAAGACAAACTATCATATCCACCTTATCTTCAGCGAAAGAAAACTGCTTCCTGAACCTGACATCAAGATAGCCACACGCAGCGTGTTCTATGATGAAACAGGCAAAAGGGTACGCACCAAGAAAGAAATCACAGGGGAGGACGGGCAGATACGAAAAGGCTGCACCGTCATAAAAAAGGGAGAAATTTATGAAAGCCACCTCTTTACCGTAAAAGATGATAAATTCAAAAGCGAGCCTTTTCTTCGGGAGGTAAAGGAGATTTACACCGACCTTATCAATCGCCATATTTCCGATCCCGAACAGCAGTTAAAGGTCTTTGATAAGAACAGCGTTTATCTTCCCACAAAGAAAATCGGCAAGAACAATCCCAAAGCCGCCGAGATTGAAGCGGATAACACTGCAAGGCAGGAATGGAACAGGACAGCGGATATGGCGTTGTTATCAGGTATTTCCGAAGCAAAGATTTTAGAAGTCAAGCAGACCGAGATACACGAAAAAGCAAGCCAATCCATCAAGAGTAAAGGTTGGCTGCCTAATCTGTTCCGTGGGATTGTGGCAAAGGCAAAAGATTTTCTGCAAAACCTTATTCGGGAGAAAGATATGCCACCCAAGCCTACGCTTGACATTGATATGGCAGAGTTTTGCCATATGAGAAACCTGATGATAAAAGTACAGGATAGGGCAAGGGAAATCAAAACCTTGCAGGATAAAGTTTTGCCGCAGTTGAAACAGCAGCTTGCCAATACAAAGGGAATTTTCAAAGGCAAAGAACGAAAAGCGTTGGAGGTAAAAATCAAAGAAACCGAAGTGGAGATTGCCGACAGGCTGGATAAAATCCCCGATACGCTCAAAGGGGACGGTTATCCCGATGTGCAGGTATTTATGCGGACTTTCCGAGAAATGGAAAGCGTTGTGGAACAGTATAACCATGACCTTGCCCAGTGGGAATATCAAGTCAGCAGGAAACCAACAGCCACCGCTAAAGAACAGCACAGACCGCCTGAAAAGCAGAGCGTGTTAAAACATCTGCGTGAGATACAGGAACGCAACAAGCAGAAACCTACGCAAAAACAGCGTAAGAAATCCATTGATAGAGATAGCAGATAGGCATTAAAAAACCGCCGTTATGGCGTTACCCATAGCGGCGGCATACATAATTATTTACTGACTGCAAGCGTGATTTTCATATCTTGAACATTGATGATTGTTTCTTTCTTGCACTTCGGACAGTAGAGAGGAAAGTTTTTCATCTCAGTATTTTCTTGTATCATTGTTCAGGTTTTATTGCCGCAGACAGGACAAAGCATCCATATACTTCATACACATACTTAAAGCTGCCTCTTGTTTATAATCGGAATACTTACAGCAACGCATACTATACACAAGAAAACAGTGATAACTATAGCTTTTATATATGCGTCTATTTCCTCTACACCCATCAAAAGTGAGTTGGTATTCATCAATATAGTAGGAGAATACCACTTTGCTTTCGGTATGATACTCAATAAATATGCCAATAGTACTGTCCCTCCGATACACAAAGAAACGCCTGTGTTATTCTTCAACAATGATGAAAATAGAGTAATAAGGCATATAACCCACACGCCAAATATCCACCACATAGTTGCTGAAAAAAATAAGTTATTCGCAATACTGTTATCCCAAAAATACTCATTGTATCCATAAGTAATGGTAAAACATATCTCATATCCAACTGTCCAAATTGACAGCAACAGCACAGTTTTTGCAAGTACAACTTTATATCGTGACAAGCCTTTTGTCAGCACAAGTAATAATGTTCCAGATTTGTATTCTTTAGTAAATATATCGCTAAATATAAGTACAAAAGCAATCAGCGCAATCGGAATGTTCTTAAAAAATTGTGTCCATGAAGTCAAAGCATCCACTTGAACATTTGTGACAATCAACCCACTTTCTGCCATTGAGTCAGATAGCATTTTCATCATCCATGGTGTTAGCTTCGCAACCGCAGGACTCATAATACCGAACAGTACAAATAGTAATATAATAATCATAATTTTACCCGTTCGTGTAGCTTCCATATATTCTTTTCTCATAAGAGCTAACAGAGATTTCATTTTGTCACCTCCAAAAACAGAGTTTCAAGCGTAGGCTCTAATCGTTCAATTTTTTGTATAGGAATTCTGTTTTCAGAAATATATTGCATCATATCAAAAAAACGATTCTCGTTTCCCTGAAAAATAAGCGCATTTTCCTCTGCATGTTGAAGTTCATTAAATGCCTCTGCAAGCATATCAGCAACTTCTTTTTTCTCTATTTCAATAATAAATCCGTTAGATGATTGCTTGTTTCGTAGTTCTGCAATAGTTCCTTGCATAGCAATTTTTCCGTCATTCAAAAAAGCTACCTCAGTGCAGATACGCTCTACATCAGAAAGAATATGCGTGGAAAAAAGTATTGTCGTCTGTTCTTTGGCTGCAAGAAGTATATCCAAAATCTCCTTGCGCCCTGCTGGATCAAGTGCTGATGTCGGTTCATCGCAGATTAAAAGTTTTGGACGATTTAGGAGCTGTCTCTTATACACATCTCCGAGCCCACGAGACCCTAAGACATCT
>ENA-UALO01000045-UALO01000045.1-human-gut-metagenome-genome-assembly--contig:-NODE-45-length-51585-cov-19.150107_pt1 | contig 51585 bp, 54 predicted proteins | sample MGYA00243701_ERZ654470 | MGnify/ENA primary metagenome ERZ654470 (study PRJEB26926, sample SAMN06164444) | human gut metagenome | biome: ENVO:00009003; feature: ENVO:2100002; material: ENVO:00002003...
CCAGCACCGCCCGTTATTACAATATTCTTCATTCTAATCAATGTATATATTCGAAAACAAATTACACGAATCATTCAGGAGAAACTATAACCTCAATATTCGTGTTATTCGTAAGATTCGTGTTCAAAAAAATTAATATTCTAAATTCTTCTTTAAAGTCGCATATTTCACCTTATAATTATGTTCCATAATATAAACATTATCCTTAAAAATAAATATAATCAAAAAGTAAATGGAGAATCAAATTCTTTTAGCAAAGGATGTTTCGTATCCTTTTCCGAAAGAAATGCAAGCCACGCATTACACCATAAGAACTCATGCTCTCATTGTCCTAGCAGAACTCCACCTTGTAGCCTACCAATGGCTCTACCTTCTCTTTAAACTCTCACTCGCTATAGCTTTCAAAGAAATAGCCACGAGCATCTCTAAAAAGGCGAGGCTCAATGATGAGTACGTCTTCTATATCTGTCTTTATTACGTTCATTATATCAATTTTAATCGATTTGTATAAAAACGGGCTACTAAGCTCCATCACCGAAAAGTAGCTTAAAAAATGGGAGAGGGATCCGTTCACCCGTATATCTATTATCTTATTCCATGTATCTTCTTCCATAAGGCAAACCAAGTTCTGAACAATGGTTCGCTCAATGCCTCAGTAGGATAATGCTTCACGAAGCGTAAGTTGCGCAAACTCATTCTGAGATAGCGATGAAGTTTGCCTTCATTCTCCTTGCTTCCAAGTCTAGTGTCATATTGACCCAAATTGCCTCCTTGCATGATTTCAGCCAACAAAAAACGACCTTCATTCACATCAATAGGTGCAATCATTTTCTCCTTTGGTACCCCCAAAGCTTCATGCAGCACATACATCACAGCCCCAGCAAACTTCCATAAACCAAGATATTTCAGTTCACGCTGCAACGCCGTCAGATTCTTCACTCTTCGTTCTTCACTCTTCACTAGAACAAAGTAGTAGTCTATTAATTGACGTAAGCCAATACCCTCAGTGAACACATGGCGATAGAGATGAGAGAGGATATATATGACATTGAAGCTCATCGTTGGCACTGTAATTTCTCCATACCCATCTGGTAATGTAACTATATTCGAGCATTGCAAATCCATCACCTCCTTAAACCATTTCTGCATCCTACTATTATGAATAGGGAAAAACATATATGAAGGAGTAAAATGCACTTCAATTGCAGTTTTCATCACAGGGAAGTCCACATGGTGATAGCGCATCACCTGATTCGGACACACATTATTAATATATTGCATCACTAGATAGATGTCTATATCTCCGGGCGTTCGCATGTAAGGGTCAGGATAAAGCAACGCATTCCCCTGCCCCTTCAAGATGCAGTTAGCAAAGCCCTTGTTCTCGAAGTTCTTGCAAACTTTCACGGAATCCTGAAACAGTCTGATATTCTGCTTCCGAATAATTTCCGCCATCACCATCCATTGCATCAACAGCTTCTGCTCCGGTGCCAATTCCTTTGGCAACCGCTGGATACCATGAAACAGCACACTAAGCAAAGCCTGCTTCTTGGCTATAGCATACAGCTCCTTCCAATCCACCTCCTTCAAAGAACCAGGTATTTCCTTGGCTGAACCAATGCAGAATCGCAAGAAATCAAAGAAAATCTTTTGTTGTTTCAACATAAAGTTGTACTTTTGCACGCATGAAAGATAAATTACAAAGAGCCATCGGTCATATTATACCGACGCTCCTATTCATCATATTACTTCCCATATCGGTAGTCTTCACTCCCATTCACTGGCTGTACAAGACTATCCGAAGATTTTTTCTGCGATAAATCTAGCAGGAAACAGCAAGCCTGCCATCACATAACGCTTACGGGTATGCGGTTCCTTCCACATTCGATAAACAAAGCGAAGATTCGTTTTATCCACCCATGCAGGATAGTAATCTATCTCATTCCTGGAAGTCTGATGGATAAAACCGCCACAGGTAAATCCGACACCCTGATAACCGGCATTCTTCACCTTTAGCAGGAACTTCTCCTGCATCAAGGCTCCCATACCAACTATCAAGAAATCAGAATTCAGCTTTACGATATGCTTTGCCTCCTCATCCATTTCGTTTTCCGATGCAAAGTAACCATTGCGATAACCAGCAAACTTCACCTTTGGATACCGCTCACGGAATATCTCCACGGCTTTCTCTACCTGCTCCTGTTTAGAAGCCACAATATAGATAGTCTTTCCATGCTCCTCTGCATACGAGAACAACTCTGGTGCCATCGAAGTCATGTCAAAACTTCTTCGAGTTACATGCTTGCCATAAACCAACTTGATAGCTTTCACCAGCAAGCCACCATCGGCAAAAATACCATCCATCTTACCAAACAACAGTTCCTTATTGTCGAGGGCAGTCAAATAAGATACTGGATTGAGATAAGTATAAACCTTACCTTTTGTTTCAAATATCTGATGAACGGAAGAACTTTCCGTTGACAATATTTTATCTACTAATATGCTCATTTTCATCAATGTTTTAGAACCCTTACAGAAATCTCTTTTCCCATCGGAACCACCCTTCCTAAATACTTGACAGAATGCAAAGCATCAACCAACTCCTTATATCCGTCAACATTAGGAATTTTCACATTATCACCAACCCTTTTGAATTTTTCAAAAGAATCTCCCATTGCCGTCAGACAATGAGGAATTTCCTTCAAGTGCAACATTCTTTTCGCAATACACTTAGCAGATGCCATCGCCTTCAAGACTTCATTCCCAGATTCTTCCAACGATTTGATGAACAAGCCATAATCAAACTCAGAATCATCTTCCATATAATAATGCAAAAAGCGATTAGCTACCTTCGAATTCATATAATCAAATGAGACATATTTTTTCCTTAACACATAGAACAACTGTTCTTCATTCAAGAGAGAAACCTGCTTTTTCCAGATTTCTCCCAAGAAAGGATTGTCAAAGATTGCATAAGAGAAATCTTTATCTAGACATGTTTCCGCGATAATAGCAGATAAAAGTGTGTCATAACCTGTTTCTATTTCCGTTTTACTCTTAATATCATCTACCATCTCAGCCCGATGCCTATTCATGAAGTCTACGAGCTCTTTCGAAAACTTATTATCTTCCGAAGTATAATATGTCTTTACATTGTCAAGGTTGGCTAAAATTTTATTTGTTTCAATTAAAAATGCCAATAAATCAGAATCCATTTCTTTACCATCCTTTACCAAGAAGTCCTTGTGGTATATTAAATCTATTTTTGTCCCAAATTTTACATGTTTATTTTTCAACAATTCTACGACTTCCCCTTTTGATACAAAGTTTTCATATTTCTCCTTAACCACGTTCTCGGCAAACTCATTTATATCATCTTGAACATACTTTTTCAAAATTTGAAGATTACCATTCAAAATACTAGAGTATACAGAAACTTCCTGTCCTCCAAACTCTAAGCCATTCTTTTCTGCAACAAACCTTATATTGTTCATGTTTAACTGGAACATTCTTGATTCACAAACATGCTCCAGCAATCGAGTGCAAAGAGGCGAATTTCCGTCCTTCAACGTCTTTAGTTTCAAACAGATTATATCTAATATGCCCAAAGCCTTATTTTCGTCACACAATGCAAAAGTTTCCCAATATTCATCAATGTCATTCAGATGTTCCCCGATAGGATGGTCTTCATTTATCTTCCTAATGTCATCAATCTCTGCATGAGCAAATACCAAAGCCATCATCTTAAGTTTATCTTGCAGGGAATGAATTTTATCCGCAAACAGTTCATCCACAACCCCTTTATGAAAGCCCACTAATCTTCTCACAAAAACGGAAACGCTTCCGTAATGCCGAACATAATCATATATAGCATCCAAGCCTTCGTTTTGCAACAATGTAGCGAAGAACATATAACATTGATTGGCGTATGCCTCCTCCCTCTTCAGTAAGAATTGGAGCAAACAGAAATTTACGATGGCAGGTTTGTTATAATCTGTATTTTTCAAGTTTGTTACAATTGCTTCTACTTCCGTCAACTTGTAACCATATCCCTTCGGTTTATCAAATTTTACAGACATTAAGAATTCATGGTCTTGTGGGGTCATTCTACCCTCTTGGAATATCGAGATATAGTAGAAATAGTCTTCATCAATATAGCCTTCTTTCAAAAGATAGCCAAGAATATCATATTCAGATTTCCCTACATCATCAAGTTGCTGATATGCCTCAACATAAGCAAACACACCTTGCACATTGTCCACTAAATCATGCAATTGTAAATTCTCTAGATAAGTCAATTTATTATCCAAACGATTACGCTCATTGTACAATCTATCCAATTCGCTATCGTTTCTCTTCTCAATCAACTCCTTACGCTTTTCATAATCGAAATCCTCACCCAAGGCTTGCCTCATCTGATCCCGACTTATAGGCTTACATCTTCCATTAAAGGAAGGATACCCCATTTTTCCCTGTAGAATCAAAGATACATAATCGTCAGAAAAAAGTTGCTCTACAGAAACATCATGACCATTAAAATCTTTTGGATATTTATCTTTTCCTGGGATTTGTCTGAGAAAATAAGCAACGACCAATGCATTCAATTCACTTACATTCCCAAGAATTTCATCATTTATTTTCTTCACGTCATCATTTATTTTTTGCATACGTGCCTGTATAAGATTTCTCTTTTCTTTCTTTAGCAAAGGCACAGAAGCAAACACGTCATACAACATACCCTTACCTTGATGCAGCAAGCAAAAGTCTTTCGGATATAGGTTTTTATAAAGGATGATAGCCAACAAATGCTGCAAGTTGAGCTTTGCATCAAGCACTTGATGGTAAAGCGTGAACTCATTGACGATATTTTTCAAGACCCTCGTATCATTGACAAAATGCGAAATGTCTGTTAAGAATTCGGTAGAGAGACTATCCTTTGGTAATTTCAATGCCATAAAGCTTCTCTTAAACAAATCGCCAGAGTTTGAAACATTCACATACGGTATCACAGGAATGATATAGTCAAAGAACTTCGTTCTGTCCTCAGGGCAGCCAAACACATCATCGCATAATGCATAAACAAAAACCACCCTTCTATTGATTTCCTCCGATTGATTGAGAAGTTGGTTGAGTTCTCTCAGCTTCGTAAAAATGCGAATATCCCCAAATCGGTCGAGGTCTTCGAAGAATACCACCTCATATTTCTTCCTTTGGAAGAGATACAGGATTTCATCCAAATAACGATTCATTGCCGTTACATTCTTCTTATCCTCTACCTCCAAACTGGCAGAACTTACATTTACACCCAGATTCTTTAGCCCTAATCTTTTCAGAAAATGTACCAATTTGAATACCAAGAAAGCCAGCCCCAACACAAGTACTGCTAAGGATATGACATTAATGTACTCTTGTTTAAAGACAGAACTTACTTTAGGAAGTAATTTTTGCAACCATTCTGCTTTAAACAAACATACATAACTTGCTGCCATCAAGCAAAGCAGCAATGTCCACAATATTTTGCCCCCAAGGCTCGTACGCTCAATTCTTCCAAAGCGAGACTCAGAGATGTCTGACATCTTAACCTGGTAAAATAGCTGTTGTAGGATTCTATACTCCAACCGATTCTCATCCTTGTCTTCATTACCTCCTTCTTCACCAAATGAAGCAAGCGATACATATACAGTTTTATAGTTTGTAAAACAAGCCTTGAACGTTTTCAGGATGGAACTTTTACCAGCCCCATAAGCACCAGATAGGGCTATATTGTGAACATCTGGATTATCAATGGCAGCCTTTAATCGCCGTATATACTCCTTGTGAGCCTCTGCATCCATTTTTGGTGATAGCAAAAGCAAAGAAGGCATAGTATCACTTAGCTCCCACTTTTGTATTTTCCTTGCCAAATAGTTCGATGCCTCGACAACTAAGGTACGAAAGGAAGTCACAACCCTTCCTCTCATCCATAGGCAACAATACACAAACTTAGCATACATGTCTCTCACCCATCGCCCAAATAGCAACAAGCAGGTAGTAAATAACAATAAGAATAGATAGAACTTATCCCAACTTTGCCATATACCAATAAGAGCCAAGGTTATACAAAACAGTACTAAAAGTCTATATATTAGATTAAAACACTCCATATGAAACATCACTCATTGAAAAAGAGGATAACTTACAATAAAGAAATAATCGAAAAATTATTTAATACGCATACCTTAGCCATCCGAATCCCTTTACGTCCTTCATTCTCATAATAATGAGCTCGGATGTCAAGAAACAGAAAGCTAGGGTTACAACGAACAGAAGAGGACCATTCTCCCATCCGAATAACTGCTTTGGAATCTTCTTAAAGCAATCGTGAATCACATAAAAGAGGATGCTGTACGTTCTGAATCTACGATATAACTGCGGATGCTCAGGCAACTGCCATGTATAGGCAGCCACAAACAATGCTACAACACAAAGAATCTTAGGTACAACAGGAACAATAAAAGATAAGATAAAGCACATCAGAGCTGCTATCCATGCCTAATTATTCCTAACCTTTTCCATACTGGTAATAACGTTTTTATTTACCATTAGATAGCCTATCGCAATCCAGAGCAAACCAGATGAAAAAGATAACCGCATACCAACATGACAAACATTTTGCTTATATCATTCATTAATTACCATCAATTGTTCTGGGAAGATATAATTACTTGTTACAAACAAATAAACAGTAAAGCATACTATCATACCCAACCACTCATTAGCACTTTTCATCAACAATGTCACTAAAGGGACACCTACCAGTAATGCTCCTAAGAACCAACTCGCATCAAACATATTCCCAAAGAAGAAGTCTCTCACGACATAAAGAGGCACAAATGCCGTCATCGGATGGAAATATTCCTTCTGAATATAAATGATAGGACTCCATACCACACACCAAAACAGGTATAAGATACAAAGACGTTTCATAAAATGAAGCACCAATCCAAGTTGCCCTTCTGTATATCTGGCCTTTCTAAAAAACAAGAATGACGAGATGACAAAGAAAGTTGGAACAGCCAAGCTTTCAATGGGATGAATTACATATTCCTGCAAAATGGGGGGGGTAATGGCAGAGCCATGAACATGAATGTCCACAATCAAGAATGCCATGAGGAACTTCATGACATCAAGCCCCGATATGATTTTCTTTGGTTGCATGAGATTTTAGATATATTGATTCTTATAAGTTTTCTTTTAAATAAGCAATAGAACGTTCCTTTTCTTCTGCTATCTTGGCATTCACTGGAGCATAGTCTATCTTTGTTTCCATGATGGAAGGTAATTTGCTCACATCATTTGCTATTCGAGCAGACAAGCCAAATTGTTCCAACAAATGAGTAAGTTTATTGCTATTCATACCACGGACGATAGTACAGAACTGTTTGTTGAACTTGATGGAGAACACAGACCCATGGAACGTGTCAGTAACGATGCATGTTGCATGTTTGAAATAAGCCAACACCTCAAAAGGGTGAGGAACAATTGTCTTGTCACACCATGGAAAATAATGACCGATGCTTACCAACTGCAAGCCTTTACTCTTAGCATAAGCACGGATAGCATTGATTTCATTCTTGTCCGTGATACGCCCAGGATACGTATAGACTATCATATAGTCTTTCAAATCCACAGACTGAGGCATGTGTTTCGTATAGTCATAGATAAGAACAGGATCAACATTCTTGTCAGGTGTCGTGCCTGTCAAATTCTTCACAACACTCACGCTATTTGCATCTCTAACAGAAATTTTATTCAGTTTCTTTAAAAGACCTGCAACAGTGTCTTTAATTCCAAGTTTCTCCAACTTATCAACAGTCGTAGCACCAAAAGAAGCTGCGTATGTAATGACCTTATTTGCATTCAAGCCCTCACCAAACAACTGCTTGGAAAAACCAAACCATGTTTTCTGAGCGCAGTTGAACACCTCATCACTACCAATGACAACGGTATCGAATTTATCCGTAGTTATTCCTAGCTTTACGCCTAACTCAGGTAAAAACTCCTTGGAAAAACGACTTTGAAATTGATAGATGTATTTAAAGCGTTTTGCAAAATCCAATCCCCATAGTCTTTCTACCAGCAGATGAATCTTATGAAACTTACTAATCTTATAATCACCCAGTTGTTCACCAGGCACTATATTCACAAACTCACACTGATGCCCCAAGGCTTCAATGTTACTTTTCAATGAGAATGCTTGGAGGAAAGAACCATAATTCTTCACCTCCTGCATTGACAATATTCCGATTTTCATTTTTATTCGATTATTTCTTTAAAGAAGATTTCCATCTTCGTATTTCCAACATAAATGCCAATAACCGTGGATGAATAAATTGCACGACAGCACGAAAACGTTCTTTTTTATTGACAGGAGCAAAAATAGCTTGAAAAGCGTATGAATGCACCTTTTTATAACACTGATTATACAAAACGGGATATTTACGTCGAGCCTTTGCCAACACCATCCAATTATACATATCGCCTTGGGTGTGCCAATCCGCATAATCACAAGCTCCTAATAATTTGGAAGACTTAATCTGCAAATTATCACGTATGATTTGTATTGCCTTGATGGCCATTTCTGCTTTATGTTCCTTGAAGTCTGTCATTGCGCTTGAAGTATTATCTCTTCGATAACAATATACCTTTCTATGACCGATAGCAACTTTATCCGCCTTAGAGAAGGCAAGAACATTGAAATTGAATCCTTCACCTATATAAACATCTGGGAAAAACAGAATCTCATTGTCTATCAAATAGGAAAGTTTGAACATCTTACAATAGCAACCTATAGGAATGTGATAATACAAAATGTCTGCTGCCGCATCTTCACCTCTTACAACCTTGACACAATCATGCGCTACCTGTTTACCTCCAAATGTTGTAAAGAAATCTGTTGTCACAGTTACATCAACATGCTTATCCAATGCCATGCCTAATAGATAACTAACGTAATCTGGCTCCAATATATCGTCGCTATCAGCAAAACAGATATAGTCACCTGTCGCTTGCTTGATTCCAACATTTCGAGCAGTACTTACTCCCTCATTTTCTTTGTGTATCACACGTATTCGACCATCTCTGGCAGCATATTCATCGCAAATCTTTCCCGACTTGTCTGTCGAACCATCATCTATTAGAAGAATTTCCAAGTTTTGATAGGTTTGATTGATTACCGATTCTATGCAAATACCAAGATATTTTTCCACTTGATATACTGGCAATATCACACTTACCTTTATATTTTCCATATCCACAAACATTTAGTAATTCATTAAGCAGCAACTTGATGCATTGCCTCGTTTGGAATATGGAAAACATGATAGGCAGGAGTACTATTTACCCCCCCCCGAATTAACTTTTGTTAATATCATATTATAGATTGATTTTGTGAAATCAAACACATGCCATTTAGTGGCATATTCTTTGATTATACTTTTAATATTTCTGTTTACTATATGAAACTCAGTATCGATATCTTTGAGGCTCTTGCTCTTGTTTAGAAAAGCCTTAATTATAGCCTCACGATGCGGATGGAGTACTGAAGGACGAACTAAATTATGATTCTCTATCAAAGCCTCATCCAAATTTCTTTCCTCAATAAAGACATCTTTCAGCTCATTCAAAAACAACATACCTTTCTCATTATTAACCATCACAAGCGAAACACCTTGCGTAATGTTATGCTTGAAAGGTTTTCCATGCCTTCCTATACCCCAAAAATCAGCGATACTGCAATCACCCACTCTTGGCAACTGGGCAAACTGACAAGAATAACAAGACTTTCTAAACATCATGCTTCTGTCAAACGCTTCCATATACAGGTTATCTTTCCCAAAAATCAAGCGTAATTTGCCATCGAGAGAGACTGATGGAGATTTTCCCCATCCATCTCTCTGCCGAAATTCAAAACCATCAATACGAGAAAACTCCAGGAATCGAAGCGATAATTTTGAAATGTAGGCATCAAATACAGCCTGAGAAGGCACGCCATGACAAGCGAGATCTAAAGTCAATAATCTATCATAATCTTTTCTGAGATATGCTTTAAGACCTGCTATCTGGCAAGGAGTTCCACAGAACAACACGTATTTCCCTCTTCGTAAAGATTCCTTTACCTGTTGGAAAGAATCTCCTATATTACTTTGCACGTATTTCGACCCACGAAGTGCTTTAAGCCCTTCTATGTCAGTCACTCCAACATGTTTACATTTCAAATCCCCATCAAATGATGCACCAAACACGATACCTCCTCTTTCCAATATCAATCGGGAAAAAGCTGAGAATGCACCGCCCGAACTACTAACAGTTCTGTCCATCAAGCTCCACAAAGCGTAAGTCTTTGGCTTCACATCGCTTTTTGGACTTTTTGAGGTCAAAATAGGGCATGTTTTTTCACATAGATGGCATTCTATACATTTATTCCCATCTATTATAGGCAAAAGGAAGCCTTCGCAGTCTGCCTCCATGTTAATGGCATTCTGTCCACAGACATTATAGCAAGCCGCGCACCCTGTACATTTATCTTTTGTCGCTAATTTTATCATACTCCAATTAGTTGGTTCACTAAATAGACTATACCCTTATATATCTTACTGGTTATTTAAGAATGCTGTACCATTCTTGGCTAATCTTATCCAACTTAAACTCTTTAGATTTTTCTATCGCTGAACGAGCCATTTTATCACGCAACTCGTCATTTTCGATTAGTCGCTCTAAATATGCCACAGTTTTATCTTTAGAATACGGCATTGGTGTTATAAAGCCATCCTTTCCATTTTCCAAGATATCATATATTGCAATATAACTACCATATACTATAGGCACACATCCAAATTGCATACTCTCTATGATGACAAGTCCAAAGCCCTCCAAATCACTTGTCAGTAGCAGAATCGAAGCTGCCTCATAATGTCTTGTTGGTGGTTCTTTAGTAAATGGATGGAATCTCACATTTCCAATATTTTTATCTTTTACATATTGCTTTAAGTATGGAAGTTGCGGTCCTTCCCCAACAAGTTCAAGAGACCAGTCTGGATATTTTTTATAGATATTCTCCCATGCCTCTACTATTCTATCGACTCTTTTGTTGTATGGGTCCATTCTTCCGACATAAAGAATTCTTTTTTCTTTTTTACTCATGTCATAAGAAAAACCATTTGAAGATATACCTATCGCATTTCCTATTGCGCCCAGTTTACTCTGCTCTTTAAGATTTGCATATTTCACTAATTCAGGGATAAAACCTTTTGACAGCAAAACATATTTATCGCAAATTTTGTAAGTATATCGAACACTGAATTTAGTTATTGCATGAAATATACTCAACTTCATCTGTTCCCATGCCTTGGAAAGGCAACCTTTGGCTAATCTTACCTTCTCCGTTTGACTTATCAACATTTTTGTTGTATTGGCAGCTCCATGAAGTTCACTTATCAACTTGGCTTTTGTCCCTTTTCTTGCTTGATTAAGGATAAAGCTAACCTCAAAATGCAAAGCCCATTGATTGATGATAAAATCTATATCATAATCTTTAATTATACTACGGAGCTTCTTTATGTTAGCTAAATTCCATGTTGGAGTTTTAAGTCCAATGACAATAACCCCATCTGGTATCAAATCCTCCATTCCCTCATATAGCTTTGGCATAAGCGTAGCTACAACGACTCGATGTCCATCTTTTACAAATTGCTCACTGAGCATCTTTGTTACTACGGCAATACCTCCATAAGTAGGAAAGCGCTTATCTACAAATAATATATTCATTTTTTTTCAGCAAAATAATTAAAAAATTTCAAGACATAATATAATAAATTCGCATTATCAAATTTCATCAATTGGAAGAATAACCGATGTTTTAATGATAATCTCATATATGGATATTTTCTGAGTATATCTTGCATCTCATTAGATTTTAAAATCTCCGATATATTAACCACAGCCTTTTGTGATGGAACCTTACATCTTAAATTATCCAGTATATCTATTCGTGCTCTTAAAATCAAATATTTACACAAATATAATTTTTGCTCAGAAAGAGTAAACTTTTTATTCAAATAATTGTAAACTTCAAGATCTTTGGAAAATCTATCTTTTTTATAAACATTAGATAAAGAGCCTCCATTCCAACAGTAATAATACAGGCAATTAGGAATTATTCTAACACCATGCGAATATTGTAAATAATCACTGTGAAAAATTATATCTTCCGATATATAATTTTTAAAAGTCAAACTGTTTTCTTTAATAATTTTTATGGAATAAATGCCATGCCACACTGTCATAAAATATTTGGCTGTATGTGGAAATTCTGGTCGACTTCCAACCATATCCATAAAAAAAGACCAAGTTTGTTCCTTACCAACAATATCACAAGTTTTCAGACTTTGAACATTAGGTATAATATTTCCAAATTTAGTTTCCTTATAAAAGGAACAAAATACTGTGTCAAGATGCGAATTAGATTGTATATTTTCATACAAAACCTTTACCATATCTTTATGAATATAATCATCAGAATCAACAAAAATAACGTATTTTGATGAAACATATTCCAATCCTTTATTTCTTGCAGAACTTAGACCTCCATTATCTTTATGGATTAACAATATACGATTATCAATATATTTATATTCTTCACAAACTCTTAAAGACTCATCAGTTGAGCCATCATCAACAATTACTATTTCTATATCTTTAAAAGTTTGATTTACAATAGAATCTAAGCAACGATGCAAGTATTTAGCAACATTGTAAACTGGGATAATAATACTAACCTCTGCCATATTTCATTGCAATAAAATATCCTTCAAGTCGCCCTTTCAATAAGTAAAAAGAACGTTTGACTCTAAAAAAATTTAAACTTAAACAATACAAAACAATTCCTCCTATAGGACGAGCATAACTTTTGATAATAATCGACATAGGAAATTTATGCTTATACAATAAATAGCCCCATCCTCTAGCATATTCATACTGTTTTTGAATCGTATTATGGAACAATCCTATAGAATTTGAAGGATGTCTAACTATTATAGTAGGACCATAAATCATATTAACACCTATTTTATCCATTGTTTTTAGTAAAAAATCCACTTCTTCACCAGAAGATAGCTTTAAATAAGAGCCAACCCCCAACTTTTCATCAAAAGTCAAACCAGGAATCTGCTTGAGAAAAATGCAATACGATATAGCTCCACAATGGTTAAACTTTGACAGTTTACATTGTTTAGAAGGAAAATTATTAGTTAAATTATCATTTTCATCCATACCTTTAGCAACAACACCTTCGTATCCATGTTCGAAATTTATAAAAACTTCAGCTAAAGTATTTGGTTCATACCAGCAATCATCATCTGGAAATGCTACGTAATCTCCTTTCACATAATTCAATCCTAAATTTCTTGCTTTAGAAAGGGAACAAAGTTCATGCCTCAAATAAACTAACTCTATATTTGGATTAAGCTGTTCAAAGGCACTTTCGTTATTACCTTGATCTATAAAGATTAGTTGGATTTCTTTAAAATCAATATTAATCTGAGCATTTAAACTCTTCACAAAACGTACAAGTTCATCATGTCGGTTTTGAGAAGTTTGAACTAAAGATAACTTCATACACTATTTTAAAAAGTAATTAATATAGGGAACTACATCACTATTATGATCGTTTATGAGTCTATTATTAAATAATATGAGCGTAAAAAGAATTGCCGCCAATTGAAATTGATGGCGAGTTTTTTTATCTGAAATATTTTGCCATAAATCTGTAAATACAAATATTGAAAAATACATAAATATGTAAGCAATTCTTTGGTAAATCCAAGATATAGGAGTTAACATATTCAACAGAACAATTCCTAAAACATACGTTTGTAAAAAAATACTTCTTTTATTACGGTGCAAGTACAGTATATAGACACAAAACAATGATTGTAGAAAGTTTGATAAATTGGAATAAGATCCTATCAAATCGCCGTATTGTAAATAGCCACCAAAATTAGAATTTGAATCAGCAAACAAAAAGGCAAAATTTGATAAATATGAAAGCAAAAATTTTGCGCCAAACATTCCTATGAAAAAAGATGATAATACCACGAAAATCTCAATCTTATAGGATAGCCACTTCTTATCTTTGGCATAATTTATAATAGGCAGTACTAACATTACCAAAAGTCCTTTATGAAATAAAACAGAAGTGATGATTACCCCTATTATATACCATTTTAACCATGTCCTACCTCGGTCAAGAATAAAAGGTAAAAATAGACCTACTATAGAAAAGGCTAATTCTTGTCGCATAGTATTGTACAAAGAGAAATAATATCCCAACCCAAACATGAAAAATAAACTCAATGCTGCATTTTCTGAATACTTTTTGATGGGATATAACCTTAACAAAAATGTCACAAAAAACAATAGATGAAAAAAGAGCATTCTATCTTCACTAACATAGTCTTTAAAATTGCCCATTAGCCATGCAAATCCGACTTCAAATTGTCCCATAACTTGCCCCCAAGAACTCGGATTGGCATGGATATATTTATACTCCAAAGAATAACCGCCAGCCATATCATTACCAACAGTTGAACCTCTTGTTGCACCAAGGAACATCAGGATAGATGCTGCTATCAAGAAACTTGTCTTACGATTGTTGTTCTTCGAAAAACTCAAGTAAAACAAGACGAAAAATATAATCCAGTATATTAGCATAGTTATAACTTTGAAAAGTGCCTAAATAAGAAATCTCTATATTTTATTTTCAATAAATGGCAAATTGTCATTTCTATTTTTGCATACCATGGCTTCCAAGAAGCTGCATAATGATGAATACAGTATGTATTTGGAGTCTGCTGAATATTTCCCGTTATATAATTTTTAGCACAAAAATAATCAATAGGATATATTTTTACACTGATATTATTCTTTATCAGAAAATTCGAAATCAATGTTGTATTTGGAGTCTCACTAAAACTCCCATCACTATTAACAAAATGCTTTATCTTATATTCATTCAAAAATTGCGAAATAACTAAATCTCCTTGACTCGCACCAATGAAGCCTGTACCAATTGTATGTGGCTGTTCATAACCAATTAGGAACGATTCATGTAGTAAATCATCAAAAGACTTTATAACTTCAACATCTGTATCCATATATATACCACCTTCTACGAACAAGGCGTAAAGTCTTGCTACATCCGAAACAAAAGCATATTTCTTATGGATGTATGCTTCTCTCGTAAAATCACAAGAATTCACATCAAAATTATCTTCATTCCATTCTTTTATGGTATAGTTCGGTAGCTTTTGCTTCCACCCCTCTATAAAACGTACAACCTGTTGGGGCTTCTCTTTTCTGCCAAACCAACAATAATGTATTACTTTAGGTATCATATTTTTACAATTTCTTCATTCGTTATTTTTATTGTTGCTGTATCTAAGTTTATACCTTTAGCTACTTTATAAAAACCATTTTTCCAATAGTTTTTGTTTTCTAACCAATAAGAAGTTTTCTTAAAGAATAAGAAATGTATATAGGGAAGTTCTTGGTTGTTTTGATCAACAACCTTTCTGTTTCCATATATCCAATATTCCCCAACACTTGGTCTGGGACTTGTAGGTATCTCTTCTAAAAATGCATCACTATATAATGTTACTTTTATAGCCTTCCAAAAAATATCTTTATTAAGACTTGATTTTATCTTTAGTCTATACCTAATAGCTTTTATCAACCTTAAAACAGGAAATAGTACATTAGAAAAATCATTTTCATCCAAACCATAATGTCTTGATGACTCCAATCTCTCCTGCCATCTTTTAATGGAAAAACATTTTTTATTCAAAGAACCATTTTTTATTAAGCAGAAATGTCCAGAAAGTCTATCTCCATGAGTTGATACGATATCTTTTCCTACGGCATACTTAAGCAATGTTCTATTTAAATCACCATAAACAAGATCGATATCACCATATCCCCAATAATCGTATTTTGATAAAATATCTTCATGTATGACCCCATAAAAAGGTTTTAAATCACACAATTTATATGGCGGTAATTTTGATGAAAATGTAATTTTCAATCTATCTGACACTAAATTACAATAATCATCCCAACTATATTTAAAGAAAAATATATTACCATATATATTTTGTGGCAAAGGGCAATCTGTAAAAAAATAAAAATCAATACATTCGTTCTCTCTCGCAGACTTTAAGTACAAGTCGAACCATACTGGCCATTTGCCAAAATAAGGTATTATTATTGCATATTTCATCCTTTCTTTCTCCTTATCTTAGAATAAATAAAACTATATAAATATTTTTTTTCTTGTTTTTGAAGCAAAAATAGTACAACAATGGCCCCCATTGTATCTATTAAAAATGTCATTACTACAATATGCAATACACTATTGGCAATCTGTATATATTCATAACAGCATAGTCCAAATACCACCATCAGTCCAATTAAACTCAAAGAAGGTAAAATGACATCTATTAAATATTTTTTATATCGAAGATTTACCTGTTTGTGAATGTCCCAAACACAATATAACCAATAAGCAATATTGGCAAAGACTAAAACAAGCATAGGATAAATCGGATTTGGAGCTATCCTCAATATCAAGTAACTCAATGGAAGAGATGCTAAAGAGAACAACCTTCCATAAAGTTGATTTCTGACTATGTTACCTGTCGCATTCGCAACAATCCACAACGGAGATATAAAAACATTAAATATTTGCTCACATATAACCAAACGGGTAAAAGGCACTGCATAATCTGGCACCTGTCCAAGCCAAATAGACAATAGACGTTGACACTCTATTATTACAGGAACAGCAATGAATGATACTAAAAAGAACGAAAACTTAGAACTTTTTTCTACCAGCATTTCCATATAAGAAATATCTCCAGTAGCATAAGATTTTATAATTTGAGGCTTAACGGCTGTCATTATACTATCTGTAAATCGCATGACTATGCCACAAACTTGTGTCGCAATTCCACGTGCCGTATTAACTATTGGTCCAAAGAATAAATTTAAAATAATGGTTATACCTTGTACCCCCGCAGACCAAGCTAAACATCCAAAAAGGTTAACTCCAACAAATTGTGACATTTCACGGAGCAAACTTTTTTCATAGTATAACCTACATTTACATTCTGGAAAATGTTTAATGGCATAACATATATAAAATGCAGTTGTGCAGAAAGAAATCAGACCAGTTAGTATTCCAAATAAGATTAAATGATCCATACTGGAAAACATTAAAGCAAAAGCAATTCCCAACCTTGCAAAAGCTTCAAATAATCCTAAATATGCATAAGCATCCATTTTTTCCCTTGCAACAATCGCCCCTATAAATGAGACTTGAATGATGGAACATATTGCCGAAAAAACAGCAAATTGATATACAAAAATTGCCGCTATTAACCTATCATGAGGTATAACTAATTTGTTGACCACAAACCACAACCCCACAGTTTCACCAACAATAAGGACCAAAAATGATATAAATAACATAATGGTGAAACTTTGGCGAAAATAGAATGTTGTTTTTTCGATATCTCCTTTTCCTAAGCCAATATTTAGGAATCGTTGCGTTACATTTGATAAACTACTGGTAAAAAACGCTAGTATGGATACAAAACCACCTACAACGTTGTTAATACCAAAATCTTCTACTCCTAACTGTTGCAATACTATACGAGAAGTATATAATGATACGAACATCAATATAAACATTCGTAAGTATAACAAGCCTGTATTCTTCGCTATTCGCTTGTTATTATCTGATGTTTGAGTTGACATAAAACTTCCAAATCTTTTCAAAAATCCACATTACGTTGTCAGTCTTCATTCGACTTCTTTATTTGCTTGTCTGACAGACTTTGCCTTAAAGAACTTTCTACATCCCCTTCTATAAACTGGGTTCCATAATACTTAGCTTTATGAATTAAGTATTCTACTAAAGAAGTATTACTATTATTTTTGAAACATAGTACACATAACTTTGCATATGTGTAAGCGGTCACTTTAGGTACGTTAAGCCATAAAATGAATGCTTTTTTATTATCTTTTAAGAAAAAATCATTTGAATTTATTCCGAAGCAGTAACTGTTGCCAGCTGCCATCTATGGGCGAGTAAGTCTACCAATTTGTCCTTTGCCGTTTTCTTGATCCTGCGGAACACATCACAAACTCACAGTCCTGGCAGAAGTGAACACTATGTCCCAGGATTGGGACAACCTTCTCTTCAAACTCCCGCTCGCTGAAGCTCTCGAAGAAGTAGCCACGAGCATCACGGAAGAGGCGTGGCTCTATAATGAGTACGCCATCTATTTCTGTTTTGATTATATTCATTGTTTTATCTTTTGTTCTTAAAAATAAGAATTTCTAAAATCATCCCGTCCTTCTTTGTTGATAAAGCGAGCTGCACTCGGCAATTTGAAAGCAAGCTTTCATTGCACTCATTGGCAACGCTTTTTCCCATTAAAGAAGGAGTCTTTTCTACCTCTCCGTCTCTCCTGCAAGGAGAGCTCCACCTTTCTTACCAAGCCTCTCTTTCCTTAGGAACGAGAGGATGTAACCGCCCTCCGGTGCTCAGAACCGCTACGCTATAAGGTTGGCGGGGCATCAAAGCCCTGCGCCATGTTGTGCGGGATGGAACCGCCTGGGGACTTCAAAACAAAAAAGCCTAACTTATTATCTTATATAACCCAGGATGTTCAATAATGACAGGACACCTTTTATGATTCTTATGGTATAACACAGAATACCAATCCTTGAAAAAGCTATCTACAAACAAATTAGGATTATAATGATAATCTGCATCTCTCATTTTTGCCTCTTCATCTGACAGTTTCTTTATCTGTTCATCAAACTCCTGAAGAGAACTGAACTTTTTGCAATACACATAAGGTTCATCATAATAATCTTTTATTGAAGCCAAAGTCTCCAGCATGCCACGCTTATCTTCATAATAATGAAAATTATTGGCTATATGATAGTAATTACCAATTTCCATCCCAAGTATTGAAGAAAAATACTCTTGCATAAAAGTGAAATTGAAAATGTTGACGGCACTTGCTCCCCAAAGCATATCGTTCGAGCGCATATAGACTGTTAAGTCTAACTTTCCAGTCATTCCATTACGCACGAAATGGAGCAATCTTGTACACGGAATATCTTTGGTAACTTTCAAAATATCATCTACATCAAATTCATCTTTCATCGTATCATCAATATTGATAACAGCTCGACGAGTATTGATATCCTTACCGAAGCTATCAGCAACATACTTAAACTGATCAACCACATAAGCTTCTGATGATAATGATTTGGATATTTGATAATCCTGACGTTCTCCATCATAAGCTCGCAATCTTGGTCCATAACCAGCCCTCATATACTGGCCATCATCAGAAAAATCCAACATATGAGCCAGGTAATGCGTGATAAAATTCATGTCATTTCTGCCAGACGCTAACCAAAGTGATTCAGCATAGGGCAAACATACATTCCATTTACGCTCAGGAATCGTAACAAGCCTAGCTGTCGGTTCGGTAATCTTGAACATAAATGGTTCTGGTAACTCATAACATTTCATTCCACGAGTTTCACGAGCAACTCCATATTTAAGAAGAAGACGAGAAGAGTTTACAAGGAAATCATTAATTCCTTTATATTCGGCTGTGAACATAACTTATTTGTTTCCTTAACTTTCCATTTAGAAGGGAAGATATATTGTATCTTATCACACGAAGGCTTATATTTTTGCTTGATACGCTTATTTCCAACCAGGAGTTCCGGCATCTTAGCCCTTAAAAACTTATCGGTTTCACAAAAGCAATTTTGCAAATCCAAGAGTGTCGGTTCATGACCTTTTAAGGGTCTGAACTCTATATAACCATATTTCTTTTGCAATTCCGTGAAATGCTCTTTTGTATATCTAATGGCATCTTCGTAACTATGTCCATGGGATATAAAGCACTTGTCGATACCACGTATAGCTCCGATTCCTGCTACAACAAAAGTGTTTTCATCAAAATTGATATATGGAGAATAGTTGAAATCTATCGTATATTGATAAGCGAGGAAGCCTCCCAAGAAAGAGCATCTCCTCAGCAGCAGATAAATCTCTTCGAGAGAATGCGCTTTCAATACTTTATCTATGATACCTTCTCCGATAACCTCTTCCTTCACCATCGTCAGCCATTTCTCATGCTTCGTTGGCAGATAGTCATAACGCTTATGGGAGCCTGTCATCATATAGGCATTATTGAATATCGGTGCATATCTCTGCCTTTCACTCAATAAAGCACTTATTTTCTTGACATCAAAGCGCTGGATGGTTATCTCTCCGTAAGTTTGTTCAAGATACTCCCAGGTCTCAATTTTGTTGAAGATCTTGAAGACAAGTATGCGAAGAAGCATATCTTCCGGGCTATATCTTTCCACCTTATTATATATGACATGGTGAAGTAGATATTGGCTCACTCTATCACAAACCCGATATACATTGGTAAATTTGTATTCCCGAAGTATCGGGTCTTTTGTCAAAACTCGCTTTCCCTCGCATCTACGCCAGAACATATTCATCCGTTCCTGAATGAAATAGAAGTAATAGCGAAAGACTTCGTCGTTTGGAATAATGGAACTAGCTCTTTCCATCATAACGCTTAAATGTATTGAATTGACGAGGAAGAGCTATCAATTCATTCTTTGGATAATTATCCCCTAAATATTTCCATAGTGCCAGACAGTCTTCATACGAAACTTTCTTTTGGCCGATATATCGATGCAAGCATCGACGAAATTTCAAAGGAACATCTACCATATTCCTACCAAAATAGAAAAACTCTGTAGATATGAGAACAGCATCAGTCTCTCCTGTATCTCTATTTAAATTGTATATGTTAAGCTTGCCTTTAGGAAGGCTATGATGTGAATCTTCTTGAACCCATTTTCCACTTTCATCATGATGATAAATATTATCACCATACATAGTTTTAACAGAGCCATTCATAACTGGTCGTTTGCATAAATACTCTGCCCCTTGCCAATAATCGTCGAATGTTATTTTCTTAGTGACTTTCATCATATAGATAAGCTTATTATTAAGTTGTTTATTAGCATTACCTATAACAAAATCACCAACTTGAGCCCATTTTCGGATTTTCGGCTTACAAGTTGCTAATGTCAAGAATCCATTAAAAGGATTTGGCGCAAAGCCAAAATCGCGAGCAACAACATAACTATAACCTTTTGCCATAATAATGATATTAACAATTAGTACGACTTTCTCCTCTATATTCTCGTGGACTTCCATCGGCCTTACTAAATGTAGAGGCTCCATTTATAGCACCAATGATACTATCTTTATTCCATCCAACTATAGCATCAGCCAGTTCATCCAATGCTGGAGGAACATCAGAATCTTTTGCGCCTCTTACAAATACCCCCACTATTCGCTTACCTTGTTTAGCGGCATTTCTTACTTCATAATCTACCCACTCACTATCATGAGTTTTTGGACCTATCAAACACACAACAGTCTTTGCCCAAGATATTCGAGAGCGAAGCAACGATTTGATATAATCAGGATTATTGGCTCTGTTGAATTTGTCCGATGTTACCGAACTATTTTTGAACTTATAAGAATCACCTAAAAGTTCTTTCATTCCTTTAATATGTTCTTCATCTTCATGATAGTGACTAACGAACATATGATTTTCATCCGACTTTGCCACGCTTTTAACTATTTATTCTTTCCAATATAGACATAATAGTATCCAAATGTTCGTCAAGAGATTTCGTCTCATCATCAAGCGATTCCATCTCGTTTTTTGTTGGTGAAAAAGAATTATCATGAGCACTCATTTGTTGTGTCCATAAATCTTTCGTTTTGTATCCAGTAGCACCTACAGGAATTAAAAAGTTTCCATGATTTTTAGATAAGTCATACTCTTCTTGCATACCATTAGAACCTATGATATTACCAGAAGTCTTATCTTTTTTATTACCCATGAGAAATATTGATATGCCTGTATTCTGTATCATCTCTTGGCGATATTGATGCCAAGCCTCTTTCGGATTGGGCAATCCTTGCGGAAAAGGCATAATTTTAATATTTTCTTCAAATGTTTTATGATCATTCTGAATCTGTTGTGCTGCACCTGTCAATACTTCATCACCAAATCCAAGGCCATATCCATTTACTATTCTGAAATTATCTCGAATCAATCTTGCGCTGAGTTTTTTCACAAATTCTTTAACTTCTTTTTCAGAATAATTTGTGTATTCTACAGCAGCACCTGATATGAAAACTGTACGTCTTAAATATCGTTTTTGAATTGCAGACAATATTTCTGTTATTTCACTATAATCATCGATAAGTATCGTTTCAACAGCATAGTTTTTCATATCTTCTATAAAAAGTTCTTGCTCACGTTTACGATACTCAAAATCTTCAGTTTTCTCACCAGGTTCTTGAGATACTTTTCGCAAAATATAATAATGTCTCCGTTGATTTTCACCGTGTAACATTCTAGCATATTTCAAAACATAATGCAAATTAGGATCGTCAAAACTCAAACCTAAAAACAAAAATGTCTTGTTTGTAAGATCATAACAAAAACTATCAAGAAAAGCCTTGTGAGTTTGCTGATATTTTTCAAACTGATCACGTGTTAAAATCGTTAAATCAGGATTATCAACATCACCATGCATTTTATAAACTATAGCATCACTTTTATCTTTTGCTATAGCTAGATTACTCGGCAAAGACTTAACATCACATATTTTATTTACATTTAATAGTGATTTCTCTATCAACTTATCAAAATTAGTTGTCCAATAAGTTTTGATAGGAAGTCCTGCTAAAATCTTATGATTGGCCAATGGAGTTGCCGAGACTGGAAAAGCATTCAATATCGCATGACTTAGTTCGGACTTATTACGTGTAGCATTTACATAATATTGTGCCAAATCTACAAGATTAGTATAACTTCGCAATTGGATATTAAGTTCTTCCGCAACATCTTTAAGTAATCCTTTCCAATCAACAAAACCTGCACCAACAGACAAACCTGCTCCTGCAAATATCGCAGCTCTACCATTTTCAAGAGCTTCACAATATTTCTTAATTAAAAGTTTCTTATCCATAACAAAACATTTTATTTAGATACTACAAATGAAAACTATCTTGTCGGTGTTATGTCGTAACCTGCAGCATCGTTCTCACTCTTGGCAAAAGCATTATCTATATATGTATCAATATCTGCCAAAAAAGTCTCTTCATCAACAAAAGAAATATATGATCCCGTCAAGCGATCAATACTGTGACATTTCTCACAATGATAAACAACAGGATTTTGATTTCGACGATTATTCGATATAATAGGATAAACCAGTTCTTCTTTATATCCTGTCAGCTGGTGTCCATCCTCTTTAGTTACCATATATCTAAACCAATCATAACCACCGTTTACTTTCATTATAACTCCCACTATTCCATTACGTTGAGAAGTTCTATTCTTGCGAGGAATCTTCTTCAAACAGTATTCGAGTTCCCAATCTATCCATTTACTTTCTTTCATATGAGGAGTAATCAATACTATAGTAACGGATGTATCAAACATCATGTCACGAAGATGCTTTTTGATGTTTTCTGTAGAAGTATCAGTCAAATCTGGTGATTCAGAAGTCTCACCTTGATAATATGATGCATCATCACCCATTGCATCTATAATAGCATCACGCAAATCTTGCGCTTCGCTATACTTATAAGAAATAAAAGTTTTATGTGCCATAATTTTATATAATATCTATTACACTTAACCCAATATCCAGTTTTTACGAAAATGATACCTGCGACCGTTACTTTTAGTTCGTTAATGCCAAAGGATTAAAGCTCTTTGCCGCCGAATAATTGACCTAAAGCGGACATCATGCGAAGTTGCTTGGCAGAGGGGGCTTTGACGCCTTTATTGGCCATATCCAAATAGAAGTTGAGACTGGTGGATAAGGCTTTGGTTAATCCTGACGGCATCAGCATGTGCCATTCCTGGTTTTCCTTATCCTCGTAGGTTGCTACCAGGTATAGCTTCTGAAGCTTATACTGGGTCTTGCGCATCTTGCGAACCACGTAGGTGTTGGCATCGCCTTTTACAAACTCATCTACTATCTGGAGTTCCTGCTTGTTCAAACGGCTCAAGATCTCGATTGGATTATCAAACATCTCCTGAGCTATTCGCCTGGCTGTCTCATCTTTCTTCAAGTTGGGACTTACGTATAAGTCGAGTTTGTCACATGCTTTCAGCATATTGACTTTCGTTGTGCTATTGAGTAGCTGAACCAAGCGGATGCTATCAGCTGTGAAGTTCTTATTTGGAATTACAATCATAACATTATAATGTTTCTTGTCCCCATACTGCTACCAGACGGTCTTTCCAGAGTTTCAAGGGACAGTGGGAATTGAGTTCTAAATATAAATCGTTGTTGGCATCGAGGAACTTGCGTAAAGCTATCTCTACCAACGGATGGAAAGGAAGGTAAGTTGGAGCGAGATTGCGATAATCTACGTTCTCGATATCCATTCCTAAGCCCATGGTTTGACCGGCATTGGCTGACATAACAAATATATTGTCGGGATGCTCGCTCTGCCATATCTGGACAAATGTTGGGCACGGACGCTTCATTATACCAAAGAAATGCTCCTGGTCTTTGATGCTTGAAAGATGCAAAAAGTAATCACCCCAATCGGCATAAAGAGTAACGGAGTTTTCTCCGCCCAACATCAAATAGACATGGGCGTAGTAGGTCTTGCCGGATGGTGTCTTGGTCTTGTAAATGATCTCGACATCGTCTTTATGATAGACGAGGGTACGGGAGCTACCTAAAAAGAAGGTTGCTCCTGGCTTTGTTGAGAAATAAGATTTCATGATTTTATATTTTTGTTCCCCATTGCAGTATCGCTCTGCACTTGTCGTCGCTCGAATGGGGATGTTTTTTAACATTCTGCCTTTTACAGGCGCGAAATAAAATCATCTGCTGTATGTTCTGTTACAATATCGACAGAAAACCAACGCTTTCCTAAATCTTTTAGAGATGCACCAAAATGATAAACGATATCGTCTATAATAAGCCAACGATCATGTGAACGCTCAAAGGTATGAAGTCTTGTCGGCTCTAAAGGATACTGGGTGTTATAATTTGCTATAGCATCACATAAAGCAGGTGTTGCAAATCGACTTTTCACATAACAATCTAAAGTTACGCCTGTATTACGCTTATGAAAACGATCCAAGAGAGAAGCTGTTATATAGTCATCAATTAGAACGATCCTACGTTTAGCCTTTTGGATTAGCTCCTCTACCAAGACAAAGGCATCAAACATTTGTCCATCAAAGAAAATCCCCAATTTTTGCTTAAGCGAACCATCATCTAGACGACTCATAATCTGATCAAAACGAGCATCTATATTTTTCAAGCCTCGTTTAGTTTCTATACGAAATGCTTCAAGCGACTCTATTCTCTGAAATAATCCTGCATTAGAGAAGATAAATTTGCGCATGGCAACAAAAACATCGATTATGCGAATGCTTGTCTCAATAGCACGGTCACTTTTCAATACGGATGACAATTGGCTTACACCTTGTTCAGTAAAAGCAAAAGGAGGACGTCTGACTCCCATCTTTATAGCCTGAATTTCATCTTCACTCATATAATTGGAGGTCACAAATTGTGACTTCCAATTATTCCATTCCTCTTCTGTCAAACGAAAAATATAATAATCAGGAAAGCGCTTCATGTTACGCTTTACTGCCTGATTAAGAACTTTTGTCTCAACTTGGTAGAGCTGGGCGAGGTCACGATCAAGCATCACCTGCACGCCACGAATAGAATATATTCTCCTTTGAATTTCATTTTGAGAAGGCAAGAGTACTGATTGCCCTGACAATATTGTTAAGTTGTTATTATCTTTAGACATATGCTATTATTCTACTATATTTTTATAGAAAGCAAAGATACAACTTTATTTCGGAACAACCAAGAGATTTTCAAAAAATCTTGCGTAGAAGAAAGGAATCTACATTGAACCCATCCAAGACTGTTGTTCTGCAACTACTAATTTATTTAAGGTCGGAAGCATCTGCTCTATCTTGCGACACTTCACCTTATTGTAATAGAAGTCGATGTCATCTAGCAACTCAATAGAAGAGGTCGTCTTTAGGGCTATTACTCTTAGCCCATTGTTCTTCTAACTTACCGATTATTTCCTTTCTAAAGGAATTTCTATCTTCTTTATTCATTGGTATATTGCTGTTTTATTTTTCCTCATTGCAGTATCACTCTGCACTTGTCGCTGCTCGAATGAGGAGGTTATTCTAATGTCCCACAGATCTCACAGATTTACACAGATTTCTTCGTTGCAAGCAACGGTAGTCACTATGCCTCACAGCAATAGATATTTCTCTGCACGCGAATTACGTATTTTTTTCGGAACACGAATTGCACGAATTACACGAATAAGTTGCTTAGTCTCGAAAGATTCGTGTTCAACACTCAATATTATTCTTTTAAGTCGCACACGGATCTCACGGATTTTTTTCGTTGCAAGCAACGATTCGTATATCACCAAGACTGCGTCTCTACTATATTACTGCATATGGTGCACAACTATTAATCTTGACTAAATCTAATTTTTTCATTCTTACAACACACAAAATGATTCTGCTTCCTTACCGGTTCTGCGGCGATAGTCATCACGCATTCGCTTTTCCATTTGTGCTATGTATTCTGCCTTCCGCTCTCTAGAAGCCTTGAAGCGACGCATAAAATCTGCTTTTCTTTCTTCTATGTTCATAACGTCGTATTCTTCTTAGTAAGTATCCAACCTGTCATTTTATTTAACTGCATAATGAGCCAAAAAATCCTTAGGGGTCAAGACTTGCAATTCCGAAAAAGGAAAATCCTTAACGTTTCTGGTAACAATACAATCCACACCTATTGCCTTAGCAGAAAAATATTGCAATGCATCTTCAAAGTCCTTAGCCTGCAAAGTTACTGCGGACTTTACAGCATTCGAATCGACAGATGCTATTTCGGCAAATTCAAACAAACTTGCAAGTACTGCATATATCGCTTCACCAGGGAACTTCTTTCTGCCTATATACGCCATATTAGCACAAGTTAAAGAAGATACATACAATAAACATCCTTGATTATATCCATAAGCCAAGATGGCTTCAGCATCATCACTAAAGCCTTCTCGATCCAGATAATAATCAAGAACCACATTCGTATCTAAAAATACCTTCTTCATTACTTGCTCAATATATAGTTTAATCTTTCATCCTCACTATCTTCCACACCAGCTAATACTCCTCGCATCTTTTTCAAATGCAAAGGCAACTGATACCGAGATGCTTTCGAATGCGGCTTAGCAAACTTAAACTCCTCTATAAAGAAACGAAAAGACTTCTTCACAACATCTGCTACATCCAAATTGTTTACATGAGCAAAATTTTCTATGTCGTGATATGTATTATTATCTATTGTAATTGTATTCATAATTGTATCTCCTTTTTTTGACTGCAAATATATGGTTTTTATATGAAACTACCAAATTTTTAAAGGAATTTTTGTTTCAAGTCCAAATCCCACGCAGATTCATTCGAGAATTTTCCTCTAGAATCGTCTTTTCATCAGATGAACCTTGCTGCAATGAGACTTGAAGCTCTGCAACACGAGATTGCATATGCTTCAGTTCTGCATGCATGGATGGTATCAAACTCTTAATATCAGTATTCATAATATGAAAGGTAATATATTATATAGGTACCGCCATACGGGCTAATGGTGATTTACCGTTCCATACTCCATCCTCAAAATCATTTACCATACAAACACTATATTTCTTGTCTATAGAAGCAAGTGTTGAATCTTTAGTAATACTCTTGAAGGGACAATCTATTATTACTTGAAATGGAGGTATCATATTTCTATTAGACAAAACTTAAACATATATAAACGACTGGGGAACTTTAAAGTTAGCAATAACCGTTGTTGGATCAACAGCCTCCTTGTACTGCTTACATTCCTTTATCTTGAGGGCCACGCCTTTATCTTTTCCTGTATAATACTGTTGGAAGAAAGACTTGGTTACACCAGAGTATTCTTTCGTTTGATTCCAAATATTCGCAGGGGTATCACAGATAATCTCTGCTATCTTGAACTCGCCTACAATCTTGCTGATGGGACGGCTGGCGTAGATATATACGGTATCCACCTTTTGCTTGAAGAGAACCTTGCGGTACTCATATTGCTTTTCCCCAGAAAAGATTTTCTCAACAAACTCTGGCTTAATCGATAATATAACGTTCATCTATTTCTCCTAATTCCAATAGTTTATCAAATTGAGCATCGGTCAACTTGAAGAATCCCCAATACTCAGGGTTCAAGCCAACCTGCTCTTTCATCACTTTATTGATTACTTTCTTAGTGAAAGCTATGTTATACAACATCTTGATGACAATGAAACAATTCCTTGTTCTATACCATCGTCTCAATTCATATTCCTTAAATACCGAATAACGATTGGTATAATTCACAAAAGCATCTTCATTTTCAAAGTCTTTGAAGGTCTTGACCTCACTAACTGTACAAACAGATGTACAAACACTGCGATACTTAGCTGGACCTTGGAAATCACTAGTCCTATAAATGACAAGTTTGTCGCCTGTTTTCAAATATCTAGTACCTTTCATCCAGCAAAGGTATATCTTATAGATGCTGTTAGTCTCAGAAACATCCTGTATAAGATCATACTTCTGTTCGTTTTTCAAAATGGAATCCGGAAAAAGCTGTGTATGGTATTCTGGAACTATAGAAAGAACATACTTATTAAAACCCGCTTTTCTAACAAAAGGATAGTCGAGTTTTAAATCACCTATATGGTTTCTCATATTCTTTATCAATACATATTCCGAATTACCGTCCTCATGAGGCTTGTCCGCCTCATGTAAGAATCCAAACTTCTCAAACATACGAATCAAGCCTTGTAACTCATCTGTAGGGAACATGGTGACATAGACTTCTTCCACATCCTCGGCTATAGCCAAATCCATGATTTTCTTCATGAAACGCTCGCCACGTATGGTATGACGATTGTCATTGTCCACCTTGAATGTGCCGACCTTCAAGCGTTTCCTCGCAGGTTGCACAGGTACCATATCTGATAGTTCCTCTTCCTCTATCTTCAAATAAAGAAAGTCTTTCAGTTCTCTATTAATATAATAGGTGTAGGCTGTTGCACCTGCAGCTTCCTTTTTATGATACCACTCATCAAACTCGGGATAACTCGACCTCAAAGAATCAAAGAATGAATCTTTGAGATTGATGTCTGAAAATCGCTCTAATTGCAAATCCATAATTCAACTTTTATGATTGAAAATTATCTTTTATACTACTAGAAGAATCATCATGTATATTTTGTTTCGCCTGACTAGCATTTGGCGCTATCACGTTGTTGCCACCATTAACATTGAACATAACGTGCGGGTCTTGACACTCCTTGATCTGGTCTATCAGGTCATGGTATTCCTTAGGCATCATCTTTCGGAGCAAACAATGTACACGAGAGATGTCTGCATAATGATTCTCATTCATGAACTCTTGTGCCTTACGTATCATATGAATATATATTTCTCTCATGTTTTCGGGAATATAAGTTACTTGCCCAAGTAATATAATATACTTGGCAAAGTAATATAATATACTTGCTCAAGTAATATAATATACTTTTTGAGGGCTATTTCATCGATTTGACTGGCGGATAGCCTTTTTTCTTGCATCCCATGCATTGTTAATGTAGAGGCGGAGGTTATCTACTCCCTTGCCTGTCTTCACATTCGTGAGGAATGGAAGGAGGAGATGGATGAAATCTTTCTTGGCGATAAGGTCGGCATCTATCGCCTCCTCGTTCTGGCACATCGTGGCTACTACCTCGCCCACTTCCTTTGCTTTCTTGCAAGCGGTGAGGAGAGAGATGTAACCTCGGAGAGATTTCACCTTATTAATATATATAGCGAGACGCTGCTCATCTTCATTAGGTGCATCGGTGGATTCGCCTTCTGAATGGAGCTTTTGGTCTGCGAATTGGTCGCCATAGAAGTTTTGTACGGCTTCTGTGGCATTGGGGAGGATTTGGTTGTTGCCTCCGTATATGTTGAAAGTCACGTTAGACTTGCTGTTTTCTTCCATTTCTAGTAGGGATATTTAATGGTTGTTCAACGAATATTCAATGGTTATTCAACGCTATTCCATAAAGTTGATTTCGCCTCTCATTTTTTATACCTTTGCATCAGTTAAACGAAGAACGAAGAGTGAAGAGTGAAGAATTCATTACCCCGGGCATTCGACATTCTGAGTTTTGAGTGAGACATAGGTAACATTAGTATTAACATTTTAAAAGAAAGGATTAATTATGATTGAGTATTCTGTATTTTTGATGACCAACTACCTCAAGCCTGAGGACGGGGCTAAGGCTTATGCCAAGAACCAAGTTCGTGAAATCTGGGACTTGAACAAGTTTTGCAAGCACATTGCTTCACACAACGCTGGCTACAGCCGAGGTATGGTGAAAGCCATCCTGTCGGACATGTGCGACTGCATTGTAGAACAACTGCTCAACGGCAACAAGATTAAACTCGGTGAGTTTGGTGTCTTTAGCATCTCCATCAACTGTGAGGGTGCGGAGTCGCTGGAGAAGTTTACCGAGGAGAACATCAAGTCGGTGAACATCAAGTTCAACCCTGGTGTGGACTTTGAGAACCTTGTTGATAAAGCTGAGTTCAAGCTCGTGGCAAGCCGTGCTGGTCAAGCTGCCTTGCTTAAGGCTGAAAAGGCGAACGAGACTACCGTTGACCTGGAGGCTGCGAAGAAGAAGCCTACCAAGGACGACAAGAATGACAACAAGCCATCGGGTGATGGTGGTGATACACCAAACCCTGGCGGTGGAAGCAGTACCGACTCTGGCACCGACGGTAGCGGTGATGGCCTGGAGTAGGATTCTCCCTGTGACTGCATCCTGCATAGTGCAGGGTGTGGTCACCCCTTCAAACTTATGTTTCACTTTTAAACACATTTCTGATTATGAAGAATTTTAATGATGGTTCCAAGAAGATTTCTTGGGTTTCAATTTTGAATGCTGCTGTTCAAGCTTTGATTGCAGCTCTTACTGCACTGGGAGTAAGCTCGTGCGCAAATGCCTTATAGCAATATTAAGTGTTGAATGTTAAATGTTGAATTATTAATTATGAGACAAAGTCAATATATGTCGGCTAACGACATTAAATATCTGGTTTTGCATTGCTCGGCTAGCCGATGCAATGAGGACTATAGTGTAGAACAGCTGCGACGCGACCATAAGGTGCGTGGTTTTTATGACATCGGCTACCACTTCTACATCCGTAAGGATGGAACGATGACGCAGCACCGGATGCTGTTGGAGGTTGGTGCTCATGCCAGACCTTATAATAGATGCTCTATCGGCATCTGCTATGAGGGAGGGCTCGATGAGCAAGGCAAGCCTTGCAACACCATGACAACTGAGCAGGAAACGAGACTCATTGACCTTTTCAGGAATCTGAAGATTCTCTTTCCGAAAGCGAAGATTGTGGGGCATCGGGATTTGCCGGGGACTACTCCCAAAGAGTGTCCGTGTTTGGATGCGGGCAGCTGGGCTGCTCATCATCATCTCGATTAATACTCTGTTACTGGCGAGGTACTTTTCCTCGTCAGTACCACTTGCTTAATATCTGACATTTCCATATACTCTATTCGATTTTTTGCAAGTATGCTTTAGGAATATATCCTGTCGTAACAGCACACAACCCCTTGATACTCACATAAAGTTTATGATCTTTTTTGATACGGACGACATAGCCTTCCGCTCCTTTCAAAGGACCTTCAATGACTCGGAACTTGTCGCCTCTGGTAAACTTGGGATTATACTCATCGTAAAAATCCAGTCCTTCAACACCAGAAGTTGCTACAATATTGAAGATTTTCACTTCACGTTCTGAAATTTTAGAAGGTTCTTTCAAGTTCTCAGAATTTTTGCCACGATAGAGCATCACTTTATTGAGAAACATACGCTCCATCTCTTCTGCTTCTATTCTCGTGGTACGGAAAAGAATAAGAGATGGCATAATAGGAACTTCCTTCACCAGTCTCTTTTTCTTATTCTTGTCCCAATATTCTTGTTTCACATCATAAATATGCTCTATTCCTTTGGCAACGAAATATGCCTTGATAGGCTTTCCTTTCCCAAAAAATATCTTGAATGCGTACCAACTCTCCTCTTTGTCTGGTTGTATCATTGTTTATTTTTTTCTATTTTGATCAGGGTGTACTTCTCATTCCCCCGTGTCGTGAAATCATGTTTCAAAACACTTGGCAAGAAAGGGTTGGTTAGTCTATTTCCAATAACGGAAACCTCTAATCACAGACGTACTCCTGATCCAAGAGCATGATAGTCTGCAACCCTTGGAATGATTAGCTGTCCGATTCCTTTGTCCTCAAAATCCTTCCCTCAATCACTCCCGTTCTTCTGAATCTCTATATAAGAGACACAGAATCTTACCGCAAAATTACGAAAATTATTGGAAACAAGCAAATTATGCGTGTTAAAAAATTAATATCATTCTACAAAATTCTACATTTTTTCAGCATTCTTCTCGTACACAATCTTCTAAGTCGTTGATTGAAAGAATGTTTTTCGGTTTTCTGTGTCTCTTATATAAAGATTCAGAAAAATTGGTTCATTTTGGTTCATTTTACATAATCCCTCTTTTTATTCTTTTTTGTGGCTTATAGGGCTGCCAGTATCTTGGCGTTGGCATCATCTACTTCTGAGCTTTTGATGGAACGGAGATAGATTTGTGTGGTGGTTTCGGAATGATGTCCCAATGCCTCGCTGATGACAGAGATAGAGATATGATTATCTCTTGCCGTCGTTGCCCAGGAATGGCGGGCAACATAGAGGGTGAGCTTGCCCTTGATGCCTATCGTAGCTCCAAACTTTCTGAGGTGGTAGGAGATACGCGCTTCCGCATTGTGATATAGGCGTGCCTCATCCTGCTTTTTGTCAATAGTTTTATCCTGTCTTTTGTTTCCATCATCAACAAGGAAAGGAAAGAGATAAGATGAGGAGGCGGTCTGCGCCTGATACTTTTCCAACAACTCCTGCATCTCCTTCTCCCATCGGATGGTGAGACGCTGTCCTGTCTTTCTTCTTGTATAATGAAGATAACCGTCCTTGAGGTCAGATTTGCGGAGATGAGCCAGGTCGATGAAAGAGATACCACGCAGATAGAAACTCATCAGGAATGTATCTCTTGCCATCTCTTCCTTGGGAGTGAGATCCTTGACAGATTGCAGACTTTTGATCTGGCTGACATTCTCTGTAGGTATGGCTCTCTTGCGAGTTTGGGCAATACCGGTATAGACATCCGAGAAGGGATGCTGCTGTGGCGTCAGTCCCTTTGCCACAGCTTTGTTGTAGGTGGCACGGAGGATGCGGAGATAGAAGGAGCTGGTGTTTTTGCATACCTCCGCCGTATGATGCAGGTACGCCTCATACGAGCGCATCACTTCTGCATCTATCTCTTTTAGGGCAATATCCTTGTTGTCACGGTATCGCTTAAAGCTGTTGAGGGATGCCTTGTAATGCAGCGAGGTGCGGTATTGCCCGTTCTTCAGCAATAGGGCGATGAGGAAGTTCATGAACTGGAATAAAGACTCTGATGTTTTCTTGTTTCTTGACATAATGACAGTGAATTTATGAAGTTTATTAATATATGATAAGGGGCACCTCTGTCTCTATTCAAGAAACAAAGATGCCCCTATATAATATATTAATGTGTCAAGGACGCCAGTTCGTATGAAAACACAGGCTGACCTCCAATAGAGAAAAGAAACAAATAGATTCCTAATCTCTCAAGCACCCTACCGGCACAACATATACGCCGTCCTGCGGACGCTGGTAGGCATATTTACCGACACCAGTCAGCACCATTTTGAAAGATGGTGACTTCATCTTATCGGTATCGATTTTACTTTCCAAGGTCACCAAGTTTCCTGCGCCCTCCTCTATGAGCTTGTCGCCACCCAGCTTCACCTCTATCAACCCATACTTGCCATTACGAAGATGAACTACAGCATCACACTCCAGACCTTTTCTATCACGAAAATGATAAACGGAGCCACCTAATGCATCAGCATAAACTCTCAAATCACGTACACACAAGGTTTCAAAGAATAAGCCAAACGTACTCAAATCATTGATCAAGTCATCCGGTCCCATTCCCAAAGCTGCAGTTGCAATCGAAGGGTCGGTAAAATATCTGGTATCAGAAGTACGTATCGCCGACTTGCTTCTCATATTCGGGTTCCAGGCTGTAGAATCCTCTATCACAAATATCTTCTTCAAAGCCTTGATGTAGGAATAGATGGTATTCTCACTAACCTCAGTACTCTCATTGTTGGCAATATCTGCCAAAATGGTACTTGCAGTAGCCTGACTTCCCTGATTTCTCGCATACGAACGCATAATCCTCCGTGCCAATTCACTATCACGGTTGACTCCATCTACACGGGATACATCGAATCTGGTTACTGCCTCAAAATACTCAATGGCCTGCTGTAAAGCAGCCTGTTTGCTTTTCTTATCCAAGGCTTTCGGCCAGCCACCCCGACAAGTCAAATATGCCAGATGCTCCAAGTCAATTGGGTTGATTCCTTCTACGAAGTAATCCGTCCTGTCGGTTGCGAACAATTTGGCAAGGCTAACCTCTCCTGTAGAATCTCCTGATTCCCACAAACTCATCGTTCGGAGTTTGAGCCAGGCAAAACGCCCCGTACCCGTATGAAAGATTTCGTCATAACTAGGTGGTACAGCAGACCCAGTCAGTATGAACTGCCCATCATCATCACGCTTATCCACTTCATTTCTGACGGCATCCCAGAACTTAGGTGCTATTTGCCATTCATCTATCAAACGTGGCGTTTCACCTCGAAGCAACAGTTTGATATTGGTATTGGCCATAGCAATGTTCTGCTCCATAGTATCTGGATCAGACATAGACAGGATACTTTTAGCCTGTTGGCTGGCAAGAGTAGTTTTACCGCAATACTTAGGACCTTCTATCAAAACAGCCCCCATCGCATCCAGTTTTTCTGCCAATATTTTATCTGCAATTCTTGCTTTATATTCTTTCATAAAATCTCATTTTTAATTTCTGATGCAAAAATAATATATTTTATTGAATATCAAGCAAATAAAATGGTTAAACTTTGTTGCTTTCCCATTCTATTGTGGCAGTTGACCCAAATTCGTTGTGGCAGTTGACCCAAATTCACTGTGACAGTTGACCCAAATTCGTTGTGGCAGTTGGCGAAATTATTGCTTCTGATACATGTTTTATCCTGTTTCATGGACCATCACCGGCAACATAAAGAGCCGCAGCTACGGCACCTGCAGAGAACTGGGCTTCAACTATCCCAACCATTTCGCCCGCCTCTTCAGACAAAAGACGGGAATGTCTCCTAGTGCTTTCAGAAAACAGCTGTTAAAAGAATAATCATGCCTGTATTAGGAAGCAACGATGGAATGACTGAACTTATGATGCTTGACCATCCAGCGGTATACAACCACACAGATGATAACAGAGAACAGCGAACCGAACCATGTCGTGATACCCATAGGATAGAGCGTATCCGGATACATCTCTGAGGCAAGATAAGCCAACGGAATTCTTACCAGGATGACCGACAGGAAATTATAAACAAAAGAGATGATGGAATAGCCGCAGGCTGTAAACAAGCCTGAGAAGCAGAAGTGAATGCCGGCAAAAAGGCAATCATAAATATATCCCTGCAGATAAACAGCTCCTTTTTCTACTACAACAGGATCATCGGTAAAGATACCCACTGCCACCTCCGGGAAAATCTCCCAAACGGCAATCATCAGAATGCCATAACAAAAGATGATGACAAGAGAACAGCGCAAAGTTTTAAGCACACGGTCTAAATTACCTGCACCATAGTTTTGGGAACAGATGGCAGATACGGTAGACAGCATGGCAGAAGGAAGAATAAAAACCAGACCGATAAACTTCTCTACGATGCCCACAGCACCGGCATCATACACGCCTCGTCCATTGGCAATTACGGCAATGGCAAGAAAGCCCAACTGGATGAAACCATCCTGCATAGCTATCGGGAAGCCTATCTTCAGAATACTTTTTACCGTCTGACGGTTCGGACGGAAATCATGTCTGTGAACATCAAATACTTCTCGGTGACGCCTGATGGCAAGGAGGGCTACGATCACACTGAACATTTGCGATAAGGTAGTGCCCAATGCAGCACCTCGGGCTCCCCACCCCAGATATCCGATAAAGAAAAAGTCGAGAAGGATGTTCACCACACAGGCTACAGCAACGAAATACATCGGACTCTTCGAATCACCCAAACCACGGAAGATAGAGGCTATCACATTATAAGCCATGATGAAAGGAATGCCGATAAAGCATACCATAAGATAATCACGGGTACCTTCCACAGCCTCTGGTGGCGTATCCATCAATCGGACAATACCATCACGGCAACAAAGCAACACCAGCGCCAACAATATACTCAAGATAAAGAACATGGTAGCAGTATTACCAATAACCCGGGAAGCCCGGCGCTGATCCTTTGCACCGATGGCATGAGCCGTATTCACAGTAGTACCCATAGCTAGACCGATGACTACGCAAGTAACAAAATACATTACCTGCGCACCATTAGATACAGCCGTAGTACTATCTACACCACAATATCTACCTATCACGAAAAGGTCGGCCAAACCATAGAGAATCTGTAGGAAATAAGCCAGAATATAAGGTAACAGAAAGGTCGTGATATTCCCCCAAATGCTACCTTGTGTCAAGTCTGTTCTATTCATCGGTTGCAAAGATACTATAAAAAACAGAAATAGCAAGACTATCTTACTTATTTTTTCTCAAATTCTGCAAATTTGTGATATATCACCAACATTCACGGAGCCGTGGTTACCTCATACCGGACATAGATAAAAAAAAAACTCCGAAGAACCAAGATTGATTCTTCGGAGTTTTTTGTACACCCTTAGGGATTCGAACCCTAGACCCACTGATTAAGAGTCAGTTGCTCTACCAACTGAGCTAAGGGTGCCTCTGCTAAAAGCTTTGTTTTCAAAAGCGAGTGCAAAGGTAATACATTTTTCTGAAACCACCAAATTTTTATGGATATTTTTTGAAAAAATCTTTCATTTTATCCATCATGGTTAGTTGTTGAAAGCATTATTCCTTCAGCCAACCACCTATCAGACTGATGATTTCCTGTCTTGTAGGCTCTGGAAACGACAAGATGCGAGTTTTGTGCGAACCGCCATGACACATATAAACATGCAGGTTCTGGTTTACATGATGCAGATAAGGAAATCAGAATACAAATCCTGCATTGATATAGAATCCTACATTCTTACCCAAGCTAGAATAATTAGCCTGAATGCTTACCGGACCCAATACGAAATCATAGGATGCTCTCAAGGCTCCTCCCCACAAATCATCACCGATGAGAATATGGGAAAACTTGCGGGCTTCCTTGCCATACTCTCCCAGAGCGGTAAGATAGAACTTTCCTTTTACCCGATAGCGGAAACCGAGCTGACCAGTCACCACATTGCGCTCCAGCAGATGAACATGCTGCGCACTCTCCCATGCCACCTGCCAAGGCAGATAGTAACCGTCAGCTACTCCACCTGCATAATTCTGATAAATGGCTGGTACGGAACTGCCAAACAAGAAGCGGCTCTTGAGCTTAGGGAGCAGATAGAATCTGGAATTGAGACGTACGGCACATTCTCCTTGAAAAGCAGCTTCAGCAAAAGGATTACCATCAGCATAATGTATTCCGTCATCCGTATGCAGAATGCCCTGAACCTGAATGCGGCTACCACGGGTCGGGAAATAGCGGCGGTCGTAAGTATCCATCACAACAGATGCAAAGTAGTTCAGGAAATGGTCTGACGAACGTGTCTGGATGCTTCCGTCGCGTTCGAACATATCAGAATGATAATGATAATAATCAAACTGCACTCCCGACTTCAATCTGAAATTACCGATATCGCGGGTATAGAATCCAGCGAAAGAATGCGAAAGAAACTCCAGGGCATCCAGCTTATGCTTGTCCGCATAAAGGTCGAAATCATAATGAGCCATACGATAGGAAATGCCGATTTTCGCTCCGAAAAGGTTGCCATAGGCATATTTCATTTCTAGATAGGGATTACGGGAAATGCGTCCTGTAAAGGCATAGTGATGACGGGTAGAAAACTGCTGGTTATTGGATATCTGAGCAATGACGCTCGCCAAATCCTGCGTATCAAAACGTGCACCTACACTGATTCTTCTCGATTCGTTGGGTTCCAGCATGAATACCAGGTCATAAGGTTCCTCGTTAGACTGTCTGTATTCTACACGCGAAAAGATATTCAGTCCCCTGAGCATGGCAAGTGTGCCATCTATCTCCTCAGGACTGACTTCCGAATTCTCCCGTAAAGCAATTTTCTTTCTAATCCACTTTTCCTCCTCTCCGCTGATGCCTTCTATCCGGATGCTTCCTATATGATAAGCTTCCGTCTGAGAAGGTTTCGGCTGTTTGAGGCGTTTATCCTGTAATGTATCATCAGAGGCTACAGAATCACAAGCATCAGCATAGATATACTTTCTCAGAGCCATCAGCTCATCCCATTTCTGACGGGCAGCCTGTTCTCCCCGCTGTATCATCGTGTCAATGGCTTCAGATTGGAAACTGGCTGCCGAATAACCTTTCAGAGAAGGATTGATATAAAGATCGGCTTCAGCCATATTCTTCCGGTATTTGTTCTGCCCCATCATACTTATGAGCTGTTCTACAACAGAAGAAGCCGATTTCAGTTCTTCCTTCTTCTTCCAACCGGTACTCAAATCTACGCAGATAATCACATCCGCTCCCATCTCCTTTGCCACATCAACCGGCAGATTGTTCAAGGCGCCGCCATCCACCAGCATCTTTCCTTTCCATTCTACCGGAGCAAACACGCCCGGTATCGACATGCTGGCACGCATCGCCAATGGCAACGAGCCCGATGAAAACACCACCTCCTTGCCTTCTACCAGATCTACCGCCACGCAACGGAAAGGGATGGGTAGGTTGGAGAAATCATCCACCTGATGATACCCCACGGTAAGTTTAGAGAAAAGGTTAAAGATATTCTGCCCCTTCACATAACCGGTTGGCAACGAGACCTTCCTCTCTTTGGAAAGAGGAATATGAACGATATATTTCTCCCTTTCTTCTTTAGAAAGAAAAGTCTCCGATTCACGTTTCACCTGGTCGCTCAAAAGGAAAAGCCAGTTCTGGTTACGGTAGAGGCTATCGATATCCGCAGCATCGTAGCCGATGGCATAGAGTCCGCCCACGATGGCACCGATACTGGTTCCGGCAATATAATCTACAGGAATATCAGCCTCTTCCAGCACCTTGAGCACACCTACTTCAGCCGCACCCTTGGCACCACCTCCACCCAACACGAGCCCCACCTTCTTGCGTGGCTGCTGGGCTTGCAGAGAAGTATGAGCAAAGCAGCAGAATAAAACCAAAAAACATAATATCTTATCTCGATGTACCATCATATTGCTCCTTTTTAAAATGAATAACTGGCACGGCAAAGATACGAAGAAAGATTGGAACTCGCAAGAAAATCTGAAAGAAAATGGCTGAGGACACGGAAATTTAAAGGATTATGCGAATCAATCCAGATACAGCAAAAATCAGAGATAACAAAAAGATTCGCCACCTTTTTTATATTATCCCCCATTTTTCTTGCAAAATCAAAATATTCTTCTCAAAATCTTTGGAGTTTCAATAATTATCTGTATCTTTGCAGAGTGAAATGTTTAAAAATTACAATTATGGCAACACAAGTATTACAATTCAATCAGGCCCAGCAGGCGGTGCTCAATGTTATCTCTTGTTTGCAGTCAGAACAGGACTTGGCAGACTTGAAACGAACATTAGTAAAGTTCATGAATGATCGCTTGCAGCGAGAAATAGATAAGCTTTGGGAATCTGGCGAAATGAGCAATGAAAAGTTGCAGGAAATGCAGTCAGAACATTTGCGCACGACTTATAAATAAACTGACTATGCAGAGAAATATCGTCTTAGATACCAACTGTCTCTTGCAGATAATTGCAAGGAAAAGCAAAAATTATTTCTTATGGGAAAGATTCTTGAATGGGGACTATTGTCTCTGCTTTACAACTGAAATTCTAGAAGAATACGAAGAAATACTTTGTTTAAAAACGAATCGATTAATAGCAACTATGGTATTAGAGATTATAACTCAAGCTCCAAATACCCAAAGAGTTGATGCTCATTATCATTGGAATCTTATCACACAGGATCCCGATGATAATAAGTTTGTGGATTGTGCAGTCTTTGCTAATGCCGATTTCATTGTATCAGATGATAAACATTTCAAAGATTTAGAAAACATTGATTTTCCAAGAGTACTAGTAGTTAGATTAGAAGAGTTTGCCAGATTATACCGAAATCTTGATGCCAACTAATAAACGAGATTCTTGAATACAAGAATCTATGGAAGAAGATATTGCGATAGCTGATATCAAAGTGCAGATGGAAGGAGAAATCTGGTTTCCCCGTCTGAGATGACTGTCTCATAGGAACAGCCTACTGTTCCCTATTCCGCCAGTAGGCTGTTCGCCCCAAACAGCCTACTAGCCATACGCAAACAGCACACTTATCTTTCGGAGATAAATATCAGGATATCGGAGATCTATCTGCCAAAAACAGCCATATCAAAACAAAAACGAAATGAAACTTCCCTGAAATTTGGAGGGTTAAAAAAAATATATTACCTTTGCACCCGCAAAAAAGATAAGATTATGAACGGATTGTATACTATATTATTATTGGTGCTGAGCAACATCTTCATGACGCTAGCTTGGTACGGACACCTCAAGTTGCAACAAACGGGCGTGAGCAGCAACTGGCCTCTTATCGGTGTCATCGCCTTCAGTTGGGCGATCGCCTTCTTCGAATATTGCTGTCAGGTACCAGCCAACCGCATCGGTTTCGTGGATAATGGCGGACCGTTTAATCTGGTCCAACTCAAGGTGATACAGGAATGCGTATCGCTTATCGTCTTCGCCATCATCGCCAATATCCTCTTTCAGGGACAGGGATTGCACTGGAATCATTTCGCAGCCTTCTGCTGCCTGATTGCAGCCGTTTATTTCGTATTCATGAAATAGCCGGATAAGGAGTTAACTCAATATAACTCCTTATCCGGCTACCTTTTTAGTTTTACACCTGCCCTACACCAGCTTATAGATTTCGCTCGGTGTCTTGCGCTTCAATACTTCCAGCTGGAAGTCCTTGCCGGCTATGATGCCTTTGCTGCGCAGGATCTGCTCCACGGTTTTGCGTGCCAGCTCAGGATGGTTGTTCTCCTCGCTGAGATGACAGAGCCAGACGTGATGAAGCTCCGGTGTAGCATAATTGGCAAGCGCCTCGCCACAATCGTCGTTGCTCAGATGACCGTTATCTCCCAGAATGCGTTCCTTCAGATACTGGGGATAATGACCCTGCTGGAGCATCTCTACACTATGGTTCGCCTCGAGCACAAGATAGTTGGCACGACCGATAAAGTCGTGCATCTCTTCAGTAATATGCCCCACATCGGTGATGAGACAGAAGTTTACACCACCGCACTCCACGAAATAGCCAACATTGTCGGTACTGTCGTGGGGTACACCGAACGGAGTAATCTTAAACTCGCCCAGTGTGAAAGTTACTTTCTTCTCTATCACACGAGCATGGTTAGGCTCTATCTTCTTTCGAACACAATAGTTGCGCTCGATGCCTTGATGTACTTTACGGGTCGTATATACCGGTAGATGATAGTCAGTACTCAGACTCCCCACCGACTTTACATGGTCGGCGTGGTCATGGGTGATGAGGACGTGATGCACATCCTCGAAGCGAAGTCCATAGTTATGGAAATGCTTCTTCAATATTCTTATTCCTACTCCTACGTCTATCAGTATCGAATCCGTATCAGTGTAAAGATAATAGCAATTGCCACTACTTCCACTGCCAAAGGATATAAATTTCAGCATTTTAATTGTTATTTTCCATGCAAAGTTAGCAAAAAAGATTCTTATTACAAAGTTTTTTACTATCTTTGTGCCGAAATATCGCAAAAAAATAGAATTTTTAAGATTTGAGAATCATGATGAAGAAGTCGATGATAGGTTTATGCATAGCTGTGGCATGCATGACCGCAAGTATATTCAGCCTTTCGGGCTGTGAACCTCACGAAGGCAGCGAGGACCAGCTGAAGGCAGATGTTGATTCGTTTGCCAACAATTATTTCAACTGGCATTTCCCGAAAGCCGTGAAGTATTGCACCCAGGAATCGGAGCGCTGGCTGCGTTATGCTGCAAGTAATGTGAACGAGACTGACGTGGAACTGCTGCGCCAGAAACCGGAGGATGCCAGCATCGAGATTACGGATATTGATTTCGGTGACGATGAAACAAGTGCCACCGTTACCCTTACGGTTCATAATTTTCTGCTGATGGACAGCATCGGGCAGGATCCGCAGCTCATAGAACAGGCCGATTTCCAACTGCCGATGTGTATGGAAAAGGGGCTCTGGAAGATTAAGTTGGATAAATTGCCTTGAAAAAAGTAAGGAGTTTCTGAGGGGCATCATAATCAAAAAAGATGCCCTACAGAAACTCCTGGCTATAAACTATTAACTATTAACTATAAACTATTAGCTGCATTTAGAACGGCAAACCTACTGCGAAATGGAAGGCGAAATCGCGGTCTAGTTTCGGGTGGATAATCGCCCAATGCTCTTCCTTCGTTCCGTAAGCAGGATTGATTGCCTTCATACCCATATCCAGACGGAGAATGAAGTAATCGAAATTCAACCTGAGACCTAAGCCATAGGCTACAGCTATCTGTTTGTAGAATTCATCTATCTTGAACTGGCCGCCAGGCTGATCCTGATAATTGCGAAGTGTCCAGATATTACCGGCATCGATAAACGCTGCACCCTCAAACTTCCAGAAGAGCGAAGTGCGATATTCGGCATTCAAGTCGAGCTTCACATCACCCGTCTGGTTGATGAAATCTATTCTGCCGTCAGTTCCCTTAAACTTGCCCGGACCTAATTCTCTTACGCCCCAACCTCTTACCGAGTTGGCACCACCCGAGAAATAACGCTTTTCGAAAGGCAACACCGTACTGTTGCCGTAAGGATAAGCCACACCGATACCCGCATGCAGCGCCAGAGCATTGCGCTTATCAAACTGCATCAGGTGGGTATAATCTACATCAAACTTGGCATACTGGGCATAAGCTATATTAAATAATGTACGCTGTCCCTGGCTGTTCACCTTGAAACCAAATGTCTTGGAAACACCGCTCAGCAGATTGCCCGAACTCTCTACATTCACTCGCACAGCATCTACCCCATCGCTATAACTCAAACCGAAACCCATCTTCATGATAAACAGGTCTTCGTAATTGTAGCGGAGGATGGCATTTCTGTTTTCTGCATTATCAAGATAGTCTCTCTTGAAAGTCTCGGATATCCATGGCATATACACATAGTTGAGATCGAGCAGGTCGAAACGCCAGGCCAGGTGATGACGCGGTTCTGTCCAGCGATAACGCCAGGCAGTAGAGAATACGCGGCGATGAAACTCCGGACGGTTCTGAAGATTCCAACTTGCCGACAACTCGCTGTTTGCCGTCTGTCTTCTTCTGAAATTTCTTGAAAGGAAAGGCGCCAAGAAACGAGGGAAAACCAGTTTACCTTCAACCGAATATTCAGTATAGTTCTGATCCTGATACCCCTCCAGACCGGTAATGGCCTCGTAGGCTCCACGAAGTTCGATGCTCAGCTGCTCACTACCTCTGAAGAGATTTCGGTTGGTATAAGTGAGCGATGCAGCAGCTCCCAAGTCGCCCGCCGTATTGGTTCCCTCCGGCTGGAAGGCGATGGTAGAAGGCTTGTTGGTACTGATCTGGATATTGCAATCCATCTGCCGGCTGATGCTGTCCCTCCCCATTCCGTTCTCCGTAACCAGGTTGCTGTCAGGAACTTCAGAGAATCTGATGTTGGTATACTTCACCGCCTGCAGACGGGCAAAGTTGTTATAGGTACGCTGCAAGGCAGCGGCGCTGTAGGGACGGCCTTCTCTGAGGGCAGTGGCATTGAGCAAAACCTGATGGCGCAGATGGATTCGGTCGCTGTCATTACTCAGATAGTTGATGTTTCTGATTTCATATCGGGGATGATCAACCTCAGGAGCATTACTGTTTGCCTTATACTTCATCAGGTGGAGCGTCAGGGCGATATCCTTCTGTCCCGCAATCGTATCGGCAGAAAACTGGATAAAATCTTTATGAAAGCGGAAATAGCCATCATTGGTCAGAAGGCTGGAGATACGCCTGCGCTCATTATCCAATGTTTCTACCGTAAATCTCATACCCGGCTTAATCTGCTGATTATCGGGATTATCGAGATGCAGAAGTTGCTGGATATGTTCATCTTCCACCTCATATTTCACCTTACCTATCATAAAAGGTTCTCCGGGATGCAACAGATAGGTAGCATCCAGTTTCTTTCCTTTCTTGGTGGTATAGAGCGACACCCCAGCATGCATGAAGCCCTGGTTCTGCATGGCGGTAAGCAGATCCTGACAGGAGAGCCGTGCCTGCAAAGTATCGTAGATGACAGGCTTCTTGCTGAAAGGATTCTTGAAGAGCGAGAAGAGTTTCGGTTTCTCTTTCTGGCGCACATACTGCTTGAGCGCCCCGGCATTATACCCTGCCGAGTCGCTCTTCACTTCTACCTTATTTAATATATACTCCCCTTCCGGCACCATTTTGCTTGAAGAACAAGATGCTATGAGCAGCGGCAAGGCAAGTAATGAAATCTTCTGTATTTTCAAAATATCTATCGTTTTTGATATGCAAAGATAATGCAAAACAAATTAAATACAAAATATTTAGCACTTTTTATTTTGAAATGTCTATATTTTATGTTACCTTTGCACACATATAGACAAAAAATAAATGATTAGCAAGAATAAAATAAAGTACATACGTTCGCTCGAACTGAAGAAGAACAGAAATAAAGAAGGAAAGTTCGTGGCAGAAGGTTTCAAGGTGGTAGACGATCTGCTCGCTCTGCAACCTGCCGACCTGATTGTGGCTACCGGCGAATGGCTCCGGGGCAAACACTTCGGGGCTGAAACCGAAGTGATAGAGGTTACTGATGAAGAACTGAAGAAGGTGAGTTTCCTGCAGCATCCGCAACAGGTACTTGCCGTATTCAGACAGGCAACATCAGGAGATTACTCTATTAATACCAGCGAACTGAGTCTGGCACTCGACGGCGTTCAGGACCCGGGCAATCTGGGCACCATCATCCGCATCGCCGACTGGTTTGGCATCACCCATATCTACTGCAGTCAGGATACTGCCGACGTATACAATCCGAAGGTGGTTCAGGCTACGATGGGCAGCATAGCAAGAGTGAAGGTAGAATATGGCGACCTGCTGGGACTGGTAGAATCACTTCCTGCCGATGTTCCCGTTTACGGCACCCTGCTCGATGGCGACAACATCTATCAGCAAAAGCTCGAAAACCGAGGACTTATCGTGATGGGAAACGAAGGAAAAGGCATCTCGCCAGAACTGGCAAAGAAGGTGAACCACAAGTTGCTCATCCCTAACTTTCCGGAAGGTAGAGCTACAGCCGACAGTCTGAATGTGGCTATCGCTACCGCCATTACCTGCTCAGAATTCAGAAGAAACTTTTAAAGGTAAAAGGGTAAAAAAGTAAAAGAGTAAACAAAAACGATAATTAGAAATTAAAACAAGATAGTTATGGAAGTAAATGAATTATTTAAGCACAGAAGTATAACTTCCTGCATGAGAGCATCATACGATACCATAACAAGTGACTTCAGATCACTTGTAAAACAGACATGGACTACCCATGTTCCATTTGCTGTATTGCTGGCTATCGTACTCTATTTCCTCCTCCCCAACAAACCGCTTCACGATTGGGGAGCCGTAAATCCGATGGCTTCGTTCATCCTGCAAACCATCATTTACGGAGCCACTATCGTAATGGCTATCGTATCATTCTGGCATCTTCTGCCAAGAAAGCAACTGTGTCCTAAGGGCAAAAAGCGCAAGATAGGAAAATCCCTCCTCCGCATTCTCCGCCACTTCGGAGGTTTCTTTCTGACCAGTTTTCTCGGCATGATTATCGTAGGCATCGCTACCTTTATCGCAGCCCTGCCTTCCATCATCCTCATCATCGCACAGTTCTATTCACAGCTCGGTGCGCTTGATGGTGACCCGCTCGGTGTGCCGGGTTATTTCACCCCACTCCTCTTCCTGGTGTTTACCATCACCTTCCTGCTCATCATCTATGCCCTGAGCTGGCTCGGCATTTCACTTGCCTATCAATTCGGCTCTTACAAGGTGCAAGACGAAGAGAAGAAGAGAATGAAGGAAAGCCAGAAGATGGCAACCGCAGAAATTGAAAAATATTAATCGTATTAACATATATAAGAGACATGAAACAGACAAGATTACTCTTCATCGACCGCGATGGAACTCTGATTCAGGAACCAGAGGATGAACAGATTGACAGCTTCGAGAAGCTGGTATTCACCAAGGGCGTGTTCCGCAATCTCTCCTTCATTGCCCAGCACACCGACTACGAGCTGGTGATGGTGAGCAACCAGGACGGACTGGGTACCGACTCCTTTCCGGAAGATACCTTCTGGCCAGTCCACAACTTCATCATCCAGACCCTGGAGAGCGAAGGCATCCACTTTGCCAAGCAGCACATCGACCGCCACTTCCCTGAGGATAACTCGCCGATGCGCAAGCCAGGAACAGGCATGCTGACTGAATATATCGACAACCCTGCCTACGATATGGCAAACAGTTATGTAATCGGCGACCGTGAAACCGATGCCCAGCTTGCAGAAAACCTGGGTTGCAAGAGTCTGATTCTCGGAAAAGACGGCATGGACTGGGATAAGATTGCCGAGATTCTCTTTGCCGGCGACCGTATCGCAGAAGTGAAGCGCACCACCAAGGAAACGGATATCTACATCAAGGTAAATCTCGATGGTTCAGGTAAATGCGACATTTCTACCGGTCTCGGTTTCTTCGACCACATGCTGGAACAGATAGGCAAGCACGGCATGATGGACCTCACCATCCATACCAAGGGCGACCTCTATGTGGATGAGCATCATACCATTGAGGATACGGGTATTGCACTGGGCGAATGCCTGCTGCAGGCTTTAGGTGATAAGCGCGGAATAGAAAGATACGGCTACAGTCTGCCGATGGACGACTGTCTCTGTCAGGTAGCATTGGATTTCGGTGGCCGTCCATGGCTGATTTGGGATGCCGAGTTCCACAGAGAGAAGGTGGGCGAAATGCCAACCGAGATGTTCAAGCATTTCTTCAAGAGTCTGAGTGATGCAGCAAAGATGAACCTCAATATCAAGGCTGAAGGCGAAAATGAGCATCACAAGATAGAAGGCATCTTCAAGGCACTTGCCCGTTCGCTGAAAATGGCGGTAAAGAGAGACATCTACCACTTCGAGCTTCCTAGTTCTAAGGGAATGCTGTAAGGAATTTATAGTTAAGAGTTTATAGTTTATAGATGACTGTTGCTATAAACTATAAACTCTTAACTATAAACTATTATTAGAACTTTGTCATGAACTCCACAACAATCTTATCTTTTTCTGAAACTTTAGCTATACCACCTTTACGATAGAAATATTTCTCGTAGTTGATACGGATATCTGAGATGAATGGCTTGGCAAGGCTCAAGGTTACACCGCCCGTAACACGATGGCGCTTATAATCATTGATCTTCAATGCACCCAGTTCTGTATTAGAACCGCCATATCTTGTACCATCACTGTGGTCGCTCATGAAATCATATCTTGCCAAAGGCGAAACCTTCCTGATAAGGCTCTTAGGATTAGCCACCGGAATATCATAGCATACGAAACCATCGAATGCATGAACATCGTGGAAAGCATCCTTACTGTAATGCTTGTAAAGATACTCAGCCTCAGCAATGAAACCACCCTTGTGGAAGGTGATACCGCCATCATACATCGTTACCGTAACATCAGATGGCTTGATCTTCTGGGTACTCAACACCAGGTTGACATTTGGGAAGAGGAACTGAGCCTTGGCTGAATAGTTAACGCCCTTGGTCCAGTAATCCTTCTGGTTGGTCAAACCCGAACCGTTGAAGATACCGGCATTCACCACAATTGGGAAACCTACATTCCAGGTGTATCCGATTTCGGCACCCACGTCGCGCACGTTGCCCACCTGCTTGGCGATGAACGAGCGGTTGGCGAAGTACTGCTGATGAGGAGAACGGTGAGCATCAATAGTGAATGGCACACGCTCCTGACCAATGGTAAGCTGCAGTGTCTTCCAAGGCTTGATGCGGGTATAAGCATCGAGCATCTTGATCTTACCCTCATCACAGAGATCAATCTCAGCCTTATAACTAACCTCCTTTGTTACATTTCCTGCTACATTGATACGGGCCGTACGCACCTCAAATCGTCCCTCCCCTTCCTCGGTTTGGTATTCATACTTAGAACGGATGGTTCCACCTATCTTCATTGTCTTGACGAATTCAGGCACATTGTTTCCAAGAGAACTCTTTTCTGAGTTTTGGGCATTCATTCCCATCGACACTATAGACAGTGCTATCAACAGATACGTTTTCTTCTTCATTTTTACCTTATATATATAGCTTAATTGATTGTTACCAACAAGAAAGCAATCCCGTTATGAATTGAAATCCTACAAGATGCCTTTCTATTTCTTTTCGGCTGCAAAGATAAGGATAAAATATTTCTTTCACAAAACATAAGTATTAAAAAAGTGTTACATTGCCTGTTTACAAAGCGTGTAATATGATTGTAACGCCCGTAATATCGATGTAACATCATCGTCATAAACATGTAACCATCTTTTCGCTCTAGTTTAAAAATATCGCCGTACCTTTGCAACCGAAAAGAAATACAATTAACATATATGATTATATGAAGGAAAATAAAAAAGCAATTTTGGAGATTCTCAAGAAGAAGTCCAAGAAAGACGGTAAGTTTGAAAACTTGGTTCTCAACCTCGCCTTACAGAAGATTGACAGCGATAATTTTGAGTTTGATGGCGGGGCAGTCTATACCGCCGACAAGAAGCGCTTGGTTTACTACATGAACCATGATGCCAGTTTTACGATTCCTGAGGGAGTAGAGATTATCGGAGAGATGGCTTTCCGTGGCAAGAAACAATTGGCTCATGTCATCATCCCTAGTACGGTGAAGGAGATTGAACATGATGCATTCTATGATTGTGATGAATTGGATAACATTTATATACCAGCCAGCGTGAAAGCTATCAAAGCATACGCTTTCGCTGAATGCGACAAACTGAAGAAGATTACTTTCGCAGGAACTCCAGAAAAGTTGAGCCGTCATACTTTCGATGACTGCGACCAGTTGCACGACATCATCGTTCCAGCAGGCAGCAGCAAGTTCTTCCGTAAAGAGCTTCACTTTATCGACGGAGATACAGATTTCCTTGTTCTGGAAGTACCAGGCAAAGACTCTAAAGAACCTTCTAAGAACAAGAAGGACGAGAAAGTTTCTGAAAAGAAAGCTAACGCAGAGAAGAAAGAAAAGACTTCTGAAAAGAAAGCTGACTTAGAGAAGAAGGAAGCTGCTCCAGAAAAGAAAGTTGAAAAAAAGAATAAGAAAGAGTCTACAAAAATAAAATAACCCACAAACTTTCGAATGTGGTTCAAGAACGGACTGAAAGCCCAAAAGCCCCTAGCCCAGGACGTATGGAAAGACATTAGAAAGTTAAATAACTCTATAATTAGCAAACGACTATGACCAAAGAAGAATTACTCAAAAAGGCATACGTAGAACGCGATATCAGTTGGATGTACTTCAACCATCGCATTCTCCAGGAAGCAGAGAAAGAGTACGTCCCATTGTTGGAGCGTCTCTCTTTTCTCGGTATTTATTCCAATAACCTTGACGAGTTCTTCCGTGTCCGCGTGGCATCACTCAACCGCATGCTCAACCAGAAGCTCGACAAGGATACCGAACAGCAGATTAAGAAATCACTTAAAGCAATTAATAAACTCAATGAATCTTATTCGAAAGAATACACTGAGGCGGTGGATACGGTTTTCCGAGAGCTTGAAGTACACAAGGTTCGCCTGCTCAACGAAGACCAGCTCAACGACGAGCAGAAGGAATTCCTTACGCAGTTCTTCTACGACAAGCTCAATGGTTCTGTCAACCCTATCTGGCTCAACGAGATAGACGACCTCTCCACACTGGAGGACAACCGCATTTACCTTGCCGTAGAAAAGGCTGAGGATGACAAGAAGAAGAAATATGCCGTAGTAAAGGTACCAGATAGAGTTTACGGACGCTGGGTAAAGGTGCCGACAAGCGAGGGTTTTGACAACATCATGTATCTGGACGATGTAATCAGATACTGTCTACCTCTGGTATTCCTCGGTTTCAAGGAGAGCACCTACCGTGCTTTCAGTTTCAAGTTTACCAAGGATGCCGAAATGGAGATGGACAATGATGCCGACTTCGGAACCATGGAGAAGATTGCACTGGGTGTAAACAGCCGTAAGAAGGGTGAAGCCGTGCGCGTAATCTACGATCAGGAGATGCCGAAGGAACTCCAAAAGAAACTCCGTGAGCGATTGAACACCAAAGAACTGGATGCTTCACTGGCTGGCGGAAGATACCAGAACCACAAGGATCTGATGTCGTTCCCAGATTGCGGACACAAGGAACTGAAGTACGAGAAGTGGGCTCCTATCATGAAACCGGAGTTCCTCTCCAACGAGAGCATCCTCGACCAGATTCGTGAGAAAGACCGTTTTATCCATGTACCCTACCATAGCTTCAACGGCTACATCCGTGTGCTCCGTGAGGCTGCTATCAAGCCCGAGGTGAAGGCAATCAAGACCACCCTCTATCGTCTGGCAAAGGATTCAAAGGTAGTGAAGGCACTCATCACTGCTGCCCGCAACGGCAAGAAGGTAACTGCCGTGGTAGAGCTTCTGGCACGTTTCGACGAGGAGAGCAACATCAAGTGGAGCAAGCGCATGCAGGAAGAGGGCGTAAACGTAATCTTCGGTGTAGAAGGACTGAAGATTCACTCCAAGCTGCTCTATATCGAATCAAAGAAGGGCAACATCGCCTGTGTGGGAACCGGAAACTTCCACGAGGGCAATGCCAAGATCTATACCGACTATCTGA